>Ga0187782_10001503_pt1 | contig 17010 bp, 11 predicted proteins | sample 0715_SJ02_MP15_2_FD_132454 | JGI IMG/M metagenome (GOLD analysis project Ga0187782, IMG submission 132454) | Tropical peat soil microbial communities from peatlands in Department of Meta, Colombia - 0715_SJ02_MP15_20_MG | ecosystem: Environmental > Terrestrial > Soil > Wetlands > Peat | place...
CAAGATCGTCGGCGTTTCCTGCGGAGCGCCAAAGACGATGAGCAAGATGAGCACAGCGCCCAAGGCTTGAATTGCAATGATCAGAACGCTGCGCAGCGTCGCCATTCGCCGGTTCTCGATTGCCGGCCGGGCCATCCAACGGCGCACCAGTGCGTCCGAAACCAGCATTCCGAGAAGGATGAGAAGAATCAGCTCGAGCGACTGCAGGATCAGGTGCAGCACGATCTGGTGCTGAAGCTTGACCTGGGCAAGCCATTTTCCATACACGGTCGCAAGCTGCTGCTCGGTTTGAAGGCGGTCGTCGTCGATGCTCAGAATCTGCCGCTCGGTGCTGCGGTCTTTGAGGTACGCCAGTTGTGCCGCGCGGTCGGAAGCTGCGTCCGGCGTCGCGGCTGCGTTCGCTTTCCCTTCAATCGCACTGCGCTCGGCGGCCAGGCTGCGCGTGTTGCTTTGCGTTTCCTCCAGCGCCTGCTCGATCAGCCCTTGGCGCTGCCGCTGCCTGAACCAGGCGCCGATGCGCATGGCGAGTGTATGGTTCTGCGCCGCGGAGACCAGCGCAATCTGGCTGCCACCCGCCCCCTTATTCTCGATTTGCTTCATCGAAGCTTCATGCGCGGCGAGCTCTTCCTGAATCTGCTCGCTGTGGTCGCCGGAGGCGCGGGCAAGATCTTGTTGCGCTTCGGCCAGCTCGTCGGAGTCAAGCCCGAGCTGCGCCTTGGCCACGTCGAGATCGTCCGCCTCTGAACTCAATCCCTCGCCGTTGCCTACGGCGGGTTTTCGCCCCTCGGCCTGGGCCCGCAAGCTATCCACCAGCGCCTCGTCCTGCTGTCGGAGCTGCTCGAGCTGCACCACCTTCTGCGCCAGCGCCTGCGCATCGCCGGTGAGCGTCTTGTGTTCTGCATCCAGCCGCGCTTGCCGCAATGCCGCCGCAAATGCCTGATCGACTTCATGGCCCGCCAGCCGCTCGGCCTCGCGGCCGTACGCCTCTTCTTCGGCCGAAACGGCCAGCGAAGCCAGCGCTTGCGCCGTCTGCCACGGCTGCTGGTCCACCAACGATTGCGCCGCGCCGGTGCCTCGGCCCCTTTGATTGAGATAAGCCATCGCGCCGCGCGTTGTGAACGAGACAACAATGCCGAGCCCCAGCAACGCGACGAGCGCGATGAGCAGCAGAAGTCGGGTCTTGCCGAACAATCGGGATGGGCCTTGGCCGGCCGGAGGAACCACGGGGGAAGTCGCCATAGGAGTATTCTTGCAGGTGAATCGGATTGTTTGCGCGAAACGCTGAAAGAATTCTTTTCGTATGCCGGAACCGGATCTTACCCAGCGCCCGCTTTCCTTGGTTTGCGAACGCGACATGACCGCCGCCGCGGAGGCATTGTTCCGCGCGTGGACCGAGCACTTCGACCGGTGGTTTGCCGCGCCCGGCTCGGTGATCATGCAGCCCCAGGCCGGTACAGTATTCTTCTTCGAAACGGAGTTCGAAGGCTCTCGCCATCCGCACTATGGCCGCTTCCTCCGTCTCGACTGGCCGCGGTTGGTCGAACTTACGTGGGTGACGGCTGCGACCCAAGGCGCCGAGACTCACGTCACCGTCGAATTCACGCCGCACGGCAACGGCACCTGGCTGCGCCTGACCCACGCCGGTTTTCCCGATGAGGCATCGATGAAACGCCACCGGGACGACTGGCCGCAGGTGCTGGCGCATCTCGACGAGCGCATCTCAAGCGAAGCCTGAACAATGGAAGCCCGAGCCCGATTTTCCGCCGTAATCACCTCAGCTCTGCTTCTTTGCTTCCTGTGCGCCACGCCCGATCTCGAATTCCGAGCGCAATCCTCATCGCCTCCATCGCCCTCGAAGGCAAAACCGGCGCCCGCTCCCGAAGCGCGCATCGATATCAACCATGCCACTATCGAAGAGCTCCTCAAGGTCCCCGGCATGACGCCGAGCTGGGCCGGCCGTATTGTCCGCTTCCGGCCCTACCGCACCAAGCAGGACCTGCTCGAACGTGGCGTGCTGCCCAGCGACGTCTACGACCGCATTAAAGACTCCGTGATCGCCCACCGCGACAAACAGTGACCCTAGTCCCGCAGCCCCGTAGTCCCGCAGTCCCGTAGTCCCGTAGTCCCGCAGTCCCGTAGTCCCTGTCTCCTTGCTCGCTTGCTCCCTGCATTACACTGTCCACTGACGCCCCACAGGAGGCGATCTTTATGCAAACCCGAGTTCTCGGCACCACCATGCCGGTGCTGGAAGTGCAGCTCGAACCCAACGAGAGCGTGTTCTCCGAGAGCGGCGAGCTCTCCTGGATGACCGCCTCGATCCAAATGACCACGCACACCCAGATGGGCGGGGGCGGCGGCATCATGGGCGTGTTCAAACGCGCCGTCGCAGGCGCCAGCATCTTCATGACCGAGTACCGCGCGATTCAGTATCCTGGCGTCATTTCCTTCGCCACAAAAGTGCCCGGCCACATCGTGCCCGTGGAACTGGGCCAGGGTCCAGAGTATTTGGTCCACCGGCACGGCTTCCTCTGCGCCACCCCTCAAGTCACCATCACCCTGGGCTTTCAGCAGTCGCTGGGCGCGGGCATCTTTGGCGGCGATGGGTTCTTCTTGCAGAAACTCGGCGGCCTGGGCACCGCGTGGCTCGAACTCTCCGGCGAGCTCGTCCAGAAGAACCTGCAACCCGGCGAAGTTCTCTTCGCCCATCCCGGTCACGTGGGCGCTTTCCAGTCGACGGTCGGATTTCAGATCACCACGGTACCCGGCATCAAGAACCTGATCTTCGGCGGCGACGGCATTTTTCTCGCCCAGCTCGTCGGCCCGGGTTCGGTGTGGCTGCAAACGCTGCCCATCTCGCGCCTCGCTCATCAAATCTACGAGTACCTCCCGCACACCGAACGCGAAGCTCCGGCCGCCGTCGGCGGGGGTCTTCTCGGCGGCATCGTGGGATCGATTCTGAGCGGCGATCAGTAGCAGCGGTCAGGGATCAGGGGTCAGGGCCCAGCCTGCGAAGCGGGCGCCAGACGGTAGCCCCAGGGCGCGAGCCTGGGGAAAGCGGTTGAATTCAGCAGACCCAGCCCGCTTGAGCGGGCGAAAGAGGCAGATGCCATTTCTCCCCACAGCGCAAAAGATCAACTGCAATCTGCGTGACGCACTGGACTGGCGAACAGTGTCTTGCGTTCTATGGCCTGCCTGACGGCGGTACACTCCGGACCGCGCTTGCCAGAAAGCCGTTCCGCATGGAACGATGGCTCGCATGACCACGCCCCGGGAGAACGCCCACACCGCGCGGAGCAATATCGTCTTCGTCTTCGCCCTGGCGCTGGCGTTCTACGTGGCATGGCTCGTCCGCGATGTGCTGGTTCTGCTCTATGTCTCGGCGCTGTTCGCTGTTGTCTTGTTACCGGCGATTCGCGCCGTTTGCAATCTTCGCATCGGCCGCTGGCGCCCCTTCCCCGGCTCAAGCGCCATCTTCCTGCTTCTGGTGGCTCTGGTCGCATTCCTTGCCGCGTTTTGCAGCCTCGCCTTTCCGCCCGTGATTCGCGATCTCCAAGGTTTCAGCGGCGAAATGCCCAATCGCCTTCCCGCGCTGCTCGCCAAGTTCCACCAAATTCCTTTCGCCGGCCGCATCGACACCAATGAGGTCATCTTCAAATTGCAGGACGTCGCCGCGCAAGCAGCCGCCTACGTGCTCCGGTCCGCAAGAAACTGGGCCGCCGCTCTCGCCGAGGTCTTCGTCTGCCTGGTCCTCACGCTCTATTTCCTGCTCGAAGGCGATCGGGCCTATCGCTGGACCTTGTCCTTTCTCCCCGGCAACCACCGCCGGCGCCTCGATGCCGCGCTTGGGCGCGCCGCAACACGCATGGGCAACTGGCTGCTCGGCCAGACCGGCCTCATGCTCATCTTCGGCCTCACCAGCACCATCGTCTTTCTCTCTCTGCACCTGCGCTATGCCTACGCGCTCGGCGTTCTCACCGGTTTGCTCAACATCGTCCCGGTGCTCGGCGCAGCCATCTCGCTGGTGCTGGCTCTGCTCGTGGCGGCCATCGACTCTTGGGGCCGCGTCCTCGGCGTGGCCATCTTCTTTGCCCTTTATCTCTCCATCGAAAACTACTTTCTCGTTCCCTACATCATGAAAAACCGCCTGAATCTTTCCGCGCTCGGCATCTTCGTCGCCCTGCTCCTCGGCTCGTCTCTCGACGGCATCGTCGGAGCCATGGCGGCTATCCCAACTGCCGTGCTGGTGACCGTGCTCCTCGACGAATACCTGGTCCGCAAGGACCACGGCCCCGAGCCGGCTGGCTAGCGTGGCCAGCCAAGCTGGCGGAGATCCCAACGCAGCGAGCTGGCGCCTTGGCCAGGCTCGCGCCGTCTCGCCCAAGGGGGCGCAACCGATCATTGACATTCCTAGCCGGTTCGATTCATTCTCTTCACCGGGACGAGAGCGAATCCAATGAGCGGAATGGGCTTCTTGTCTCGGCCAATGCTTCTCGTGCTGGTTGGCCTCGCCATTGGCTGGGCCCAACAAAGCACGGGTCAAAGTGCGCCCTCACAACCCTCCAACTTCACCCTTTGGGGAGAGGACCAACTCCTCAGTGAAGCCCAGGCCCCGGCAGCCAAAGTCGGGAGCACCCCCGCCGCGGATATCGCCGACCCCGGCGAGCGCAAGGCCTATCTGGCTCTCTTCCGGAAACAGAACCCGCAAGAGCGCCGCCAGACCGCAGAGGAGTTTTTACGGCAATACCCGCAATCGCCCCGCGTTTCCCAGGCCTACGAGGTCGCCGCCAAAGCGTCCATCGATCTGGAAGATTACAAGGCTGCTCTCGAGTTCGGCCGTGAGTCCTTGAAGCTTCTACCCGAGAACCCCCTTCTTTTGGTCCCGATCGCGGAGGTCGAGGTTCGAGAGGGTGACCTGTTGGCGGCCACCGAGGACGCAAAGATGGCGCTGGACGATCTGGACCGCTTCCTCCCGTCGCCGATTTTCACCGAGAAGAAATGGCGCGAACTGGAAACGCAGCTGCGCGCCACGAGCTACTACATATTGGGTAAGGCTGCGACGCAACAGGGTCTGCGCGCCAAAGGTCCGGAACGTGAGCGCCAGTTCCAGCAAGCCGAGGATTTCGCCAGCCGGTCCTTCCGTCTGAATCCCTCTGACTCAGCGGCGCCTTATCTGTTGGGGTTGATCCGCATCAGTCGTGGGAATTTGCAAGGAGCTGCCGGCGCCTTCGCCGCGGCGTACCAGGCGGGGGGACCACTGAAAGAGGAAGCGGAGAAACGCCTCCAGGAGATCTACGCCCGCTGGCCTTTCCAGCCCGCACCCAAATTCGACGCGTTCGTTCGGGACCTTGCCGCGGCCGAGGCGCCGGCTCCGGAGCCCGAGCCTGCCGATGCGCAAAAGGACGCTGGCGGCCCTGCGCCGGCGTATGTGGGTTCGCAAAGCTGCCAAAGTTGCCACCCGCGTGAATACTCCGGCTGGCAAAACACCGGTCATGCCAGGATGTTCCGCCCTTATCAATTCGAAAATGTCTTCGGAGACTTCAATAACGCTGCCTATGCCGATGAGAAAGGCAGAATCGTCGCTCGATTTACCCACGACGAATCCCAACATTACTTCGACATTTTGGATAATAACGGCGCGTGGCATCGCTATCGAGTGGACTACACCATCGGTTCGAAATGGCAACAGACCTACGCCACTCGCCTGCCCAACGGCGAAGTCCAGGTCATGCCGCTGCAATACAACCGGGAGCAAAAGAAATGGTTGGCGTTCTGGAAGGTCATTGACAGCCCCGGCTCGGAGCGCGCCGAGGTTACCAACTTTCCCAAGCTAAGCCGCGACACGGCTTACCTTGCCCATTGCGGTCCATGCCATACCAGTCAACTGCGCGTCACAACCGCAAATTCGCCGCAACCGAAAGACTTGGTCATCGCCGAGGGAGGCATCAACTGCGAGATGTGCCATGGGCCCGGGGGCGACCACGTGGCTGCCATGCGCTCGGCCAAGCCCGGAGAGTTGCCTCCGCTCAAGCTGCAAGTCGAATACGGCAAGATCAGCAGCCGCGACTACGTGGCCATCTGCGGTCAGTGCCACCTGCAATCGTCCGTTCTCACCCCGGGGCCGGAGGGGGAAATCAATTATCGTCACTCCCCCGATACTTTCTACGTGCATTACCGGAGCCTTCCCTATGGGGAATTTGCCCAGCGGTACTTCTACAGCGACGGGCGTTTCCACGTGATCTCCTTCGCCGTCGAGTCATTCCTCCGCTCCAAGTGCTATCAAAAGGGGCAGGCCAACTGCGGCCACTGCCACGACTTTCATCCTTCGCAAAGCGGCAACGATAGGGCGCTGAAATTCCTCGATAATCCCAACCAGATGTGCCTCCAATGCCACGCCGAATACGCGGCAAAAATCGAAGCGCATACTCATCACGCCGCCAACTCCGAGGCCAGCCGCTGCACCGCCTGCCACATGCCCAAGATCATGACCACCGTGGGTTTCAAGACCATGACGCACACCATCGACGACATTCCCAATGCCGAGATGACGGCGCGCTTTGGCCAGGAAAACAGCCCCAACGCCTGCCTGATTTGCCACACCGATAAGAGCATTGCGTGGTTGCAACAGCAACTGGGCAGTTGGAACCAGCGCGAGGAAAGGACTGTGGCAGCTTCCAGCGCACGATAGCCCCTGAAAAACATCCCTGTCACATCCCGGACGAACCGGTAGCGCCGATAACCGCCGGACTCGCCGACCTGCTGACTCCCCGGCTCTTCGGCTACCGCGAATTGCCCCACCGGCTTCGCTCCCGGTAGACTATGGGTTCGAGGGTCAACCATGTTGGTAGTCATGAAGGCGCAAGCCACGCCGGAGGAGATCCAGGCGGTCTGCGACCATATCGTTCAGTTAGGATTCCGCCCCCATCCACTTCCTGGCGCGCAGCGGACGGCGATCGGCATCACCGGCAATCAGGGCGAAGTAGATCGCGGCAATCTCGCGTCGCTCTCCGGCGTTGCGGAGGTGATCCGCGTCTCCAAGGCCTACAAACTGGCCAGCCGCGACGTGAAGGAAGAAGACACGGTCGTGCGCTTTGCGACGGGCGCGGCCATCGGCGGCCGCGACCTGGCCGTGATCGCCGGCCCCTGCTCCATCGAGAGCCGCGAGCAGGCATTCGCAATCGCGGAGCAGGTCGCGGCGGCGGGCGCGCAGTTCTTTCGCGGCGGAGCCTACAAGCCCCGGACTTCTCCCTACGCTTTTCAAGGGCTTGGCCTGGAAGCTCTGAAGATCATGTCGGAAATCAGGGAGAAATTCGGACTGGCGATCGTGACCGAGGCGCTCGACTCCGAGACCCTGGACCTGGTGGCCGAATGGGCCGACGTGGTCCAGATCGGCGCCCGCAACATGCAGAATTTCTCGTTGCTCAAAAAAGCCGGGCGTCTGCGCAAGCCGGTGCTCCTGAAGCGCGGCATGAGCGCGACCATGGAAGAGTTTTTGATGGCCGCCGAGTACGTGATGAGCGAGGGCAACTACGAGGTGATCCTGTGCGAGCGCGGCGTGCGCACCTTTGCCGATCACGCACGCAACACGCTCGACCTGAGCATCGTGCCCGCCTTGCGCCATGTGAGCCACCTGCCGATTCTCGTCGATCCCAGCCACGGCACCGGCCGCCGCGACAGCGTGCTGCCCATGGCCAGAGCCGCCATTGCCGCCGGAGCCGACGGCGTAATGGTCGAGGTGCACAACCATCCCGAAAAGGCACTCTCCGACGGGCCGCAGTCCATTTACCCGGCGCAATTCGCCGAGATGATGCAGGAGCTCGAGCAGATTGCGCCGGTCGTGGGCCGCAATCTGCTGCGAAGAGTTACGGCTGCTGCGGCAGCGGAATGAGTTCCGAAAGTTGTGATTCACTAGTGCGAAACGAATGCAACGATGTCATCCTGAGCGGAGTCCCGCAAAAACGGGACGGAGTCGAAGGATCTGCGGTTGTTTCTCCGAAAATCGCTTCTTTCAACTCGCAGACTTCAAAACGCCCCTGAGAGATGCGGCGCGTGCGTGGCCCCTCGCCGCGGGCTTGACTGCATTGGCGCTCACCGGCTGCCGACTGCACGATTTCCCGCAATATCCGCCCAACTACCGCGAATACGCTTATGTAACCAACGGCGGCAGCGACACGGTCACGGTGCTCGACGTAGTGGATGTGCGCGTCGATCGCGAGCTCCAGGTGGGGCGCGCTCCGGTGGCTGTCGCGGCGAATCCCACCAAGAACGAAATCTACGTCGTGAACGCGGGAGCGCCGGGCGGCAACGGCTCGATCTCGGTGATCGATGCCGAGCGCAACACGGTGGTGGCCACGATTTCCGTGCACCGGCACCCAGTCTCCATCGATCTCGATTCGGCGGGAAACCTGGCCTACGTGGCCAACTCGCAATCGAACTCGGTTTCGATCGTCGATCTCAAGGCTCGCCGCGAGGTTGCGCAGACCGGCGCCGGCGAGGAGCCGGTGGCGGCCAGCGTGGCCGGGAACGGCAAGACGCTTGTGGTGGCCAACCGGCGCGGCAATTCCGTTACGCTGATCGATCCGGGCAGCGGCCGTGTCCGCTCCGTTTTCGAAGGCTGCCCCGGGGCGGCCGGCGCGGTGATTCTTCCCGATTCGTCGAAGACGTTCGTTCCCTGCTCGGCAGGCCACCAGGTCATGGTCATTGCCCTGGCGCGGACAGACGCCAATCCTGCCCTGCCCGACCGGCTCGAGACGCTGATGGATGTGGGCCGCGCGCCCGTCGACCTGGCCCTGAAGCCCGATGGCGGCGAAATCTTCGTATCCAACTCGCTCTCCGATTCGGTCTCCGAAATCTACAACACCTCCGATGAAGTCGGCGATACGTACATGATTGGCGCCGAGCCGGTGCGCGGCCTGGTCTCGATCGACAACGCGTTGCTCTACGTCGCCAACCTGCGCTCGCAAGAAGTTACGGTCTATTCGATCGACGACGGCAAGCGGCTGAGCCCGGCCATCCACGTCGGCGACGGGCCGGCGGCGATGGCCTTTTCCGCTGCCGGGCACCTGCTCTTCGTGGCCGACAGCCGCTCGAGCGATGTCGCCGTGGTGCGCACAGCCTCGCGATCGCTGTTCACAATCCTGCCCGCCGGACGCAACCCCAACGCCATCGTGGACAAGGCGTTCACCGTGCGCTAGAGCAAAACCAGAGTTGCTGTATACCGGTAGAAGCTTCGTAACAAGGGCACGACGGGGTACCCTCTGGGTCTCGGGCCGAAAAATCGCCCCTCAACTCGCTGGGCTTTAGCCCCTGTTCGGTTTACACCAAGTGAGGTTTTGCTCTAAAGCCGCCCGCGACGTTACGAGGGATTCTCGCGGCGGATGCCTAAGATTACTGCTTGGCTGTCGCGCCGGAGGTCAGATCGGGCGGCTCCTGCGATGTCGGCGGACCCACAAGCACGCCATCGTCGAGCGACGCAGCCACCAGCCGCTCTCCCGTCGAGCGGATCAGCTCAATCGGATAACCCGTCTGCCACCAATCCCACTTCATCGTCTTGGGGTCGATGGCGTAGACCACGTCGCTCGAGCGCGAGCTGGCCAGCAGCCTGTGCGACGTGGTGTCGAAGCTGAGATCGTCCACGTCGCGCAGGGGAAGGCGCTGAATCCACATCCACGATTTGCCGAGGTCGGGCGTGTAGTAGACGCCCTCGCGCGCGCCCAGCCAAAGCGTGCCGTCGGGCGAAAAGACCACGCGGTGAATGTGCGTCAGCATGGTGGGCACGCCCATGGGCCACCAGGATTGGCCGGAGTCTTTCGAGATGACGACGCTGTCGTTGCGTGCGGCCACGAAGTTCTCGCCGTGCACAGTGACGGAAAGATAGTCGCCTAGGCCCATGACCGGCCCGCCCTGCCAGCTCGCGCCCCGATCGTGGCTGGTCACCAATCCGTAGCCTGTGGCGGCCACCCAAACGTCGCCCGACACATCGAGTGCATAGACCGGGCTCTGCAACTCGATGACCGGAGCCTTTACCTGCTTCTCGACGTTGACGCGCGTGCCCAGAGCCGTTTCGGTGGACACCTTTGTTACGGTATTGGCAATGGTGTTGCGCGGCTGCCACGCGAGAGCGGCGTGCGGCGCGGCGGAGGAGGCGGCGGGTGCGGCCGCGGTGTTTTCCACTGGAGCGGCTGGCGGATTGGTGGGCCTCGATGAAGCAAGAAAGAAGATACCGTGGCTGGTGCCGGCGACGATGGCTCCGTCCTTCGTCTCGGCCAACGAGAAGACGTCGCGGCCGTTAAGCCCTTCGTCCAACTGCCCCCAATGCGCGCCGCCGTCGTCGGATCGAAACACACCACCGAAGGTCTTGTCGTTGACCACGCCGGCATATATCCGCTTGGGATCGTTGCGGTCGACGAGGAGCGCGGCCACCTTGCGCTCGGAGATTCCCTGGTTCGACGCGGAAAATCTGGCGCCGGCGTCCTGGCTCGCCAGCACGCCGCTGCGGTCGGTGGCCAGCAGCACGCGATTCGAATCGGTGGGATCGACGTAGACGCCGTTCACCACGATGTTGTCGCCGGTCTTGCGCGCAAAGCTCTTGCCGGCATTGACGGTTTTGTAGAGCCCTTCGGTGGTTCCGGCGTAGACCACATCGGGGTTTTGGGGGTCCAGTATGAGGCTGCGTGTTCTTCGCGCCTCGGAGGGAATGCCCTGAATCCTGTGGAAGAGAAGGCCCCCATTCCCGCTCTTGTAAATGCCGCTGCAAGCGCTCAGGTAAATGGTCTTGGTGTGCGTGGGATCGACGATGATGGAGAAGACGTCGGAATCCTCGATGATCCCTTCTTTGATGTGGCGCCACGTCTTGCCGCCATCGGTCGTCTTCCAGGGCAGATGCCAGGTGCCGGCATAGACGATGTTGGGATTCCGTGGATCGACGGCCAGCGACTCGATATTGTGAATCTCGCGGCTCTTGGGCGGGCTGATCTGGGCCCAGGTCGCGCCGGAGTCGCCCGAGCGAAAGACGCCCTCGAGCGTGCCGGCAATCAGAATCTGCGGGTCCGAAGGCGCCTGGGCGAGCGCATGAACCGGTTTTCCCTTGAATTGCGCGGTTTCAGTCCAGGCCCGGCCTCCGTCGCGGCTGATCCACAGTCCGCCGCTGTCCGAGTTCTTCCAACCGCCGGCGAAGAGCGTCGATGGATTCGCGGAGTCGACGACAATGCTGTCGAGGACGAAGCCGTCCGCCGGATCGAGTTTGGCCAGCCGATGCCAGGTTGCGCCCTCGTCCTTCGATTCGTAGAGCCAACTGTTGGTGGTGCCCAAGTAGAGGTGGCTCGGCTGCCCCGGTTCTGCCGCGAAGGATCGAGCATCGCCGCCGTCGGGGCCTGCGACACTCCAAGTGCTTTGCGCCGGCAGGATCGAAGCCGCGCATAGACCCAACAGCAAGAAAAGAAATCGCGCCGGACGGCTCATCGCGCACGGTTTGTGGGCAAAACCTCTCAAGCGGTTCATTGAGGCCGAAGGAATCCCCCGCATCTTTATCCAGAATAGTCAAGTTCGGCCGGAAAAACGAAGAGGCCGGCCAGCGGGTTTCGCAGTCGGCCTCAAGTGGGTCCAGAAGGCGCCGAGGCTCCTTGGTTTCGCATTTCGACGTTCCCCACCCTAGCCACAAAAACAAAGGCGCGGCGAGGGTGGGACACCCGCGGAAGTTACTATTGCGACGTAGTGGCTGCCTTATGGTGATGCCTCTCCGGCAGCGCTTTGCGCACCTGCGGCTTCACGGCAGTTTCGTCTACCGGCGTGGTTCCCGCAACATCGTTGGCGAACGTTGCGCCCGCAGGCACCAGGTAGTTCTCCACCGTCTGCCCGTCGGTAGTGCCGGTGGCCACGCTGATGCGCGAAGCATCGATGCCTTGCTCGGTCACCAGGTAGTCCTTGGAGTTGACAGCGCGCTGCGCGGAGAACAGGTCCACCGTGGCCTTGGCGTGTTTATGCTTGGCGGCATAGGCCTGTTCCTTGGCCGTCTTAGCCGCCTCGTCGGCGGTCTGCTCGCCCACCACCACCGCCTTGGCGTCGGACTGCTGCTTGAGGTCGAGAGCCACCTGATCCAGGCAGGCCTTGGCCTCGTTGTCGACGCGCATAGGCCGCTTCTTGTCGTTGGCGAAGCTGATGGTGCACAGCGCCTGCGTCTTGGGCGGCGGAGGCACATAAGGAGCCGTGATCGTCAGGTTCGTCGATCCGCTTGCCGAGTGATTTTTATCGTCCGAGACGTTGCAGGTGACGCCCACCGCGCCCGTGGGAGCGCCTGCGGAGGAGAATTCCGCGGTAGTGCCGCTGCCCGTCACTGCGCCGGACGTTGCCGAGTAGCTATAAGTCAGAGGGCGGTTTTGAGGGCTTACGCCCACGGCAGTAATGGTGGCCGTGTCGCCCGGCTTGATGGTGGTGGGACTGGCCGAGCAACTGATTGTCGGCGGTTCAAAGTCCTTGACCGTGAACGAGGCCGAGCCGGTCGCCGTCTCCCATGGCTTCAGGCCTTCCTTGCCCGCCTTGCCTTCCTTCACGTTGCATTGCACGGAGTACTGGCCCGGCGCCAGGGAAGCCGTTTGCACCGTGGCCATAGTTCCGTTGCCGCTGACGCCGTTTCCCGACCAGCCATAGATTACGTGGTCCTTGGGATTGAGCCCGCCCGGCGTAGCGGTGAGCGTTATCGGCTCACCCGGGAAGACCGATTGCGGGCTCGCTGAGCAGGCCAGAGTGACCGGAGGCGGCGGAGCGATGGAGCCGGCATGAATCACAAAGCCGGCGCTCAAGCGGGCGGCATTTACGTTGGCGCGGCCGCCGGGCGGTCCCGGCGGATTGAGCTGGGTGCCAAAGTCGGCGTGCATGTATTCGTAGTCGGCCTGGAAGAGGCGAATCGCGAAGCGATGGTTCATCCACGGCAGGTCGATGTCCATGCCGCCGCCAACGGTGATGTCAGGCCCCAACTTGTTTGGGTTAAAAAAGGGTCCGTTGATCACTGCCCCGCCAAACTGTGCATGGAGGAACGGAGTGTAGTGATCCATGGGGAAGCGGACGATCGGGCCGGCGGCGAAGGTCTGGAACCCGTCGTCGTTGCCGTGCGTGCCGATATTGTTTGGGTATCCACTGGAATCTCCCCACTCGTGCTCCGCATACTCTCCCTGAACGCCCACGTATTTGTTGAAATAGTAGGCGGCGCTGAAATCGCCTCCCAGGTTGACGGCATCGTAGGAGTAACTCGAAAAGGTCCCATCGGCATTGGGAACCTGTACGGTCCCATGCGGCGACAGATAGCTGTAGCCTGCAAAAATGTCCCAACGGGATGGCTGGCCGTTCGGGCCTTGGGCCGATGCACCGGCGGGGGCAAACCCCGCCAAGACCGCAAGAACCAACAGGCAAATCCATTTCACATCCTTCGCGTACATCCGCTTCACCTCCATGTTTTGGCTAAGGGGTTTTCACAATTCGAGGCTTCCCAGGTCCCCGACCGCCTGATTTTGCACCTTCGGAGGGTGCCCCATGTCCCGATTTTGGGGCCTGGGAAACCGAGAAACCAAAGTACGAATTGTTTCGGTCAGAGACCTAGGTGCCGTTGCAACATACCAGTATAGGGGGCGGGCCCGCCATTTCCGTGCGGAAAAGAGACGCAAGACAAAAAGACGCAGGACATCGATCCCCCCAAAACGAATCGTCCCGCCGGCCAGCCAGACACTGTTTTGATACACGGGCTTATCGCGGAATTCCTGGCGGAAGAATAAGCGCAGGACCTTCCGTTCGCAAAGAGAAACTTCGCGGCGCAATCCCGAAACTTGGTCGACTTAACATTGCGCCGGCTGGTCTCGATTTCCGCCCGGTGATCGAGTCTATCTCGCACTCCGCCTCTGCGCGTACCGATGGCCGCGCTCATGACGGCGGATTCCCCAGGCATTGCCCATAGTATCTACCTTCAAGTAGAGGCCCGAAGATGCGAATTAGTTGCTCGGCGCCGGGACTTAGTTGCTCGCCTCTCGGAGATAGTGGCACGGAAAGGCGCTGCCGTCGCACCGCAACGAGATTGGCACCGGCGATGCGGGAAGAGATACCCGGGCAGGTTCTACTACGGCCCCGAAACCGACAATGACACATTCCGGCGCAGAAGCACAAATCATATGCGCAGTCCGCGCCGCATCGCGGCGGCGCTCAACCGGCATTCAACGCCTTTAGCAGACTGCGCGGCTCCCGCTGGATCTTCTCTTGCAATAGCGAGATTGCATAAATCAGCTGCTCGGGGCGCGGGGGACACCCGGGAACATATACATCCACCGGAACCACCTGATTGACGCCCTGCACCAGCGCGTAGTTGTTGAACACTCCGCCGGAGGTGGCGCACGCGCCCATGGAGATCACCCACTTGGGCTCCGGCATCTGGTCATAGAGCCGACGCAGGACAGGAGCCATCTTTTGCGAAACGCGGCCGGCCACGATCATCAGATCGGATTGCCGGGGCGACGGCCGGAAGACCTCCGCGCCGAATCGCGCGATATCGAACCGCGCAGCTCCCATCGACATCATCTCGATGGCGCAGCAGGCCAGCCCGAACGTCATGGGCCACACCGAGCTCTTGCGCACCCAGTTCACCGCGAAATCCAAAGAAGTGAGGAAGACGCCTTCCGGTGGTTCGTAACCGTAGTTCACTTCCCGCACTTTGGCGCGGTTCTTTGCGCTGCTTTCGAGCGAACCGAACAGGTAGTGGTCGCGCTCAATGGAAGCCGCCATGGCTCAACTATACGCTGGTGGCAGTCAGCCCACCCAGGGTGATCGATGGAATGCGGAGTGCGAGCTCAGTCCGTGGACAGCGCAGTTCGTGCCCCTCGACGTGTGGATCGGTAAGCCGCGCTTTTTCAGAGGCTTTACAGTTCTTCCGCGACATCGCTAGCACATTCTGCATAAAGATGGCATGAAGGCAGCAAAAAATACTTGCTCGGACCGCGCAGTTTCATGAGAATGGGGTAAAGCACCAAATCAATCTGCTGGACCGGCTTCGGCGTTCCGCGCCTACGCGGGTCCGAAACAGCCAATCGGCGCCATCGCGTCAGGTGGGCCATCGGTACAACCAGGCTGCCCTGTGTGGCAACCGCGTTCAGCATGTTTTCCAGGAGCCAAGAACTATGCGTAGTCGTTGTTTTTCCATTTCGATCGCCGCCCTTGCCCTGGTATCTCCGGCAATGACTCTAGCGCAATCGTCCGCAGCGGCGCCTGCTACACAAGCTCAGCTCGCCGCCCTTCAGCAGCAGATTCGGGTTGCGCAATGTGCCGGCGACAATGCCTGGATGCTGGTTTCTGCGGCTCTGGTTCTGTTGATGACCGGCCCGGGGCTGGCGCTCTTCTATGGCGGGCTGGTGCGGCGCAAAAACGTTCTTGGAACCATGATGCAGAGCTTCGCCATGATGGGCTTGATTACGGTCCTATGGGCGGTCGTTGGCTATTCGCTGGCGTTCGGTCATGGCAACGCCTTCATTGGCGGGTTCGAGCACGTTTTCCTGCGCGGCGTTTCGCTCTCGCCCAACCCCAACTATGGCGTCGGCACCATCCCGGAACAGACCTTCATGGTCTACCAGCTCATGTTCGCGATCATCACGCCCGCACTCATCACGGGCGCTTTCGCCGAGCGCGTCAAGTTCAGTTCCATGGCTGTCTTTCTCTCCCTGTGGTCTTTGCTGGTGTATTGCCCTGTGGCGCACATGATTTGGGGCGCCGGAGGCTTGCTGAACTTTTCGACCGTCGGCGCCCGCTTTCCGGTCCTCGATTTCGCCGGCGGCACCGTGGTTCACATCATCAGCGGCGTCTCCGCGCTCGTCACCTGCCTCTACCTGGGCAAACGCGTTGGCTACCCGGAGACGGACATGCCGCCTCACTCGATGGTTTTAAGCTTTATCGGCGCCTGCCTGTTGTGGGTAGGCTGGTTCGGATTCAACGCCGGTAGCGCTCTCTCCGCCGGTCCGCTGGCCACCAGCGCCTTCATCAACACCCAGTTTGGCGCCGCGGCGGCAGCCATCACCTGGACACTGGCGGAATGGATTCACAACGGCAAGCCCACGGCCCTGGGCGCCATTTCCGGGGCTGTGGCCGGCCTGGCTACTATTACTCAAGCCTCCGGATTCGTGCAACCCATGTCGGCCTTGGCGATCGGCGGCGTCGCCGGGCTGGCTTGCTCGTTCATGGTTCTCAAAATCAAGAAAGTCCTGGGCTACGACGATTCTCTCGACGCATTCGGAGTCCACGGCATCGGCGGCACCGTGGGCGCGCTGCTCACCGGCGTTTTCGCGTCGGGCGCGATCAACGCAGCGTTTGGCAGGGACGCGAGCGGGCAGCCACGGCCCACCGGCGCCATCGACGGTCACTGGGGCCAGATCGTTAACCAGGGAGTCGGCGTATGCATCGGTTGGTTGGTTGCCGTCGCCGGCACGCTGATCCTGCTGTTTTTGGTCGACAAAGCGATGGGATTGCGGGTTTCCGCGGCCGACGAAGCCGCAGGCCTCGATCTCTCGCAGCAAGGCGAGGAAGGCTACGAGTTCATCGCTTGATTGAGATGCGTCGACAAGACGATGGGCCTACGCGTTTCTGCGGGCGACGAGAGCTCCGGTCTCGACCTCTCGCAGCATGGCGAGGAAGGCTACGAGTTCAACGCCTGATTTAGATGCGTGCTGCCTCCCACAGTTCGCAACGTAAATGCTGCGGTCATCCTGCGCGAAGTTTGGCCGGTTTTGGCCAAACGGAGTCGAAGGACCTGCATTGTGGAGTCTTGTAACGGGGCACGACTTTAGTCGTGTCGACGGAGGGAGCAGGGGCCTTTAGGCCCCTTAACCTGGGAGTTGTGAGAGGGCCTTTAGGCCCGGAGCTATTTTGAAGGGGCACGGCTTCAGCCGTGCCGACGGAGGGAGCAGGGGCCTTCAGGCCCCTTAACCTGGGAGTTGTGAGAGGGCCTTCAGGCCCGGAGCTATTTTGAAGGGGCACGGCTTCAGCCGTGCC
>Ga0187782_10001504_pt1 | contig 17007 bp, 14 predicted proteins | sample 0715_SJ02_MP15_2_FD_132454 | JGI IMG/M metagenome (GOLD analysis project Ga0187782, IMG submission 132454) | Tropical peat soil microbial communities from peatlands in Department of Meta, Colombia - 0715_SJ02_MP15_20_MG | ecosystem: Environmental > Terrestrial > Soil > Wetlands > Peat | place...
AGAGAAACCTGACAAACAAAACAACAACCACACCCACACACGGGGAAGTGCAAGATGCGGCCAAAAAAACAACAACAAAAAAACAAAACCACCAAACACACTATTGAGTTCTCAAACAACACCCTCCGGCCACGCAGCAAGCCCCGCGGCGTTTGGCCGCTAACTCGTTGTGCGGACGGCGAGAGACCCACCGAAGTGGAACTTCCCTCTGGGATATCGTCGCGCTCGACGGACTAGCCGTGTCGCGACGACTCGATCAAGTTACGCGAACGCGAACGCGCAGTCAACTAGACGGCGTGTTCGGGTATCGCAACATCAACGAACGCGCTCGACCCCGGCGATATTCCGCTTGCCCCTGCGCAAGACCAGCCAGCGTCCATGCAGGAAGTCGGTCGGTCGGGGTACCCATTCGTCGTCGTCGATCTTGGTGTTGTTGACGGATACGCCGCCCTCCGCGATCGTGCGCCGCGCGGCACCTTTGCTCTGCGACAGCCCGCTGGCGACCAGCAGGTCGACGATCCCGTCCGGCGAACCGGGCTTCAACTCCGCTACCGAAGTCTCGCGTAGCGCGGCCGTGAGCGTGGACTCATCCAACCGGGTGAGTTCCCCGCGGCCGAACAATGCCTGGCTGGCATGTTCAACGGCCTCGGTGGCTTGCTCGCCGTGCACGAGCGTGGTGAGTTCACCCGCCAGCCGTCGTTGTGCCGCACGTTCCTGTGGCCGCGACGCTGTCGCCTCCTCGAGTTCGGCCAACTCGTCGGCCGGCAGAAAGGTGAACCACCGCAAATACCGGATGACGTCGGCATCGGCCGTGTTGACGAAGTACTGATACCAGGCGTACGGAGTCGTCATCTCCGGGTCCAACCAGACGTTGCCGCCACCCGTGGATTTGCCGAACTTCGTGCCGTCGGCCGCGGTCACCAGCGGAACGGTGAAGGCATGCACCAAGGCCGCCAGTTTCTGGCGCACCAAGCGCACCCCGGCGATGATGTTGCCCCACTGGTCCGATCCGCCGATCTGGAGCACACAGTGATGGCGCTGGTACAGCTCGACGTAATCGTTGGCCTGCAGCAGCATGTAGCTGAACTCCGTGTAGGAGATCCCCTCGCCCTCCAGGCGCCTCCGGACGGTGTCGCGGTCCAGCATGACGTTGACCGAGAAGTGCTTGCCGACATCGCGCAGCAATTCAATTGCTGACATCGCGCTGGTCCACTCGAGGTTGTTTTCGACGATGGCACCCGTCGGCGAGCCGTCGAAATCGACGAACCGTTCCAGCTGTGCGCGGATCCGCTCGGTCCATCCCTGGACGGTTTCGGCGGTGTTGAGCACTCGCTCGCCGGTGTCGCGAGGGTCACCGATCAATCCGGTTGCGCCGCCGGCGAGGACGATAGGGCGGTGGCCGGCGCGCTGAAAGCGCCGCAGCGCCAACAGTGGCACCAGATGTCCGGCGTGCAGGCTGGGCGCGGTGGGATCGAATCCCGCATACAGCGTGATCGGACCGCGGGCAGCCTCGGCGGCCAGCGCGTCAAGATCGGTGGACTGTGCAACCAGTCCACGCCAGTGCAGCTCGTCGAGGATGCCAGACGGCCCGGGAGATTCAGCGCCCACAGTCATAGATCTTCTCGCACGGCGCGACTGATCAGTCGCTGGCACCCGGCGCCGGCGCTCGTGGGCTGCGCCGGTAGGCCGAGACCTCCGCCCGTCCCTGCAGCCACAGCCGCCAAGGCCGGTCGGCGGCGTGGCTGATGCCAACACGCGGCCCGGCAACCGCGTCGTGGGTGTCGTTGAGCCTCAGCCGCACCGGACTGTCGGCGGCAAACAGGTCGACGCCGTTGTCGGCCATGGTGATTCCCAACGCCGAGCAGAGATTCCCGGGTCCGCGCGCCAGCGCGATGGTGCGGATTGAGGCACCGCGCCGCGACTGGGCGACGTCAAGCCCGGTCTCGATCGCAGCCGCCCTGAGCAGCACCGCGGCCGCAACGCCGTCGGCGCCGCACACCACGTTTGCGCATACGTGGATGCCGTGACTGCGGTAGGTGTAAAGCCGGCCCGGGGGTCCGAACATCACCACGTTTCGGCCGCTTGGACCGCGATACGAGTGCGCCGCGGCATCCGGCCACGGACCGTCGGGTACCCCGCCATAGGCCTCTACCTCGACGATCGTGGAGGTGACGCCGCGACCGGTGAGGGTGGCGCCGAGGAGTCGCTGCGCCGCTCCGACCGGGTCGACCACGAGTTGGTCAGCGCCCATCGGACAGATTCTGCCTGCGCCCCTTGACAGCCGGTCAGCAGGGGCGGATATTCACCCTATGATGACTTCATCGAATGATGAATTCTTCGCGAACCGCCATGAACTAGCCGTCGACGTCAGCCACTTGCAGGTGATTCGCGGCAGACGCCCGGCGCTGCACGACTTGTCGGTTCGCATAGCCCGCGGCAGCGTTACCGGACTGCTCGGTCCGTCGGGCTGCGGCAAGACCACGCTGATGCGTTGCATTGTCGGCACCCAGCTCGTTGATTCGGGCACGGTCCGCGTGCTCGGTCTACCGGCCGGGTCAGCACCGTTGCGCCGCCGGATCGGATATCTGCCTCAGGACCCAACGATCTACAACGACCTGCGGATCGTCGACAACGTCCGCTATTTCGCATCCCTTTACGGTTTTGACGGCCGCGCGGCCGATTTCGCGATTGATCGGGTGGGGCTCAGCGATCACAGCACTGCCTACTGCGGCAATCTCTCCGGCGGTCAGCGCACCCGGGTGTCGCTGGCGTGCGCGCTGGTCTGCCAACCCGAGTTGCTCGTACTCGACGAACCGACCGTGGGGTTGGACCCCGTGCTGCGGGCAGATCTCTGGGAACAGTTCACCGACCTGGCCCGCGCTGGGACCACCCTGCTGGTTTCCAGCCACGTGATGGACGAAGCCGACCACTGCGGCGACCTGTTGCTGATGCGCGACGGTCAATTGGTCACGCACACCACCCCGACCCGCTTACGAGAGGACACCGGATGCACGTCACTGGAGGACGCGTTTCTGTCCATCATCAAGCGCAGCACCAGGCGACGAGCCGGCTAGGTCTGCATGGCTATCTGAAACCGTACAGCGCGACCACGGTACGGATCCTGCGACAGCTGGCCGCCGATCACCGCAGTGTCGCGATGATTCTCGCGGTGCCGGTCCTGGTTATCACGTTGATGTACTTCATGTTCGAGAACGCCCCGCACCGTCCGGGCACGCCATCGCCGTTCAACAACGCGTGCCTGATCCTGTTGGGCCTTTTCCCGCTTTTCGTGATGTTCATTATCACGGCCATCACGATGCAGCGGGAACGGGCCTCGGGAACATTGGAGCGCATTCTGACGACTCCGTTGCGCCGGCTCGATCTGCTGATCGCCTACGGCACCGCGTTCTCGATCGCGGCAGCGACACAGGCGATTTTGGCGTGCATCGTGTCGTTTTGGTTCCTCGGCTTTGACACCGCCGGCAGCCCGTTCTGGGTGTTCGTGATCGCGGTCGTCAATGCGGTGCTTGGCGTCGGCCTTGGATTGTTGTGTAGTGCGTTCGCCCGCACCGAGTTTCAGGCGGTGCAGTTCATCCCGCTGGTGATGGTGCCGCAACTGTTGCTGGCCGGGATCATCGCCCCGCGCGCGCTGATGCCGACCTGGCTGGAGTGGATCAGCAACGTGATGCCGGCCAGCTATGCGCTGGAGGCTCTGCAACAGGTGGGCGCGCATACCGAGCTGACCGGCGTCGCAGTACGAGACATTATGGCTGTCTTAGGATTTGCGCTCGCGGCACTATGTCTGGCAGCAGCAACTCTTCGCCGACGGACACCCTAGCGTGACAGCCACCAATACTGGGCGCAAGCGGCCCGGGCGTCCGGCGGGAAGTTCAGACACCCGCGATCGAATTCTGGCTAATGCCCGAATGCTGTTTGCCCGCAACGGGATTGCGAACACCTCGATACGCGCAGTAGCCGCGGCGACGGACGTCGATTCAGCGTTGGTGCATCACTACTTCGGCACCAAGGAAAAGCTGTTCGCCGCGGCCGTTCGTATCCCGATAGACCCGATGGACATCATCGGCCCGTTGCGCCAAGTGCCTGTCGAGGAACTCGGCCACGCAATTCCGTCAATGTTGTTGCCGCTGTGGGACTCCGAGCTCGGTACCGGGTTCATCGCCACGCTGCGGTCGATTATGGCCGGGTCGGAAGTCAACCTGTTTCGTTCGTTCATCCAGGACCTAATCGCCGTCGAAGTCGGGACCCGCGTCGACAACCCGCCGGGCACCGGCATCATCCGGATCCAATTCGTCGCATCTCAACTGGTCGGCGTACTGATGGCGCGCTACATCCTGCACCTAGAGCCGTTCACGTCGCTGCCCGTCGAGCAGATCACCGACACCATCGCCCCCAACCTGCAGCGCTACCTCACTGGGGATTTACCGGCGTGGCCCGCGTCATGAACTGCGCGTGCTCGTCGTCGCCGACCTCGATCGCCTCATCGACCAGCAGCACCGGGATGCCGTCTTCGATGCGGTAAGCACGCCGCATCCGTGGGTTGTACAGCAATTCCTCGTCGTCTTTGCCGACCAGCACCAGCGGGCCGCGGTCGGCCGGGCACACCAGGATGCTCAGCAGCGTTTCGTCGATCATGTCGGCCTCAATTGTGAATGCGCACCGGACATCTCGGCCCGCGCCGCGCCCGTCAGCCGCCGGAACTGATTGGCGTCGGCATCGAAATACCAGGCGTGCCGTCCCGGCTTGGGGATCCCGGCCGCGCGCAAGGGACTGACCGTCGGACGATAAGTGGCGCTCAGCGTCATCTCCCCGACCACCTGCACGATGTCGGGTCCCAACCCGAAGGGCATGGCTGCCACCGCCTCGGTGAGATCCGCCGCCGTGATCGTCGCGCCCGGCTGCAACGTCACCGCTGTCACGGCGACTTGGCGACCGTCCATGGGGACGCCATAGGTCACCGCGAGGTCGACCGCGGGAATGAGACCGATCGCGTCGGTGATCGGCTCGCAAAATACGATGCCGCGCGCGGTGTGCACCGCCGAACCCCGCCTGCCCACTAACCAGAAGTCACCGTCGGCATCGCGATGGAACAGAAATTCGGTGGAGATCCAGGTGTCAGCGGGAGCGAACACGCCACGTTTGACCGACGCAGTCGGATCGATCGGTCCGCGCGGCTCGGCGAGCAGGACGCCGACTTCATTGGTGTCCGGAACCCGGACCAGCCCCCGGTCGGTTTCCAGGATCAGGTCATGCTCGGCGTCGTAGGCGCCCAGTTCGACCTGTCCGGCTCCGGGCAGCGGCCGGCCCTTGCTGCCGATCTTGGCGCCGGACACGTTGGCCAGCACCGCATGCCCATCGGTGGTCGCGAAGAACTCGACGACGCGTGCAGGCGCGAACACATCGATGACTCGCTGCCACATTCCGGTCGGCATACCCGAGCCGATGAACAACCGCACCGGGTGACTACCGTGCAGCGCAAAAGTGGGGTCGTCGATGACATCACGCAGCATGGCCCACGTGTAGGACACGACGGTGACGCCGTACTGGTGCACTTCGGCGACGAATCGGTCCGGGCGCAGGCCGCGAGACAACGCGATGCGGGCGCCGCCGACCACCGCGCCGCCGAGGCTGACCAGCAGCCCGGACTCGTGATGCAGCGGCGTCAGGCAATACACGGTGTCGCGATGGCCAAGGGCCGCGGTTGAGGCGGTGCCGAACGCCGACAGCGCCCAGCGGTAGTTGGTGATCTGCTTGGCGACGAGCTGCCCGCCGGCGGTGCTGAAAGCGATGAACGCCAGATCCCGCGCGTATCCCGGGTTGGCGCGGTACCAGGCCGGCAGCTCGACGGCGTCGGGGTCGATCTGTTCCATGTCGATGACGCCGGCGTCGTCGGGCAGATGCAGATCGCGGTGCTCACCGCCGCCGAGAACCAGGATCTGTCCGGGCAATTGCCGGGCGGTCTCGAGGTTGGTGGGGTCGGTGATGATCTCGGCCACGCCCCCGAGCCGGACCGCCGCGGCCAGGTCGACGTCGGGCTTCAACAGGACCGCGACCGTGCCCAAACGCGACAGCGCGGCGATGGCCACCAGCGCGCTTGGCCGGGTTTCCATCAGGACGCCGACGTGTTCGCCTTGGCGCACCCCAACCTCAATGAGGCCGCGCACGACGTTGTCGATGCGCCGGTTCACGGCCTCGTAGGTGTGAACGCGTCCGTCGAAGAGCAGGAATTCACCGTTCGGCGCTTCGTTGGCTTGTTCGCCGATGATCCGGCCGAGCGAGATCCGGGTGTGGTCATTGATCTGGCCCAGACGGGCTAGTCGGGGCAAAGTTCGGACGGTCTCGACGGCCAATGTGCGCATGGACTTGTTCGCCGTGACGACGGCGTCGGCCGCGCCGCGGGCCAGTGTCAGCGCCACCTCCGATGCCTCGCCCAGTCCGTGCATCAGCCGGGAACTGAGCGCGACACCGCGGTCGGCGTGTTCCTCCGGCTGATCGGCCATCGGGAAGATGTCGGTGGGCTTGTCTCCGTTTCCGGAAATCCACAGCACCCAATCGGCGACTGTTGGCCACGTTTCGTTTGCTGCTTTGGATCCGACCACCAGCCCGAAGTGGCCGGTGCGCAGCGAGTACTCGTACACCTCGGCATTGGGCGCTGCGCGCCGGATACCCCGCACTGCGGCCGGCTGACCGATGTCGTCAACCTCGCCGACGAAAGCCAGTACGGGACAGGTGATATCGGTCAGCGTCACCAGTTGGCCGTTGATGGCGAAACCGCCGGTCATCATCCGGTTATGCGCGACGAACTGCTTGAGCAGCTCGGAGATCGCCGGGCCGGACCAGGCGATCCAGCCCTCCGACTCCAGGAATCTGCGCTGGGCTTCTCTTGGCAGCAGCGCCTCACGATCGTGGAGTTGGCGCACGAAATCGATCCGCGCTTTGGCGGTCTTGAGCGGATCGAGCATCTGAAAGCCGGTGCGCGCCAACCAGCTTGGGATATCCAGCCGGTTGAAGACGTGGTCGGCCATGAAGTTGGCAATACCGGGAGCGAGGTTGGGCGGAAGACCCATCGGCAGCGCAGCCAGGGTGTCTACCGGCGAGCCGAACGTCACGATGCTGGCGATGCTTTTCGAGCGTCGGTACGCCGCGGCCTGGTAGCAGAACATCCCGCCCTGCGAGTAGCCGGCCAAATGCACGTCCTGACCGGTGATGTCGGTCATCGCATCGATTGCGTCACTCAGCGCGACGATGTGGTCGGCCAGATTGCGGCGCATCCCGCCCTCGACCTGATCAGGTGAGCCGAAGTCGATAACCCAGGGGTCCAGCCCGGCGGCGTGCAGGATGCCGACCGCACCGTCCTCGCGGGTGACGTCCCACATGTTCGCCGACATCATCATCGGGTGCACCAGCAGCACCGGCGGCCCGGCCTGCGGGTGCCCCGGCCGACTGTCCGGCGGAAAATACCGCCGAAGCTTGTACATCGGCACGCTCTCCACGACCTGGGACGGCGACGGTGAGTTGCCGGTTTCCAGGCCGCCGAGCCGCAGGACTTCCAGGCCGTTCTGTGCTGTTGCCATCAGACGCTCAACCGGTCGCGTGACCGCTGAAAAATTCAGATCCATGCCGCCGCTCCCTTCAACCCGGAGACGATCCTGTACTGCTTGTGGGCCTGACAGCGTGGTCATCATGGCACATCGCAAGGGGGTAAGCCCGCAGCTTTGGTCACGGTGCCACTGCGTTCGCCAGCGTAGTCCGGCGACGATGCGGGCACGAAGGCCCGCTGAGGAGCCGGACAAATCAGGCCGGGGTCCGCCCGCTAAGGTCGGGGCGGTGGCACACCTGCTGGGGGCCGAGGCGGTGCATCTGAGGTATCCGACTCAGGTCGTCTTCGACTCGTTGACCGTCGGGGTCAGGGATGGCGACCGCATCGGCATCGTGGGACGAAACGGCGATGGCAAGTCCAGTTTGCTGGGTTTGCTCACTGATCGGGTGCGCCCGGATGCCGGACGGGTGACGCGGCGCAGCGGGCTACGGGTCGGCGCGCTGAGCCAGGCGGACACCCTGGATTCGGGCGGCACGGTGGGATGGACGCTGGTCGGCGACCGGCCCGAGCACGAATGGGCCGGCAATCCGCGCATCCGCGACGTGGTCGGCGGTCTGGTCGCCGACATCAGCTGGGTCGCGACGATCGGCACCCTCAGCGGCGGCCAGCGGCGCCGGGTCCAGCTGGCCGCGCTGCTGGTCAGCGACTGGGATGTCATCGCGCTGGACGAGCCGACCAACCACCTCGACATCGAAGGCATCACCTGGCTGGCCGGTCACTTGCGCCGGCGCTGGGCCCGCAACACCGGCGGACTGCTGCTGGTGACCCACGACCGATGGCTCCTCGACGAGGTGGCGACCACGACGTGGGAGGTGCACGGCGGGATGGTCGAGCCGTTCGAGGGCGGCTACGCCGCCTATGTCTTGCAGCGAGTCGAGCGGGACCGGCGGGCCGCCGTCGCCGAGGCCAAGCGGCAGAACCTGATGCGCAAGGAGCTGGCCTGGCTTCGCCGCGGCCCGCCGGCGCGCACGTCGAAACCGAAGTTCCGCATCGATGCCGCTAACCAGCTGATCGCCGACGTTCCGCCGCTGCGCAACACTGTCGAGTTGGCGAAACTTGCCACCGCGCGGCTGGGCAAGGACGTCGTCGACCTGCTTGACGTGTCGGTCTCGTTCGACGGCCACCCGGTGCTGCGCGATGTCGAATGGCGAATCGGCCCCGGCGAACGCAGCGGCATCGTCGGTGCCAACGGTGCCGGCAAGTCGACCTTGCTCGGCCTGATCACCGGCGCGGTATTACCCGACAGTGGAAAAGTCAAGCGCGGCAAGACTGTTCGCTTGGCACTCCTCGACCAGCGCGGCGATGAGCTCGCCCCGCTGGTGGGCGAGCGGGTCGCAGATGTGCTGGGCCGCCTCCGCAGCGGCTATCAAGTCGACGGTCGTGACGTCACTCCGGCGCAGTTGTTGGAACGGCTCGGATTCGCCGGCGAGCAGCTTTCGGCGCGCGTCGGTGAACTCTCCGGCGGGCAACGCCGTCGGCTGCAGCTGATGCTCACCCTGCTGGCTGAGCCCAATGTGCTGCTGCTCGACGAACCCACCAACGACGTCGACACCGACATGCTGGCCGCCACCGAAGACCTGCTCGACTCTTGGCCGGGCACATTGATCGTCGTCTCCCACGACCGCTACCTGCTGGAGCGTGTCACCGACCAGCAATACGCAATCCTGGATGGCCGGCTACGGCATCTGCCCGGTGGTGTCGATGAATACCTGAGGCTCGCCGGGCAGGCGAGCGCAGAGCCGGTAGCGGCGCCGACGCTCAGCATCTCTGAGCCGCAGGCAATGTCGGGAGCGCAATTGCGCGCCGCCCAGAAGGAGATCGCTGCAATCGACCGCAGGCTGGTGCGGCTCGCAGAGCAGATCGCGGCCAAGCACCAGGAACTCGCCGAGCATAACCAATCCGACCACGTCGGCGTCACCGGGCTCACCCAGGAGTTGCGCGACCTTGAAGACGACGTCGCCGGGCTGGAGAACCGTTGGCTGGAACTTTCAGAAGTCGTCGAGTAGTCCTGCGGCGACCTGCTCGACCTCCACAGTCAAGCCCGGCCAAGGCCGCAGGGCGGCGAAGTTGCGTGCTCTGATGCGCGCCGACGGCAGGTGCAGCCTGGTCCTGGCTACCAGCCGGGCCAACATCACCGTCATCTCGGTAGTGGCCATTGCCGATCCCACACACCGATGCAGGCCTGCGCTGAACGGGATGAACTCATGAGGCGCTGGCCGTCGATAGTGCGGCGAGTTCGAATCCCACCGCTCAGGACGAAACTCTTCCGGTTCGGGCCACACATCGCTGATTCGGTGGGTGACGTACGGGCTGAAAATCAGCAGTCGCCCCGCCCGAATCCGGTGCCCGTCAAAGTGCAAGTCACGTTTGACCTTGCGGGCCGAGATCACTGCCGGGGTCGAGAGCCGTAGCGTCTCGTGGACTACTCCATTGAGGTACGTCAATGCCGCAAGACTCTCGGCTGTCGGTGGCCCAGAGCCCAAGACCCGGCCAACCTCGGCCGCAGCGTTGTCCCAGGCGCGCGGAACATTCAGCAGTGCGTAGATCGCCCACGCCAGTGCGCCGCTGGTGGTTTCGTAGCCGGCCGCAATCAGCGAAACGACGAGATCGCGAATCTCATTGCGGGTCAATGCCTGCCCGTCATCGGAGCGGCTGCTGATCAGCGTAGTCAGTAAGTGGTCATCGGGCCTGGGGTGAATGCGCGCGTCGGCGACCTGGCTATCGACGAAATCGTCGATACAAGCCCGTGCCGCTGTCGCCCGCCGCCATCCGGGTGAACCGATCCACTGCTGGATGCGCATCAGCTGCGGTGGCCGATGTGTAAGCGCAAGCAGCGGTTCAAGTTGCCCACCGAGAAAGTCGGCATGTTCGGCGATACGGGCGCCGAAAAGGCATTCAGCGATGCTCCGCCGGACCGCTGACCGTAATGAGTCATAGATGTCGATTCGTTGCCCGGGCTGCCAACGGTCGATGACCGCATCAGCGTTGGCGGCGATGACCGGCACGTAGTCGCAGACCTGTCGGTGGTGAAGGGCTGGCGCGACGACACTGCGCCGGCGACGGTGGTCGGCTCCGTCACTAACCACCAATGCCGTCGGACCATCGACTGGGACCAGAACCTGAAATGCTTCCTGCCAACTGAACGCATCGGCGTTGGCGAAGACGAATTTGTTCGCCTCCGGTCCGAGCAGATACGTGTAGCCCAGTCCCGCGATCCCGGCGTTGATCACCGGTCCCCGGCGCCGATACAACGCCAGCAACGCCTCGCCCGGCGGATACCGTACCGGCCAGCGCATGCGGGCCCTCCTACCGCCTGAGTTCCTGCCGAAGTCGTTCGGCGGCAGCACGAACCGCGGCGAGCTGCGCGGCGACCCGGGTCGGCGCGGTGCCGCCGCGCGCGTCGCGTGACGACACCGAACCCTCGATGGTCAGTACTTCCCGGACCTCGGGAGTCAAGTCGCTGCTTACGGCAACCAGCTCGTCGTCGGTTAGCTCCTCCAGCCCGACCCCGCGCTGCTCGGCGACCCGCACCGCCGCCCCCGCCGCCTCATGGGCGTCCCGGAACGGGACGCCTTGGCGCACCAGCCATTCGGCGATATCCGTGGCCAGGGTGTAGCCGGCCGGAGCAAGCGCCGCCATGCGCTCAGTGTCGAACGTCAGGCTGCGCACCAGTCCGGCCATCGCCGGCAGCAGCAGCTCCAGTTGCGCGACCGAGTCGAAGACCGGCTCTTTGTCTTCCTGTAGGTCCCGGTTGTACGCCAACGGCTGAGCTTTCAGGGTCGCCAGCAGCCCGGCGAGGTTGCCGATCAACCGACCGGATTTGCCGCGAGCCAGCTCAGCGATGTCGGGGTTCTTTTTCTGCGGCATGATCGAACTGCCGGTCGACCATGCGTCGTGCAAGGTGACATACCCGAATTCGGTTGAGCTCCAGATGATGATGTCCTCGGCGAGCCGCGACAGGTCGACAGCGGTCATCGCGAAGACGAACGCCGCTTCTGCGGCGAAATCCCTTGCCGCAGTGGCGTCGACAGAGTTCTCGGCTGCTGTTGCGAATCCGAGCTGTTCGGCGATCGCGTCCGGATCGAGTCCCAGCGACGAACCGGCCAGTGCTCCGGAACCGTAGGGGGACACCGCGGTGCGCTTGTCAAGGTCGACGATCCGGTCGACGTCACGCAGCAGCGGGTGGGCGTGGGCAAGTAAATGGTGAGCCAGCAGGATCGGTTGAGCCGACTGCAGATGCGTCTTGCCGGGCATGATCGCGCTCGGGTGAGCGGCGGCTTGCGCGGCCAGGGCGCCGACAACATCGAGCGCGCCAGCGGCCACCCGGCGTATTGCGTCGCGCAGCCACATCCGAAACAGGGTGGCCACCTGATCGTTTCGCGAGCGGCCGGCCCGCAGCCGGCCGCCCAGCTCGGGCCCAACCCGCTCGATCAATCCGCGTTCCAGCGCGGCGTGCACGTCCTCGTCAGTTACCAGCGGCAGGAAGCTGCCGTCGGCGACATCTTCGGCGAGGCTGTCCAGCCCGGCCAGCAGCCCGTCGCGCTGCTCTTCGGTGAGCAACCCGGCCTGGAAAAGCACCACGGTGTGCGCCCTGGACGCGGTGATGTCGTAGGGCGCCAGCACCCAGTCGAAGTGGGTGGATCTGCTCAACGCGGCCAGTGCGTCGGACGGGCCCTCGGCGAACCTCCCGCCCCACAGTGATCCTTCGTTGGTGGTCATGTTGGATCGGCGGCCGAGTCCCGGCGCGCGGCGATTTTCGACGACAGCCCGTGCACATACACGAAGCCCTTGGCAGCGGACTGATCGAAGCTGTCGCCCTCGTCATAAGTGGCCAGGTTGAAGTCATACAGCGACTCGGCGCTGCGCCGGCCGTTGACGGCAATATGGCCGCCGTGCAATACCATTCGGATTTCGCCGGACACATGTTCCTGGGTCTTGGCGACGAAGGTCTCCAGCGCCGTCTTCAACGGCGAGTACCACAACCCGTCGTAAACCAGTTCGGCCCAGCGTTGGTCGGTGTGACGCTTGAACCGCGCCAGCTCACGCTCGAGCGTGACGTGCTCGAGCTCAGTGTGCGCGGTGATCAGCACCATCGCCCCCGGCGCCTCGTAGATTTCGCGGCTCTTGATACCCACCAATCGGTCTTCGACCACGTCGAGCCGCCCGACGCCTTGCGCGCCGCCGCGGCTGTTGAGTTCCTCGATCGCCTGCAGCACCGACACTGGCCGGCCGTCGATCGACACCGGTACCCCGCGCTCGAATCCGATGATCACCTCGTCGGGGGTGTTCCAGTTGACGGTGGGATCTTCGGTGTAGGCGTAGATATCCTTGGTCGGCGCATTCCACAGATGTTCCAGGAAGCCCGTTTCCACCGCTCGGCCCCAGACGTTCTGGTCGATCGAGAACGGTGAGCGTTTGGTGACGTTGATCGGGATGGCGTTCTCTTCAGCGAAGGCGATGGCCTTCTCGCGTGTCCACGCATAGTCACGAACCGGCGCGAGCACCTCCAGATCCGGTGCCAGCGAGGCGAATCCGACTTCGAATCGGACTTGGTCGTTGCCTTTACCGGTGCAGCCGTGTGCGACGATACTTCCGCCGTGCTCGCGGGCTGCTACGACCAGATGCTTGGCAATGAGCGGGCGGCTTATCGCCGACACCAGCGGGTAGCGATCCATGTAGAGACCGTTGGACAAGACGGTGGGCAGACAGTAGCCGTCGGCGAACTCGTCGCGGGCGTCGACGACGACCGCTTCGACGGCGCCGCAGTCCAGCGCTCGCTGGCGCACCACCTCCATGTCCTCACCGCCCTGGCCCAGATCGATCGCCACCGCGACGACCTCCCGGCCGGTCTCCTTGCCGATCCAGCTGATCGCCACCGAGGTGTCCAAACCGCCGGAATACGCCAAGATGACGCGCTCGGACATGAATTGATCTCCTTGTTTTGCCGGTTATTTGAGTTCTTGGATCACGGTTACCAGCTCGGCGCCGCTCATCGGCTCGCGGGCCGCCACGAAAATGGTGTCATCCCCGGCGATCGTTCCGACGACGTACGGCAGGGCTGCCCGGTCGATGGCGCTGGCCAGGTAGTCCGCCGCGCCGGGCGGGGTACGCAGCACGGCGAGGTTTCCGCTGGCGTCGGTGGAGACCAGCAATTCGCCGAGCAGCCGCGACAGCCGCGCGGTGCCACCGGATACCCCGCGCAGCGGGCTGCCGTCCTCAGGCACCACGTAGATGCCAACCCCACCGTCGGCGCCGCGCAGCTTCACCGCGCCGAGCTCCTCCAAGTCGCGCGAGAGCGTGGCCTGGGTGACCTCGATACCGTCGGCGGCGAGCAGCGCGGCCAGCTCGCTTTGGCTGCGCACCTCAGTCGACGACAGGGTCGCCACGATCCGGGCCTGCCGGGCGGCGCGCGTCACTTCGGGTGTGGTCTTCGAGCCGCTGTGGGTCATTGCGCCGCTCCTCCTCATCGCTTCGTCCCCCTCACCGCTACGCGGCTGGGGGTGCCCCCACTGCATCGTCGCCGGCGCGGCGTCATTTCGACCGCTCCAACAGCCACACCAACAGCGCCTTTTGCGCGTGCAGCCGGTTCTCGGCCTCGTCCCATACCGCGCTGTGCGGCCCGTCGATCACTTCGTCGGTGATCTCGTGACCCCGGTGAGCCGGAAGACAATGCAGCACAATGGCTTCCGAGCTGGCCAGGGAAAGCAGTTCGGCGTTCAGCTGAAAAGGACGGAACGGTCGAACCCGGTCCAGGCCGTCGTCCTCTTGACCCATCGACGTCCAGGTATCGGTCACCAGCACGTCTGCGCCCGACGCGGCAGCTACGGGGTCTGCGGTGACCGTCACCGACGCGCCGGTGTCCGCGGCGCGCTGCTCGGCGGCGGCGACCACCGATTGATCGGAAGCAAACCCGTCGGGAGCGGCGATCGTCACGTGGATGCCGGCGGTGACACCGCCGAGCAGCAGGGAGTGGGCCATGTTGTTGGCACCGTCACCGAAGTACGACATGCGCAGGCCGTGCAGCGATCCGGCGCGTTCGGCGATGGTCTGCAGATCGGCGAGCACCTGACACGGGTGGAATTGGTCGGAGAGCGCATTGACGATCGGCACCGTCGCGGTCTCGGCCATCGCGGCCAGACGGGCCTGCCCGTAGGTCCGCCAGACGATGGCATCGACATAGCGGGACAACACCTTCGCGGTGTCCTGCAGGGTCTCCTCCCGGCCCAGCTGGGTGCTGCGACCGTCGACCACCACCGCGTGCCCGCCGAGTTGGGCGATACCCACCTCGAACGAAAACCGGGTGCGGGTGGAGTTCTTGTCGAAGATGACGGCGACCCCCCGCGGACCTTCCAGCGGGCGGTGGCTGAACGGATCCTTTTTCAGTTCGGCGGCCAGCGCGAGCACTTCGGCCTGTTCATCGGGTGACAGGTCATCGTCGCGCAGGAAGTGTCGGGTCATCGTGTCCCCCCGGCCGCTACGTCCAGGATGGCCGGCAGCGCGGTGACGAAGGTGTCGATCTGGTGTTCGGTGACGATCAGCGGCGGCGCCAACCGAATGACGTCGGGTGCGGCGGCGTTGACCAGGAAACCGGCAGCGCGAGATGCTATCTCGGCGTCCTTCGCGGCCGGGGTGCTGAGCACCACCCCGCACAGCAAGCCGCGGCCACGGACGTGGTCGACCAACGGGTGACCAAGCGATTCGATGCCCTGGCGCAACATCTTTCCGAGCACTTCGGCGCGTCGCACCAGGTCTTCGCTGGCCAGTACGCGCAGCACCGCCAGGGCTGCAGCAGCGCAGATTGGGTTGCCGCCGAAGGTGCTGCCATGCAGGCCGGGTGTGAGCAGTCGCGCGGCCGGGCCGACCGCCAGGCACGCCCCGATCGGCAGTCCACCTCCCAGGCCTTTGGCCAGCGTCACCACGTCGGGGGTGATGCCGTCGTGTTGGTGGGCGAAAAACGCACCGGTGCGGCCCATCCCGGTCTGCACCTCGTCCAGAACCAACAGCGCGCCATGGCGGGCGGTGATGTCGCGGGCCGCCGCGAGGTAGCCATCGGGCGGGACGACCACACCGCTCTCCCCCATGATCGGCTCCAGGAACACCGCGGCGGTGTCGTCGCCGACTGCAGCGTCGAGGGCATCGATGTCGCCGTATGGCAGGTGGGTGACTTCACCGGGCAGTGGTGCAAACGGCGCCTGCTTGGCCGGTTGACCGGTCAGTGCCAGCGAACCCATCGTTCGGCCATGGAATGCCTCCTGGGCGGCAACAAGTTTCGTCCGCCCGGTCAGGCGGGACAGTTTGAACGCCAGTTCGTTGGCCTCGGTGCCGGAATTGCAGAAGAACACCCGTGTCTCTGCATCGCAGCCAAGCAAACCGACCAACGCTTCGGCCAGCGCGATGCCCGGTTCGGCGGCATACAGGTTAGAGGTGTGCCCCAGCGTTGACATCTGCCGCGTGACGGCGTCGATCACCGCGGGGTGACGGTGCCCCAGGACGTTGACGGCGATGCCGCCAAGCAGATCCAGGTAGGACTTCCCGTCCACATCGGTGACCACGGCGCCGTCTCCGCTGGCCAATACCACCGGCGGGACGCCGTAGTTGTCCATCATCACGGCGGACCACCGCTGCTGCATGCTTGTCGTATTGCTCACACGCTTACCACCTTGGTGCCGGTGCCCTCGTCAGTGAACAATTCCACCAGCACGCAATGCTCGACGCGGCCGTCGATGATGTGCGCGCTGGGTACGCCGCCACCGACAGCGCGCAGACATGCCTCGATCTTGGGGATCATCCCGGTCTCCAATGTCGGCAGCAGCTGTGCCAGTGTGGCAGTGTCGATTTCGGTGACCAGCGAATCGCGGTCGGGCCAGCGGGTGTACAGACCTTCGATGTCGGTGAGCATCAGCAGCTTTTCGGCTCCCAATGCTTCGGCCAGCGCCGCCGCTGCGGTGTCGGCGTTGATGTTGTGCACGACGCCGTCGCTGTCCGGCGCCAGTGTCGAGACCACCGGGATACGTTGCGCTGCAACAAGGTCGAGGACTGCGGCAGTGTTGACCTGGTCGACGTCTCCCACCAGCCCGATGTCGGTGGGCACGCCGTCGACGGTGACACTGCGCCGCACCGCGGTGAAGAGGTGCGCATCCTCGCCGGTGATGCCGACCGCATAGGGTCCGTGCGCGTTGATCAGGTTGACCAACTCGCGGCCCACCTGACCGAACAACACCATTCTGGCCACGTCGAGCACTTCCGGTGTGGTGACCCGGAAGCCGCCCTTGAAGTCACCAGAGATCCCGAGCCGCTGCAACATTGCGCTGATCTGAGGCCCGCCGCCATGCACGACGACCGGGTGGATCCCGCAGTTACGCAAGAACGCCATGTCGGCGGCGAACGCG
>Ga0187782_10001505_pt1 | contig 17004 bp, 17 predicted proteins | sample 0715_SJ02_MP15_2_FD_132454 | JGI IMG/M metagenome (GOLD analysis project Ga0187782, IMG submission 132454) | Tropical peat soil microbial communities from peatlands in Department of Meta, Colombia - 0715_SJ02_MP15_20_MG | ecosystem: Environmental > Terrestrial > Soil > Wetlands > Peat | place...
CTCTGCTGGTCGGGCGCGCGCCTGATTCCCACGCGTGCGAATAAAGATGCTGCTGGTTTCAACGCACTCGTCCTCACGCCGGAGGAGTACATCACCCGCGTCACGCCCCTCTTCGAAAAGACCAGCTTCTTCGAAATCGAGGCCGCTCGCCGAATGGAACGCTACGGCAACATCGTCCAAGCGTTCAGCACCTATGAATCCCGCCACGATCCGAAAGAGCCGCCCTTCCAGCGGGGCATCAAAAGCTTTCAACTTTTTTTCGACGGCTCGCGCTGGTGGATCATCAGTGTCTTCTGGCAGGCCGAAACACCCGAGTACCCGATCCCTAAGGAATTCCTTCCATCAGGGAGCTGATTAAATGAATCGGAAAACTAATCCACGCCAAGCGAATGCCGCTAAAGACGAAACGAGAGGCTTGAAATGTTCCAATCCGACTTGTTGAAGGGCCGCACCATCCTCATCACCGGCGGAGGAACCGGCCTCGGCCGCTCCATGGCCCTGCGGTTCGCCGAGCTAGGCGCAAATATCTTTCTCGCAGGCCGCCGCGAGGAGCCTTTGAAGCAAACTGTCGGCGAGATTCACGCGAAGGGTGCGAAGGCAGGCTTCGCAACGGCCGACGTCCGCGATTTCGACTCAGTCGAAAAGGTTATCGCGGCGGCCGAAAAAGAATTCGGCCGCGTGGATACGCTCGTCAACAACGCGGCGGGAAATTTCATCGCCCGCACCGAAAAGCTCTCTCCGAATGCCTTCAACGCCGTCGTTGGCATCGTCCTCCAGGGAACCTTTTACTGCACGCTCGCCCTCGGCCGGAAATGGATCGCGGCCCGCCAGCCCGGCAACATCCTGAATATCGTGACAACCTACGCCGCGGTGAATTGCGGCTCCGGCTACGTTGTTCCTTCGGCCTGCGCGAAGGCCGGTGTCCTGGCGATGACGCGATCGCTCGCCGTCGAATGGGCCCGCCACCATATCCGCCTCAACGCCATCGCGCCCGGCCCCTTTCCCACCGAAGGCGCCTTCTCGCGCCTCCTTCCCTCGAAAGAAATCGAGGAGCGCGCCAAGAATGCGCATCCCATGAAGCGGTTCGGCCGCCACGAGGAGCTCGCCAATCTCGCGGCGTATCTGTTGAGCGATCAGGCCGATTACGTCAACGGCGAATGTGTCGTCATTGATGGCGCCCTCTGGCTCCGCGGCGCCGGCGAATTCAACGATTTCGTGGACATCCCCGACGCCGCCTGGGACCTCCTCGAACAAGCGAGGAAAAAATAGAGGATGCCAATAGTAATACGTACTCTGGGTCGATGTAAAATTGACTTACAAAAAGTCTATCGATAATATAAGCGCAAGAGGATTTTTATGATGGAAAAAGTAAAGGTCAAAGTTTCAACAAAATACCAAGTGGTGATTCCGAAACCAATACGGGCGGAGCTGAAAATTCAGCCCGGGCAGGAACTGCTGGTCTATGTCTTTGAAGGGAGGCTCCACATGGATCCTCCGCGCTCGATCAAGGAACTGCGTGGAATGGCAAAAGGTTTGAAGTGGAAAGACAACTATCGTGACCGCAACGACCGGTTCTGAATTGTTGCTTGTCGATTCGTCGGGCTGGCTGGAGTACCTGACGGAGGACTCGAAAGCGGCGAACTTCGCAGCTTATATTGAAGGGCCGACGCCGCTCCTTGTCCCGGCCATTGTGCTCTATGAAGTCTTCAAAATTCTCTCGAGAGACCGCAGCAAGACCGAGGCGGATCGATTTCTTTCTCACGCTTTCCGCCAAGTCTTGGTTCCATTGGACGACAGCCTTGCGCTTGCTGCCGCGCGAGTCAGTCTGGACTTTCGTTTGGCGATGGCGGACGCAATCATCTACGCAACAGCGCAAGCGCTCCAGGCGCCTCTGATCACCAGTGATGTCGCCTTTAGAGGCTTGCCTAACGTAACGATTGTGTAGGACGGGGAGTTCGAAGGTGGGCCGCTCGCCTTGACCCGGTCAGGCGCGCACCAGTAAGCTGTTTGTTTCAGCAACACGAGTAGAAGGGCATGGACACCATTCATATCACGTTGCCCGATGGCGCGGTTCGTGAAGTGGACAAGGGCACGACGCCCGCGCAAATCGCGCAGCAGATTTCGCCGCGCCTCGCCAGGGAAGCTCTCGTCGCGCGCTCCAACGGCGACCTTGTTGATCTCTCGAAGCCGCTCGACTCGAGCACCAAGCTCTCGATCCTCACAGCCAAAGACCCCGACGCCGTCCAGGTCTTCCGACATTCCGCCGCGCACCTTCTCGCCGCAGCCGTCCTCGAGCTTTTCCCGCATGTGAAGCTCGGCATCGGCCCGCCTATCGAGAACGGCTTCTTCTACGAATTTCTGCGCGAGCAGCCGTTCACTCAGGAAGATCTTCAAAAAATCGAAGCCAAGATGCACGAGCTGGCCTCCAAAGACATTCCCAATGAGCGCAAGCTGATTCCCAAGCCGGAAGCAATCGAGCTCTACCGCAAACAGAATCAGGAATTCAAATGCGAACTCGTGGAAGAAAAGGCAATCGAGCCGATGGTTTCCTTCTACACCACCGGAAAATTCATTGATTTCTGCCGCGGTCCGCACATCCCTTCCACCGGGCGCATCAAGGCCTTCAAGCTCATGAACGTCTCCGGCGCCTACTGGAAAGGCAAGGAAGGCAATCCGCAGTTGCAGCGCATTTACGGTGCTTGCTTCGTGGATCAAAAGGATCTCGACGACTATCTGCACCGGCTCGAGGAAGCCAAGCGCCGCGACCACCGCAAGCTCGGGAAAGAACTCGAACTCTTCACCGTCAGCGACCAGGTCGGCTCCGGCCTGCCGCTTTGGCTGCCGAAGGGCGCGACCATCCGCCGCCTGCTCGAGGAATATATTCTCGAAAAGGAGCGCGAGGCCGGCTATCTCCACGTTTACACTCCCGATCTTGCGAAAGTGGACCTCTACATCCGCTCCGGCCACTGGGAGCACTATCACGAAGACATGTTCCCGCCGATGGACCTCGAAACCGAAGAGCTCGTCCTGCGGCCGATGAACTGTCCGCACCACATCCTGGTGTACGAATCCAAAAAGCACAGCTACCGCGAGCTCCCCGTTCGTATCGCCGAACTTGGCACCATGTACCGCTATGAGCGTTCGGGCGTTTTGAGCGGCTTGAGCCGCGTCCGCTGTATGACCCTCAACGACGCGCACATCTTTTGCACTCCTGACCAGATCAAGAGTGAATTCGCAGGCGTCATGCGCCTCGTCGAAGAGGCCTACCGCGATCTCGGCATCACCCAGTACACCTACCGCCTCTCGCTGCGCGATAAAGGACCTTCCGATAAATACGTTGCCAACGACGAAATGTGGAATCTTGCCGAACGCGTCCTCCGCGAAGCCATGGACTCGCTCGGCCTTCCCTACACCGAGGCGCCCGGCGAAGCCGCGTTCTACGGGCCCAAGCTCGATATTCAATTGGCGGATGTGATGGGCCATCAGGAAACCTATTCGACGATCCAAATTGATTTCCACCTCCCCAACCAATTCGATCTCGGCTACGTGGGGGCGGATGGCCACGATCACCAGCCCGTCATTATCCATCGCGGCGTCATCAGCACGATGGAACGCATGGTTTCCTATCTTATTGAGCTCTACGCCGGCGCGTTTCCTGTGTGGCTCGCCCCGGTCCAGGCCATCGTGCTTCCCCTCAGCGAGAAAACCGCGGAGTACGCGCATAAGGTAACGCAGCAGCTCCGCCAGGCAGGCTTTCGCGCCGAGCTCGACGACCGCAACGAAAAGTTGCAGGCGAAAATCCGTGACGCGCAATTGCTGAAAATTCCTTACATGCTGGTAATCGGAGCCAAGGAAGCGGAAGCCGGCACTGTGGCCGTTCGCCATCGCGCGAAAGGCGACCTGGGCCCTCGCCCACTCGATCAATTCATCGCCGACTTGCGCGCCGAAGTCGCTTCCAAATCCACGGCCTAGAAAAAAATGGGAAATTTTTCTCGCCGACTTTTTCTAGCCGTTGTGGGAGGCACTCTCGCAGCTCCTTCTTTTCTCCAAGGCGCGGAGGCGGATGTGCCCGTTTCTTTCGATCACATGGTTCTCGGAATTGACGACCTCGACCGCGGCGTTGCGTTTGTCGAAGAGCGAATCGGCGTCCGCGCTGTTTTCGGCGGCGTTCACCCCGGCCGCGGAACTCAAAATGCGCTGCTCTCCCTCGGCACTGAACGTTATCTCGAAATCATCGCCCCGGACCCCAAGCAAAACATCCCGCCACAATTTCAGGGATTGTCCGGTCTGCGGGAGCCTCGGCTCGTGGCTTGGGCCGTCCACACGGATGACATCGCGGCGCTCGCCAAGAAAGTCACGGTCGCCGGATTTTCCATCCAGGGGCCGGCCGATGGCTCGCGCGCCCGCCCCGATGGCAGGCTGCTTCGTTGGAAATCGTTCCGCCTGGCCGACGATCGCGGTGGCCTGCTCCCCTTCTTCATCGAGTGGAGCCGCGATTCTGTCCACCCCTCCGTTGACGCACCCTCCGGCTGCCGCCTGGCGCGCTTCTTTGCGACAAGCTCGAATGCGGATGTTCTGGCTTCAGCTTACTCTCGGCTGGGAGTTCAAATTCCGGTCGAGCGCGGCGAAAAAGAAGAGATCCGTGCCGTCATCGCCGGGCCGAAAGCTCAAACTGAGCTTTCTTCGTGACCTGTTCTGTAATCCGTTCGGATGAATGTCGAGAGGCCAATCTTTCCCTATACGCCGGTACCTTGCGAGTGAAACTTAATTCGCCCGCGGCACTTCTCCAAGATATTCTCAACCTGTTCCGGCGTCGGGTTGATGAATTCGAACCCGTGAACCATCCCGGTCGTGTGCCGGACGATTGCGGACATCTTCCCGCCGCCGATTGGCTCCATCTCCACCAGCTCCCCGATGCCAAGATGGTCCCGAATCAATGCCGATACGCCACCCTCGCTCATCTCGAGACTTATCGCTGGAATCGCCGTCCCGTCGCTCCGGCGGATTGTGAAAGGAACGCTATACCGATATCGGTGGTGCCGCCTTTTTTCAGTGTGATTCGTATGCTCTTCGTGGGATTCCTGAGCAGTCTTCATCGTTCTCCCCGCCACCCTGCTTATCGGCAACTGGACGGCACTCCTCCAGCACCAAAGCGCCGCAAAATTAAAGATTTGCCGAAAGAGGCTTCCCGTGTGCGGTATGGCGTTGACCCATGCTATACTTCTTGGCCCGTACCCTTGGTGCTCCATTCCGTGCATCCAAGGAGAGGGAAAAGGGCAAACGGGGGTCTATTCGAAAGCCCGGGAGGTGGGTTTATCGCAGAGCGGGGTGGGCCTGGGGGGCTTCGCGTCAACGAGCGCATTCGCGCTCGCGAAGTCCGCTTGATTGACGATGCGGGAAATCAGCTCGGTGTAATGACACTTTTCGACGCCATGAAAGCGGCGCGCGATGCCGGGCTAGACGTTGTGGAAATCTCTCCGAATGCGGTTCCACCCGTCTGCAAGCTCGTGGATTATGGAAAATTCCTCTACGAGCAAAGCAAGAAGGCGCATGAAGCCAAGCGGCATCAGAAAAGTTCGCACATCAAGGAAGTGAAGTTTCGGCCATCCACCGCCGAACACGATTACCAGGTGCGGAAGAACCAGATCATCCGCTTCCTCGGCGAGGGCCACAAGGTGAAGGCCATGATTTTTCATCGTGGCCGCGAAATGGCCCATCAGGACGTTGGTCGCGCGAAAATGACCCGGCTTCTCAAGGACATCACGGATTACGCGCTCGTCGAATTCGGCCCCCGCATGGAAGCGAATATTTTGCTCGCGCTGCTGGCCCCGAAAAAAGGCGCGGCAGCATCAGCCGGGGCGCGCACTGGGCCCTCGGCCGCGGAAGGCCAGGCTTGATCGAGTTTCTTTCTCAGAGGCAATTGTGAAGAAGAATAAAAAAATGAAGCTGAAAACGCATCGCGGCGCCGCCAAGCGATTTAAGATGACTTCGACCGGTAAGCTGATGCGCCGCCATTCCGGAATGCGCCACTTGCTCGGCACGAAAAAGCCGCGCCGCATGCGCAAGCTCGGCAAGGCCACGGCGGTGAATCCGGCCGACGTCCCCAACGTACGGCGCGCTTTACCCTACGGCCTCTAGATTTTCTTCCGCGCCAGGCAGCGCGTAACGGGTGCCTGCCGGCCGGATGCTCCGGTTCGATCGGGGCAATTCAGCAGTCCCAGGAGACAAACCCGTCCTGCTTCTCGCGCTGCGCGCGGGCGGCGAGGCCGCGTCTGTCTCCCCGTATAATCTGACTTCAAGCCGCCTTTCGGCGCGCGACAGGAGAAGCAATCCATGCCTCGAGTAAAACGTGGTACAAAACGGCGAGCCCGGCGCAAGAAGCTGCTCAAGCACGCCAAGGGATTTTTCCTTACCAAGAGCAAGCTCTTCCGCTCGGCAAAAGAAGCGGTCAACCGCTCGCTGCGTTACACCTATCGCGACCGCCGCAATCGCAAGCGCGATTTCCGCACGCTTTGGATTCAGCGCATCGGCGCGGCCGCCCGCAACAACGGCACCACCTATAGCCAGCTCATTCACGGGCTGAAGCTCGGCGGCATTGACATTGACCGCAAAATCCTCGCGGACATGGCCGTTCGCGACGCCGAAGGCTTTGCCGGCCTCGTAGCGCAAGCGAAGCAGCACCTCGCCGACGCGCCGAAGCCTCAGCCCGCGGCTTGATTTACAGCATCAGCTTTCTGAATTGAAAGGGCGATTTCGTAGGGGCAAGGCTTGCCGTGCCCCTCGGCTCGAGCACGATGGCCGCAAGACCGATCATCGAACAGACGCGTGAACCGCTCTCCGCGCCGGCACCCGACGCCGTCGTAAATATATTCGCGGATTTGTGCGCGGCGTTTGATCTCGAAGTCACTGCCGCGTCCGACGAAGCCGCCTGGAAATCCATCCGCGACGCCTGGCTCGGCCGCAAGTCCGGCGTGCTATCTCTCATCACGGACAACTGGCTCAAACCCGCCACGCCGGAACTCAAGAAGATCGTCGGCCAGGAGCTCAACAAACTCAAAGCCCACGTCGAAGCGACGCTCGCGGAAAAGCAGCACGAGATCGAATCTACCGCCGAGCAATCTGCTGCCGCCCGCGACAAAATCGATCTGTCGCTTCCCGGCGTCGAGCGTCCCATCGGCACTCGGCACCTCATTCGCCAGACCTACGAAGAGCTTTTCCGCATTTTCCTTTCTATCGGCTTCAGCGTCGTCGAAGGCCCCGAAATCGAGACGCCCTATTACAATTTCGAGGCGCTCAATATCCCCGAGCATCATCCCGCGCGCGACAATATGGACACCTTCTATATCGAAGGCGCGCGTTCTCCTCATCTCCTGCGCACACACACTTCGCCCATGCAGATTCGCACCATGGAGAAGCAGCCGCCCCCCGTTCGCATCGTTGTCCCCGGAAAGGTCTACCGCCGCGACAATCCCGACGCAACGCACGGCTACATGTTCCATCAGATTGAAGGCCTCGCCGTGGATACGGACATCACCTTCTGCGATTTCAAGGGCACGGTCGAATATTTCGCGCGGGAATTTCTTGGCCCCAAGACGAAAATCCGCTTGCGCCCGAGCTACTTCCCATTCACTGAGCCCTCCGCCGAAGTGGACGCCACCTGCCACGTCTGCGGCGGCAGCGGCTGCCGCGTTTGCAAGCACTCCGGCTGGATCGAAATGTTCGGCGCGGGCATGGTCAACCCGGCGGTGTACGGCTTCGTGAATTACGACCCGCAGCGGCTCTCCGGCTTCGCCTTCGGGATGGGCGTGGACCGCCTAGCCATGCTGAAGTACGGCATCTCAGAGTTGCCGCTCCTGTTCCAGAACGATGTCCGCTTCCTCCGGCAGTTTCCATAGAATCAATAAATGAAAGTTCTCTACAACTGGCTGAAAGAATTCGTGGACCTCACGGCCCCTGCCCCCGATCTGCGCGCCCGCCTCTCGCTCGCCGGCGTCGCCATCGACTCGCTCGAAGATTCCGCCGCTGGCCCTGTCCTCGACGCCGAAATCACGGCCAACCGCCCCGATTGCCTCGGCCATTACGGCATCGCGCGAGAAGTGGCCGCGATTTATCGTCTCCCGCTCAAGCCCGTGCAACCCAAGCTCCGCGAAATCGCCGAAAAAGCATCGGACTCGACCCGCGTCGAAATCGAAGCGCCCGACGTCTGCGGCCGCTTCACCGCTCGCCTCGTGCGCGGCGCGAAGATCCAACCCTCACCCGATTGGCTGCGCCAGCGTCTCGAAGCCATCGGCCAGAGCTCGATCAACAACGTCGTGGACATCTCCAACTACGTCATGTTCGAGCTCGGCCACCCGATGCACGCTTTCGATTTCGACAAACTGAACGAGCGCCGCATCGTCGTCCGGCGCGCGCGCCACGGCGAAAAAATCCGCACCCTCGACGGTGTCGAGCGCACCCTCACGAAAGATATGTGTGTCGTCGCCGACGCCACCCGGGCCGTCGGCATCGGCGGCGTCATGGGCGGCGCCGACACCGAAATCAGCTTCAGCACGCGCAATATCCTCATCGAGTGCGCCTGGTTCGACCCCATCTCGATCAGGCGCGCTTCCAAGGCGCTCGGCCTGCGCACGGAAGCCTCCTATCGCTTCGAGCGCGGCGCCGATCCAGAAATGGCCGAGCTTGCTTCACGTCGCGCCGCCGAACTGATCCAGCAGATCGCGGGTGGCGAAATTCTCTCTGGCGTGGTGGATGCCTATCCGCACCCGGCGCCGGAGCTAAAAATCGAGCTCGCGCGCAAGGAACTCCTGCGCGTGATGGGCGCGGACGTCCCGGATCGCGATATCGAGGAAATTCTCGACGCGCTCGGTTTCCGTCCCGTCCGCGCGGATTCCACTCGCGGCAGCACTGGCTCCCTTATGGCCATCTGGGAGTGCCGCCAGTCTTCCTGGCGCCACGATGTGACGCGGGCTGTTGACCTCGTCGAGGAAGTCGCGCGCCACTATGGCTACGACAAATTTCCTCCGCGCCTTCCGCCTGCTAAGCTGCCGTCGCATCCGCTGCCTCACGCGGAGGCGCACGAGCGCCTCGTCGCGCGGCTTGTTGCTCTCGGCTATCAAGAAATCGTCGAAATCCCGCTTGTGGATTCGCGCCGCAATGAGTCGGTTCGCGCTGGAAATATCGAACCCGCGGTGATCGGCAATCCGCTCTCCGAAGACGCCTCCGTCATGCGTTCGACCGGCATCGTCAGCATGCTCAGTGCTCTGGAATGGAATCTCAATCACGGCCAGCGCAACCTGCGCCTCTTCGAAATTGGCAAGGCCTACGAGCTGCGCAATGGCGAGCCGATTGAAACCACCGTGTTGACCATCGGCGCAACTGGCCTCGCCCGCGAAAAAACTATCTACGAACCCGCGCGCGAATTCGGCTTTGAAGATTTGAAAGGCGATCTTGATAGCCTCGGCGAACTTGCCGGGGGGTTCGCGTGGCAGTCCGGCAGCCCTTCCTGGCTCGCTGGAGCGCGAGCTGCTCGACTCTCGCTCGCGCACGATCACGGGGTCCAACTCGCCATCGCCGGTCAAATCGCGCGCCGCGTCGCCGACCAGTTCAAGCTGCGCCAGGATGTGTACGTGGCCGAACTGCGCCTCGAGCCTCTGCTCACAGGCATTGAGAAAGCTCAAGCCGCCGCCCGTTTCGTGCCGATCCCGCGTTACCCTGCTGTCGAACGCGATTTCTCGCTCGTCCTCCCTGACGGCATCACGTTCGAGCAAGTTGCGGAAACGCTTCGCGCGCTCGGCATCGTCGAGCTGCAGCGCATCGAACCCGCCGATCTCTTCCGCGGCGGCCATGTCCCGCCCGGGAAATTCTCCCTGATGATCCGCGTCCGATTCCAGAGCGCCGACGCCACCTTCACCGACGCGCAACTCTCCGATTTTTCCGCCCGCATTGTCTCCGCCCTCGAACAAAAGCTCAGCGCCTCCCTCCGCGCCAGCTAGCCGATCTCCGCCACAAGACCGTTGCACCCATCTCCGCAATCGCCGACAATGTCCGCAGCCAGACAGGGAGCAAACCGTGAAAATCGAAATCTACGACCAGGTCTACAACGTCAGTGCCGATAACAACGAGGAATATCTGAAAGAGCTGGCTGCCTACGTGGACAGCAAGATGCGCTCCGTCGCCGAAGCCACTCGCATGGTGGACTCGCTCAAAGTCGCCGTCCTCGCCGCGCTCAATATCGCCGATGAAATGTTCACCCTCCGCCACCGGCAGGAGCAGATGGAAGGACCGCTGCGAAAACGCGTCGAAAAATGCGTGGCTATGGTCGAAAAGGCTCTTGAGCTTTCGAACTGACCCGGAGGATTCTGGCAGTCGCTTGTCGCTTCCGTGCCGCCATCGGCACTCCGATTTCTATCCAAATCTCTCGAAAAGGTTGACCACCCATGCCCACTCAATATCTGCGGTTTGCGGTTCTGTCAGTCGCTTTCACTTTGGCTGGCGTCTCGCTTGCGCCCCCTCTCCTCGCGCAAACGCCCCCCGCGCCGCCCCCGGCCACGCAAACCACTGGCCCGGTGCGCATCACGCTTGACGACGCCATTCAACTTGCACTCGAGCACAATAAAAATCTGCGCGCTGCTCGCACCACCATCCAGCAGAATGAGTCACTCGAGATCACGGCGAACCTTCGCCCCAATCCCGTCCTCACAGCGGATGCGCAATTCCTTCCTATCTTCCAACCCAATAAATTCACTGACGACTACATCAACACCACAGCGCAATTCGATCTCGGTCTCTCCTACCTTTTCGAGCGTGGCAAGAAACGCCAGCATCGCCTACAAGCCGCCCGTGACGTCACCGCGCAATCCCGCTCGCTCGTCGCCGATAATGAGCGCACTCTCGTTTTCAACGTCGCCTCGCAGTTCGTCAGCGTTCAGCTCGCCGAATCCACACTCGAGCTCGCCCAGAAAGACCTGAAAAGCTATCAGTCCACTGTGGACATCAGCGAACACCGCTACAAAATCGGCGATCTCAGCCAGGGCGACTTTCTCAAAATCAAGCTCCAGTTGCTGCAATTCCAGTCCGACGTCGCGCAGGCCGTACTCTCCAAGGCCCAAACTCTCGTTGGCCTCCGCCAGCTCGTCGGCTACGAATCCGTGCCCGCCGATTTCGACGTCACCGGCGATTTCGAATACAAACCGGTCACTATGAAATTCGAAGACCTCGAAGCCAAGGCCCTCGCCGAGCGCCCCGATCTCCGTGCCGCGCGCCAGGGCGTCACCGCCGCTCAAAGCGCGTACTTGCTCGCCAAGGCCAATGGCAAGGTGGATGTCACCGGCACGTTCAACTACGATCACATCAGCGACACGAGTACAGGCTCGTTCTTCGCCAACTTTCAGATTCCCATCTTCAACCGCAACCAGGGCGAAATCGCCCGCACCGGCTTTGTCATTACGCAGGCGCAGGAATTGTCCAACGCCGCAAGCGAGCAAGTGATGTCCGATGTCTCGGACGCCTACGAAGGCGTTCACGCAGCCGATCTCGTGGTCACGCTCTATATCGGCGGTTATCTTGACGAGGCCCGCCTCTCCCGCGACATCAGCGAGTACGCCTACAAACGCGGCGCCACGAGCCTGCTCGACTTTCTAGACGCTGAGCGTACCTACCGCGCCACCGAGCTCGCCTATCGCCAGTCTCTCGCCACCTATCTCGTCGCCGTCGAGCAGCTCCGCGAGGCCGTCGGCGTCCGCGCCTTGCCATGAGGTCGACGCTCGATATATGACTATAGTATAATGACCATAGTCGTCGAGGGCGGAAATGAAGAAGATGGCGGCAGGCTCCTTCAAAACAAATTGTCTCTCGGTTATGGATGAAGTTCAGGCAACCCACGAAAGTGTTCTGATTACGAAACACGGTAAGCCCGTCGCCAAGCTTGTGCCTGCAAGCGAACAGGGGGATGAAATTTTTGGGTTCCTCGCCGGCAAGGGAACCATTACCGGCGACGTCGTCTCTCCCGCTCTTTCTGCTGAGGACTGGGGTAGCCTTGAGTGATTCTCCTCGATACGCACGTTGTCGTCTGGCTTGCCTTCGACCAAACCCGGCTTTCTAAAAAGGCCCGAGCGGCAGTAAGCCAGGCGCGACAGGACGCCGACGGTTTGGCTATCTGCGACATTTCCTTTTTGGAGTTGGCCACCCTCGCAACCAAAGGACGTATTAGCCTCGCCATCACGCTGGAATCTTTTCTCCGTGAGGTAGAAACTCGTTTTGTCGTCCTACCCATCACCGCCCGGGCCTGCGCGCGTGCCATCGCCCTGCCTTCTTCTTACCCTAAAGACCCCGCCGATAGGATCATTGGAGCCACCGCCCTCGTCGAAGGCCTCTCCCTTCTCACCGCGGACCGGGAGATCCGCCGCTCAAAGGTCCTCAACGCAATTTGGTAGCAAACTCGGCCAGGCTGCAGGCCGTCTGGCACGCCTATTTCAGCCTGCGGAACACAATTTCCTTGCAGCTATTGCCTCTCCTCTTGCGTCTAAGTAACATCCCTTGGGGGGATTCGGAGTTGCACAGACCACGGCACACAGCCCTTCGCCTCGTGGCCATCCTGATGGCCGCCCTGGTCGTTTCCTTTGCACTCCAGGCCACCGTCCACTGGCACAGCAATTCCTTCGAGGACCATCACTGTCGCGTTTGCCACGTCGCCCACTCGGTCACTGTGGATTTATCCGTGGGCACGGCACCGGTCGCTCCGAACCTCATTGTCCGGCTGATTTCCGCGCCGTCAATTGATCCGGCTCTGGACCTCGTCTTCCATCAGCTCTCCTCTCGCGCACCCCCCGCTTAGTCCTTCTCGCTTCGTCACGAAGACCATTGCGCCGCGCTCCATTTGTACCCGCGGCCCCATTCATTCAACACTTTCATTCATCGCGCGTGGAGGACTTATGGTGATTCGGAATTTCTTTTGGGCAGCTTTCACATCTGTTGTTTGGCTTTTGCTTCTGGCCGCGTTGGCCCGTGCACAATCCAATTCCGGCACGATTGCCGGGATTGTACTGGACCCGTCAGGTGGTGTCGTGATCAAAGCCACTGTCGAAATTCACAATCCCGTGAGCGGTTACGATCACACCGCAACGACCGACGACAACGGCAACTTCAAGTTCACGAATATCCCTTTCAACCCCTACCACATGACCGTGAAAGCCAACGGCTTCGCCCCTTACGCCCAGGACGTGGATGTCCGATCTTCCGTCCCCATGTCGCTGAGTATCAGTCTCGAAATCGCCGTCACTTCCAGCACCGTTACCGTAGAAGGTGGTGGAGACCTGGTCGAAAACGATTCGACCTATCACACCGACGTGGACCGCGACTTGATTGAGAAGCTTCCTCTCGAAAGCCAGTCGTCTTCCCTAAGCTCTCTCGTCACTCTGTCCTCGCCCGGTATCACGGCCGATTCCAACGGCCTCTTCCACGGCCTTGGTGACCATGCCGAAAACTCCTTTTCCGTTGACGGCCAGCCCATCACGGACCAGCAAAGCAAAGTCTTTTCGAATCAGGTTCCAGTGGATTCCATCCAATCCATCGAAGTCATCTCCGGCGCCCCGCCAGCGGAATACGGGGACAAGACCAGTGTGGTTGTCGTTGCCACCACGCGTTCCGGCCTCGGCGCCACCACGCCTCACGGCAGCATCAATGCTTCCTACGGTTCCTTCGGCTCTTCCAACGCAGGCTTCGATCTTTCCTACGGGGGCCAGAAGTGGGGAAATTTCATCTCTCTCAACGGTATGAATACTGGGCGCTTTCTCGACCCGCCCGAGTTCGTCGTCATGCACGACAAGGGCAACGAAGAAAATGCCTTTGACCGCGTGGACTTTCAGCTCTCGCCCGCGAATTCCCTCCACCTCAATCTCGGCTACTCGCGCTCCTGGTTTCAGACTCCGAATTCTTTCGACGCGCAGAACGCTACCGCCTGGAACGGCGTGGTCGTAAGCAACGGCGGGCTCGATCCCAATGGCAACGTTGTCGGCCCCACTGACCAGCGCTCCAAGATCGGCACCTACAACATCGCCCCTAGCTTCACCCACCTCATAAGCAACGCCACCGTTTTCACCCTCGGGGGCTTCGCTCGCCATGATCAATACAATTACTATCCGAGCGGCAATCCGTTCGCCGATCTCGGCCCGCCCAGCCTCCAACGCGAAACCATCGCCCAGAGCCGGAAACTCACCAATGTCGGCGCGCTCTCGAACGTTTCACACGTAAAGGGAATGCACAACATCAAGGCCGGCATCACCTACGAACAAACGTTCCTCAACGAGGGCGACTCGCTTGCAATCGTGGACCCTACTTTCAACGCCCCTTGCCTAAATGCCACGACGAATATCCCCGTGGAAGGCCCATTCGGCGTTTCGAATCCCTCTCAATGCAGCGCACTTGGCCTTCTTCCAAACGTGGTCTGCACCGCTGTCCTGCTTCCTCCGGCTTGCGACCCCAACGCGCCGGCGTCTGCCCAATACCCTGCTTTCAATTCCGTCCTCTTTCCCTTCGACATGAGTCGCGGCGGCACTCTATTCGGCTTCCACGGCCACACCGACGTCAAAGAACTCTCGATGTACGTGCAGGACACCATCACCTGGCGAGACTGGTCCTTTAACGTTGGCGTCCGCGGTGATATCTACAACGGCCTGACCAAAGCGCAGCAAGCTGAACCGCGTATCGGAATTTCGTACAACATCAAGAAAACCAGTAGCGTGCTCCGCCTCTCCTATGCGCGCACGCTCGAAACTCCCTTCAACGAAAATCTCGTGTTATCCAGTATTGGCTGCAATAGCGATGTCCTAAGCCCGCTTCTTGGATGCTCGGCAGGCTCCGTGACTCCGATCAGTCCCGGCTTCCGCAATGAATTCCATGCCGGCTTGCAACAGGCTTTCGGCAGGTACGTGGTCTTCGATGGCGAATACATCTGGAAGTACACGCACAATGCCTACGACTTCAGCGTCCTCGGCAATACCCCCATCACCTTTCCCATCGAGTGGCACAGCTCCAAAATTCCCGGCTACGCCTTCCGCGTCAACGTTCCCAATTATCACGGCTTGTCTGCCTACTCCGTCATGTCAAGTGTCGCCGCTCGCTTTTTTACCCCGCAGGTCGGCGGAGCAGGCGCCGTCCCCGCGGCTCCCCTCGGCGTATTCCGCATTGACCACGACGAGCGTTTCAACCAGACGACACATGCTCAATATCAACCGCGAAAAAACTGGCCCTGGATTGGTTTTAGCTGGCGCTACGATAGCGGGGTGGTCGCCGGTGCCACGCCCTGTTTTTTCATCGGCAATCCGTCCTGCCCCGGCTCCATGCTCGTAGGCGGGGTCCCGACAATTTCTCTCGTCGCGAGCAACGTCGGGGCTGTCCCCCTCAGTCCCGATCAGCAATTCCAGGCCGGATTTTTCTGCGGAAATTTTCATGCAACTCCAACGCAAGGCATTCCCGGCGGCACGTGTCCTGCGTCCCAATTCGGTTCAAAGCTTATCAACGTGCCTTCGCCCAACACCGAAAACGACGACAAGAATCCTCCCCGCATCAGCTCTCGTAATCTTTTTGACATGGCCGTTGGCGACGACAATCTTTTCCATGGTGACCGCTACAAATGGAGCCTGCGCTTGACCGCCGTCAACATGACCAACGAATATGCTCTCTACAATTTCCTCTCCACCTTCAGCGGCACGCACTACGTCACTCCGCGCACCTACACGGCTGAACTCGGGTTTCACTTTTAATTCTCGACAAGAAGAGGCCGTTCGAAAGATCGGCCTCTTTGCCTTCTCCGCTTCTCTGTTTTCTTACCGTTGAATGTGTCCACCAGCGCTTTGACCACACTCCAGCCCCGTTCAAAAATTTGTAGTTGCAACATGTTTTCAACTAGGGTAGGATTTGCCAGTTGTTAACAAGTTTCAACTGGAGATCGCTGCCGCTGTCCTGGGGGATTCGTCCTCTTTTGCCGTCGCTCCTTTCGCCACGGTCAGGATTCCAGTCGCAGCGAACGTTCCACAATTCGGTGACCATGTGAAGATTTCCGTGCGTATCCACCGGCGAAGGCACCTTCTCTCTGCTGCATCGCTCTTCGCTTTGGCGCTTTCCTTCTTCGCTGCCGCCGCCACCTGGGCCGGCGTCGGAGGAAGCATTTCCGGAAGGGTCACCGATGCCAGCGGCGCTGTGATTCCCAAGGCTGCGGTGACGGTGGCAAACACCAATACAGGCATCCGCTTCGCCGTCATCGCCGACGATAAAGGCGTCTATTCTTTCCCCAGCCTTCCCATCGGGCGCTACGACGTCAGCTTTTCCGCCGCGGGTTTCAAGCCCCACGTCCGCCAGGGCCTCCTCATCGAAGTGAACAGCGCTCTTGTCGTCGACGCCGTCCTCGAAGTTGGCGAAAAAACGGAAACCGTCACGGTCAGTGAAAATCTGATTCAAGTTGATGTCATCAGCACGCAGATGGGCGATCTGATCACCGGCACGAAGATGACGGCCGTGCCGCTCAATGGCCGCAGCTACACCGACTTGCTCGCGCTACAGCCCGGCGTCGCAGCCGCCACTTCCATCACCTCCGAGACGGTGCAGGACGTCGGCGCCAGCGCCTTCGCTCCTTCCGGTGACTTGAATCCCGGCACCATTTCCATCAACGGTCAGCGCGAGTTCGCCAACGCTTTCATCGTGAACGGCAGCGACGTCGAGGAAGATGTCAACATGGGAACCGCCATCATTCCCAATCTCGACTCCATCGCCGAGTTCAGAATCCTCACCAACAATTTCGACGCCGAATACGGTGAATTCAGCGGCGGCCAGATCAATGTCATCACCAAGTCCGGGACCAATGCCTACCACGGCGACCTCTTTGAGTTCTTGCGCAACACGAATCTCGATGCCCGGAATTATTTTTCCCCCGCTCGCGGCAGTTTCGACCAAAACCAGTTCGGCGGCACTTTCGGCGGCCCGATCCGTAAGAACAAAATTTTCTTCTTCGCC
>Ga0187782_10001506_pt1 | contig 16997 bp, 9 predicted proteins | sample 0715_SJ02_MP15_2_FD_132454 | JGI IMG/M metagenome (GOLD analysis project Ga0187782, IMG submission 132454) | Tropical peat soil microbial communities from peatlands in Department of Meta, Colombia - 0715_SJ02_MP15_20_MG | ecosystem: Environmental > Terrestrial > Soil > Wetlands > Peat | place...
ATCCGTAGTCTGTTGCATTGCCTTTCGGATCTGTGGTTGTCGTCACGAGCCCGTTTGAGTTGTAGACGTTGCTGGTGACTCGGTACGTGTTGGTCGTGTTCAGCCAGCGGCTCGTAGAAGTCAGGTTTCCAAGGATCCCTTGTGGACTGCCGTTGTTCTGATCGTAGGAGTAGGTGGTGAGTGAGCCAGGCCCCGAGCCGGTCACTTGCACCGAGGATGGCAGGTCCAGGAGGTTCGCGTTGAGGTAGCTCGCGTTGTAAAGCGCGAGGTAGGCAGTTGTGGTCATCCGCAGGAGGTTGCCCGGCGCGTTGTTTCCGTAGTCGTACTCCTGTTTCAGCAGGTCCTTGCCATAAATGGCTGTGAGTGTGACGGCGTTGCTGCAGTCTGCGTTCCCTGACGGCGGATTATACAAAGGGGCACAAACCGTAAATCCAGAGTCATACGAATGACTGACCCGACTCAGTTGTCCGTTGGGCCAGATGGTGTCTACCGTGATTGGGACAACGTTTGCCGGCTCGAGACCACCCCAAGGCGGCTGAGAATATTGATAGGTCTTGTTGACCGTCTTGAGCAGTGTCCCGCTCGAGCTCGAACCCTGATAGTACCTCACCTGGTTTTCGTAGGATTCGCACCCGTTTTGCGTGCCCGGCCCACCAAAGCCGAATGTATGAACGGAAGCATTGTTCGCGGGATCGGTGACAACGGTTCCCGCAGAGGTAAACGCATAAGTCCACTGAGAAGCCGGCGTAACACCATCGTTGGGATTCATCGTGCGGGCCAGCACGGCCTGATTGGCAGTCTCGTTGGTGCCCTCCACACAAACGGCCGTGGCGGTCCAGGTGTAGGAAAGCGTGCCTCCGACCGGGAACGTGATCTCGGACAAATCCGCGATCGGTATATAGGACGTTGGGGACGGTGTGTATGCGAAAGTCCAAGTCGTACCGTCGGGTAGGACGACACTCTGCAACTCCGGCACCGAACCTGGCCACGGCTGCGTGTAGCTAACGGTGGCATAGCAGAAGGTGATGCTATAGGTCCCACCATTCGGGCCCGGCGGGCTCCAGACAGAGGCGCTGGTGGGAGCGAGAGGTACCGTGGGCGGCTGAGGGCAGTTGCTGAGCCCGGAGGAGCTGGCAGCAGGGATCAACGGAATGGTCCGCCCCATCGTGTCGGTCCAACCCGCGGTCGACGAGTAGAGGATCTCGTTGCCGTTCAAATCCTTGCGTGTGTCTGTAAGGATGCCGCCGTACTGAATGTTCGTATGTACGATCCCCTGTGGATCGGTGAAGGACGTTTCTGACGTAGTTGATCCGAGCATGCCGCTCGCGTCGATTGACCGGAAGCTCGTACTGGCCGCATTCGTTGGTGCTATCAGGTGCGACGCGCCGTCTGTATTTGAAATCTGGTAATTACACAAAAATGTCCCCGTCGAGGCGAGGGAGGTACAAGGCTGATACTCCCCCGTGGTGCTCAGCACGGGTCCGTACGTCAGAGCCTGTTTGTCGATTACTTGAAAACCGCTATAGCTGCCAAAGGGCTCGGACGCGCATCCCACAGCGAATGGCTCGCTGTAGCAAGTCCGAACTTGATAACTTGACCCGTTGAAATAATGAAGCGCGAAGTCGAGAGTGAGCTTTCCGCCGCGCTGCGGATAGGAGATAAGAGGGATGTCCACGCCGAGACTGCCATTGTTAAGATTTATGTTGTCGATGCTTCCCATCTGATAGGAGCCGAAAGGTTTCAGGCCGATCTCGAAGTTCGGGTCGTTCTGCGCAAAGCTGGGTTGCGACACCATGGCGAACGCAAGCGGCACGAATAGACTGCAGACGACTTGTAGGGCGCGCATTGAAGTTCTCTAATTTACAGCGGTAGGCATGGCAACGGTCGCACCGGTGTTGAATGCGACGGACGAAACCTGAATATCACTTGTCACAAATCTCGCGCCGGCTTTGAGAGTGCTGTGAATGTGAAGGGCGACAAGTCGACCTTGCACTTGCTGGTAGTCCGAAAATCGTAGCTCGACGGTGCCATCCAAGCTGCTGCCCCTGTACGTCACCAATGGCTTGCCCGGATTATTGGGATCATACGGATGCAGCAGGAAGGTCATCGACACAGGTAATAGCGACGAAACATTGAGATAGATGTCGTGCTGCGTAGCTTGCTGCCAGAACCGCGTCAGGGTCGGAGAGGGGGGACCGCTGCTGCCGGCTGGAAGCCACCACACCGCTAGATGGTGAACGGTCTCCCCATCCAGCGTTTCTTGACCGACGTAGGAGCTTGCATAGTTCGGTGATGAAGCAGAGGCCAGGACGAGCGCGGGGTAGAACCATGCAGGATTCGGCGACAGTGCTGTTTGGGTTGATATCGCGTGGGGTACACCATCAGGCCCCGTCTCGATCATGCCTGCCGAACTGGATGAAATCGATCGAGTTTCGGTATACGACCCGGAAGGCAGGTTCACGGTTGACTGGCCCTGGCCAGAAGCAGTGGCCACCAGGGTGATCGTCCCTGACTGAGTGCCCTGGGCGTCCGTGACGGTGTACGCCCCTTTCATCGTGACATCTGAGACCGGCAAGCCACCATTTAAGGCCGTGAGGCTCTGCCCGATGATCGAGGCGGCTTGGACTGTTGTTGGCGCGCCTGTTACGCTGGACGAACTCGACTGAGCAGAAGTCGACAAGGAAACAAGACATACGACGGAAGCCAAGCGGCGCGCCCGCATCGCCAGTTCCTCCACAGCGAGTTGCGAGGTTATTAATCATCTGAATCATTTATCACTCTGTCAAGTAGCTAATTGGGGTTCAGAACTACTAGCCTTGGAAAAATCTGTGCATATCTTGGGACGCCGAGCAGGAATGGATTCGAGCCCTGGCGGTTTAGCCCTAAAGCCTGCATTTCCTCAATTTGCTGCTTGGTTCACTGAGTACAGAATCTAGGGGGCCGGGCTCGCTTGTTGGCTGAATGCCCCTAACTACTTTCTCATCAGCGCGCGCAGGATTTCCGCGGCTTGCGAGACGAGACCGCGCGCCTCCGTTGCTGTGGGATAATCGCAGACGTGTCCGACGCTCGAGGTCGAGAGGAGATGGACGCAGCCTACATGGCAGAAGCTGCGCACCAGCCGGGTTTTGCCCTGCTACGCGAGCAATCCACATGGCGACTGTACCAGAACCCTCTGGAACTTTTGGCCGCCCGAGAGACGGAATCTCTTACCGATTTGCTCCGCCGAGTTGACGAACATGTGAAGGGTGGCGGAGAAGCAGCAGGCCTGCTTCGATACGAAGCGGGTTATGCGCTCGAACCACGGCTGCACCCGTTGCTCGGACGGATTTCCGGACCTCTCGCCTGCTTTGGCCTCTACGAAAAATGCGCAATTTTGCCTACGCTTCCCGCTGCTGTCCCGGGCGACGTCTCCATTGAACATCTCCGGAGCGCGATCACACGAGAACACTACTGCGGACAAATTGCCGCCATCCGTCGTCTCATCGAGGCCGGAGAGGTGTATCAAATCAATTTCACGATGCGCGTGCACTTTGCAATGAAGCGCAGCGCGTGGAAATTATTCTCGAGACTCTTGGAAAGTCACCCCGTTCCTTACGCCGCATTCTTCAATACCGGTGAGGAGCAAATCGTCTCTCTTTCTCCCGAGCTTTTCTTCCGCATCGAACAGGGGCGCATCACCGTCCGGCCGATGAAAGGGACGGCGCCCCGCGGGCGAACACTCCAAGAAGATATCGCAGGTGCCGAGACACTTCGGGAGGACATTAAGAACCGAGCTGAGAACGTAATGATCGTTGACCTCATGCGAAACGATTTGGGTCGGATCTGCCGCATCGGATCGGTGAAGACACCCAAGCTGTTCGAAGTAGAACGCTATCCCTCTCTCTGGCAAATGACATCCACCGTGGAAGGACAGCTCGTGGAGGGATGCAGAACCGAGTCCATCGTTCGTGCGCTTTTCCCTTCGGGGTCGGTAACCGGCGCACCCAAGATTCGGGCCATGGAGCACATCGCTCAACTGGAAACGTCCGAGCGGGGGGCGTACACGGGAGCCCTTGGATACTTCGCGCCGGATCGTGCGTGTTTCAACGTGGCGATTCGGACAGCGACTCTGCGAGGCTCATCGGGAACGATGGGAGTCGGCGGCGGGATCACGTATGGTTCATCGGCAGCCGCCGAGTGGGACGAGTGCCAATGGAAGGCAGCCTTTCTCACGCAGCGCCCGCCGGAATTCCAGATTCTGGAAACGATGTATTGGGACGGCGAGTACCGGCATGGGGAGGATCACATCGCAAGAATGAAGGGATCGGCGGAATATTTTAATTTCTGCTTTGACGAAGGGAGAGTTCGAAGCGTGCTTCAGAGTCTGGCCGCACGGCTGCCGAGCACACCCCAAAGGGTCCGCGTGACGCTGACGCAGGAGGGAACACTGGAACTGCAACATCAAGAGTACGTCGACGAGCGGTTCGGGCGCGTGCGAATTTCCACGCGAGCGGTTTCTCGTGATGATCGCTTTCTCTTCCATAAAACCACGAACCGCCGCCTGTACGACGAGGAATGGGTTGCCGCTCGAAATGCCGGATGTGACGATGCCCTCTTCTTCAATGAAAAAGGTGAACTCACCGAAGGCGCTAGGCACAATGTGTTCGTGGTGAAAGACGGAGTTTGGCGAACGCCGCCCATTTCCTGCGGCCTGCTGCCCGGAACGTGCCGTGCGCAGATCCTGCGAGAACAGCCGGATGCCTGCGAGGCCATACTGACCCTCGACGATGTCGTTCACGCCGATAGCATCTACCTGTGCAACAGCGTCCGGGGGATTTACCCTGTTGCACTTTCGCTCAACGAGGCAGGCCCCCAGGTCCCACTCGATCTTCGCGAAACCGCCCACGGCAGCATCCCGTACACTTCGAGCGATTAGGATGCGGCCTTGCTCCAAAAGCGCATCACGGCAGAAAAATCTGGATCGTCCTCTGCGGCGTTTTTGACCTTCGTGTAGGTCGCGTAAGCGGCCGTACCGGTGGGAAGGGTAACACCCTCTTCCTGGGCGAGTTCGAGGGCCAGCCGAATATCCTTGTGCATGAGGCGTAAAGGAAAGCTGGCTGGAAATTCACCCTTCAGCATCAGTGGCGCTTTCACGTCGAGCAAGGGCGCGCGGCCCATGCTGGATTGCATCACTTCAACCAGGCGTTCAGCGGGCACGCCCGCCGTGGTCACGAGCACAAGCGCTTCCGCGAAAGCGTTGACCTCGAGCGCGAGCAACAGATTCATGCCGAGCTTCACCGTTTGGCCGGCGCCGTTTGGCCCAAGAAGGAAAATTTTCTTGCCCATGGTTGCAAGCACGGGCCGGGCACGTTCGAGCGTTTCGAGCTTGCCGCCCACCATAAAGACCAACTCGCCCTTCTGAGCCCCCCAGGTGCCGCCAGTGACCGGCGCGTCGAGAAAATCCACACCCCGCTTCGCACACGCGTTCGCCACCTGCCGCGCGAGGTCCGGCGACACGGTACTGGAATCGATCAACACACTGCCCTCCCGCAAGCTCTCCAGGGCATGGTGCGACCCCCAAAGAACCTCCTCGAGAGCGGGAGGATCGCTCACGATCGTGATCAGCACATTGGCCTGCGCAGCGGCTTGGTCAGGTGTGGCGGCCAGCTGGGCTCCCGCGCGAAGCAGATCGTCCGCCTTCGCTGCTGTGCGGTTCCACACGACGAGGGGATATCCGGCACGCAGCAGATTCTGCGCCATCGGCTTGCCCATCAATCCCAGTCCGATGAACCCCACGGTTGGTTTCATGAATTCCTCCCGGAACAGTCTTTCGACAGACTTCAGACGAGTGCGAATTCGACGCGATGGCGCAAAGGATCGATGCGCTCGGTGCGCACCCGTACGCGGTCACCTAAACGGAAGATTCGCTTGGGCGCCACACCGCGCGTGCCGCGATACGGCTCTGTGACGATCGCGTGATCGCGTTCACGATAGAGGCATCGCTGGCCGGTGGACTCCTCCAGACGATCAATGCCGACCAGCCCCTCGACAAAGATTTCGGTCAGCTCCACGAAGAAACCGAACTTTTGCACAGAAATGATCAGCGCATCGTATTCCTCGCCGAGATGCTGCTCCATGAACTGCGCTGTCTTCCAGTCCATCAGTTCGCGTTCGGCCAAATCGGCTCGGCGCTCGGCCTCAGAGCTTTCTGCGGCGATCTCGTCGAGTTCCACCCGGCGATACGGTCCGAGCGTCGGAGAAGCTCCTTCTTTTCCCGAGCGCGTATGTCGTACCGGCTGGCGCACGGAGGGTGTCGCTGGGTTCTCGAGCGCCCATTTCAGGCAGCGGTGCACGATCAGGTCCGGATAGCGACGGATGGGGGAGGTGAAATGCGTGTATTCCTGGGCCGCGAGCGCGAAATGGCCGAGCAATTCCGCAGCGTAGCGCGCCTGCTTGAGCGATCTCAGCATCAGGTAGGAGAGAATGCGCTCTTCCGGCTTGCCGGCGAGCTTTGCCGTGAGGCGCTGGTAATGCTGCGGGCGGATATCGACTTCTTCGGCGGCCGGCAAGGTCACGCTCATGGGCCGCATTCGGCCACGGCCGCCGCTCGCCTTGACGGGACCTTGGACCCGGCCGTGCCGCACGGCCACGCGGCGCTCGGTGAGGTCCTCGACCCCGAGCGAATAGCCGAAGGCCCGGGCGAGCCCTTCGAATTCGAGGACTTTTTGGGGGTCCGGCTTTTCGTGAACCCGATGGAGGGAGGCGATGCCACGCGTTTCAAGGTAATGCGCCACGGCTTCATTTGCCGCAAGCATAAACTCCTCGATAATCCGGTGAGCGATATTGCGCTCGCTGCGGACAATCCCCTGCATGCGGCCCGCCGAGTCGAATTCAATCACCGGCTCCGGCAAGTCAAAATCGATAGAGCCACGCGCGTGGCGCCGGGAGTTCAGCAGCAGCGCCAGCTCCTTCATGCGGCGGAATTCTTGAGCAAGCGCTCGGTAGCGCTCACTGACCTCCGGATCGCCTTCCAGGACCCGATTGACGTTCGTGTAGGTCATCCGTTCGACCGAACGAATCACGCCCGGGGTGAAATCGGCGCGCACGATCCGTCCGCTGTCGTCGATGTCCATGATCACGCTCATCACCAGACGGTCGACCTGCGGATTGAGCGAGCAGATGCCGTTGGAAAGTTCTTCCGGCAGCATTGGTACGGCGCGGTTCGGGAAATACACCGATGTGCCGCGAAGGCGTGCTTCGCGATCGAGAACGGAATCGCGCCAAACATAGTGCGCCACATCGGCGATGTGCACCTGCAGTTGGTAGCCGCCATGGGGAAGCGAGTCAACATACACTGCGTCGTCGAAATCGCGCGCCGTTTCGCCGTCGATCGTCACGATCGGCACCTGGCGGAAGTCGCGACGTCCGAGGAGTGCTCGCTCATCGACCTGCTGCGGCACGGCGCGCGCTTGCGCCAGGGCTTCGTCTGGGAATACGAAGGGCAAGTGGTGCTTGCGAATCATGATTTCGACATCCACGCCGATTTCGCCCGGGCGGCCAAGAATTTCGATCACGCGCCCGGCCGGTGCAAGGCCTCCCTTCGGGTATCGCATCATTTCCACGTTCACAACCGCGCCGTCCAGCTCCGGCAGACGCGCGCGTCTGAGCGAGGCCGTCGCTGGTGTTGCAGCGATGCCGAGTTTCTGTCGCAGCTCCGCAGTGAGCTCGTCGCCTGGCAAGATGAGAATGTCGTGGAGAATGCGCGTGTCGTAGGGCAGGACATAGTTTCCGTGTGGGCCGTAGCGAAACAGTCCGACGACGGTCGGATGCTCGCGCTCGACGATTTCAACCACGCGTCCCTCGGCGCGTCCATCGGCGCGGCGGTGCTCGATTCGTGCCAGCACGCGGTCCCCGTGCATGGCGTCACCAAGGTGGTCGCGGCCGATAAAGAGATCTCCTTCGACGCCGGGTATCGGCTTATCCGGGACCAGGAAGCCGTAGCCGTCATGGTGAGCCACCAGTCGACCCGCCACCCAATTCGGATCTCGCGCTCGCTGCAAAGCGGCAGGGTGAGCAGCGGCTGCTGCCAGCCGCGCTGCCCCGTCTTTCGGAGCCATACCCTTTTGTCCGGCCAGGCGATAGCGCCCGCCGTGGACTTCTTCAATTGCACCTTTTTTCTTCAGCTGCTGAATCACTCGGGGAAGAAAGCGCCGGCCCCGGTGCTTGAGATCCATGCCCTGCGCAATCTCGCGGATGCTGGCAGCCTCAGAGAGTGTGGCCAGATGCGCCAGCACCGCGTCCCCCTCGACCTCCGGAGGCCGGGGCGTTCTTGGCTCGATGGTGTGCCGGCGCCTCAAAGCGAATCCACCTAACTCGAACAGGCTAACGGAAATGCTGTCTCGGGGCAAAATCCAGCCGCGAGGAAAGGGTGCGAAGCCGCGCTAGTCAAGAGGGGCCAAAACGGTTGGCACCTCAAGCATGAAGATCCTCCCATTCGGTTCTCGTTCAAGCGGGGGCGCATAGTCGCCGAGCCACTGCCGCCGCCACCACATCCCGGTTTCGCGTTTGGTCTTGAGATCGGTGAACCAGTACTGGTAGATCACGGCGCGCACTCGAAGGGGCGGACCGTGGGGAAATGGATTCCACGCAAAAAGTTCCAGTACGTCCGGCTGGTTTTGCAACAAGCACTCCTCGGTTGCCACCACGAACTGATATTGGGTCCATTCGCCAAGCGACGCGAACCACAAATTCCACTCAAACCGCGGTTGGTAGGGTGCGTAGATTCCTGGGGCTTTTCCTAGGTCCTGGGGTTTGTAGCGGAATGGATAGGGAGTCCAGCTCGTCCCGTCAAGCGAACCCTGAAATTCGATCTCTCGGCGTTCGTGAGTCATGTTGGCAAACAAACCGTACACCGTGGCGATGTGGAAGATTTCCATGATTCGTGCGGGTCGTGGCCAAAGCGGGGCACTTGGCCAGAGCCTCCAAACAAGCCATGCCGTCGTCGAATAAAAGACGAGAACGAAGCAAACGCCGGCAATGCCCCGCTTTGCCCTAGCCAGCAGCCGGAGCCCATCGCCGCGGATCTCGGGTCGAACGGTGGCCAACTCGGCTGGCCCTTCGATGAACCGACGAATTCGTGTCGGAAGGATCGGCTTGATAAAGCCATCGTCGAGCAACAAAAAGCCGAGAAAGAAGACGATGTAGTTTAGGAATGCATAGTTTCCCGTGAGGATGATGCTGATTTCAAAAGGCGCCACGATCCAGAAGCAGGCGATGCGAAACGAGCGGGGCAAGAAAAGCATGAACACCAGCACAAGTTCAACCGCAAGCGTGTAGAAGACGGCCGAGGCATGAAACCAATGAGGGAGGTGTCCAACGTACCAGCCGATCCAGGTAGGCAGCGGAGCATTCTGGTAGTAGTCGTCCATCGCGGTGAAGTGGCGCCAGGAATAATCACCGCTGGCCATCTTTGCAACACCCGATTCGAAGTAGATGCGGAACCATTCCCATCGGAGCAGGTACAGGCTGGCGCGAGAAGGCGGATGGTGGCGGCCCAGCCCGGGACGAAGGCCCGGTGGCGCAAAGAACAGGGCCACGAAGCCAGCCTCGGGCAGCATGTAGTCGGATTGATAGGAGGCAAAATCTCGCGCCACACTGACAAAGGAAAGGAAGCAGACGAAGGAAATCAACAGCCCTGCGCGGGGCCAAACATTGCCGAGGACGAGGACCGAGGCGACGAGGCCCAACCAGCAGACCAGCAGGAGCGCCCGATCGCTCGACCCAAGCCAGAAAACGCTCGGTACATACAAGAAGCGATCGCCATGAAGACCGGCCGAGACAGCCTGCAAGTAATCCGCCGCGGGAAGAATTCCCTGGGGGCCGATCATTCCGCGAATTTGAAACAGCAGGGAATAAAACGCAGAAAAGTAAATCAGTCCCAAAGCACGCAGGAAAATCCAGCGAGGCCAAAGATGCCCGGGATGTCGCTCATCGGAGACTTCCGGCGCGAGCCACCAGTTGATGGTCCGTTCGAGCCAGCCTTCCATCGCAGGCGATTATACAGAGGACTCCTGCTGAATCATCGTAAACCGCAGGGTTAGGCGGGTTTTGTCGCTAGGTAGCAGACGGCCGAGCTTTCATGAAGGCGGGCAAAGGCGGGAGAGAGTCGAAGTTCTGGCGGCTCTCTGCAAAATCGATGAGAAACTCCTGCACGTTGAAATGGTGCCCGTTGTCGGCCCGGGCCAGCTGCCGCACGGCGTCGCGCCGAACATATTCGCCGCTGGGCATGAGGATGCGGGTTTTTTCGGTGTCGGCAAGATAGGGCGCGACCACCTCTAGGAAAATCTGGTTGCACAGCGCAGGGTCTTTCAAGTGGAAGATCACCTCCACGCGCTCGTAGATATTGCGCTGCATCCAATCGGCGCTGCCCAGGTAGACATCCGTATGGCCCCCGTTGCCAAAGACAAAGATGCGGCTGTGCTCGAGAAACCGCCCGATAACGCTGCGCACACGAATGCGGCTGCTGAGTCCGCGGATGCCGGGCCGCAAGGCACACGCGCCGCGAACCAGCAACTCGATCCGGACTCCGGCCTGGGAAGCTCGATAGAGCGCCTCGATGATCTTTTGGTCGAGCAGGGAATTGAATTTCGCAAAAATGAAGGCGGGGCGTCCTGCCTTGGCATGAGCCGTCTCGCGATGGATCAGGCTCAAAAAGCTTCGGCCCAGGTTCAACGGAGCAACAAAAAGCGGCGTATAGTGCGGCCGCTCGGAATGCGCGGTCAAATAATTGAAGACGTGGTGCACGGCAGAAGTCAGATGGGGATCGCTGGTCAACAAACTCAGATCGGTGTAGAAACGCGCGGTCGAGGGATTATAGTTTCCTGTGCCGAGGTGAGCGTAGCGGCGAATCTGGCCGTCGGGCTCGCGGCGGGCAACCAGAGCGAGCTTACAGTGCGTTTTCACGCCCACCACTCCGTGAAAAACCTGCACACCGGCTTCCTCCAGATTTTGAGCCCAGCGAATGTTCGAAGCCTCGTCAAAGCGGGCCTTGAGTTCAACGACGACCGCCACTTCTTTTTTTGCCGCTGCCTCGATCAGGGCACGCACAATCGGTGAATTTTCACTGGTGCGATAGAGAGTCTGCTTGATCGAGAGGACCTCGGGATCTTGCGCGGCACTCTCGATGAAGCGCACCACCGCTTGATAGGAATCGTAAGGATGGTGTAGGAGCAGGCTGCGCCCCCGCACTTGCTCGAAGATCGAGGATGAGCCCGGCTTCAGAACCAGCTCGCGCGGCTGAAAGGGTCTGTATTTCAGATCGGGCCGCGATGTCTCGTCGTAGAGATGCGAGATGCGTGAGAGATTGATCGGACCATCGATCGGAAAGATGCCCCCGGGTGCCAGATGGAAATTGGCCTGAAGGCGCTCGACAATCTCGGGCTTCGCGCTCGACTCAATCTCCAAACGGACCGCCGAGCCCTTGCGGCGGAGATGAAGCTGCATGTCGACCGATTCCAGAATGCTGCGGGATTCCTCTTCCTCTAGGTAGAGGTTGCTATTGCGTGTCACGCGAAAAGCCGCCGCCGAGAGGACTTCGTATCCGTGGTAGAGCCGATGAGCGAAGGCGTGAACGATGTCGTGCAAGAAAATGTATTCGGCCACACCCTCCGGTGAAGGCAGGCGCACCAGACGAGGTAGCGCGCGCGGCACCGTTACAACGCCAAGGCGAATCTCGGAACCGCGCCTCAGTTTGCGGACCAGAAATGCAAGGCAGAGAGCCTTGTTTAAGACGTGGGGGAAAGGATGCGCGGGGTCCACGGTCACGGGCGTAAGGAGTGGTTCCACGACTTTGCTGTAGAAATTCTCGATTCGCTCGCGCGCCTCCGGCCGCAATTGGCGGAGACCGAGAACGCGGATCGATTCCGATGCAAGCGCTGGCAGCAATTCCTCGCGCCAGCAGCGGTATTGATCCTCGACGAATCTGTGAATCTGCTTCGTCAGCTCGACGAGAACCTCCGCCGGCGTTCGCCCGTCGGGGCCCGGCTCGCGGTTCCCGTGCTCGGCTTGCTGCATCAGGCCCGCCACGCGCACCTCGACGAATTCGTCCAGATTGCTGGCGGTGATGGCGAGAAACTTGGCCCGCTCCAGCAAGGGATTGCCCGAATCCTGCGCCTCTTCCAGGACGCGTCGGTTAAACTGCATCCACGAAAAATAGCGATTAAAGAACTGGTTGGCGTCAGCCACCGCTTGCTTTGCCATGGGTGACCTGAGGTCGGTGACGATATACGACAACTATTACGGGCGTGTTACGGCTCGGTGACCCCGGCCGGCAGGAAAGGGGCTACTGCGTCTGAGGATACGCACCGGACAAAGAGCGTAGGTAGGCGATCACCGCTTGCGCATCTGCATGAGTCATGTGGTAAATGTGCATAGGCGGTTGAAGCTCGAGCCCGTTCGGGCCTATCCCCTTTTCCAGAATCTGCTCACCTTGTTCCTCTGTGAACTCCTCAAAGCCGGCCAGAGCCGGCGCCCGATTGGCCCAGTTCGTCGTGCGATGTACGGGGACGATCCAAATGGCCGCTCCCTGGAGCCGGCGAGACTCATCGAGATTTCCCTTGGAATCGCGGGGCGTGTGGCATTCCTCGCACATCGCCACGTTCTCAACCAAATAGCGTCCTCGCTCCATCGAGCCTTCCTGCGCTGGCGAGTTGGGAGCCTTCTGAGCAGTTCGAGCCGGCGCTTCGCTGGGAAACAGCCGCGATGCGCCCGCACCGGCCAAAAGCAAAATGACTGCGCACAGAGGCCATCGGTAGATTGCATTCATCGAGTTTTTTTCCTGGGTGATGCATTGCGGCCCGCTCCCAGAAGATCGGAAGGCGGCCGTTCAAACCGGAGAGTATGGCAAACACGGCGTTGCTGTGTCTATTGGGTTTTTGTTGCACACGTTTCGTCGATGGGCCCGTCAGAAATTCGTGAGAGAGCCCAGCGGGCGTGCTCGGCAATGAGAGGGTCGTCCGACGCAGCCAGGGCATCGAGCAGTCGCTCGATGCGTGGATACGCCGGCGAGCCTCGCTCGATCCCGGCATTGGCCAGCGCCACACAGGCGTTCCGGACCAGGCCGCGCCATTTGGCCCGTTTTGCTGCACTGCCGCGAAACAGAGTGCTGAATTGCTGAGGAGAAAGCGATGCCAGGCGCTCGATCTCCGGCGCCACGAGGGCATCCCGGGGTTGCAAGGAAGCTAAAGTTGTCAGCGGTGCCTTGCGGTTCCACGGGCAGACATCCTGGCAGATGTCGCACCCGATCACGGCAGGGCCCATTTTCGGCCGTAGCTTTTCGGGAATCGAACCGCGCAGCTCAATCGTCAGATACGAGATGCAGAGGCGTGCATCGAGGACGTAAGGTTGTGGGAACGCCTTGGTCGGGCACGCATCCAAGCAGCGCGTACAGCTTCCGCAGAGATCGGCGGGGGGAGCTTCCCCTGGCGCGAGCGTTGCCTCGACGGGAAGCGTGGTGATCACCTCGCCGAGGAAGAGCCACGATCCGAGCTGCGCATTGATCAGACAAGTGTTCTTAGCAAGCCAACCCAATCCCGCGTATTTCGCGGCCACGCGCTCGAGGATCGGGCCGGTGTCCACATAGGCGCGCGCTTCGAACGGTTCGGAAAAGTGAGCTCGCATTTCCCGGATCAGCGCCCGCAACCGTCCCTCGATCACTCGATGGTAGTCCTCACCCCAGGCATAACGGGAAATCCATGCCCGAGGTGCTTCTTTGTCCACGGCCTCGGCGGCTGTGTTCGGTGACGACGCATGGTAGTTCATGGCCACGACAATGAGGCTGCGCGCGTCCTCGAGGATTCGCCGAGGATCGGCGCGGCGCGGATCGTGCAGGTACTTCATCTCGCCGGCATAGCCGCGAGCAAGCCATTCGGGAAAACGAGCGAACTCGTTCGGCGTCTCGTGGCCCCCGAAGGGGCCCGCGCCGGCCGTCAGGGTGACCACGCCGCACAGGTCGAAGCCAAGGCCACGTGCGCGCTCGCAAATCCAACGCGTTCTTTCACTCGATGTCATGCCCTCTCATCATGCCTCAACAGGCGTTGGAGAGAAACCATGGCGACCGCACAAAGGGTGGTGTTTTGCTTGTCACCGCCGTGGGGGATTTCATACAATCGCGAACTGTTGTGACGACAAGGAGAGAAATGAGCAGGCCGATCGCCGCAAAGATTACAGCAGTCGCCGGATACGTCCCACCTCGCGTTGTGACCAACGCGGATATTGAAAAGATCGTGGATACGAACGATGAATGGATCCGGACCCGGACCGGCATTCGCGAGCGACGGTACGCCGATCCCGGGGTGGGATCGTCGGACTTGGGCACGGAAGCGGCGCGGAAGCTGCTGGCGATGGAGGGTGTGTCGGCCGACGAGATCGACATGATCATCGTGGCCACGGTCACGCCGGACATGCTCTTTCCTGCCACGGCGTGTTTGATCCAGGACCGCTTGGGTGCCAACCGGGCTTGGGGGTTTGACCTTTCGGCTGCCTGCTCCGGATTCGCCTACGCGCTCACGGTCGGAGCACAGTTCGTCGCCGCCGGGTCGCACCACAAAGTTCTCGTCATCGGCAGTGACGTGATGACCTCGATTCTTGATTTCAAGGACCGCGCCACCTGCGTGCTGTTCGGCGACGGCGCCGGGGCCGTGCTGCTCGAGCACACCACGTCGGATTCGGAAGGCATACTCGATTTTGCCCATGACATTGATGGCTCCGGCGGCTGTAACCTCTACATGCCAGGAGGCGGCTCGCTGCACCCTGCCTCGGAGGAGACGGTCGCCAAGCGCATGCACTATGTTCACCAGGAAGGCCAGCAGGTGTTTAAGTACGCGGTACGGCGGCAAGCCGAGCTGGCTTGTCAGATGCTGGAACGGAACGGGTTGACCAGCCGCGACCTCGCACTCGTCGTGCCCCATCAAGCCAATTTGCGCATCATTCGCGCCATGCAGGAGCGACTCGGAGTGGATGATTCAAAGGTGATCGTTAACATCGACCGTTACGGAAACACGACGGGCGCGACAATTCCACTGGGATTGGTCGATGCGGTCGAGCAAAAACGCTTGCGCAAGGGCGATTTAGTGCTCATGGTCGCCGTGGGGGCCGGCTATACGGCGGGATCGGTGCTCATGCGGTGGGCGTATTAACAAGCACGAGTCAGAAAAGGCGGAAGACTCAGTCCTCTCCACAGGTAGTTGCACAGTTCCCCCAATAGATTAGGGTCGGCTGTGCATCGCCCGGTGTGGTGGTCAAGAGGATGATTTTGGTCGACGACACCGCGAGGAACTGGCCGCTGAAAGACGTGGGCGCTGTCAGTGTAACGGCACCGCTCCCGGTTGCGGAAACCAAGTTCGCGTAGGTGCCTGTAACGGACTGACCGGCGGTGTTTCCACTCGACGTGCTCTGATCTTGTGTTCCGTTGATTGTTCCTGCGGTTGCCGATGTGTCGGCCAAGGTCAGCGTGCCGGAGAGATCCGGCACGGCGGACGTCGCCGGGTACGACGTCCCCATCGCAAAAGCTCCATTGAGCTCGGAAGCCGTGATCGTGAAAGGAGTCGGCGATTGGGGCTCCAGGATTCCGAAAAAGGGATTGCCGACGATCTCGCCGATGCAGAAGGCCTCGTTCTCACCGATGATGTACAGGATTGGGGAAATCGGCGAACTGATACCCGAGTCGATCCGGCCAAACTGATCCGGGCTAACGAACGTTTCGCCGGTTGGGGCGTACGCTGTGACGGTTCCGGCTTGATTGTCGAGAACCGTAATCGTGTAGGTCGCCGAGCCAGACCCTGCGAGTAAGACGAGGGCCAGGTCGGGAACATAGGTTGCTCCAGATAGCAATTGACCGGTCAGTCCGCCGACGCTCGTGGCCGTGAAGGTGCTGCCACCAATGCCGGTGAAGGGAGCTCCCGTTTGCTGAAGGAGCTTGCCTGACAGCAAGAACGGTTCATTCGAATTTGCCTGATCGGTCTCCACCAGGAAGGCTTCGGAAAAAGATACCGGGTAAACACTGAAATTCATCGTTCCGATCTTTTGTAAGAGCGACATGGAGCAACGAGTGCTCTGCGAAGTCGTCTGGTAGGAGCCCGACACGGTCTGGTCTCCCTGGGTGATGCCGCTCGGGAGATTGGCATCGGATTCGCCGGTGCCGATCGTGCCTGCACCCGTTGTCGCCGGCGGGGTTGCGGTGAAGCTGCCCACTACGACGACGGGGCCTGCCGTCGTAACCGTGCTGGAAACAGCATTGCCCGCGAGGCCGTAGGCGTACGTCCCGCTAAGCGTGTTGGCTGCGCATGTGCTCACCGTTCGCTTCTCGATCTGGCCTGATCCGCGGATGCCGCTTGCGTCGAACTCGATCATGCGCCCGTGAGACCCGGTTGAATCGATCGCAAATGCGTAGGTCGGCGATCCCGGCAGGCTTGTAAACGTCAGTGTCCCCCGATTGTCGTTTCCGAGTGTGTACGCTCCTGTAAAGGTTTGATTCATCGGCGCGCCGGTTGTGGAATTGAAATCCTCGACGCCGCTGGAAATGTCGCCGAGACCGTCGGCCGTAAAGCTGCCGGCAACCGCCACAGCCCCGCTCGCATTGAAACCGTTCAGCTCGAAGCTGTAGTTTCCGTTGAGCGGGCCGAGATTATTCACCACAATGCTCAGGCTCGCGGTGGCCGTCATGGCAGGTGTTTCGGAGTCAGACACCTGAACGGTAAAATCGAAAGTTCCCGTGGCCGTCGGCGTGCCGCTGATTCCTCCGTTCATGGCCAGAGTAAGTCCCGTCGGCAGGCTGCCCGAGGTAAGCGTCCAGCTAAACGGGGGAACGCCACCGGCGGCCTGCAACGTAGTGGCCGGATAGGCAGCGTTCAAGACGCCGTCCGGCAGCGTGGTTGTCGTAACCTTGAGCGGCAGCGGGGCGTTGATCGCGATGCTCAAAGGCTGCGTGCCAAAGGCGCCGCTGGAGTCGGTCACTTTGATCG
>Ga0187782_10001507_pt1 | contig 16989 bp, 10 predicted proteins | sample 0715_SJ02_MP15_2_FD_132454 | JGI IMG/M metagenome (GOLD analysis project Ga0187782, IMG submission 132454) | Tropical peat soil microbial communities from peatlands in Department of Meta, Colombia - 0715_SJ02_MP15_20_MG | ecosystem: Environmental > Terrestrial > Soil > Wetlands > Peat | place...
ACCGGGCGGAGGCAACGCGAATGCGCTCGGATTAAACCAACATGAGGGATTTCCCACTCTGACGCCGTTGGGACAAACACCAACGTAGGGGTTGCCGGCCAGATTTGGCCTCTCCGATATGACGAGAGATTGGAGATCCGCGTTGTCAAAGGCCAACATTGGAGTAAACGGAACGTTGCTGTGAACGCTGGCAATGCCCGCAATCTGCCAGCCACCGAGGAGACTCTTGCTAGCAAATGGCAGTTCGTAAACAACATTGGCAACGAAATTATGCCGGATGTCAAATCCTGAGCGTGCCCGGTCCCCCTTGCGATTAAATGGGTTCTGCGTTGTAATGGGCTCATTTACAGCCTCTATGCTGGCATCATTTCCTGAAGCATCATCTATCGAATGAGCGAATGTGTAGAATGCCTGCCACGAAACGTTGTGGGTGTGCTGTTGCGAGACGGACAGTTGGAGCGAATTATAGAAAGACTGTGCATCAGTTAGGTCTCCCAGCAGACCTGAAGGCAAGTTCGGATTGTAACGATGTCCTAATGCCGGCTCGAAAGGATTCTGCTCCACTAAGCGCGACAGGTGATTGCCACGCGCTCCGGAATATCCCGCGTTGACAATGGTGCTCCGCGCAACCTCTCGTTCGAGGTTGAGATTGTATTGCATCGCATATGGAAACTTCGGATGGTAAGTTGTCGAGAAAGGATACAAGGGTTGTATGACGGCAGCTTGTTGCGGATCGAGAAAGTTCGGGAATACAAAAGAGTCTATGCTGAAAAATGGAGGCAGAAACCTATCAAGGCCAAACACAGCCACAGGAAGTCGATCGCGAAAGATGCCGGTGGCGCCGCGCACCACAGTATTGCTATCACCGAAGATGTTCCATGCAAAGCCTGCCCGTGGCGAGACAAGATCCAGAGGTGTCGCGGCAAATACTCTGCCGACGGTTGGTCCGGAATCCGTTGCCGGGTTGCGAATGGCCGAGAGCCGCCCGTCTGCCTCAGTAGGATTCGAGTAAAAGTCGTACCGTAGCCCCGCATTGAGTGTAAGTCTGCTGGTTGCCCGCCAAATATCCTGTACGAATCCTGAAGCTAAGCTTTGTCGATAGTCGCGATTCGAGTTAGTCATTGGAGGCACAGCACCGACAAAGGACAAGGGCAGAGCTTGAAGGAAAAATTCCAGCGGCGGGTCATTCGTTCGCGCTGGAATCCCAAACGGACTCAGATCCTCGAAAGAGTACAGTCCATTCACGGCAAAATCGAGTGGTCCGTTGGACTGGATTCGTTCAAATTCTCCCCCAAACGACACGGTGTGACTACCCGCCGTCCGAGAAAGCTGATCTTGAACTTCGTATACAGTCGAAAAAGCGCCCAAAGGAACTTCAGGCGCATTGCCGAACAAACTCATCCCCGTAATGTCGAGCATTCCGAATGGCCGGCCTGGCTGCAAAGAAATAGAGAGTCCCGGATGTGTGTCGACGATCGAAGTTGAGGCAGTGGTGCGATTAAAGCCGAATCGTAACTCGTTGAATATCTCGTGCCTAAGATCGCTGCGGTCCTGCAAAGTTAAGTACTGGTTCCGGGCCGTATGCTCGGCTGGAAAGCCTTCGACGTAGGTTCCCGGCGGTGTGCCCAAATAGGGGACCAGCGAGGAGCTGTCGTCGATGATGTAGCGCACGAACAGCGAATGAGTGTTCGAGAAGTTCTGGTCAACACGGACCATGCCGCGGTTTTCATCAATGTTACCTTTGTCGTCAGTGATCATATCTGCGGTTCCGTTCCCATTGTCAGTTCCGTTGGGAAGAGGAAACAAAGCGAGGAACTCCGGCACGCGAGGATCGATTGACACGGCAACGCATCCGCTCGGAGTCGCGCTGCTGCAACTCCCGGGATTGGCGGAAGGAGGCAGCAATCCCCGATGGGCCAGAGCATCGGGCACCGTCGCTATTGCTGTAGACGCCTGCACTTCCCGAAACCCTTCGTAGTCTGCAAAAAGGAAAGTGCGATCGTGAACCAAAGGCCCCCCGACTCCCGCACCGAATTGGTTCCGGACAAATGGCGGTATCGCTGCATTGGTCAAATCAAAGTAGTTCTTAGCATCCAGTGCGGCATCCCGGTGAAGTTCATAAAGCGATCCATGGAAATGATTTGTTCCGGCCTTGGTTACCGCATCGATCACCCCGCCGCCATTCCTGCCGTACGCTGTGTCGAAGGTTTGCGTCAGCACGCGGACCTCGGTAAATTCGTTCAGCCCCAGAAAAAGCCCTGAGGCGCCTGCCGGCGAGTTGCCGAAGACCGGATCGTTTACATCCATACCATCGATGCGAACGTCCGTCCAACTCGGGCGCATGCCGCCGATCGAGACTTGCCCGGCGGTTCCGTTCGAAAAGTAAGTGGGCGAGCTGCTGGGTGTCGGAACGACCCCAGGGGCAAAAATAGCCGCCTTGAACAGATCCCGGCTATTTAGAGGAAGTTCGGTCAGGCTTTGCTGTGCAACAAGCCCGCTCACGGTCGAGGTCATACTATCGATCTGGTCGACGTCTCCGCTCACCGTCACTTCTTGCGGCTGAGTGCCCACGACGAGCGAGAAGTTAATCATGACTCCCAACGCTGCGGTGAGGGTAATTCCTGCGCGAGCCTGTGCTCGGAAACCTTCTTTCGCTGCCCGAACGACATAGCTGCCTGTTGGCAAGCCGGAGAGATGATACTGCCCGGTCGTATCGGTTACGGTGCCCAGCGTCAATCCAGTGCTTTGATTAGCGATCGTGATTTGAGCCGCGGGAATGACAGCCCCACTTTCGTCGGCGACAGTCCCAAAAACAGCTGCGAGTTCGCTCTGCGGCCAAGCGGTCGCTGGGGCAAGCGCAAATAACAGGGCCAAGGGTAAGCTTGCCCTCGAACTGAAGAAGCGAGCAAAGGCGCCGAAACTCGCAGAGATTCGACCCGACAAAAGAGAATGGTCAGGTACTGCCTTCATAACTGGATGGACGCTCCTGTCGACGTTTTCTCAGGTCAACCCCCAAATCTGGCGATTTGTTTGGTGTGCGAAGCAAACTAGAGGAAGAGAAACGCCCGCGTCGCGTCCGTGTGGCGCGGGACTTCCCGAGCGCGTTTCTCGCGGCGGTTAAAGCAGAATATCCTCAAACAGTCATGACCGCCTATTGTACTTTGGTATCGCTCTTGGCGATATGAAACAGGTGGGGGCGCGGACTCTCAGCTGCCCGTTCGATCGTGCAAAGACACCATAGACGACGAAGAGCGCCAGCCAACGAGGTCAGAGAAGCACATTCGCCTCGCGATTCTGTGCAAGCACCGGCGCAGAATAAACACTGCGGCGGGGAGGCGCTAAAAGATACCAATACCAAAGTATTGGTGGAAATCGTGCGGCGTATTTGCCGTGATACTGTTGCGTCATCTGGTCGGCTGGAATCTGGAAGAGGCACTAAGGAAACATGCTCAACCACGCGGTTGATGTGTGACTCAGACTAGAAAGAATCGCACGGAATCTGAGCGCGCCAGTTCTTTAGACAACGCGGTTGAGCAGAGATGTTCTCGTCGTTGTCCTTGAATTTCACTTCGGGGTGCGGCGTGGGAGTGTTCCATGAATGACCCATCGCTCATTTCGGTGATCGACGATGACCAGTCAGTTCGCGAGTCGCTGCCAGAGCTATTGAAAGAGTTGGGATTCGAAGTGCGAGCATTTTCCTCGGCAGCGGAATTCCTGGTTTCCGATGCTGCTCTAGTTTCGAGTTGCCTAATCCTCGATGTCGCAATGCCAGTGATGTCGGGGCCCGAACTATTTCGCGAACTTCGCCACCGCAACCTGAAGATTCCGGTTGTATTCGTTACCGCTCGCAAGGACGAAGCCGTACGGTCGCGATTGCTTGATGACGGGGCCGTAGACTGTTTGTTCAAACCATTTAGCGATACCGCCTTGTTGCAGGCATTGAACAAGGCTGTTGGCGACAAATAGGTGTTTCCACGCTCGTGGCAGGTGGCTACAATGAACACGACAAGCTTGTTCTGTGATGATGAGAGAGTTCTACTCGTGCCAAATACTTCACCGACGGTATTTGTTGTGGATGACGATATCTCGGTTCGGGAATCCCTGGAATTTCTGATTCGCGATGCAGGATGGCAAGTAGAAACGTTTACGTCGGCTGAGGAATTCGTCAATCGCCCACGAAATTTCAACCCAGGCTGCCTGGTCCTCGATATTTCGATGCCTGGGCTGAATGGTCTCGAACTGCAGAAGCGACTCGCAGCGGAACGGACCAATATGCCAATTATCTTCCTCACCGGTAACGCCGACGTACCGATAACCGTACAAGCAATGAAGGCCGGGGCAGTAGATTTCTTGACGAAACCCTTCAGTGGCGGCACGCTTCTGTCCGCTGTCAGCAAAGCCATAGCGCGGAGTATGACTCTGACCGCTCGGGATGCCGAACTCCGCGCTCTCAGAGCGCGGTACTCTCGTCTGAGCTCTCGGGAACGGGAGGTATTGGCTTTGGTGGTCGCCGGAAAGGCCAATAAGGAGGTTGCTTTCGAGTTGGGGATAAGCGAAATAACCGTCAAGGCGCATCGGGGAAGCATGATGCGAAAGATGGAGGCCGATTCTCTGGCGGAACTGGTCAACCAGGCCACACGACTTCGTCTGCCGCGACCAAATCGGGAGACCTAGAATATGGTTCCTAAGTTGCCGCCTTAAGCCGGTTCTTCCGCATCCCTGCGTTTGTTGCCGGATACGGCTTCCGGTCTTGCCCTCAGAAATGCGTATCCCTTAGCGGATCAGGTTTTAGGGACCTGAATGACAAAATCGAAAGCCGCATAAGGGAGATTCACATCAAGAATCCGGTGCCCCAATTTGTGCCGCGCGTTCTGCGGCGTGAGACTTCAGAAGCGGCGGGGCCACTTTTTTGCTCACCAAATACGGAATGGGCGAATATGCCGCGTCATTACGCGGGATCAAGTCCGGTGCGCCGCAGAGTGTGCCATGCCGCGCGTGCTCAATTGTGTTGAATCGACATTTTGGACGACCAGATTCGAGCGTTTCCGTGCGGGCCTATGTTTTAGATAAATGCCTATACTGACTGTCCCTTGCGGTTCGAGTTCCGATATGCTGATCCGGTATCAGCACATCGCCGCGGTTCCACGGAATGCTGTCGGATGTTCTGCGCTAGTAGATGTGCGTCAAGTGTGCCGATCAAGCGAATGCAAATCGCTCCATAATGATGTTGCGCCCCCGAGGACTTTGGTGCCGGTGAGGGGAAATTGGGCACACTGAAACTCAGCGCTCCGCAATAAATTGATTCTTAAGGTAGTTAAACATGGTGCCGGGAGGGGGGGTCGAACCCCCATGACCACAAGGGCCGGCAGATTTTGAGTCTGCTGCGTCTGCCAGTTCCGCCATCCCGGCTTGGGTGCGGTCAACTTCAAACCTATCATATAGCGTTTTGACCCATCTGCCCTGCTATCTCGGCTTCCCGCCAAAGCGGCTGGGAAAGATGCGTTAGGCAGCAGATCCCGCCAATCTTTTCGCTTGGCCAGGTTTCACCGTGGCCGCGCCGGCGTGCCCGCAGACAACGCTACCGCCATGCCGCAGAACACTGCCGCCATGCGACAATGGAGGCAACCGCGATGACCCCTGCTTCTCCTGTAGCCGTTCCTGAGCCAGCCGCAGTCACTCCGCCGCTGCTCGCGCAACACGGCATCACCGCCCAGGAATACGATCGCATCCTCGCCGCCCTCGGTCGCACTCCGTCGCTCACCGAACTCGGCATCTACTCTGTCATGTGGAGCGAACACTGCTCCTACAAATCCAGCCGCATCCATCTCAAGCGCCTGCCCACCCAAAGCGATCGCGTCGTCCAGGGCCCCGGCGAGAATGCCGGCATCATCGACGTGGGCGACGGCTGGGCCTGCGCCTTTAAGATCGAGTCGCACAACCATCCCAGCTACATTGAGCCTTACCAGGGCGCGGCCACAGGCGTTGGCGGCATTCTGCGTGACATCTTTACCATGGGCGCGCGGCCGCTTGCGGTCATGGACTCGCTTCGCTTCGGCCCCATCTTCGATGAAGGGCGCCCCAATCCTTCCGCGTCTTCCGCGGAAAGGGTGGGAACCGAAATCGGCCGGCGCGCGACGATCCGCAAAAACCACTCCATATTGGAAGGCGTGGTCAGCGGCATCGCCGGTTACTCCAATTGCTTCGGAGTTCCCAACCTCGGCGGCGAAACCAAATTCGAGCCCTGTTACAGCGGCAATCCGCTGGTCAACGCATTTGCTCTGGGCCTGGTGCGCAAAGACGAAATCTTCTACGCCAAGGCCAGCGGCACAGGAAACCCCGTCATATATGTAGGGGCCAAAACCGGTCGCGACGGCATCCACGGCGCCACCATGGCCAGCGAGGAATTCAAGGAAGGTTCGGAGCAAAAGCGCCCCAACGTCCAGGTCGGCGACCCGTTCATGGAGAAGCTACTCCTCGAGGCCTGCCTTGAAGCCATGCACACCGGCGCCATCGTCGGCATTCAAGATATGGGCGCCGCCGGCCTCACCTGCTCCACCTGCGAGATGGGCGCGCGCGGCGGCGTCGGCTTGGACGTCGAGCTCGACCTCGTTCCGCAGCGCGAAACCGGCATGAGCGCCTACGAAATCATGCTTTCCGAAAGCCAGGAGCGCATGCTGCTCGTCGCCGAAAAAGGCCGCGAGCCGGAAGTCCTTCGTGTCTTCGCCAAATGGGGCCTCGACGCCGTCATCATCGGTACGGTCCAACTCGAACCGCGCTTGCGCATCCACCATCACGGCATTCTTGTTGCCGACATTCCCAACACTTCGCTCACCGACGATGCGCCGCTCTATCATCGCCCCATCGGAGAGTGGAAACCTCCGGTCCCGCTCGACCCTTCGCCCGAAGTCCTCGCCGAGCTTGAAAAGGATCGCGATTACACCGCCGACCTTAAAAAGCTTCTCGCCTCGTCAAACATTTGCTCCAAGCGCTGGGTCCACGAGCAGTACGATTCCATGGTCCAGACCAACACCGTTATCGGCCCCGGCGGCGAAGCAGGTGTGATGCGGATTAAGGGAACAGGGAACAGGGATCGGGGATCGGAAAAGCGCGAACGCGGCCTCGCCATGGCCCTCGACGGCAACGGCCGCTGGACCTGGCTCGATCCCAAGCTCGGCGCCATGCACGCCGTGGCTGAGTGCGCGCGCAAAGTCGCCTGTACCGGCGCCGCTCCGGTTGCCGCCACCAACTGCCTCAACTTCGGCAACCCCGAAAAGCCCGAGATCATGGCGCAGCTCTCCGCCGCAATCGACGGCATCGCCGAAGCCTGCACCGCGCTCTCGACGCCCATCACCGGCGGCAATGTCTCCTTATATAACGAGACCAAAGGCGAAGCCATCTATCCCACACCGGTCCTCGGCATTGTCGGCATTCTCGATGACGTTACCAAAGCCGTCCCCGCCCACTTCCAGCGCGAAAAAGACGCGATCGTCCTGCTCTGGCCCATTCCGCGCGGCCAGGAGCCCGACCCCGCCCTCAAGGTTCCGCTCAATCCGCCGCCCATCAGCCAGTACCCGCTGCCCGCGCTCGAGCGCGAACCAAGGCCGCGAGAAGAGCCCGACGCAACGGACACTGAGGCCGCCGCGAACCTCACTGCATTTGGCTCCTCCGAATTCGCCAAAGTCGTTCTCGGCGCTACTTGGGGCACTCCGCCCGCCCTCGATCTCAACGCCGAAGCAAATCTGCATAATCTGCTTGGCGTCCTCGCCTGGCGCAAGCTTATCCGCTCGGCGCGCGACATCTCCGATGGCGGCATCGCCGTCGCCCTCGCGCAAGCGGCTTTTCCAAAAGGCATGGGCGCATCAGCCGAGCAAGACGAGTCGCTCCTCGTCCATCCTCTATTTGGTCTCTTCGCCGAGCCCGCTTCCACCGTCATCGTCACCGCCGATCCCGGCAATCTCTCCGAGATCGACGCGACTGCCGCCGATCACAAGTTCCTCTCCGCGCGCATCGGAACCACCGGCGGCCATCGCCTTGAGATCAGGGTCGAAGGCGAGCTCTTCATCGCTGCAAGTTTGCAGAGCCTCAAGGAACACTGGTCCTCGGGCCTCGAATCGGCTCTCCAAGCCGAGGTCTCCGCGTGACGCGTCGGCTCTACCAGGGCGTCCCCGACATCGCGGACGTGTCGGATCTGATCGGCGCTGCATCTCACTGCGCCAATACCCGCGCGTCAAAGAATCCGATCCCTCGTCCCTGTTCCCTGATCCCTGGCGCAGTCGCCGCAGGCGACAAGCTGCATGAAGAATGCGGCGTCGTCGCCATCTATGGCCATCCCAACGCCGCGCGCGAAGCCTATCTCGCCCTCTACGCCCTGCAGCACCGCGGCCAGGAGTCGGCCGGCATTGCCACTGCCGACGGCGCGCATCTGGCCAACATCAAGGGCATGGGACTGGTTTCGGAAATCTTCACCGACGACGTAATCGCCAAGCTCCCCGGTCCGATGGCCATCGGCCACACGCGCTACTCCACCACCGGCGACTCGGCTCTGCTCAACGCGCAACCCATCCGCGTCGACTCCACCCGGGGCCTCATCGCCATCGCGCACAACGGCAACCTCGTCAACCTCGGCAACCTGCGCACCCGCCTCGAGCGCGACGGCGCTTATTTCCAAACCACCTCCGACTCGGAAATCATCGTCCAGCTCATCGCTCACTCTCACGCCGGCACGCTCGTCGACTGCATCGCCGACTCGCTCTCGCAGATCGAAGGCGCATTTTCCATCGTCATGATGACGCGCGACCGCATCTTCGCCGCCCGCGATCCGCGCGGCTTCCGCCCGCTCTCCATCGGCCGCATGAAGCAGCCCGACGCCCCCGACGCCATCGTCTTCGCCAGCGAATCCTGCGCCTTCGATCTGCTCCGCGCCGAATTCATCCGCGACGTTCTGCCCGGCGAGCTGGTCATGGTCTCTGAAGACGGCCTCACCAGCCGCCAATACGCAACCGGTATCCCGCAATCGAGCTGCATCTTCGAGCACGTCTATTTCGCGCGTCCCGATTCGCGCATCTTCGGCCGCTGGGTGCAGGAGTCGCGCGACGAAATGGGCCGCCAGCTCGCGCGCGAGTCCGGTGTGCCCGCCGACGTTGTCGTCCCCGTCCCCGACTCCGGCGTAACCGCTGCGCTCGGCTACGCCGAGGAATCCGGCCTTCCCTTTCGCCTCGGCCTCATCCGCAATCACTACGTCGGCCGTACATTTATTGAGCCCGAGCAGCGCGTCCGCGACTTCGGCGTGCGCCTCAAGCTCAACCCCGTGCGCAATCTGCTCGTCGGCAAGCGCGTCATCCTCATCGACGACTCCATCATCCGCGGCACCACCTCGCGCAAAATCGTGCGCATGGTCCGCGGCGCCGGCGCAAGAGAGGTTCATCTCCGCATCAGTTGCCCGCCCACCATTTCGCCCTGCTTCTACGGCGTCGACACTCCCCGCAAGCAGGACCTCATCGCCGCGAACAATTCCATTGAACAAATTCGCCAGTTCATCGAGGCCGACTCGCTCGCCTATCTCTCGCTCGAAGGTCTGCTCGCCTCAGTCCGCAACGGACACAATGTTGGCTACTGCACCGCCTGTTACACCGGCGTTTACCCCACCGAGCACATCGATGTCGAGGAAATCCTGCCCGCAGCCGCCGCGCTCTGACAATTCTGAGCTGGACCGTATCGATCCCGAGGCCTACCAAAGTGGCCCGACCGGAGCCTCTTGATAAATCGGAGCAGGCGCGCCTTGGTTTGAAGTCTTGATCGCCGCAAGGTACGGATTCACTGTGGGATCGTAGACAATCGTGATCGATCCGGCGCGCCCGGAACGTCCATCGCTGCCTGCCAAGCCGTCGTGCCCATCCATGCCACTGCTGCCGTTCGAGCCGCTCGGACAGCCAAATCCCCCCGACCCGCCGGCTCCGCCACTGCCGCCCTTACCGCCGCTGCCTCCGCTGCCTCCTGCACCTCCATTTGCGGCAATCGATAGCGAACCGCCTTGCGGATCAACCAGAAAATGCCGGTCTTTTCTACTGGGTGCGCTCACCACGGCCTGCAACAGCGGGTTAACGCCCGGGCGCAATGTCACCATCGCTTTTACTGGAGGCGCATCGCCGCCATTGCCGCCATCCCAGCCATTGCCGCCGTCGGCGCCGTTACCGCCGTCGCCTCCATTCCCTCCGGCCGAACTGTCGTTCGGATCGCATGACCCCGGCGACCCGGGCGTTCCCGGCGTGCCATCCATCCCATTCGTTCCATCCATTCCAGGCGATCCGTCGGCTCCGTTGAAATTCGCCACAAACGCAATGTTGTAACGAACAGGAATATCGAGCGTCGCCTTCAAATCCGGATGGCTCGGAACCGTCACCTCTACGTGTCCCGTCTTGCCGTCGCTCTTCCGCGGGTCGCGCGCCAGCCTCAGTACGCCTTTCTTGCTCACCGTTACAACGCTCGGCGTCACCACCAGGTCCGACCAGAGAATCTTCCCTTTGCCCTTTCCCTCGGTCACCCACTCTTTGCCGCTCGCATCGGCGAACGTAACCACCAGCGGCGAAGACTCTCCAGGTGCGATTGCAGGACCGTTAGGCAGGCTCGCTTCAATTGTCGTCACCGGCAGCTTGTTCAGATGCACTCTCATTCCTAGCCCGACTTTGATGGCGTTGCATCCGGTTAATCCCATCGCTGCCGTCAATCCCAATGCGCCAACTCCGGCGCATTTGCTTAACCACACGCGTCTTTCATGCATCAATGCTCTCCGTTCTGCGCATCGCGCGCTCTCTCTCCCCGTCTTCAGCCAAAAGCCGGCGCTGGCCGTGCGGCTCTTTCGTGATGCTCGATCGCACAAGGCCAAAGCTGCGCTGAAATGGTTCGACAAAGCGTGTTTCTGTTTGGATTAGACACCGAACGCGGCTACGAGTTGCAGCGCCCCAAGGAGGTCGGAACAGCCCTCATCAGTCGAGCCGCGAGCACCGGCAGCCTTCTCGAAGGACGCGAATCAGCTAGCAGTAGGAGGCTAACGGCTGGAAGCTAGCGGCTGGAAGCTGCTTTATCGATAATCCTGAACTCCCCGCTCGCGTGCATCAGGCTCATCAAATAGAGCATCCCGTCGTAGTACCTGTAGTCGCCCGACGGTACCGGCATGTTCCACAGCGCGTCCACAAACGCTTTCGCCACCGGCCCATCTTCCGCTGCCAGGCTGCCTACGGCGGTCGTCACTGCTACACCCGAAAAGTGCCGCGTCGAAAGCGCCTTGCCGTCCTCCGTATAGCGGTCCGCGATCTTATCGATTCCCTGTCTATAAAAAAACTCCTGGACCTTCTCGCTCAGCGCCGTTTCGCGCGGGTCCTTGCGCCACCATGAATAATCCACGCTCCAATTGCTCACGCTGCGCCATGAGTCTGGGCCGAACGGCACCGGCCCTCCATTCCAATCCGTCGTCGGCGTGCCGTCGAAGTTGCTGCGGTCGGGCGTCAGCCCCGTTTCCGGTCCCGCCACGCGGTTGAAAAAGTCCCGGCTCACATCGGCCGCCGTCGCCCAAAATGTGCGATCCTCCACCGGTCCCCATCGCGACCACAATTCGTAAAACGCCGGCAGATGATAGCTCGCGTCCGTCACTCCTCCCGGCCAGTTGGGGACAAACTTGATCATGAAATGGCTCTCGTCCACCATCGGCCCAATCGTCTCCGCTCGCGGCTCACGCGGATACCGGACCGGCGGCCACGGCTTTCCGCTCGCCTTCGCTTCCCGCTCCATTCTGCGGTTTTCGATGCTCGGCCATGGCTGATCCGGCGGAATAAGCGGCGGTTCTTCGGGATGAATCCGGAACGGTCCTGTTCCTGTCACCACCGGATGATGCCGCATCCCGCGCAGGATCTTGTCCGCTTCCGCCTGGTAGTTGTAAATCCCCTTGCCATTGCCCCAGCGGTGCGCAGCAAAATAGAGCGCCATGGTGAAATACTCTTCTCCATCTGGCGCCGCGCCCGTCGACCGCGGCGTCCCATCCGTTCCCATCGACCACGCAAAATACCCCACCGAAGGATTCTTGGGGTCGGTGATCAGCATATAAGTGTGCGCCCAATTCCAAATCGCATCGAACTCGCGCTTCTTATCGAGCTCCACGCAAATCGTCATGCCGTAGCTCATTCCCTCGGTGCGCGCGTCGTTGTTCGCCCAATCGGTCACATACCCGAGCGGTCCGTTCTCGTTTGCTCCGGTCTCAAAGTAGACACGCTCTTGCTGCCCGTCGCCGTGGAACAGTTGCTGGAATGCCTTCTCGATCTTGGCCCGCGTCTCCGTCGCTGTGTGTCCCTGCTCTGCGAACAGGTCGCGATAGCGATGCGTCTTGTACGCACCCTCGCCGTCGCCCGGAAATCGCTCGAATTTACCCAGCGGCGCGTTCTCATGCGGCGCAGGCCCTGCAATCTGCGGTCCCGCCGCCGCTGCCGGCACAGTATTTGGCGCTCCGCCAGCCGCGGCCTCCGTACTCCTTGCAGCCGTCAACTGCGCATTCCAGTCGCCGTCGGCCGTACCGAAACTGAACCCAATCTTATTCCCTGCGTTCGCCAGCTTTCCTGTGAAAAGCAACTTGTAGGTCTCTCCCTGGTAGTCGGCGTTCACCCAGAACGTGACTGTATCTCCATCCACCGTGCCGTCATGGATCTCGGCCGGCGTCGCCTGCAGTCCTTCCACAGTACCCGCCACTGCATCGCCGGCAAACGCCAAATTGAACGTCAGCGCGATCGTGCCGCCTTGAAAATCGAATGAGCCCTTCCACCTGCCGCTCGCATCCTCCGCACAAGCCGCAGGCAGCGCAGCGAATATCGCTGCCATGATCGTCGCCAGCAGGAAATTCTTCACGCGACCGTCCCTCCCGGAAAAAATCGAGTCTACCACGCTCCGTCGCGGCAATGTCCGCCAACCCCTTCGCCGCTCCCCAGCTTTCTGTTCCCCGATCCCCGATCCCTGTATTTCCAGTCACACGACGTTCACACTCTCGCTGTGATAGCATCCGTTTTTCGAGCAAAATGGCGCGGGCTGGAAGCAGTTTCCCGCCAACAAACTCCAGCCAGGACGCGAGCCCGATCGGGGGAGAACTCCATGAAGACGTATCAGGGAAGTGAGATCCGTAACGTCGCTGTAGTGGGGCATGCGCACAGCGGCAAAACCACCCTCATTGCCGCGCTGCTGCATGCCGCCAAAATGACGCCCACCCAGGGCCGCGTTGAAGACGGCTCCGCCGTTACCGCCTACGACGAGGAAGAAGTCGCCCGCGGCTCTACCATGCAGAACGCCGTCGCTTTTGCCGAGTGGCAGGGCGCGAAAATCAACCTTATCGATACGCCCGGCTTCCACATGTTCACCCACGAAGCCCGCGCCGCGCTCTTTCCCGCCGAATCCGCTATCGTCGTCATCAACGCCCAGTCCGGCGTCGAGCCCGTCACCGAGCGCGTCTGGCGCTTTGCCGAGGAAGCCAACGTCCCCCGCATCGTCCTCATCAATCAAATGGACAACCCCAAAGCCGGCGGCGAAGCCGGCCTCAACGCGCTCATCGACGACCTCATCGAGCGCTGGGGCCGTAACTGTGTTCCCGTCCAGTTGCCTATCGTCGATGCCCAGGGTTTTCACGGCGTCGTCGATCTCGTCACCACGGAAGCGCACACCTACACGCCCGGCGGCGACGGCCGGGGCAAAGTCTCCGCTGAAATACCCGCAGCTCTTGCCTCCGATGCCAAGACACGCCACGAAGCTCTGGTCGAGCTCGTCGCCGAAGGCAAAGACGAGCTGATGGAGGAATTCTTCGACAAAGGCACCCTCGCCCCCGAGAACCTCGTCTCCGCGCTGCATGAAGCCGTCCGCGAAGGCCGCATCTTCCCCGTGCTCTTCTCTAGCGGCCTCTCCAATGTGGCCCTCGATCGGCTTCTCGACTTCATCAAAGCCTACTCGCCTACCGCCGCTGAGCGCGCGCCCATCGCCGGCAATGTGCCCGGCGCAGCCGCCGACTCGCCCGCCATCTCACGCAAAGTCGCCGACGCCGAGCCCGCCGCAGCCGCGGTCTTCAAAACCATGTCCGACCCCTTTGCCGGCCGCATCACGTTCTTCAAAGTCCTTAGCGGAGTGATCAAGAACGACGCCGCCCTCGAAAACTTCACCCGCCGCGGCTCTGAAAAGCTTGCCCACCTTTCCGTCATGCAGGGCCGCAAGGCCGTCGAAGTCGCCGAGCTCCACGCCGGCGACCTGGGCGCCGTGGGCAAGCTGCGCGACACCCTTACCGGTGACACGCTGGGAGCCAAGGGAACCGAGTTCCAGATATCGCTTCCCAAGCTGCCCGAGCCCGCCATGACCTACGCCATCGAGCCCAAGTCCCGCGCCGACGAAGACAAACTCGCTCCCGCCATCCACAAGCTAATGGAAGAGGATCTGCTCATCCGCTTCTTCCGCGATCCGCAAACCAACGAGTTCCTCATCGCCGGCGCCGGCCAGCCCCACATCGAGGCCATCGTAAGCCGCCTCAAAAAGCGCTATCACGCCGAGGTCACGCTCAAAGCGCCCAAGGTTCCCTATCTTGAAACCATACGCGCCAAGGGCGAGGCCCATGGCCGCCATAAGAAGCAGTCCGGCGGCCACGGCCAGTTCGGCGACTGCAAAATCCGCATGGAGCCCATGCCTCGCGGCGGCGGTTTCGAGTTCGCCAGCGAGATCTTCGGCGGGGCCATCCCCAAAAACTTCATTCCCGCCATCGAAAAAGGCGTCGTCGAGGCGGCTGCCCGCGGCTATCTCGCCGGCTACCCCGTCGTCGATTTCAAGGTCATCGTCTACGACGGCAGCTATCACGACGTCGATTCGAACGAGCTCAGCTTCAAGACCGCTGGCCGCCTTGCCTTCAAGAAAGGCATGGAAGTCTGCAAGCCCGCGCTGCTTGAGCCCATCATGAAGGTCGCCATCGAAGCCCCCGACGAGTTCGCCGGAACTCTCATGGGCGATCTCAACTCCCGCCGCGGCCGCGTCCAGGGCATGGACACCAAGGGCCGCACCACCGTCATCAATGCCGAAGTCCCCATGGCTGAAATGCTCACCTACGGCACGCAGCTAACTTCCATGACCCAAGGCAAAGGCAGCTACCGCATGGATATGGATCACTACGACTTCGTCCCGCAACTGGTATCGGAAAAAATCCTCGCCAACGCCAAACGCCCCGTCGACGAAGAGGGAGAAGAATAACCACCTGCAGTGGAGCAGCCGCGCATTCCCGCGTCCTTCGCTGCCTCGCCGCACAATTTTAATATTATATGTGATGTGATATCATAATTTGGGTGAGACTGGTTCTCGATACCGACGTGGTGGTTGCCGCAATGCGCAGCCCACATGGCGGGTCAGCTGAACTTCTAAGAAGAATCGACCGCGGAAGGGCAGCAATGCTCCTGACCGTTGCCCTCGCGCTGGAGTACGAGGCGGTCTGCACATCGGCCGAACATCGGCTCGCATCGGGATTGAGCAAGTCCGATGCGGACCTCTATGTCGACACATTGATCGAGATGTCCCAACCCGTCGAGTTGTTTTTCCGATGGCGGCCACAGCTTCACGATCCGGGAGATGAACTGGTGCTGGAGGCAGCAATCAATGGGCGGGCATCGGCCATCGTTACTTTCAACGAGAGGGATCTGCGTCAGGCGCGAACCAGGTTTGACATCGAAGTGCTTCGCCCAGGTGAAGTTCTGAGGAGGCTAAAGCCATGACTACGAGAGTTGCAACATTTCCGCTTCGGCTGCCCGTCTCGATGAAAGCCGCGCTCGAAAAAATTGCCGAGCGCGATGGAACCAGCATGAACCAGTTTCTGGTGATCGCTGCTGCAGAGAAGATCTCCGCCATGGAGACAGAGCGTTTCTTTGCCGAGCGCCGTGCGCGAGCCGACCGCGAAGCCTTTCGCCGTATCCTCGATCGCGAAGGCGGCGAGCCTCCCCGCCCCGACGACTCCATCGATTGATACCCGCAAAATCTCGTCGACGCCGGACGTTTCGTCGAGAAGGAAAAAGAGTAAACATCGCGATACCCGATTATCAGTCGATCATGCTTCCGATCCTCAGGCTTGCTTCCGACGGATCGGAGCATCGAACGCGAGATGCGATTGCAGCAGTGGCAAAGGGCTTCAATCTCGCTGAGGAGGAGTTAAACAAACTTAACCCCAGTGGCCAAGACTATGTGTTCCCGAATCGTTTCGGCTGGGCGCGTACCTATCTGAAGAAGGCGGGCCTGATTCAATATACGAGTTGGGGAAAGTTCCAGATCACGAAAGCAGGGAAACAGCTATTAAACAAGAATCCCCAAAAGATCGACCTTGCAACCCTCAAGCAGTACCCAGACTTCTGGAATTCTATGACGGAACAAAGTCGGACGACGGCGTAATATCAATCGCCACTCCTGAGCCTAAGCCATCTGATGAGACGCCCGAAGAACTGATCGCTTCTTCCTATTCCACGCTTCGCAAGCTCGTTCAGGCAGAACTACTCACCAAGATCGTGGCTGCCAGTCCAAAGTTCTTCGAGAGACTTGTCGTTTCGCTCCTGACAACAATGGGTTACGGAGGATCGCTCGTTGACGCCGGACAAGCTCTCGGACGGCCGCACGACGGCGGCATCGACGGCGTAATTAAGGAGGACAAGCTCGGACTCGATCTCATCTACATACAAGCGAAAAAGTGGAAAGACACGACAGTAGGTTCGCCCGAAGTCCAAAGCTTTGTAGGTGCACTTGCCGGAGTGAAGGCTCGTCGTGGGGTGTTCATAACAACCTCAAAATTCTCCCGTGAGGCCACCGCCTACGCAGAGTCGCTTGAGAATAAGGTGATTCTCATCGACGGCGACCGTCTCACGGAATTGATGTTCGAATATGGCTTAGGCGTCACAACGATGAACATCTACGCAGTCAAGCGCGTTGACAACGATTTCTTCGACGAGGACGAAA
>Ga0187782_10001508_pt1 | contig 16982 bp, 14 predicted proteins | sample 0715_SJ02_MP15_2_FD_132454 | JGI IMG/M metagenome (GOLD analysis project Ga0187782, IMG submission 132454) | Tropical peat soil microbial communities from peatlands in Department of Meta, Colombia - 0715_SJ02_MP15_20_MG | ecosystem: Environmental > Terrestrial > Soil > Wetlands > Peat | place...
AATGCCAGCTGATGATCATCGGTGACGGGCCGTTGCGGCCGCGCCTCGAACAAACGGCGGGCGCCTTGGCGCTTCGCCATGTGAAATTCCTTTCCACGCAGCCCTCCGGTCTGGTGCGGTACTGGATGAACCGGGCCCGCGTGTTCAGCGTTCCCAGCGTCACCGTCAATTCGGGCGCCAGCGAGGGATTCGGGATGGTGTTCGCAGAGGCGCAGGCCATGGGGCTGCCGGTGGCCAGCTTCGACACGGGCGGGATTCCTGAAGCCGTGCTCCATGGCGAGACCGGCTTGCTGGCGTGCGAGCGCGATACCGCCGGCCTGGCGCAGAACATCATTGCCCTACTGAGCGACCGTCCCATGTGGCACCGCCTCAGTGAAGCTGGACAAAGGCGGACGCGCGAGTTGTTCGACCTCCACCACCAGACAGCCGCACTCGAAGATATTTACCGCAGTGTGTTGCGCGGCGACGCGGTCGCTGCGTAAGCGCGATGGTCTCTGCCACCACAAAGGATTCCCAGGTCAGCGTCGTGATTCCCACCCGAGATCGGCCGCGCTCGCTCAGGCGAGCAATTGAAAGCGCCCTGGCGCAAACGCACCCGGTCGCAGAGGTTGTGGTCGTAGTCGACGGCCCGGATCCGGTAACGGAATCCGCGCTGCATGCGGTTCGAGATCCGCGACTCCGCGTCGTCATGTTGCCAGCGCCGGTGGGTGGCTCGGATGCGCGCAACGCCGGCATCGAAGCAGCCGCTGGCGAATGGATTGCTTTCCTCGACGACGATGATGAATGGTTCCCCATTAAGATTGAGCGTCAGCTGGCGATGCTGCCGGGAGCAGAGGGCGACCTTATTTTGTCGTGCCGGTTTCTCGCCCGCACCGACGCCGGCGACCGCGTCTGGCCGGAGCGCTTGCCGCAGACCTCGGAGCCCGTTTGTGAGTACCTGCTGACGCGACGCGGCATCGGACGCAGCGACGGGTTTGTGGTTACACCGACCATCTTGACGCCTCGCTCCCTGCTGCGCCGGGTGCCGTTTCGCAGCGGGCTGAAGAAGCACCAGGACTGGGACTGGGTTTTGCGTGCCACCCGGGAAGGCGCTCGCCTGCACTTCTGTCCCGAAGTGCTGGCAAAGTGCGAAATGCGCACGCTCGGGAGTACCAGCCGCAGTGCCGATTGGCGCTCGTCGCTGGCCTGGATCCAGCAGCAAGCGCACCTGGTGACGCGACGCGCCTATGCCGGCTTCATTACCACCCACGTGGCGTGGCAGGCGGCCGAGCAACAGGATTGGGGGGCCTTCTTTCCGTTGCTCGGTGACGCGTGTCGCAACGGTTCTCCACGCGCTGCCGACCTGTTGCGCTACCTCGGATTCTGGATCGTGCCTGCAGCCGCCCGCCGCCGGCTGCGTCGCTGGGTGCGATAAGGCGCATGCACATGCGACCGCTGTTCACCATCGGAATCCCGGTTTACAACGCCATGCCGTACTTGCCGGAAGCGGTGCAGAGCGCGCTGCGGCAGACCTATCCACACTTTGAACTGCTGATCATCAACGACGGCTCTCAGGATGGGTCGCTCGAGTACCTGCGCAGCCTGAAAGATCCCCGGTTGCGGGTCCTCTCGCAGGAGAACCGCGGGCTCACGGCCACGCTGAACCGCCTGCTGGAAGAAGCACACGCGCCCTGGCTGGTGCGGTTGGATGCCGACGACGTAGCTTGTCCGGAGCGGCTTGCCCTGCTCGCCGCTGCGCTGGAACGCGGGCCCGTGGCCGGCATGTTTTACTCCCGCGCTGCGCATTACGGACACCCCAGGAAGATTGCGTCCGCCCGCTCGACCGAAGGCAGTCCGGCCCAGTTGCGCGAACTCGCACGCGCTGGATACCTGCTTGCCATCGTTCACTCCAGCGTCGCGCTGAATGTGGCCAGCACCCGCGCTCTCGGCGGATACCGCTTTGACCTTCACATCGAAGATCTCGATCTTTGGTGGCGCATGGCCCTGTGCCACGACATCGTGTTTGTTCCACATATGACCGTGCAGTATCGGCTGAAGCACGACGGAATTTGCATCAATCGCCTTCGCAATCTTTCGACCAACACCTTGTTCGCGCAGTATCTGCTGCTCTCGAATTTGTGGGGCCTGCACCCCAGGCCGCATGAAGCCGTGATCGGCGCCCTGGGCAGTCTGGTGGACGAGGGGCGGCTGGCATATCGCGAGCAAATGTGGCGGGCCGCGGCTCATCTCGCCGCGCGACGGTATCCAAACGCCGCGAGTTGCCTTGCCAAAGGGCTTCTACACTCACCCTCAAATTTTCTTCGGCGGGCCATCTATCCGTTCTCTCGCGGAGCGATGGTTCGCCTGGGTTCCGACCCGCGGCTCTTCCGGCAAATGCAGCCAAGACTGTGGCCGGCGGCTGAGACGAAGTCGATCGGAGCAGTCTGTGAACCGGCGTGATCTACACCCTACGGTTTGACTTCTGACCTTCGACAAGATTCTCTAAGCCCGCAATTCCCCCGCGCTCGCATCGGGCGCGCGCTGGTGGACTGCTGTTCCTTCGCTCAGGCGGTTGATGTGATCATCCGTCACGCCGTCCACGGGGGACCACCTGCCTGTGTGGTCACGCCCAACGCGCAGCACGTCGTACTGTTGGAGTTGGATGCTTCTCTGCGGGAAGCCTACAGCGGCGCCGAGCTGGTGGTTGCGGATGGGGCATCGCTCCCGCTGGCGTCGCGCCTGCTGGGAGAAAAGCTGCGCGAACGAATTGCCGGTGTCGACCTGTTCGAGCAGCTCTGTGGCCAGGCGGCAGCGCGCGGACTGAGTGTGTTCTTCCTCGGCGGGCGCCCCGGTTCCGCGGAGCGGGCCGCCGAGAAACTGAGGCGCCGATTTCCGCGCCTCCGCGTTGTCGGAATGCGCTGTCCGCCGCTGGGCTTTGAAGGCAATGAGATCGCGCTGGCGGCCATTGAGGAGGTAATCCGCGCCGCTCGCCCTGACATTGTCTTCGTCGCCCTGGGCGCTCCTAAGCAGGAACGCTGGATGCATCTGCACGGCCGACGCTCGGGCGCGCCGGTGCTGGTTGGCGTGGGCGGCAGCTTCGAGATCGTGGGCGGCGTCTACCGGCGGGCTCCCCGCTGGCTACAGCGAATCGCCTGCGAATGGCTGTTCCGCTTGTTGCTCGAGCCGCGCCGCCTGTGGAGACGCTATCTCCTTGGCAATTGCAGATTCCTCTGGATGGTCCTGCGGCAGCTCTGGCGCGAACGGTGGCTGCGTCAAGAACTATTCGGATTTGCGGCGGCGCTGCGCGCCCGCCGTTCATAAGGAGCCAGCCATGGAACCCTCATTCTCTCTTCCGACAAAACGGGGCTCCGGAGCTGCCAGAGCGGACTATCCGCGCCTGCCCGGCCAGACCGACCTTTCTTTGCTTGAGTTCTGGCGTGTGCTCAAGCGGCGCCAGCGAACGGTCGCGGTCACGCTCGCGGCCTGCCTGCTGCTGGCTCTGGTGGTATCGCTCTTGATGACTCCCAACTACGAGTCCGTCTCCGTCATTGAAGTGAACAAGGAAAACTCGGACCTTCTGGGACTCGATGCCCTGCAAACCGCCATGAGCGACAGTCTGGACTACACCCTCACGCTCGAGACGCAAGCCAACGTATTGCGTACCGACTCGCTCGCCTTTCAGGTGGCGGAGCAACTGGGACTCGAGAAGCGCAAGGAATTTTCCCTCGCGGACGTTTGGTTCGATGCCGGCCTTGCCCGGGCCGAGCAGAACCTGCCGTTGGAGAAGGCGCCGTTGCGGCGACGAAGGATCTCGCGGTCGTTCCACAAGGCGCTGACGGTAAAGACCATTCCCGGTACCCGGATTATCGAGGTGCATTTTCTCAGTCCCGAGCCGCAGTTGGCGGCTGACGTCGCCAATACGCTGGTGGGCGATTACCTGGAACAGTATTTCCGCACCCGCTACAACGCCACGGCGCAGGCTTCGGAGTGGCTGTCGAAACAACTGGAGGAGCTCAGATCGCAGGCCGAGGCGGCGCAGGAGAAGGTCGTCCAATACCAGAAGGCCAAGGGCATCCTGGGTACAGACGAGGCCAACAACGTGGTCATGGCCAAGCTGGAGGAACTGAACAAGCAACTGACCGCCGCCGAGGCCAACCGAATACTCAAGCAGACGGGTTATCAGATTGCGAAGAGCGGAAGTGCCGAGCTGCTCTCGACCGTCGGCAGCAGCAATCTGCTGGGAAGTCTTGCCGGCATCAACAGCAATCCTCTGGCGCTCATTCAAAGCCTGCGCTCGCAGCAGGCTGAGCTGAAGGTGCAGTACGCCCAGGCCGCCACCAAGTATGGGCCTGCCTACCCGAGACTGATTGAAATGCGCAATCAGTTGCAGGAACTGGAGCGCACCATCCAAGCCGAGATTGACAAGCTGGCGGCCCGCGCTGAAAACGACTTCCTTGCGGCCAGGAACGCGGAAGACCTGTTGCGCGCTTCCTTCGAGCGGCAGAAAGAGGAAGCCAACAAGCTCAACGACAGCGCTGTGCGATACACCATCCTGAAACACGATGCGGAATCGAGCAGGGAACTCTACGACGGTTTGTTGACGAAGCTGAAAGAAGCGGGAGTGCTCGCCGGATTGCGCTCCACCAACCTGGTGGTCGTCGATCCCGCCAGATCCAGCGCCAAACCGGTGCGTCCGAGCTATCCCATCAATCTTGGCGTGGGGCTGGGCATAGGGCTGCTGGGCGGAATCGGCCTGGCGTTTGCGCGGGAAGGCTTCGACAGCACTATACGGTCGACGCAGCAGGTGGAAGCCGTCGCAGGCTTGCCGGCGGTCGGCATCATTCCCGATCTCAGAGGCCATGCCTGGCGACTGCGGCCGCCGGGCGAGCGGATAGTCGACTGCAACATCATGGATTCCCCCTCATCGCAATTGGCGGAGTCGTACCGGGCCTTGCGCACGGCGCTGCTGTTCTCCAACGGAGACGTTCCTCCCAAGGTGATCGTCGTTACCAGCGCCCTGCCTCAGGAAGGCAAGACCACGGTGAGCCTGAACTCAGCCATTGCGCTCGCCTACCAGGGCGCGAGGGTGCTGCTGATCGACGCCGATCTGCGCCGCCCCGAATTGCATGCGCGTCTGGATCTGCCGGCAGAACCGGGTCTGGGTGAACTGCTCAGCGCGGAAGCCGCCTCACCTGCCGACGCGCTGGCTTGTCCCAAGGTGCCGAACCTGTTTCTTCTCCCCGCCGGCTACCGTCGCCCGAGCCCCGCAGAGGCCCTCGGTTCAGCGCGCATGCGAGGACTGCTCAATACCTGCCGAGGGCGCTTCGATTTCGTAGTGATCGATACGCCCCCGGTTCTGGCGGTCACCGATGCCGTAGTTCTCTCGAAGAGCGCTGACGGAGTGCTGCTCGTGGTCCGCTCGGGACAGACCACCGAACAATCGTTATTGCGCGCTCGCGACCTGCTGGTGCGGGTGAATGCCAGGATGGCCGGCATCCTGGTCAACCGCGCCGACCTCTATTCTTACGATTACTACGACCCATACGATTATCTCGGCTCGGCGCCTGGAGAACACCGCGATGGCCAAAACCTCTGAGAAACACTCGATCCACAGTTACTGGCAGGCAGGAGGACTCATTGCTGTCGTCATCCTGCTGGCATGCTCCAGTGGTGCACAGGTAGCAGCGGCTTCTGGCGGGAATGGCGGAACTGGAGCCCCAACGGTGGATCCGGCGCCCCTCCGCATTGGCCCGGGTGACTTGCTGGAGCTATCGGTCTTTGACGTGCCCGAGCTGGCCCAGGTGCTCCGCGTGAGCGATACCGGCACCGCCAATCTCTTGCTCGTGGGCCCGCTTCACCTGGACGGCCTGACCGCGGCGGAAGCGCAAGGGCTGATCGAGTACCGCCTGCGCCAGGGCAGCTTCATTCTCGATCCTCATGTGTCCCTCATCATCCGCGAATACGGGACACAGGGAGTTTCCGTGCTCGGGGAGGTGAGAAAACCGGGCGTGTATCAGGTGCTCGGCCGGCGGAATCTGCTGGATGTCATCTCCGAGGCGGGCGGCATTACGCCATTTGCGGGGCAGCAGGCCACCATCAAGCGGCGCGGTAGCCCGCAAACGCTCAGCGGCAGCCTTTCCAATGACCCCGCCGAGCTGCTGGCTCGTGACATCGAACTGCATCCAGGCGACACCGTCATTGTCCCCAAGGCGGGTATCGTCTACGTGCTCGGCGATGTGGGCCGGGCAGGCGGATACGTCATGCAGAATAGTGGGAGGATCTCACTGCTCGAGGCAATCGCCATGGCGCAGGGCGTGAATCGCACGGCCGCAAAGAAACATACGCGGCTTATCCGCAAGAGCGCGTCGGGGGTGCAAGAGATCAGTCTGGACCTTAAGCACGTCCTCGAAGGCCGAGCGCCAGACCTCGCGCTTGAGCCCGAAGACATTGTGTACATACCTCCGAGCACGGCGAAATCGATTGTGATGCGCGACGCGCCATCGCTAATGCAATCGACTGCCTCTGCAGCCATCTATCAGGCCATGCCTTAGCCCGGACTGCGGCCTTAAGGCATGGGAATCAGTGGCCCTCCCGCGTGGAGGGCATTTTTTTTTGAGATCGAAACTTGAAGCCAGCGTGGCCGCCGGTGTTACGCGTTCCCGTTCGTAGGTCTGGCTCGATGATTCCACAGATACGAATCGCCGATTCCGATGAACTCGAACTTCCGCAGAGCATCCAGGTTGCGAATCTCCGCCAGAAAGAACAAGGTGTCCATCAGCGCATCCACTTCCTGCGGTGACATGCCCTTGGTTGCCGCCCAGAATTTTGGCGGATTAAACCAGATCGGCTCTGGATGGGCTGGCATCATAAGCTCTACCTCGAGGAGAGCGCGTTAGGATGGCGCGGTATTATGCAACGGCTCGAAGGATTCCGCGAGTGCCGCCGTCTAACCAATTTATTTTCATGAACTTTTAACATTCCACCGGGCCAAATTGTGCTAAGCGTGCCGCAGAAAAGTTGCATTTCTCCAGGGGGCCATATATCCTGCATTTCCCGTTCGAGCTCCCATGGCGTCCAATCAGAATCGAACCCAGGCTCTCTTCGAAAAGCTCCAGCAAGTCTCGCGGCTTTCGTCCGGAGCCGGGCCTGAGGTTGTCCACCAGCTGCGTACCACGATTCGCCGTATCGAGACGGTCGTTGGCGCCCGGTCCGAGCCTGGGCGAAATGAGAAAAAGCTTTTGAAGCAACTCCGCCGGCTGCGGCGGCGCGCGGGCAAGGTCCGCGATCTGGACGTACAGATTGAAGCTTTACGGAGCCTGGGGCTGGAGGGCATCACGCGCGATCGTGCGCGCGTGATGAGCTTTCTGCAGCAAGCCCGCGCTAAACAGGAGAAAAAACTCCAGAGGTCCTTCCAGGACGAGGCCGACTCGGGCCTGCGCAAGCGACTGAGGCGTGCCTCCACCAGCCTGCAGCAGGAATTGCCGAAGCCTGCTGAGCTTCAACCGGCGCAGAGACGGTTGCTTTCAGCCGCACTGGACAGATTCGCCGCAGCGGTGAAGCGTCGTCCAACCCTGACCGAAGAAAATCTCCATGCTTTCCGCATCGACTGCAAACGGGCGCGCTATCTGGCTGAGATGGCGGGTGAGGGTCCCGGGGTAATTGAAGTCATAGAGCAGTTCAAGCGGATTCAGGATTCGATCGGCGCCTGGCATGACTGGCTCACGGCGACCGCCACGGCAAAAAGCGTCCTGTCGCCCGCAGGACAACTGCCCTTGCTCTCGGCGCTGCGCACCGGTACTCGCGCCAAGTATTTGGAAGCACTACGTATTACCGCCGACGCCAAACGCATCTTGCTGGAAATGCGCGCGGCGAAACCCCAGTTCCGCAAATCCCCAAGCAGCGCAGTTCCGGAAACGCACGAACCGGCGGCGAGCGCAGCAACCGCCTAAAGACAAATCCACGCTGGAAGGATGGCGATCGGATTGACGCCCTGGTAAAGGCAGGGTCGTACCTGGGAGCGTCAACCAGGACGCCTTTCAAACTCGCGGGGCACGGCCGGCAGCTTCTGCTGTAACATCCCTCTGCCTGTCCCATGCCGACATTCGCCGCCGTTGACATCGGAGCCAATTCGGTGCGCTTGAAGATCGCACGCCTCGTGCATCAGCGCCTGCAGGTCATCCATGAGGATCGCGAGGTCACCCGTCTCGGCGAAACGGTATTCCGCACGGGAGCGCTGGCCCCACACACGATGGAGCACACCATCAAGGTGCTGCGCCGCTTCCATCGGGCCAGCCAAAGTCACGGCGTGGACTTCGTGCGCGTGGTCGCCACCAGCGCCCTGCGCGACTCCCGCAACTCCCGCGCCTTCATCGATTGGGTGCATGCCGTGACCGGCTGGCGCGTCGAGGTCATCTCCGGGCTGGAAGAGGGGCGCCTCATCCACTTCGGGGTGATCTCCGGAGCACGCATCGGCGTCTCCAGGCTGCTGCTCATCGATCTGGGTGGCGGCAGTTGCGAGTTGACGCTCTCCGTGGATGGGCAGATCCGCAACATGTTCAGCCTGCCTCTGGGCGCTGTGCGCCTGACCCAGGAATTTCTGCACCACGATCCTCCCAGAAAAAGCGAGATGAAGCAGATGCGGGAATTCATCGTGGAGGAGCTGGCGCGTATCGAGCGGCGCATCGCTGCGGCGCGCATCCAGCTTGTCATCGGTACTTCGGGAACGGCGGCGGCACTGGCCAGCGTGACAGCGGCACGACGGAGCGGTCCGGGAACCAAGCCGGGAATCGTTTCCCGCCGGGCCGTGCAGACGCTGGCGTCTGAGCTGCAGCACTATTCGCTTGAGCAGAGGGTCGCGCTTCCGGGCATCGGCCCGCGGCGCGCCGAGATCATCATTGCCGGCGCCATGGTCTTTGCCGAGCTAATGAACCACGGCATTTCCGGTTTCCGCTACTCTCCGCTGGGGCTGCGCGATGGTCTCCTGGCCCAGATGGTTGCCGACTACGGGCTAAGCGGGCAGGCGCGGCGCCAGATCGAATCGGAGCGACGGAATGCCTTGCTGGCTGCCGGCAAGCACTACGGCGCGGATCTGAAGTTCGCCACGCGGGTGCGCGACCTCACTACCCAGCTTTTTGCTGGTCTGAAGAAAGTGCACCGCCTGCCGCCGGAGTATCAGGACTGGCTGGGAGCGGCGGCCATGCTGCACGAGGTTGGTTCTTACCTGAACCGCACCGGCCGGCACCGTCATAGCTATTACATCATTTCCAATTCGGAGATCTTTGGGTACACGGTCCAGCAGCGGCGACTGATCGCGGCCATCGCGCGCTATATGGGGAAGTCGCGCCCCGCTGCGGCCGACCGCGCTCTGAAGCCGTTGCCGGTTGAGGACCGAACGCTGGTTCCCAAGGCGGTGGTCATCCTGAGGCTGGCGCGCGCCCTGGATCACGGTCGCCGAGGTGCGGTTAGCGGGCAGCGCGTTCGGATTGAGGGCGAGCGGGTCATCCTGCGGCTGAAAACCAGGCGCGGCGGCGCGGACCTGGAACTGTGGGCGCTGGAAAAGGAACGCAGTTACTTCCGCAATGTTTTCGGGCGCGAACTCCTGGCCGAAGTGGCCGACAGGGCTTGAACGACTTTGGGGGTCACCACCCACTTAAGCATTCCCATCCCGCTGGAGAGATCGACGCGCGCGACCGCGCATTTCTTCAGTTCCACCGAATTATCGCTGGCGCCTTCGCTGATCAGCAGGCTCAGGAACTGGCTAAGGCTTGGATTATGCCCCACGACCAGCACCGCCTCCAGCTTGGCATTCCTCTCCAGCAACTCGCGAAAGGCGTCCATTTGAGCGTCAGGGCGCAAGGCCGGCGTGAACTGCAGCTTGCCGTCAAAGCCGATTTCGTTGGCTACCAGCGAGGCGGTCTGGGTGGCGCGCTTGAGCGGGCTGGAGATGACCGCGTCTACGTGCACATCCATGGTGTTCAGGGCCCGACCCATCTGCGTGCACTGTTCGATGCCCTGAGGATCCAGAGGGCGTTTCTCATCGCGAGCCTGATTGGCGAGATGATGCCCGGCGCTCGCGTGGCGCAAGAAGAACAGGATCATGCCAGATTACCGGCCTTTCTGCGGGCAGGAGCGCGAACCCTCCGCTCCGCAATCGCTGGAATATCGCCCGCGTTCCGGCGGCCCTCGGCCACCGCGATGAGGAATTCCTGCGCGTTGAAGCCGTCGGCGCCCCCCGGCAGTTTTGGCCGCACGTAGCTCCCGTCGGAACGTAACCAGCGGGCCTTGGCGGTGTCATGGAGATAGGCTTCCAGAATTTCAGTGCGGATGCGCTGCCGCAACATCGGGTCTTTCACCGGGAAGGTCACTTCCACGCGCTCATAGAGATTGCGCGGCATCCAGTCGGCGCTTCCCAGATAAACCTCTTCGTCGCCGCCATTGGCGAAATAGAAGATGCGGCTGTGTTCCAGGAAGCGGCCAACGATGCTGCGTACCTTTACATGGTTGCTGACGCCGCGCACCCCGGGCCGCAGGGCGCAGATGCCGCGGACAATCAGATCGATCTCCACTCCCGCCTGGGAGGCGCGGTACAGCTCCTCGACGATGTTCTTGTCGAGAAGGGAATTTAGCTTGGCGATGATGCGCGCCGGACGCCCGCGACGGGCATGCTCCGCCTCGCGCGCGATCCAGCCCAGGCTTTTTTCGGCGAATCCCACGGGAGACACCTGCAGCGGGCCATAATCGGCGTTTTCGGTGTAGGCGGTCAGGAAATTGAAAACATCGTGCACGGCGCCGGTCACCTCGGTGTCGGCGGTCAGCAGGCTTAGATCGGTGTAGAAGGCGGCGGTTGCAGGGTTGTAGTTGCCGGTACCCAGGTGTGCGTACCGCCGGACCGCGCCATCAGGGTCCTTGCGCACCAGCAGGGCCAGCTTGCAGTGCGTCTTCAGGCCCACCAGCCCGTAGAAGACCTGCACGCCGGCATCCTCCAGGCTCCTCGCCCAGCGGATGTTGGGAGCCTCGTCGAAGCGGGCCTTCAACTCGACGACGACGGTTACCTCCTTCTTGCCGGCGGCCGCAATCAGCGCCTGCATCACGGACGACTGCTCGCTGGTACGGTAGAGAGTCTGCTTGATGGAGAGGACATTCTCGTCCTCGGCGGCAGCCTCGATAAAAGCGACCACTGAAGCGTAGGAATCATAGGGGTGGTGCAGCAGGATGTCGCTGCGGCGGATCTCATCGAACAGATTGCTCGACGCCCGCGACAAGTGCAGCTCACGCGGAGTGAAAGGCTTGAACTTGAGGTCGGGGCGCTCGCTCTCGTCGTACAGGTGCATCAAGCGCGAGAGATTGACCGGTCCTTCGGTGCGGAACACCTGCCATTCCTGGAGATCGAAATTGGCGCGCAGGCGTTCACTGATTTCCGCGCTGGCGTCGGCCTCGATCTCCAGGCGCACGGCGTCGCCTTTGCGCCGGTTGTGCAGCTCCGTGCGCACCGACTCGAGAAGATTGCGCGACTCCTCTTCGTGCAGGTAAAGGTTGCTGTTGCGGGTGATGCGAAAGGCAGACTCGGAAAGGATATCGTAGCCGCGATACATCTGGGCGGCATGCGCGGCCACCAGGTCCGCCAGCGTGATGTAATCCGTAGTCCCGTGCTGCGAAGGCAGGCGCACCAGCCGGGGCAACGCCCGCGGAACCGTGATCACGCCCATGTAGGTAACCGCAGAGCGCCGCCGGCGCTTGAGCAGGACTGCCTGGCAGAGCGCCTTGTTGATGACACGAGGAAACGGGTGAGCCGGATCGACGGTCACGGGCGTGAGCAGCGGGTCCAGTTCCCGCTCACAGTACTCGCGGACGAAATCACTGGCCGGGCCGTCGAGTTCGTTCAGCCTCAGAACTCGAATTCCGCTTTGCGCGAGCGCAGGCCGCAGATGCTCGTTCCAGCAGGCATACTGCGCGGCGACAAACTCGTGAGTTACCAGCGCCAGCTCGCTGCATTCGTCCTGCGGGGTCATGCCGTCGGGCCCGGGCTGAGCGTGGCCGTCTTCTATACGTTGCAGCAACGCGGCCACCCGGACCTCGAAGAACTCATCCAGATTGCTGGCAGTGATGGCCAGGAACTTGACGCGCTCCAGCAGGGGATTGCGCTCGTCCTGGGCTTCCTCCAGAACACGCCGGTTGAAAGCAAGCCAGGAAAGCTCGCGGTTCGAAAAGTAAACCGGCTTGTCTACGGAGAGGCGCGCCACGTGCTGAAACCCCGCCTATCATAATGGAGCGCTCCCGGCATATTTGCAAAAATATCGGTGCGCCACGGCACGATTTACCACATATTCACATTGCTGAAATCTTCCTGCAACATTTCCCTGGGTAGCATAGCCTCACTTGGAATGCTTTCCCGCCGGAAAGCAAGGCAGCCTGGATGACCGTGCGCATTCCAGGCTGCCTTTTAGTTTTCGTTGGACGAGGTGTACGGCCAGCATCGCTGGCGAACCGGCCAAGTCACCGGCTTCGGAAATTAACACAGCGTTAACAAATCCAGCCTGGGCGCCACGTACAATCCCGCACATGCCAGACGAGCCTTTGCGGGTGGAAAATCTTGAGGGGTCGCGAGTTGGATGCCGGATCCTGAGGCTGACCGGCCCGCTGACTTTGTCGAACCTGTTCGAGTTTCAGGGTTTGCTTCGCGCGGAGAAAGCCCCGGTAATCATCGTCGACCTGACCCAGGTTCCCTATGTCGACTCGGCTGGTATTGGGGCGCTCATGGGGGCGCACGTCTCACGTCAGCGGGACGGTCGCAGGTTCGCGCTGGTGGGCGTCAACCAGCGGGTTCAGCATGCACTGGAAGTCACCAGGGTTTTTCAGTTTTTTGCTGTCTATCCCTCGGTCGCGGAGGCGGAGGGCGCGGCCTGACTTCGGCCGACCTCGCCTGAAAAGACGAACGATGGTCAGGCCTTTTCTGAAACTTCCTGGGACAGGATTTCCTGCGCCGGATCCCCACCGGCCAGGCCTTGGGCGAGGATAAGCCGGCGAGCTTCCGCCCGCATGATCGGCAATCGCATCCCAAAGGCGGCCGAGCCCAGCATGCAGGCCATGCCGCCGATGGAGACGGTCAACGCCGCGCCCAGACGAGCGGCCACCACGCCCGCGCCGAGAGCCCCAATGGGTGCCATGCCCATGAACATCATGGAGTAGACCGACATTACGCGCCCGCGCAGCCGGTCCGGCACAATGGACTGAATCAGAGTATTCGAAGACGCCATCTGCACCATCATGCAGTAACCGACCGGCACCAGCAGCACCACCGATAGCCAGAAGTGTCTTGAAATCCCGAACAGGATGAGCGAAGTGCCGAACCCCGCCGAGGAAAGCAGCACCCAGCTGCCCAGCCCTTTAAGTCCGCGCTTGAAAGCCAGGCTGAGCGCGCCGATGAGCGCGCCCACACCGGTCGCGCCCATCAGCAGGCCGAGTCCATCGGCGCCGCGATGCAGGATGCGGTCGGCGAAGATGGGCATCAGCACCGCATAGGGCATGCCTACCACGCTGACAAGACCCAGCAGCAGCAGCAGCAGGCGGATGGGCTGGGTGCTGCGCACATACTGAAATCCTTCGACGATGTTCTCCAGCGGCGAGCCGGACGGCTTTCCGATTTGCCACGTTACGCTCATCATCAGCAGGCCGATGATCACCGCGATATAGCTCACAGCGTTGCCGAAGAAACACCACCCTTCGCCGATCCTGGCCACCAGCACTCCGGCGACCGCCGGCCCCACCACGCGCGCGCCGTTGAACATCGAAGAGTTCAGCGCAATGGCGTTGATGAGGTCTTCCTTGCCGACCATGTCCACAATGAAGGACTGGCGCGCGGGAATGTCGAAGGCATTCACGACTCCCAGCAAAGCGGCCAGCACGATGACGTGCCACACATGAACATGCTTCGCCAGGGTCAGCACGGCGAGGATAAAAGCCAGCAGCATGGATGCGGTTTGCGTGGCGATAACCACGCGATGGCGGTTCTTGCGGTCAGCAACGATGCCACCCAGGGGCGCTATCAGGAAGACAGGGATCTGTCCGGCGAATCCCACTACGCCCAGCAGCAACGACGAGCCCGTCAGGCGATAGACCAGCCAGGACTGGGCCACATTCTGCATCCACGTGCCGATTAACGAGATCAACTGCCCGCCGAAGAATAGCTGGAAGTTGCGGTGACGGAGCGCCCTGAGGCCATGCGGGACCCGGGAGGGAGGCGATGCCGCGGGTTCTGCCGAGTTGTTCCCCGAAGGAGCGGTCATTGAGACACGGACATCAAATGGCCGGGCCAGCCCTGTGAAACGCTTTGCTTACTGTTTGGCCCTCAGGTACTGCTTCGGCCACGGCGCGTCGACGCCCAACCGGCGCGCCGCTTCCAGCGGCCAGTAAGGATGCCGCAGCAGTTCGCGCGCCATCACCACCACATCGGCCTGGCCCGTGCGCAATGTGTGCTCAGCCTGCTCGGCGGCGATGATCATCCCTACCGCACCGGTCAGGATAGCCGCTTCCTTCTTTATACGCTCGGCAAAGGCGGACTGGTATCCGGGCCCGAAGGGAGGGATGACATGGGGCAGGAGCCCACCCGAGGAGCAGTCGACCAGGTCTACGCCCAGCCGCTTCACCTGGCGGGCCAGCTCCACCGACTGTTCGATGTCCCATCCGCCCTCGGCATAGTCGGTGGCTGAGATGCGTAGAAAAAGAGGATATCTTTCCGGCCACACCGACCGAATCTCGCCCACCACTTCGCGCACCATCCGGCTACGATTTTCGAAGGAACCGCCATAAGCGTCGTTGCGGTGGTTGGTGAGCGGCGACAAAAACGAGTGCAAGAGATATCCATGGGCCGAGTGGATTTCCAGCACCCGAAAGCCAGCCTGGAGCGCGCGGCCCGCCGCTGGGCCGAAGGCGTGCACGATCGAACGGATACCGGCTTCGTCGAGGGCCTGCGGAGTCTGGTGTTTGTCGCTGAAGGAGATGGCGCTGGGGGCAAAGATAGGACGCCAGCCGCCGTCGCTTTCGGAGGCGGGTTGGCCGCCCAGCCACGGCGCTGCCGTCGAGGCCTTGCGTCCCGCATGCGCCAGTTGCATTCCCGCAACGGCGCCTTGCTGCTCGATAAAGCGCGCAATCCGCCCCAGCGTTTCAATATGCTCGTCCTTCCAGATTCCGAGATCGCCGGGGCTGATACGGCCATCGGGTGTGACCGCCGTGGCTTCGGTGAACACCAGTGCTGCCCCGCCCACCGCGCGCGTCCCCAGGTGCACGAGGCGCCAGTCGTTGGCGAAGCCGTCGATGCTCGAGTACTGGCACATGGGCGAGACCACGATGCGGTTGCGAAAAGTGAGGTCGCGGATCTTCAGAGGTGTGAAAACGTGCATAGTTTCAGGCCTTGCGGAACATACTTGGATTCCACCCAGCGGCGTGTGGATTCGCCGCTTCACGGATCGAGTGGATCATCGCGAGTTCCAGGACGGCGCCGCTGCCTTCCGCTACCATCATCCCATGTCTTCACGGCGAGACGTCTATCTCATCTACTGCGCGGCCTTTCTACGCTCAGTAGGCATCGGAATGCTGGGCGTCCTGCTGGGCATATATCTCTACCGCCGGGGATTCTCTTCAACGGAAATCGGGTTGGTGATTGCTGCCGGCCTTGCCGGAGCAGCGCTGGCCACCCTTGTGGTCAGCGTGCGGGGAGATCGCCTCGGACGCCGCCGCACGCTGATTACGCTTGCCGTGCTGGGCGCGGTCGGCGGGTTGGGACTGGCGCTCGTGCCGGGACTCCTCACGCTGTTGTCGCTCGCCTTCGTCGGGATGCTGAACGGCATGGGCACCGATCGCACGGCATCGTTCGCGCTGGAGCAGGCGGTGGTCCCAAGCCTCGTGGCGGATGAGCGGCGGACATGGGCTCTCTCCTGGTATCACCTTGTCCTCGACGCGGGACATGCCCTGGGCGCTCTGGCCGCCGGCCTGCCGGTAGCGCTCGAGCGCTGGAGCGGTCTCGACTTCGCCCGCTCGTATCACGTCATTTTCCTTGGCTACGCGGCGCTCAACCTGGTGGGGGCAATCGTTTTCCTGTTTCTCTCGCCGGCAATCGAGATCGAGCGCCCACCGACGCTGGCCGAAGTCTCGAAGGAGACGAAGCGCATTGTCGCTCGACTGGCCGCGCTGTTCTCGCTCGATGCCTTCGGGGGCGGTTTTCTCACCGACGCGCTGGTCGCCTATTGGTTCTTCCGCCGCTTCGGCACGAACGAAGAGAGCCTGGGACTATTGTTTTTCGCGGTGCACCTGCTGAACGCGGCATCACACCTGGGGTCGGCATGGCTGGCGCGCCGCATCGGCCTGGTGAACACCATGGTGTTCACGCACTTGCCGTCGAGCTTGTTCCTGATGGCAGTGCCGTTCGCCCCCTCGTTGCCGCTGGCGGTGATTCTGTTCCTGCTGCGTGAATCGCTGGTGGAGATGGATGTCCCGGCGCGGCAGTCCTACATCGCGGCGGTCGTCCGTCCTGAGGAACGGACGTTTGCCAGCGGGGTGACGAATCTCACGCGCAACGCCTTCTGGGCGGCGGCCTCATCTGTGGCCGGGTTCTTGATGCAGCACATTGCCTTCGGCGCTCCGCTTGTGGCCGGTGGCGGACTGAAGATCATCTATGACGCGCTGCTCTACGGTTCGTTCCGCAAACTGAAGCCGCCGGAAGAGAGGAAAGAAATGTGATTTGTGAATCGCAGTTTCTCGACGGCAGCCGAAGCGCATGTTGCCGCGGAATATGAGTTCAGTGCATGCGAACTTCCTCTGGACAATGCCGAGCGCATCGCAGCACTGTCGTCGGCCAAAAGTCAGTTCTCAGCGGGGTTCGTTGACCGTCCAGCCTTCCTCCTGCTGCTTGTCGGCGATCCATTGCTGGAGTTTGGCGACGAGAGTGGAATCGATCTCGGTGAAGCGGATTCCGGCTTTGCCGCGGACGTCGGCCCAGGCGATCCGGCCGG
>Ga0187782_10001509_pt1 | contig 16976 bp, 31 predicted proteins | sample 0715_SJ02_MP15_2_FD_132454 | JGI IMG/M metagenome (GOLD analysis project Ga0187782, IMG submission 132454) | Tropical peat soil microbial communities from peatlands in Department of Meta, Colombia - 0715_SJ02_MP15_20_MG | ecosystem: Environmental > Terrestrial > Soil > Wetlands > Peat | place...
AATGCAATCGAAAGGGCCTGACGCCGCCGCGGATGCAAGGTCCCGAAAAACTTCCAGGCCGGATTTGCTCGCCGGTGCCGTGTTGCATTCGGTTCCGGCGACGTTCCATCCTGAATTTCTTGCGCCGAGAAGAAAGGCGCCGTCCCCGCAGCCCACGTCGAGGAGCTTGCCGCCCCGGCCGGCTCCTAGAATCGAATGAACCCAGCGGAGGCGGCGCTGCACGCAATAGTTCGCGGTAAAGCCGTGGCGCGCGCCATAGTAGTCCTTGTCGTAGTACGGAGCCAGATCGTGAGGTTGCGGCGAAGTGTGGCCATGCCCGCAGGCCACGCAGGCGAGGATGGAAAAGCGCTCGCGGGTTTGGGGATCGAGGACGGAGGGAAAGCGCGTCTCAAGAGCCGAGCCGCAGACGGCGCAGACGCGCGGAACACCGTTGGCTTCGGCCAAGCCAGCCTCCTCTTATCCGGCGGCAGTGGCTTCCTTTTCTTCTTTTGATCCCTTTGCTTCCGGAGCTTCCTCGGCTCTCTCTTTCTTCGCTTTCTTGCCCTTCTTCTTCAGCTCCGAGCCGATGAATTCGAGGATGGCCAGCTCAGCGCCGTCGCCGATGCGCCAGCCAACCCGAATAATGCGCGTGTAGCCGCCCGGACGGTCGGCGAATCGCGGCGCGAGATCGCTGAAGAGTTTCTTCGTGGCATCCGGAGTGGTTAGAAAGCCGGCTGCCTGGCGGCGTGCGTGGAGCGAATCGCGCTTGCCGAGCGTGATCATGCGCTCGGCAAGCGGACGCGCCGCCTTGGCGCGAAGCAGAGTCGTGTGAATGCGCTCTTTTTCGATGAGGTTCGTCACCAGGTTGCGCAGCGTCGCGCGGCGATGTGCGGGCTGGCGTCCCAATTTATGGCCTGAGATTAGGTGTCGCATGATCGAGTCCCGAAGTCTCCGGTGAAGTTAGAGACCCGCGGTTTCCTCCGAGGGCGGAGGGGCCGTCTGGCTCGGGAGCGGCGGCCAGATGATACGGCCGTGCTCGTCGAACTTCATGCCCAGGCTCAGGCCCATCTTCAACAGGATGTCCTTGATTTCGTTCAGGGACTTGCGCCCGAAATTTTTCGTCTTGAGCATTTCGGATTCCGTCTTCTGAACGAGCTCGCGCAGGTTCTGAATGTTCGCGTTCTTCAAGCAATTGTAGGAGCGCACCGAGAGCTCGAGCTCTTCGACCGATCGGTCGAGATACTCCAGGCGCGGGTCGCTGTAGTTTTCCACCACTTCCTCGGGAAGCTCCGGCTGCTCTTCGAAATTGATGAAGATGCTCATGTGATCCTTCACGAGCTTCGACGCCAGGCCGATGGCATCCTGCGGAGTGATGGCGGCGTTGGTCCAGACTTCGAGCGTCAGCTTCTCGTAGTCGGTCATCTGGCCGAGACGCGCGGCTTCGACGGAATAATTGACCTTGCGCACCGGCGAGTGAACCGAGTCGATCGGGATATAGCCGATCGGCAGGTCCTCGTCGAAGTTGCGGTCGGCGGCGACATAGCCGCGGCCGTTCTTCACGCGCATTTCCAGCTCGAGCTTGCCGCCCTCGCTGACGGTGGCGATATAGACGTTCTTATCGAGGACGGCGATATCGGCGTCTTCTTCGATTTTCGCAGAAGTCACCGGCCCGGGTGTTTCCACGTTGAGCGTGATGGTCTTCGGCTGATCGGTATTCAGCTTCAGCGGCACCTGCTTCAGGTTGAGGATGATATCGGTCGCGTCTTCCACCACGCCCGGAATGGGCGAAAATTCGTGGAGGACGCCCTCGATTTTCACCGCCGTGATGGCCGCGCCCTCGATGGAGCTGAGCAAGGCGCGCCGCAGCGAGTTTCCTACGGTCGTTCCCCAACCGCGCTCAAAAGGCTGAGCGGAAAAACGTCCGAATTTATCCGTCAGTGTTTCCGGTTCTGCTGCCAACCGCTTTGGTTTCTGAAAGCCCTTCCACATCTGTACATTCCTCCCGGTCCGCCGGCGGCGGACCCACGCACCTTCGACGTAAAACCCTTGGCTACTTTGAGTACAACTCGACGATCAACTGCTCGTTCATCGGAGGGGTTTGCACATCCTCCCGGCGCGGCATGGCCACCACGCGCGCCTTGAAATTCTGGCGGTCAATATCGAGCCACGGAGCGACGCCCTGGCTCTGCGCCAGATTGCGCGCTTCGAGGATCATGGCGTTTTCGTGCATCTTCGGCTTGAGCGTAATTTCCTCGCCAACCTTCACGAGGTAGCTCGGGATATTCACCTTGTGTCCGTTGACGGAAATGTGGCCGTGCAGCACGAGCTGCCGCGCCTGCGACCGCGAGCCGGCCAGCCCCATGCGGTACACCGCGTTGTCGAGCCGGCGCTCGAGCATGATCACGAGATTCGCACCCGTCGGCCCCTTGATGCGGAGAGCCTTCTCGAAATAGCTGCGGAACTGGCGCTCGAGCAGCCCGTACGTGCGCTTCACCTTCTGCTTTTCGCGCAACTGCACTCCGTAGCCAACCATCTTCGGACGGCGCGCCTGCCCGTGCTGGCCGGGAACGAAATTGCGCTTCTCGATCGCGCACTTTTCCGTAAAACACCGGAGGCCTTTCAAGAAGAGCTTCTGCCCTTCCCGTCGGCACAGCCGGCAAACTGCTTCACGATGTCTTGCCAATGCTTCTCTCCTTTAACAATTCCTAGACGCGGCGGCGCTTGGGCGGCCGGCAGCCGTTGTGCGGCACCGGTGTCACGTCCTTGATCGCGTTGATGTGCAACCCCGAAGTGGCCAGCGCGCGCACGGCCGATTCGCGCCCTGCGCCCGGCCCTTTCACGCGGACCTCGACCGACTTCATGCCGTACTGATCGCGCGCCACTCCGGCGGCGCTCATCGCAGCCTGCTGTGCGGCGTAAGGCGTTCCCTTGCGCGAACCTTTGAATCCCACCGAGCCGGCCGAAGCCCAACTGACGGCGCGGCCATCGGGATCGGTCAGAGTCACGATCGTGTTGTTGAACGTCGCCTGAATGCAGACGACGCCGTGCGGCACGACGCGCTTCTCTTTCTTCTTGCGAAATTCTTTCTTGCGCTTCGAAGTCTTTGCTGCCGCTCCGGCTGCCGGTGCTGCTCCGGCTGCGGCGTCTTTCGGTTCTTTGGCCACGGTGCTGCGTCTCCTTTGCGATCTCTACTTGCGCGCCATCGTCTTCTTCTTGGCTGCGACGGCGCCCTTGCGCGGGCCCTTCCGCGTGCGCGCGTTGGTGTGCGTCCGCTGGCCGCGCACCGGAAGATTCCGGCGATGGCGCAGGCCGCGGTAGCACTGAATTTCAATCAGGCGCCGGATATCCATCTGCACTTCTTTGCGCAGGTCGCCTTCGACGCGGCCTTCCGATTCGATGGCGGCGCGAAGCCGCGTCACCTCGTCCTCGGTGAGGTCTTTTACTTTCTTTGTCGCGTCCACTTTCGCCTTTTCGGCGAGCGAACGCGCGCGCACCTGTCCGATGCCATAAATAGCCGTCAGGCCCACCCAGAGCCGCTTGTTCGGCGGCAAATCAACTCCCGCGATGCGTGCCATTCCCTTTTCTCCCTAATACCCGGCTAACCCTGGCGCTGGCGGTGCTTGGGATTCGTGCAAATCACGCGCACCACGCCCCGCCGGTGAACAATCTTGCACTTCATGCAAATTTTCTTTACTGAGGCCCTCACCTTCATTTCCCGCTCCCGTCTTTTCCGCCGCCACGAATTCCCGCGGCCCTTACTTGTACCGGTACACGATCCGGCCGCGCGTCAAATCGTACGGCGAAAGCTCTACCGCCACGCGATCCCCCGGCAGAATGCGGATGAAATTTTTCCGCATTTTCCCCGAGATGTGGGCCAGGACCTGGTGCTTATTCTCGAGCTCGACTCGAAACATGGCGTTCGGAAGCGGCTCGATTACCGTAGCCATCACTTCGATGGCGTCTTCTTTCCCGCTTCCCTCGCCCGGCTTCTTTTTTTCCGGCTCCGGCCTTTTCGCCATGCGCTCCTGTCTTTTCCTTGACTCAGGCGCTCGCGCGCCGGCTGCCTACCAAACTGGCCCGTTCGAGCCCTCAGGCAAGGTCAAAATCCACGGGCCATTGGCCGTGACCGCGACCGTGTGCTCGAAGTGCGCCGAATCGCTCCCGTCCGCCGTCACCGCGGTCCATTCGTCATCGAGCAACTTCACGTTCGGCCCGCCAATGTTCACCATCGGCTCGATCGCGAGGACCATGCCTTCCTGCAACCGCGCTCCCTGCCCCGGCGTCCCGTAGTTCGGAATCTGCGGCTCTTCGTGCATCCGCGTCCCGATTCCGTGCCCGACAAATTCGCGAACCACGGAAAAACCGTTCTTTTCCACCCAGGTCTGCACCGCCGCCGAAATATCTCCCAGGCGGTTGCCGGGCTTCACTTTCGCAATGGCTTGCTCGAGCGACTCGCGCGTCACGCGCAGGAGTTTCTCGCGCTCCGGCTTGATCTTGCCCACCGGAACCGTCAGCGCCGCATCTGCAAAATAGCCATCCAGCTCGACGCCGAAATCCATGGACAGGATGTCGCCTTCGCGCAACTTTCGCGCCGGCGAAGGAATCCCGTGCACCACTTCCTGGTTAATCGAGGTGCACACCGAACTCGGATATCCCCGATAACCCTTGAACGCCGGGCGGGCGCGATGCTCGGCCGTGTATGCCTCGGCGAAATCGTCCAAATCCTGCGTCGAAACACCCGGGTGAACCATCGTGCGCATCTTGTCGAGCGCGCCCCAGACGATGAGCCCGGCCCGGTGCATCTTTTCCAGTTCCGCCGGCGACTTACAGATGACCATCTCGTCCTTCCGCGCGCTTCACGATCTCCATCAGCGCGCGGTTCACTTCCTCTACTCCCGTTGACCCGTCCAGGGCCTCGACCTTGCCGTTCTTCCGGTAATACTCGACCAGCGGCTTTGTCTGACGCTCATAGGCAACCAGGCGTTCGCGCACGACTTCGGGCCGGTCATCGGTGCGCTGGACCAGCTTTCCGCCGTCCTTATCGCAAATCCCCGGCACCTTCGGCGGCTGCTCGTAAATGTTGTAAATCTCTCCGCCGACGGTGCACATCCACCGGCCCGAAAGCCGGTGGAGCAGCTTGTCGGGGTCCACAAGAAACTCGACCACGAGCGGCGCGCCGAATCCATGACGGGCCAGGATCTGTCCGAGCTGCTCGGCCTGCGGAATCGTCCGCGGGAAACCGTCAAAGATGACGCCCCCCTGCGAATCCTTCCGGCTCAACCTCTCTTCCACCATGCGCAGGATGAGGTCGTCCGGGACCAGCTCACCGCGCTCCATAATGGGCTTGGCCAGTTTCCCAAGCTCCGTGCCACGGCTGACCGCCTCGCGCAACATGTCGCCAGTCGAAAGATGCGGCACGTGGTAGCGCTCGGCAACTCGCTTCGCTTGCGTGCCCTTGCCCGCTCCCGGCGGCCCCAAGAAAATTACCGCTCGATTCAGCGACATCCGCACCGCCAATGATGCGGCATTAGCCGCGACGACCACGCACGCGTCCCTTGCGCACAAAGCCTTCGTAGTTGCGCATTACGAGCTGAGCTTCGAGCTGCTGCACCGTATCCATGGCCACGCCGACCACAATCAGCAGCGACGTCCCACCGAAATAAAACTGCACGTTCAGCCCGTCGAGCACAAACCGCCACATGTGCTTATCGAACCAGTCCCCCACAAACCAGAGGTGCTGCAAATGAATGCCGGAAATCATCCACTCGGGGAGCAGGCAGACGATCGCGAGGTACACTCCGCCGACAAACGTCAGGCGCGTCAGAATGCGGTTGATGTGCTCGGACGTGTTTCGCCCGGGACGGATGCCGGGAATAAACCCGCCGTACTTCCGCATGTTGTCCGCCAGTTCGGTGGGATTGAAAATGATCCCCACGTAGAAAAAGGCGAAAAAGATGATGAGCGTGACGTAGATGACCGTATAGAGCGGCTCGCCCCACCGAATATTGGCAGCGATCTTGTCGAAAAAGGGCGACTTCTTCGAAAAAATCAGCGCCAGCGTCTGCGGGAACGTGAGCAATGAACTCGCAAAAATCGGCGGAATCACGCCGCCCGAATTCACCCGCAGGGGGAGATACGTCATCTGGCCGCCCATCACCTTGCGCCCCATCACGCGCTTGGCATACTGCACGGGAATTCGCCGCTGGCCTCCCTCCATGAACACGATGAACGCCACAACGGCCAGCATGAGCGCCAGCAGCGCGATCAACGCGACCGGAGTGAGCGCGCCCCACTGCTGCGTGCGCGCCTTATCCCACAGATCACCAACCGCGCGCGGCAACCCGACCACGATTCCCGCGAATATGATGAGCGACATGCCGTTGCCGATGCCGCGGTCGCTGATCTGCTCGCCGAGCCACATGATAAAAGCCGAGCCGGTCGTGAGCGTCAGCATGGTCATCAGGATGAACCGCGCGCCCGGGTGATACACCAGCGCCTGGCCGGCGAGGCTCTGCGTCGTCAATGTCTTCGCAATCGCGAACGACTGGAAGGCGCTAAGAATAATCGTCAAATAGCGCGTGTATTGCGTGATCTTGCGCCGGCCGAGCTCGCCTTCCTTCTGCAAGCGCTCGAGGTACGGCCAGACCACGACCATCAACTGCAGGATGATCGAGGACGTGATGTACGGCATGATGCCCAGCGCGAAAATCGTCAGCCGGCGGAAATTGCCGCCGCTGAAAAGATCCATCAGGCCCAGCACCGACCCGCGGCCCTGCTCAAAGAGCTGTTGCAGCAGGTCCGTATTGATTCCCGGCGTGGGAATGAAAGCGCCGAGGCGATACACTCCCAGCAGCGCCAGCGTAAACAGGACGCGTTTGCGCAGGTCCGGCGTGCTGAAGATGTTCCGCATTGCCTCGAACAGTTTCTTCATTGCAGGATCTCGAATTTCCCTCCGGCGCCGGTGATCTTTTCCTGCGCCGATTTGCTGAACGCGTGCGCGCGCACCGTCAGCGCCACTTTCAGCTCGCCATCACCCAGAATTTTCACGCCGTCTCGTTCGGCGCGGACAATGCCCACGCCGGTCAAAAGCTCCGGCGTCACGGTTTCGCCCGCCCGGAACGCGTTGAGCGTCTCCACGTTGACGACCGCGTAGGTCTTCGGAAACGGGCTGTGAAATCCGCGCTTCGGCAACCGCCGGTGCAGCGGCATCTGGCCGCCTTCGAATCCCGCACGGCGGGAATACCCGCGGCGGGATTGCTGGCCCTTGTTGCCTGCTCCGGCCGTCTTGCCCATCTTCGAGCCCATGCCTCGGCCGACGCGCACCTTGCGGTGGCGCGAGCCGCGCGGCGGTTTCAAATTCGAAAGTGTCGGTTTCTCCGCCATGTTATTCCTCAATCCTGACCAGATGATGGACCTTCGCGATCATCCCGCGAATCGCTGGCGTGTCCGGCCGCTCGACTACCTGATTCATGCGGCGAAAGCCCAGGCCGCGAATGGCGGCGCGCATCCCGCGCGGGCAGCCGATGAAGCTCGTCACCCATTTGATTTTCAACGTGCCGGATTTTTTCGCTGTCTTCGCCATTATTCGCCCACCGAACGCGTCTGTGCAGCCGCAGCTTCCTCACCCGCTCCCTTGCCCCGCGACTCAGCCACTTTAGCCGCATCCTTCAAGTGCAGTAGCGCGTCGAAAGTGGCCTTGATTACGTTGTGGGGGTTCGATGTGCCAAGCGACTTTGTCAGCACGTGCTGAATTCCCGCCACTTCCATCACAGCCCGCACCGGCCCGCCGGCGATCACGCCGGTTCCTTCCGGCGCGGGTTTGAGCAGCACTTGGCCCGAACCGTAGCGCCCGACCACCTGATGCGGGATCGTCGAGCCCTTCAGGTTGAGCTTGACCATGTTCTTCTTCGCCTGCTCGATGGCTTTGCGGATGGCCATCGGGACTTCACGGGCCTTGCCCATCCCGAAGCCGGCATGGCCGGCCTGGTCGCCGACCACCACAAGCGCCGAAAAGCTGAGATTTTTTCCGCCCTTCACGACCTTCGTGACGCGATTGATGGCCACCACCTGGTCCTTCAGGTTGGCCATGTTCGTCTCCATGTGCCGACGAACCGAAAGAGTGTCTTTGAGTTCTTGTTTCGCCATAAATTTTAGAACTTCAGGCCCGCCTCCCGGGCCGCTTCGGCAAGCGCCTGGACGCGGCCGTGATATTGGTATCCCCCGCGGTCGAAGACCACTTTGTCCACTCCCTTGGCGCGCGCGCGCTCCGCAATCGTCTTGCCGACAATTTTCGACGCCGCGATGTTCCCGCCACCCTTGATCAGCTTGCGGACTTCCTTGTCGAGCGAGCTCGCGGAAACGATGGTGCGAGCCGCGCGGTCGTCAATCACCTGCGCGCGAATGTGCTTCGTCGAGCGGTGCACGCAAAGACGCGGGCGCTCGGAAGTGCCTGCCAGGCTCTTGCGCATGCGCATGTGAATCCGCCGCCGGTGCGCCTCCCGCGATATTCTTCTGACGGGTGCTGCCACTTTCTCTCTCCTCCCGGTTTACGCCGCCGTGGTCTTGGCCCCGGCCTTCCCGGCTTTCTTCTTCAACCGCTCGCCGGTAATGCTAATCCCCTTCTGCTTATACGGGTCGGGCGGGCGCAGCCGACGCAGATTCGCTGCCACCTGGCCCACCTGGTTCTTATCCGCCCCTGTGACGGTCATGTGCGTCTGTTTATCCACCGCAATCTGAATCCCCTCGGGGATGGGAAACTCGATTGGATGCGAGTATCCGAGCGCCAGGACCACGTTCTTGCCCTTCACCTCGGCGCGAAAACCGACCCCGACGATATCGAGGTCTTTCTTGAATCCCGTCGTGACGCCGGTGACCGCATTGGCCACGAGCGCGCGGGCGAGCCCGTGCAGGGCGCGCTGCTCCTCGTTCTCCCGCTTGGCGACGAGCGTCGCGTCCTTCTGCTCGAAATGAATTCCATGCGGCAGGGCCACGTTCATCTTGCCCTTCGGGCCCTGCACTTCGACGTGCCCGTCCTTGATCTGGACCTTCACGCCGGAGGGAATGGCAATAACCTTGTTTCCAATTCGCGACATGGCTCTACCAAACCTCGCACAATAATTCGCCGCCGACGCCCACCTTCCGCGCCGCGTGGCCTGTCATCACTCCCCGCGGCGTGGACAGAATCGAAATCCCCATCCCGCCCACGACGGGACGGATGGCCGCCTTTCCGACGTAGCGCCGTGAGCCCGGCCGCGAAACTCTCCGCAGGTCCGTGATCACGCTGCGCCGGTCGGGCGTGTACCGCAGGAATACGCGCAGGGTCTTCTTGCCCTTCTCCTCGACTACCTTGTAATTCGCAAGATAGCCTTCATCCTTCATGATGCGCGCCACTTCCACCTTCAGCTTCGAGGAAGGCAGGTCCACGCGCGGGTGCTTGGCGCGGGCGGCATTGCGAATCCGCGTCAGCAAATCAGCGATTGGATCAGTCGTCATTCGTTCGTCCTCTGGATTCCCTTACCAGCTGGCTTTCACCACGCCGGGGACTTCTCCCTTGAGCGCGAGGCCGCGGAAACAGATGCGGCACATCTCGAACTTGCGGAGATAGCCGCGCGGGCGCCCGCAAATACGGCAGCGGTTGCGCTTGCGGATCTTGTACTTCAACTTCCGCCGCATCTTTGCAAATTGAGCCGTCCGACCCATGCTCTCTCGCTCTCCTTACGCCCGGAAGGGCACGCCGAGCAGCTTCAGCAGCTCGCGCCCCTGTTCGTCATTGCGGGCCGTGGTGGTGATGGTGATGTTCATGCCCTTGATTTTGTCCACGCGTGTGTAATCAATCTCCGGAAAAACCAGCTGGTCTTTCAAGCCCAGCGTGTAATTTCCGCGCCCGTCAAACGAATTCGGCGGCAGGCCCTTGAAGTCACGCACGCGCGGCAGCACGACCGCCGATAGCCGGTCGAGGAATTCGTACATGCGCTCGCCGCGCAGCGTCACCATGCAGCCAATCGCCATCCCCTTGCGGATCTTGAAATTCGCGATGGACTTTTTTGCGCGCGTAATTACGGGCTTCTGCCCCGTGATCTGCCCGAGCTCCGCCGCGGCCGTATCGAGCAGCTTCACATTGGCGCTCGCTTCTCCGAGCCCGATATTCACGGTCACCTTCTTGACGCGCGGCACGGCCATCGTGTTCGCCAGCCCGAAGCGCTTGCTCAGCGCGGGCACCACCTCTCTGCGGTACTTGTCATGCAAACGGCTGATCATTTTTCAGTACGCCTCGTCTTCGCTCGGCTGCCTTATCGCGCTTCACCCTTAATTCTCAAACGTCGTGTTGCACCGCCGGCAGACGCGCACTTTCGTCCCGTCCGGCAGCACGGTGTGCCCCGCGCGCGTATGCTTGCCGCACCCCGGGCAGACCAGCAGCACGTTGGAAACGTGAATGGGCCCTTCCTTCTCGAGGATGCCGCCCTTGATATTCTTCGACGGGTTCGGCCGCGTGTGCCTCTTGATGATGCTGGCGTGCTCGACCGTCACTGTGCCCTTCAGTCGGTTGACCGAAAGCACCTTTCCCGTCTTGCCCTTCGAGCGCCCGGACATCACCTTCACCATGTCGCCGTGGCGAATCCCGAGCACCTGTTGTTCGCTGGTTTCTCTCATCGCTACCACACTTCCGGAGCCAGCGAGATGATCTTCGTGAATTTCTTCTCGCGCAGCTCTCTTGCGACCGGCCCGAAAACGCGCGTGCCGATCGGCTCATTCGCGTCGTTGATCAGCACGGCGGCATTGTCGTCAAACCGGATGTAGGTTCCATCCCGCCGACGCTGTTCTTTTCGCGTGCGCACCACCACCGCGCGCACCACTTTTCCCTTTTTCACCTGGCTATCGGGCGTGGCCTCTTTCACGGCGGCCGTGATGACGTCGCCCAAGCCCGCCCGCAATCCCGCATCTCCTCCCACGGGAAGGATGCAGGTAAGCTGGCGCGCGCCGGAATTATCGGCCACCGTCAGCCATGTGCGCATCTGGACCATACTCTTGCTCCCCTAATCGATCTTTCGGCTCAGGCGACGCGCCGCGAACGCGCAATCACTTCCTTGAGCCGCCACCGCTTCAATCTCGAAAGCGGCCGTGTCGAAACAATGCGGACTGTATCGCCCACGCGCGCTTCCCCTGCCTCATCGTGCGCGTAATATTTCTTTCCCGAGCGCAGCACCCGCTGATAGAGCGGATGCCGCGTGGTCCGTGTCACATTCACGACAATGGTCTTCTGCATCTTGGCGCTCGTGACCACGCCGACCAGTTCCTGGCGTGCCCCACGCTCCTGCGCGCCTTCCTTGACCGCCGCTGCTTCGTTTGCCATTACGCCTTCCTCAGTTGCGCTTCGCGCAGCAACGTCTTCACCCGCGCGAAATCCCGCTTCGCTTCCCGGAGCTTCTTCAACCCCTCGGCCTGGCCGGTCGTGAGCTGAAAGCGCAGCCGGAAAATCTGCTCGGCGAGCTCGCGCTGCTGGATTTCGAGCTCGTTCTGGTTCATCTCGCGGTATTTTTCCACGCGCCGCGCCATCAGAGTTCCTCCGACCGGCTGACGAACTTCGTCTTGATTGGCAGCTTGTGCGCGGCCAGATCCATTGCTTCGGTCGCCGCCGCCAAATCCACGCCGGCCATTTCGAACATCACCCGCCCCGGCTTCACCACTGCCACCCAGCGCTCCGGTGGCCCTTTGCCCTTGCCCATGCGGGTTTCCGCCGGCTTCTTCGTGAAAGGCTTATCCGGAAACAGGCGGATCCAGAGCTTCCCGCCGCGCTTGATGAAGCGCATAATGGCAACGCGCGCCGCCTCGATTTGCCGATCCGTGATCCACGCCGGCTCGAGCGCCTTCAGCCCGTACTCGCCGAAAGCCAGCGAGCCGCCGCGCCAGGACTTCCCCGCCCGCCGGCCGCGCTGCTGCTTGCGGTACTTCACTTTTTTCGGCATCAACATGATGGTTCGCCCGTTCCCCTAAGCTGCTTCCCCGCCCTGCGTGGCCTTTCCGCGCTGCGGGATTTTCTCGCCCTGGTAAATCCAGCACTTCACGCCGATCACGCCGTACGTGGTTTCCGCTTCGGCCGTGCCGTAATCAATATCCGCTCGCAAGGTCTGCAGCGGAAGCCGCCCTTGCAGGTACCATTCTTTGCGCGCGATTTCCGCGCCGTTCAACCGGCCGGCCACGCGCACCTTGATTCCCTTGCAGCCAAAACGCAGAGCCGAATCCACGGCCTTGCGCATGGCGCGCCGGAAAGCCACGCGCTTTTCGAGCTGCAGTGCGATCGATTCGGCCACCAGCCGCGCATCGAGCTCCGGCCGGTGCACCTCCTGAATATCAATGTGCACCTCGCGCTTCGTGCGCTTCTGCACTTCGGTCTTGAGCTTGTCGATCTCCGAGCCCTTGCGGCCGATGATGATCCCGGGGCGCGCGGTGTAAATCCGCACGACGAGCTTGTTCGCGGCGCGCTCGACGTCAATCGCGCTCACGCCTGCGGATTTCAGCTTTTCCTGCAACTGCCCGCGCAGGATGACGTCCTCGTGCAGCAAGTCGGCGTATTCGCGCTTGGCGAACCAGCGGGATTTCCAGGCCTTGTTGTAACCGAGCCGGAATCCGTACGGATGAGTTTTCTGTCCCAAACGAGCCTCCTACTTCTTTTTCTTCTGTCCCTTTTGCGCTTGCTTGGCGCGCTTTTGGAATGCTTTGCGGGCCTTCCGCACCGCGCCCTTCACGCCCTTCGAAGCTTCCGCTTCGGCCGCTGCCGCCGCAGCGCGGTCGGCGGCGGCGCGATGGTGCTCGGCCACTTCGACGATGATGTGGGCGGTCCGCTTCTGGTAACGAAAGCCGCGGCCCATCGGCGCCGGACGCAGACGCTTCCAGCGCGGCCCGTCGTTCACGAAACAGCGCGTGACGAAGAGCGAATCCACGTCGAGCGACTCGCCGGAATCTTCCGCCTTGCGCTCGGCGTTTGCGATCGCGCCGCGCAGCGTCTTTTCCACCTCTCTCGCGATGCGCTTTTTCGTGAAGCGCAGCCGCTGCAGGGCGTCTTCCGCTCGCTGCCCGCGAATCAGATCCACCACCAGCCGCGCCTTCTGCGGCGATACGCGGACGTACCGCGCCGTGGCGCTGCCTTCGATCTGAGCCGGTGTACCCAGAGCCGTTGCCATCGTCTATTCCTTTATCCCTTGGGCGCGGGCGCCGAACCGCCGCCACCGCCGCTCCCTGTGCTGCCGCCCGCCGCTGGCGCCGCTCCCGGAGCCGGCGCGCCCGCCGCAGCCGCGGCTTTTTCGAGCGCGGCCTTCACGGCATGGCCTTTGAAGGTTCGCGTCGGCGCAAACTCCCCCAGCTTGTGGCCCACCATCTGTTCGGTGATGTACACAGGGATGAACTTCTTGCCGTTGTGCACTGCGATCGTGTGCCCGACGAGTTCGGGGAGAATCGTCGAGCGGCGCGACCACGTCTTCACCACCTTCTTTTCATTTCGCGCGTTCAGCGCTTCCACCTTTTTCCGCAGGTGGTCGTCAATGAACGGTCCCTTCTTGAGCGAGCGCGGCATTGCTGGTCCTATTCCTCCACCCGGCGCAGTTTCACCCACTGCGCGCGGCGCATTTTGCGGAACCCGCGCACCGGCCCGGAAACGCGGTGTGAAAGCGGGCAGAAGGGACAAACAAAGCGCGTCCCCTGCGCGTTCGGAATTTTCTCGACAATCACGGCCCATCCGGGTTTGCACAGCCGGTACATCACCTGGGGTGGGGGCACGAGTTTCGAGACGGTCTTCACCACCGGCTTCGCCACGCGCCGCGGAACTGCTTTCCGCGCACGCGTCGCTCGCCGTGGTTGACGCCGAGACGTTCGTGTGGCTGTCATAGTCATGCTCTCGTTTCCCCGCCGCGCCGGGTTCATTTTTTCTGCTGCTCCGAATTACTTACGACGTTCCACAATCATCCGGTCGCTCGGACGCTTTTTCCGCGTCTTCGCTCCCAGCGTTGGAAATCCCCACGGGGTTTGCGGGTGGTTGCCCTTCACGCGGCCTTCTCCGCCGCCATGCGGGTGATCCACCGGATTCATGGCCACGCCGCGCACCGTCGGGCGCTTTCCCCGCCACCGCGTGCGGCCCGCTTTCCCGTAAGTCACATTCTCGTGGTCCAGATTGCCGAGCTGCCCAATCGTGGCCATGCAATCCACGCTGAATTTTCTCACTTCACCCGAAGGCAGCTTCACGAGCGCAATATCGCCTTCCTTGCTCAAAAGCTGCGCTGCACCGCCCGCCGAGCGAACCACCTGCGCCCCCTTCCCGGGATAAAGCTCGAGGTTGTGCACCATCGTGCCGGGCGGAATATGCCTGATCGTGAGGGCGTTGCCGGGAAGAATATCCGCGCCCTCGCCGTTCTGCACCGTCATCCCGACTTCGAGTCCCACCGGCTGCAAAATGTAGCGCTTCTCGCCGTCCGCATAATGCAGGAGAGCGATGCGCGCCGAGCGGTTCGGGTCATATTCGATGGCCGCCACCTTCGCCGGGATTCCGGTCTTGTCTCGCCGGAAATCAATCGAGCGGTAGCGTCGCGCGTGCCCGCCCCCGCGGTGCCAAGAAGTCACCTCTCCATGGCTGTTGCGTCCGCCGGTTCGCTTCTTAGATTCGGTCAGCGACTTTTCGGGCGCGTCCTTCGTGATTTCGCTCTTGTCGAGCATCGTCAGGAACCGCCGGGCCGGTGTGTATGGTTTAAAAGTCTTCAGTGCCATTGTTGCCTCTTGCCTCGAGCCGGATTACAGATTCTCCGCGTATTCGATCATTTTTTCGCCGGGCGCCAGCTTCACGTACGCCTTCTTCCAATCGCGCCGGTAGCCTTCGGTCCGCCCGCGGCGGCGCATCTTGCCGTGGAAATTCGACGTCCGCACGCGATCCACTTTCACCTTGAAAACGCGCTGTACCGCTTCCTTGATTTCCGTCTTTGTCGCGTCGGCAATCACCTCGAACACGACGGTGTGCTGCGTCTCCTTCACTCCGAGGCCTTTCTCGGTGATGATGGGCCGCCGGATTACCTGATAGAGTCTGCTCGCCATTCCCTAACCCTTCTTTGCCTTGGGCTTTGCCTTCGGCTTTTCTTTTTTCTCCGCGGCTTTCTTCGGCGCCTTGGGCGGGACTGCCTTCGCCGGAGCCTTGGCTTCGGCCGTCTTCTCAGCGGCTGGCTTTGCCGCGGGAGCCGCTTCGATCTGCACCGGCGTCTCGGGCTTCTCCGACGAAAGCGCGCGGCTGATTTTTGCCGCCGCCTCGCGCGAGAGCATCAAGTGCTCGTGGCGCATCAAGTCGTAGGGTTCAAGCCCCGCGGCCGGAACGAGCGTGACGCCTTCGAGATTGCGGCTCGCGCGCTCGAGATTCACGTTCGCGCCGTTCTCCACCAGCAGGATCGTCCGCGTTTCCGCATCCAGCTTGTCGAGCGCCTCGCGGAACGGCTTGGTCTTGTGCGACTCGAGCTTCCAGCCGTCCACGATGGTCAGCTTCTGGTCCGCAAATTTCGCCGAAAGCGCCGAACGCAGCGCGCCCAGAATCATTTTCCTCGGCAGCGCATACGCGTAGCTTCGAGGCGTCGGCCCGTGCACCGTGCCGCCATGGCGCCAGAGCGGCGAACGAATCGACCCGATGCGCGCCCGGCCCGTTCCCTTCTGCTTCCACAACTTCTTCCCCGAGCCGCTGACCTCGCTCTTATCCTTGGTCTTGTGCGTTCCGGCGCGCTGCCCGGCCAGGTAATGCCGCACCGTTTCGTGCAGCAGGTTCTGGTTTACGTGCGCCGCAAACACGTCGTCGGCCAGTTCGATCTTTCCGACCGTCTTTCCATCCAGATTTTTTACGTCCGCAACAGGCATGTTCGTCTCTCGTGCCCTTTACTTGGCGTCTTTCGCCTTGCGAATGAATATGTAGCTGCCCGCGGGGCCCGGCACCGCGCCGCGCACGAGCATCAAATTCTCATCGGAGTCCACCTTCACTACGCGCAGGTTCTTCGAAGTCTTGCGCTCGTTTCCCATATGCCCCGCGAAATGCTGCCCCGGCCAGACGCGCGACGGAAACGAGCTCGCTCCAATTCCCCCCGGCGCGCGATGGAACATCGAGCCGTGCGTATTGTCGCCGCCACGGTAGTGCCAGCGCTTCACGCCGCCGGCGAAGCCCTTGCCCTTGCTCACGCCGGTGACGTCCACGAACTCGCCCACCTTGAACCCGTCCACCAGCACGCGGTCGCCCGCTTTTGTCTCGTCTTTCGAATCTTCCAGCCGCACTTCGCCGAGGTAGCGCATCGGCGCGACATTGGCCTTCTTGAAATGCCCGGTCAGCGCCTTCGTGATTCGCTGTGGCTTGATGAATTCCACGAGCCCAAGCTGTACCGCCTCGTAGCCGTCTTTGTCCTTCGTCCTGCGCTGCACGACGACGCAGGGGCCCGCCTGAAGAATCGTGCAAGGCACAGCCGTGCCGTCGTCGGCGAAGACTTGCGTCATGCCGAGCTTGATTCCGAGTATCCCATTCACTCCCATCGCTTCCGCTCTTTCCTCCGGCCTGGGCCGCATTTACTTTGCCGTGTGCTCCCGCCCGAACGCCTTGATTTCCACATCCACGCCCGGCGGCAAATCGAGTTTCATCAGCGCGTCCACTGTGTCCGGCGTCGGCTCGAGAATGTCAATCAACCGCTTGTGCGTGCGCATCTCGAATTGCTCGCGCGACTTCTTATCCACGTGCGGCGACCGCAGCACCGTCCAGCGGTTAATCACCGTCGGCAGTGGAATCGGCCCCGCGACATCGGCGCCGGTGCGCTTCGCCGTCTCGACAATCTCGCGCGTGGATTGATCGAGGATGCGGTGATCGTAAGCCTTCAGACGAATCCGAATTTTTTCTCCGTTCGGCATGGGTTACTCGATGATCTCGGCGACGGCGCCGGCTCCCACCGTGTGCCCGCCTTCGCGAATCGCGAATCGCAGCCCCTTCTCCAGCGCCACCGGCG
>Ga0187782_10001510_pt1 | contig 16968 bp, 13 predicted proteins | sample 0715_SJ02_MP15_2_FD_132454 | JGI IMG/M metagenome (GOLD analysis project Ga0187782, IMG submission 132454) | Tropical peat soil microbial communities from peatlands in Department of Meta, Colombia - 0715_SJ02_MP15_20_MG | ecosystem: Environmental > Terrestrial > Soil > Wetlands > Peat | place...
GAACTCACCTAGGCCTTAGACTGCTTAACGCTTACCGGACACCGGGACCAACTCGCTCATCGGCCGGACCATCTCCACGGGGGCATCTCGCCGTGAAGCCAGCTGACACTGAATCACCACGCGGCGAGCCCTAATCGCAAAAGAGCGCTCGACGACCCCGACATTCAACCGGCTCTGATCGATAGGGAAAAGCCATCACTGGAAGGCTCCGCGATCTGATAACTAAGTGAACTTCGATGCTCACAAGGGCGTTTCAACTTGCATCACAAAACCGAACCCGCCTATTTGGGCGAGTGGGAGAGCCGCTTAGAAATCACGGTTGCGTGAAGCACCATGTTCTTATCCCAAGTGCCCGTGCAAATCACGCGGTCTCCCTCTTTAACCTGGTCGCGAGTAATTTCGTTGATCTTAGTATCGCCGTGATACTGACTGACCCATTTCGTCGAGCTGTCGTACTTAATGATCCTCTCGGTATTCGTTGAACCCTCTTCACGAACAGTCAAAGTAGAATCATCGATACTACTTCTTATGATATTACCCTCCCAGCGCGCCTCTTTCGCCTTGGCAGGAGCCTCTTGCGCGACCACTGCCATCGCCAGGGGGAAAGTAAACACCAACGCGAACAGCAGAGTGAGTTGTCTTTTGAGCATACCTTTCTCCTTATCTCCGAATTACCGGGAAGACCTGATGTGTAACAAAAACAGTAGACCTAGTGACCCCCAAAAACAAGCTGCTAAAACCTGGACTTGCAATCCACCGTCTCGGCTGCATTCTACATAGTACTCGCCATGCTCAAGCCTGTTCCCCTGGAAGAGGCGCACGAGTTCAGTTCTGCGCTGCGGTTTATTCGAGTGCTCAGATAATTCAGTACAGCACTTCTTTCTCGCTTTTTTCAGCGATCATTTTCTGGAACTGTGCCACAATCTTGTCCCGTCGCGCCATTACCGCGTTCACTTCCTCCTTGGTGAGATAATTCTTCGTTTTTTCTGTCAGCGTCTTCGCGTCCAGGGCCTTCAGTTTCTCCAACAACTGCCGGTCGCAGCGTACCAAGTCATTGGGGGCTTTCAGTTCTTTGTTGAGGCGGAATGCGCGGGTGAAATCAATTCTCCAAATCTTCCAATCCTCACCGATCAGCACGTTGGTCAGGTTGGGATCGGAATCGGAAACCAATTGATCGAAGACCCGAATCTTGTACATCTGATTGTTCCACGCGTCCGGATCCGGCGGCGTCAAATTCTGATGGTGACGCTCCACCTCATCCATTTTCACTGGCAACCACCAGCTGAGCGAGCCCACCTTACCACCCCATTTGCGTTCAACGTATACGGGAAGCATGTCGTCCATGCCAATCAACTCAGACAGGGCATAGGCAGCGATATTGTATTTGTACGAGTCCACGAAACCTATTTCGGTGCCACTGGAAAGCGGCATCACGGCTTTGTGTTCATCCACAGTTTGGAAAGATGCATCGTGGGTAATAGTGCTGTCGGAGAGAGTAAGCCGCAAGGGATGAGTGATGCCTTTCTTGGACTCCTGACTGCGCACCACCTTGGCCGTGAGAAGGAACTGCTTAATCTGTTCCTTGGTCAGGGTTGTCTCGTCCGCGGCAACCGTGAAGAGTCGGCAAGTCAGACACCCAACCGCAACAAGGCTCAAAAGGCGCCACCGCAGATAAAGTGGGTTCATGGGAGATCCACTATTGAGCGACTGAACTCTACTCCTTTCCGCCAGGAGTGGCAATCCTAAAGGAATGGTCAGTGCAATACCCATAGCGAAAGCACGCTCGCTACCACCAAGCAGATCGGAAGAGGTAAGAGGCTCACTGCTGGACGCCCTACCATGTCGCCCACATCGTGACGGGACACACCTGGCAGAAAGGCGGACACATTCGGCCGCGTTTCAGGGCAAGTTGTTCCTGATTGACACCGGTATGCTCTGCAGCTACTACATAAGGGGGCAAGGCGTCGGCACTGGAAAGCTGCGGAGATGCTAAGTTTACAGCGGAGTATATGGACCAGCAGAACGTGCTTCTTGAACCTACCGAGTCCGGGCAGCAAATCACCGTGCCGGTGGCGGCCGCTGGCGCTGGCGCACCCGCGGCTGTTGGAATCTGCGCTGCAGCGCCGCCAGCCGCGCATTGAAACAACTTGCGTTACAAGACCGAACTTACTCTATTTGGAGTGGGAGAGCCGTTTACTGATAAGAGTGGCGTGGAGAACTCCGTTCTTGTCAAAAGTGCCTGTGCAAATCACGCGGTCTCCGTCTTTAACCTGGCTGGGGTCAATGTTGTTGACCTGGTTGTCGCCGTGATATTGACTGACCCATTTCGTCGAACTATCGTACTCAACAGTCCTGGCTAAGGTCGAACCCGGCTTACGAACAGTCAGAGTAGACTTGTCCTTATCGCTTCTTATTATATTTCCTTCCCACCGATCTTCCTTCGCCTGCGCTGGAGCTTCTTGCGCAAAGACCGCCGACGCCAGAGGGAAGACAACTACAGATGCGAACAGTAGAACGAGCAGCTTTTTCATCAGTCTGTCTCCTTATCACCCGATAAGCGGGAGGCGATGCATTGCATGAACACTAAACCTAAGGATCAAAAAGAGCAAGCCGGATTAATTCCCTGCCGCCTAGAGATTCGGCAATACAACCGGAACGCCCACTCTGTTACAGGACTAACTCGAACCCGAAAAGACGAATCCGTATGGCACTTTCATCCGTGACACGACACTAGTGGACTGTAACAGCTGAACTGGGAGTAATGCGACGGGTAGGGTCAAAGTAGCGCCACTTCACAGTCTTGGGCGCATTACTAAATGTCTTGAAGAGGACCGCGATCTCCGCTACCCACACGCTTCTGACATTCGCACCGATCTGAAACGCCTTAAGCGCGACACCGACTCCGCCCACCACTTAATTTCCACTGCAGCTATTGAGCCACTTCCTGGAGCCACGCCTGCAATCTCCCGCTTCGCCAAAACCACAGCCCACTGGCTGTGGCTTGCGTTCGCCTTGTCTGCGCTCGTAGTGGCGGTTATTGGAAACCTACGGAATGCGGAACACGACGCGCGGTTTTCCAGGCGCGTTCTCCCAAGTCTTTTCAACCTCTGACAGAGGCACTGTCTTTGTCGCGATCTGCAGATTGGCAGGTCGGACGGCTTCAAAGACATTCCGAATGCAGCCGAGTAGCTTCGGAAATGGAACGCTTTTGACGCCGCTGCCCATCAGTTGAATCGCGGACGAACGGAGCGCAGCACCCGGGAGTTCGATGCTTTCTTCGCCGCTTGCGCCGCCGACATGCACGAAGCGGACGGGCCTAGCATCCTCTACCGCCTTCGCAATCGCTACGATGATTGTTTTTGCCGTCTCGCCCCACAGATAATCAATCACGACATCGATGCCTTGAGCCATCTCCGCGATCAGCGCTTGCTCATAATGCTTCGCTCCAAGCGGATAAGAGGCACTCAGCGTGAACGGAATCACTACATTTGCTCCTAGAGACCGTAGTTCCTGAAGCTCACTTTCATTGCGGCCTGCGGCGATGACTTTGTTCGCGCCGAAATACTTTGCAAGCTGCACGGCGAGCCTGCCCGCGGTCCCGGTTGCACCATTGACGAGGACAGTTTCGCCGCTTCGCATGTGAGCACGCTCTACCAGCGCAGCCCACGCCGACATGCCGGGGTTAGCGATAGCGGCCGCAGTAACGTCATCGAGGCCGTCCGGAACCACTACGCATTGCTTCGATCGAGCCAGGGATTTTTCGGCCATCGCCCCGTAAGGCGCTTCCGGCAGGACGAAGTAAATGCGCCGTCCATCCGCAGTGCGCCCGACACCGTCGGCGCCCGCCACCGATGGAAACTGGCGGTCAGAACTGTAATGCGAACCCGAGGATAGGGACTTGCTGAACTGACTCAGCGCGGAAGCGCTAACGGTGATCAGTTCCTTTCCTTCGCAAGCAACGGGTTCGCTGAATTCTCCACGGATCGGTGTCCTGCCCGCCCCCGTGATGATTGCTGCTTTCATGATCTCCTTTGTGTCCCGACTGTGGATCTATGCCCCCGTAAGGGCTTGAACTGCATTCACATTGAGGCCCTCCGAGTAGGTCTATACGTCCTCGAAATCAGCTCCAGGGCCATCAACAGAATGAGTGGGTTCGCCTGCGTATGACCTAACATGGGGGCCGCCTATGGAGGCGATATACCCGTCAGGACGGATCAGGATTCGTGTCCCGTCTCGCATTTCGAACTCCGTGGCGTGGGTGCCTCGCGTCTGTTCGAAAAGCCTGCTGCCGTCAGCGAGTCTCACATCCGGCATGCGGTCTCCGGGGTGCAGGCCTCCATGGGTTTTACCCGAGGACAATGCACTCGTCCGGTAATGGAGCCTGAGCTGATTTGTCGCTTCTCCGCGCTTAAGCGAGCGCGTACGATAGATCTGCCCGCTCAGTCCTAGCACCGCGGCCGCAACAGGAAGGCGCTCCCCCTCGTAGGTGTCAAGCAGTGACTCCGGTCCGCCGCGTAGAACGTGCGCAAGCTTCCACCCCAAGTTGTAAGCGTCCTGAATTCCGGTGTTCAAACCTTGGCCGCCAGTGGGCGGGTGTATATGTGCCGCATCACCTGCAAGGAAAACGCGGCCCATTCTCAAGTGATCCACCATACGGACCGCAGGCCGGTACATCGAACTCCACACGATCCGCGACACAGGGCGGCCCGCAACTCTTTGAATTACCGGCTCAATGCCTTCCTCGGGCTCTCTGGCCGACATCATTTGAAAAAGCGAAGCGTCCGGCAGCGGACAAAGACCGATGGAGCCTCCCTTTGCGAAGGGCCACAGGTGCCAATGTGTGTGGTCCAATCCTTCCACCTCGACATCGGCAACAAACGCGGCCTCTGTAGCGAGCGTTTCTCCGCGCAGCGCGAATCCGAGCGCCTTCCTGACCGCGCTGTGTCCGCCATCGCAGCCAACAAGGTACTCCGCGATCACTACCTCTCCGGTGGACAGATGGACGCGTACGCTGCGGTCGTCCGCGGCCACCCGCTCGAATGCCGTGCCGAACTCCACCTGTCCGCCTAACTGGGCTAGGCGCTCTCGCAATATCTCCTCCGTACGATATTGCGGAACCAGCCAGAGGTTCGGATAGGGCACACGCTCGGTCGCTTGCTTGCGTCCTCCCATGGGTCCGAGCTGCAGCGAAAGCGGGCCCAGATGCACACGGAACCTCGGATAAGGCATTCCAGCTTCGCGAATCGCCCCAATGATGCCGAGATCTTCGAAGACCTCCAGCGTGCGCGGTTGAATCCCCTTTCCCCGCGATCCGCGGAATGCACTTTCAGCTGCGTCAATCAGACGAAAAGAGATGGAACGGCGTGCTAGTTCGATTGCGAGTGTTAAACCGGTCGGTCCCGCGCCGGCAATGATAACTTGTTCATCGTACATCGTACGAACAGTTTAATGGTACTGTGTACGAATGTCAAGATCATCCCAACTCACCCGAGATAAGATTGCTGCTGCTGCCCTGGCCATTGCCGACGTTGAGGGCTTCGCCTCGGTTTCGATGCGGCGGATCGCCGAGGAAATGGGTGTCGGTACGATGAGCCTCTACTACTACGTTAAGACCAAGGCCGATTTGGTTGCCGCAATGGACGACGCGCTCATGGGTGAGGTGCTGGCGCCGTCCCTGCCCGGGAACTGGCGCGAGGCACTGACCGTGATTGCAACTCGCACACGTGATGTCTTCTTGCGGCACCCCTGGGCGCTCTCCTCCATGTTGTCGGCCCCCCCCGGCGTCAACGCGATGCGCCACATGGAACAATGCTTGCACGCGCTTGCTGGGGCAACCGTGACCACTCAGCAAAAACTCGCGTTGCTTGCAATCATCGATGACTTCGTCTTCGGATATGCGCTTCGCGAAGCGAGCGGCGACTCGAAAGTCGATCTGAAGTTCGCCAGGGCACAACTCGCGACGGGGGCCTTTCCTCGGCTCAAGGAGGCTTTTAGCAAAGGGGGCCGGCCCCGGCCCGCCATGCCGGACCGTTTTCAAATTGGTTTGCGTGCACTTCTGGATTTGGTGGCGGGGTGCAATAGGCGTGATTCGGATTAATCCGAATAACGCTCTTGGAGCGAGTCCCGAGTTCAGTTCCCGAATTGTCGGCAAGAACGAAGCCGCTTGTGCGGCGGACGCTGCGCGTGAGGCACCGGAATCGAATCAGACAGAGGAATACGTAAAGTTGTTTGATGAAGTCGAGCATCGCAGAGGAGTGGTAGATAGTATCGGCATAGGCTTTGAAATTCGACCGGAACAGACAATTGTCCGTAATGTCCGTAGAACATCAGTGAAACGAGAAGTTGAAATTGCCGCGTAAGTGAATGATTGGGGAAGGATTAGAGTGGCGCGCCAAGGGGATGATTTTAGAACTTTTCTGGCTGATTTTGTGGCAGCCCTGCTACAGAATGATCCCGGTTGCCGATAAGACCTGCTGCATATTCTAGAATGTGCGGAACAATCGAAAGCGCAATCTCTCAATTGAGCCTGAGGCGGACAATCTTAGCAAGCCCTCGCTGGCGCTTGTCGAAACTGAAAAGGCACTCGACGCCCAGCTCGAGCGCCGCAGCTACATGGAGCAGGTCAGCCGTGCGCGTGCCCAGTTTGGCCGTCATTCGCCGCGAAAGTTCTCGGGCACGCTCAAAGACTGGGTCAGGCAGTCCCCGCAATTGGAATACCTCGTTGTGCAAATCTTTCTCGAAGTCACTCAATGATGACTGGGCCTGGGACATTGTGATCTCATTACGAAATACGCGTAACCCCAGGGCATTGACCAGCTCAAGCTCACCAAGGATGCTTATGAAACGCTCCCCGGCAAAAGCTCCAATGGCGTGCGCTGCGGCGGCGGAGTTGCTGTCGAGGCTGTATAAGGAAAGCAGGAAACTGGTATCAGCGTAAATCCTCAATAGCGGTTCCGATCTTCGGCTACCAGTTCAGCGCCGGTGACGGACAAGGGTTTCCCGCCATAGATCGATCGCAGTCGCGCCAGAAAGTCGGGCAACTGCCCGACATCTGCCGTGCCCTCAGGGACCAATCGAGCGATTACGCGCCGGCGCTTGGTGATTTGGATCTCTTCACCCTGGCGCAATAGACGTTCTATTTTTCTAAACGCGTAACGCAGGTCTCGAATCGAAGCCTTCTTCATGTGATACATACTAGCATCACATTGCGGAAATTGCGATCAATATGTTCTGGGGGGACGCGAAAGATATATTTAGCTTGGCGATCGCAATTGTTTGATATGTCCGCGTTGTTTCCGAGGCTTTTTTCAGATTTTCAGTATGTCCAACTTCACAAAGAACTTGTAGATTTGAATCGGGGGCCGGGTGTTTTTTGGCTGCTTGGATGGGACGAGAACACGGACACTTCACGGACACTCTGCACCAAAATGCAGCAATGCCTTTTTTGTCGTTTCAGTAAGCTGCTTGTTTTCTGTGGAAAGAGTGGCGCGCCCTAGGCGACGATTTTAGAACCTTGTGCCTGGGGAATCTTGCCTATTTGAGTCAACCCGATCCGTCCTGGTACGAACTTCTCCGGTAAGCGTTAATTGATCTATACTCCTTTCGCGCAGTTCCGCACGCAGTTCCGCGCGTTCGTTGACTTGCCATCAGCCCGCAGCCTAAGATTGCCGAACTATGGCGGGCACCGATTCTCTCATCGGTCAGACAATCTCGCATTATCGCATTGTCGAAAAACTCGGCCATGGCGGTATGGGTGTGGTCTATAAGGCCGAGGACACGCACCTCGATCGATTCGTTGCTCTTAAATTTCTACCACACGATCTAGCCCACGCTCCTCAGGCATTGGAACGATTTCGCCGCGAGGCCAAAGCTGCCTCGGCACTGAACCACCCAAACATCTGTACCGTCCACGAAATTGCGGAATTCGAAGAAAAACCTTTCATCGTTATGGAATTTCTGGAAGGCCGGACCCTGAAGCAATGGATCGGCGGGCAGCCGATGGAGATGGAGCGGCTGTGGGAGATCGCAATCGAAGTGGCTGACGCCCTTGACGCTGCACATGTCAAGGGAATCATTCATCGCGATATCAAACCGGCGAATATTTTCGTAACGGACCGCGGCCACGCGAAGATTTTGGATTTTGGACTGGCAAAGGTCGCCGCAAAAACGGGAAGCGGATCGAATGGCGTCACGGCTCTTGACACCATGAGCGTCGACATGGACCAGCTAACGAGTCCAGGTAGCACGCTGGGAACAGTTTCATACATGTCGCCGGAGCAAGTGTTGGGGAAAACGCTCGACCCCCGCACGGATTTGTTTTCATTGGGAATCGTGCTGTATGAGATGGCGACGGGTTTCCTACCCTTTAAGGGGGATACCTCAGGAGCAGTCTTCAACGAGATCTTGAACCGCGAGCCCGTACCTCCGGTGCGGCTAAATACTGCTATTTCGCCGGAGCTGGAGCACGTGATTCGTAAAGGGATGGAGAAGGACCGCGAACTCAGATATCAGAGCGCGGCCGAAATGCGCGCTGACTTGCGAAGAGTGAAGCGCAGTGGTGAATCAAGCAAGCTGCAGATCCCTATCTCTCAGGAAGTCAAGGCAAAGCCGGACCGCCGGAGAATGCTTCGAAACGCCACATTGTTTTTGGGCGCAGCAGTTCTGGTGGTTCTGGCGGTGCTTGCGTATTTGCAATGGAGGCATCACCCCGCGTCTTCCGTTTCCTATACGCCCGTGCAGTTCACGGCTCTCCCTGGCTGGGCATCTCGTCCGAGCTTGTCCCCAGACGGAACGCAGATCGCCTTTCTGTGGACCGGAGACCCCGCTTCTAATAAAAAGGGCGTCGACATCTACATCAAAAAGATTGGCAGCGAGGACCTTATTTGCTTGACGAAACGGCCGTCCCTGTATGGCCCCCCAGCTTGGTCTCCCGACGGTAAGCAAATTGCCTTCCAACTCCTGTCCAAAGACGAAAGCGGCATCTATGCAATCCCGGTACAAGGTGGTCCCGCAAGAAAACTGCGTGCAACGCACGTCTCATTGGGCGTGTCGATGCCCATCGACTGGTCTCCCGACGGGAAATTCATCGCTTTCGCGGATTCATCAATTTCCGGTGGGCATAAAAAGGTGCAGCTCCTGTCTCTTGAAACACTACAAAGTAAGCAGATCGAGCAAATTGATAAATGCGAGGAAGAGGTGGAACCCATCTTTTCTGCTGACAGTCAACAACTGGCCTACGCGTGTTTTCCTACTTCTGGCGATTTCGCCATAGCTGTTGCTACTTCGGCCGGAACCGCTCCGAGAATAATCAAGGAGTTCGCTGGCTATTTCGCTGGCATGGTTTGGAGGAGCGATAACAAGAGTCTGCTTTTCTTCAGTTCTACGACAGGCGCAAGCCAGCTTCGTGACCTGGCGATAGCGGATGGCTCGGTTCAAGATCTCTCGTTTGGCCGGGGCGGCGCATGGCCCGCCGTTGCCCCTAAAGGTGACCGGCTTGCCTATGCAGTTGAAGTAGGTGGTAATAACGAGATCTATCGGGGAGATCTGCTCAACCCGCAAACACCGGCCGTCAAGCTCATTTCCTCCACTCGTGAGCAACTGATTCCGGCCTATTCACCAGATGGAAAATACATCGCGTTTGCCTCAAATCGTGGAGGCACCAACGAAATATGGATGAGCGATTCCGATGGTACAAACCTGGTGCAACTTACGAGTCTCAAGAATCCCGTGACAGGCTCGCCAAGCTGGTCGCCGGATAGCCGAAGAATCGTGTTCGATTCCCGCGCTGCCGTGGAGCAAGATAAAGGTCATGCGGACATTTACATTATCGATATCGTTGAACGAGTGCCGCGCAAATTGCTTACCGGTACGCCGGAAGCTTCGGTGCCTAGTTCTTCCCACGATGGCAAATGGATATTTTTCCTGGGGGGAGGCGATGATGCGAGAGGAGAACGAATTTACCGCATTCCGCCGGAAGGTGGCCGAGCCGAAGCCGTAACCACCGCTCGTGGCTATGGCCCCCACGAGTCGTTCGACGGACAGTCACTCTATTTTACTGTGCACAGTGGCTCCACCACGACGCTTCAGGTAGCTTCTCTCAACCCCACAGGTACAGAGGCCCCCGTTGAAGGCATGCCGCCGATTCTCTTTGCCTTGAGCTGGACCCTGGTTCGAGACGGCATCTATTTCTTTCCGGCGGAAGACTTCAAAACGCTGAGTTACTACGACTTTGCAACGAAAAAAGTGCGCCCTGTTTTCAAAGTAGATGGCTACGTATACTATGGCCTGTCAGTTTCGCCCGACGGCCACTACATCGTCTTCGCCAAGGTGGGCCAAAATCAAAGCGACATCATGCTCGTCAATAATTTCCGCTAAGTCATTGCTGGGCCGTGTCGGCCTTTCTAAAGAGCTAAAGACGAATAAGCAAAATCCAAATGCGCACTTTCGATCGAAACTTCGATCAACTTGACCCAGTACCAAGGTGTCATATAGTGTCGTGCAATTGGATTTCGGCCAATCATTGGTTAATTCAGCGAATCGACCGCTGCAGGGAGAACAACGCCTTGTCGTTCTTTCGCACTCTTCTAACCACTAGTTTTGGTTGGTTCAGCCTGACAGTTTTTTCGTTCGTACTGGTTCTCTGGTCAGCGGCCAGCAATTGTCTGAACTTGCCACGAACGGCCGGAGTATTTATACCTATATGCTCCTAACGCCAGGCGCTGCCGGTGTTTTGCCTGACTTTCAGCCCCCGTCGGCATCTGGAGCGATCGCCGCCGTGAGCTTCAATGGAGGCCGCCCTATGTCGAAATCCACTTGCCAAAAGAAGGCCAGATCATCAGTAAGGATGCGAAATCCCAGGCCAAGCTGGTGCACGGAATCCAGGTGGTCATCGCCAGAAACTACATCGAAAACTTGAAGGAAGAAGTAAAGAAAGGAATGCGGGAAAAGGCGGAACAGGGGATCTACCCCAGCCGTCCCCCTCTGGGTTACCTGAACAACAAACTGGAGCACACTATCGAGATTGACCCTCGCAAGAGTCCCCTCGCGCAGAAGATGTTTGAACTGTACTCCTCCGGGCAATACTCCCTCACCGCCCTCCGTAAAGCACTGAAACAGGAGTTTGAGACCGGAAAACCACTTCGGCTCAAGAGCAGTGGAGTACTGCCGCAGTTCAAGGGTGAGCCCGTCAAGGCTGGCCCCGTGAGCTTTGCGCCGACCAGTATTACGTACTTAAGTATTCCAAATGCTGGCAACGCCAATTGTCAGTGACTATTGCGAGAGGTACCGAATTATGGCCGAAACAGCACATAGAGGCAGAACATTCTTGCCAGTCTGGGAGCCTTAGTTCTGGATCTGGAATCAGTATACAAAGACATTCATTCCCACCCCGAACTTTCGATGCGGGAGAACCGGACAGCAGGGATTGCGGCGGATCGCCTCCGGCGGCGGGCTATGAGGTAACAACTGGTGTCGGCAAGACCGGAGTCGTCGGTGTACTCCGCAGCGGCGATGGTCCAGCAATCATGCTCCGAGCCGATATGGACGCGCCACCAGTTCGCGAGGCCACAGGTCTGCCGTATGCCAGCAAAATGACCACCGATCAAGAGGGAAAGTATGTACCGGTAATGCACGCCTGCGGGCATGACATGCACGTAACGTGGTTGATCGGTGCCGCGACATTGCTAGCGCAAAATCGAAGCGCATGGCGAGGTACTCTTTTCGCTTTCGCTTTGAACCACATGTCAGCCATCGGTGGCGAAGGCACTACGACAATCGCATTTGGGAATACATGCCGTATGTCTCCGCGCCCTAATTTTCGTCAAAATGGCGCTTTCGGTTGCTGTTCAGAACGCTCGCGCAGCTTGTCAAGCAGCACACGTATTGCTGCATCGAGTTGAGGGTCACTCTTGTCGAAGCGTGCGGCCGGATCGTCCGGGACTTCAATGTCCGGCGACACGCCAAACCCTTCTGCACCCCACATCCCCTTCGCGTCGTAAAACCCAACAGTCGGCACAAGGGAATTGCCTCCATCCACAAACGGTATATACAAGCCACCGGCGCCTGCCATCGCTCCGTTCGTGCGGGTTCCCAATAGAGTTGCTGTTCCTGTTCGCTTAACCATATACGCCAACAGGTCTCCACCGGATTGCGTAACGCTGTTGATCAGTAGGCATTTCGGTCCATTGTTCGCATATGCAGGACCCGCTTGGGGCATGGGTTGCCGCATATCGGAGCTATAAAACGAGACTTCGCGCCGCAGTAGATCGAGTATGTGATATGGGATATGGCCACCCTGATTCCACCGAATGTCGATGATGAGCGCACTCCTGTTCAGTTCCGTGCCGAATTGTCGGGTGAACTCTCGCATTCCATACTCCGAAGTCATTTTCAGGTAGATATAGCCGATTCTTCCGCTGCTCTTCTTGTCAGCGTACGCGCGGTTGGCTTCGACCCATCCCCGATGCCGCTCTTCTTCATAGAACTCCGGCTGAACCGTTTCGTGTCTTGTCGAGGAGTCGATGACCGGCTTCCTGCTGACCGTCAGAGTAATGGGCTTTCCCGCCAGTCCAACAAAAGCGGACCAGGGATCGCGCTGCGCGTCCATCGGCGCACCATCGACCGCCAGCAGATAATCCCCTTCTTGGATGTCTACCCCCGGAAGGTGCAATGGACTTCGGACTGCGAAATCGGAGGCTGCTGAATCGTAGACTCGCGCGATGCGGTATGCTCCGTTATCTAACGCAAAGTCCACTCCGAGCAGGCCAATATTCTCAGGCGGACGCTGATTTCCAGGCGGTGGATTCAAGTACACATGGGACGACCCCAGCTCCCCGAGCATTTCTCCGATCACGTAATCTAGGTCTTCGCGATCGGCGCATGTCTCCAGCAGAGGCAAGTACCTGGCCCGCACTGCGCTCCAATTGATCCCGCGCATGGAAGGATCATAGAAAAAGTCTCGATACAGTCGCCAGGCGTCGAAAAATATTTGTTTCCACTCCAAACGGGAATCGACCTGCATCGTGAGGTTAGCAATGGTCATTGTTTGATTGAGCTTCTGATCGGGAACTGGCGCAATGCTGCCAATGGCTGATCCCTGGCGGATAAGTATGTTGTTGCCCCCGGAAGGGAACCGGACTTCCCATTGGTTCACACCATCGATGACGGTCTTGGCAGAGCGGTCTCCGGTTTTGGCCCAGGACTCGAAATCGATCATCTTCAACGATTGCCCGGGGCCGGAAGCCTTTGGGAACAGGCGATCTTCCGGAGTGAACGTGTAAAGCAATTTGCCATCGCGGCTGAACGCGAGGTTGGAGTACGTCCCTACGTCCGCAACGATCATGACGGCTCGGTGCTCCATGTCCGCAAGATCGATGCTCTTCTGTTGGTCAGGCGCTGCTGTCCCGGTCGCAGCGTTTGCTGTCCCTGGTGCTGACATGCCACTGCGTAAAGGAATGCACATGACCAGTTGGGCGCTTGGATAAGCAAAGTTGCTATAGTCGATGCTGTCTTCAATGAGTGTTTCCTGGTAGTTGCGATTGGTGATGAAGAACAAATACCTTCCGTCACGGCTGAACGTCGGCGTGTTGTCTTTGTAGCCGCCACCTGTCACTGGATGCTCGCCGCCCGACTGAAGATCAAACAGCCAGATGGCCTGACTCCCACGCGCTTCTCCCGTAAAAGCGAGCCATAAGGAGTCCGGGGACCAACCGAACTGAACCCGACGGACCAGTCGATCCGCATGGACCTTTTTCGTCTCACCAGTTGCGAGAGCGCAAAGATAAAGGCCACCCGCACCGTCGGTAAATGCGATGTATTGTGAGTTCGGAGACCACACCGGCGAGAAACGGAAACCCGCACCCAGTCGAGACAGTTGGCGCGGGGCTCCCGATCCGTCGCTTGGGGTTGAATAGAGTTGGTATTCGCCGCTCTCGTCTGAGAAATAAGCGATCGATTGCCCGTCCGGACTCCAACTCGGATACCGTTGCGCGCTTCCTTGTTCATGCGGAAGTTGGTGAGGGGGTGATGTTGCTCCCTGCGATATGACCCATAATGCACCCCGTGCCTCGACAACGGCTTTGGTTCCGTCCGGTGAGGGGCTCCAACCGGCAATCGCGAGGCTCGCGTCCACCGGATGCAGATCAACACTTCTGCGATCTTCGGGGATCGTTATCGTGACCGCGTGGGTCGTCTCCGTCCTGAGGTCAAGAAGATAGAGACGTGTCCCTTTGACGAACACGATTTCTCCTTCTCCGTTTGATCCCGGGCCCATCGACGGCCACTTCACATCGAAGTCTGTGAAATGAGTAATCTGGCGACGACTGGCTTCGCGGACCGAGTAAGACCAGAGGTTCCTTCGTCCGCCATCGCCCTCATCCGACAAGTAGTAGATTGTTTCGCCATGCCACATCGGATCGGTATTCGTCCCCGACCATGAAGTGATGCGGCGCTCCTGGTGGGTCATAAGGTTATAAAGCCAGATTGCGGGGGCGAAGCCGCCCCGATAATGTAGTCGGTGCTCGGTACGGCCTTCGCTATACGGCGTAAATGCTAACCACTGCGCGTCTGGGCTAATTGCGCCGTTCGCCGCGTGTTCGAGTGGAAGCTGCCTGGGAAGTCCTCCTCTGGCGGACACAACAAAGAGCTGCCGCAAATACGCCTGGTCTCCAAAGTCTGCTGGCGCGAATGAAGCGTTGGTCATGAACAGCAATTGGCCGTCTGGCGTCCAGTCGCACAGGTCCGTGGCGCCCGGCTTGTGTGTCAGCCGCTTCACGGGCCCCCCGGAGACGGGAACTGTGTATATGCCGTCGTAGTCACCCGTAAACGCGATCGTCTTTCCATCGGGGCTGAATTTCGGAGAACTCTTTGGCCCTCCGTCTTTGGTTAACGTTGTTGCCATCCCGCCTGCACGATCGACTACCCACAACTCCCCACCGTATAGGAAGACGATCTGTGAACCGCTCACATCCGGAAACCGCGGTACTCCAGCCCTGGGAATTACTTCCGATGCTTGCTGGGTTCGGTCGGAATCCGCGGCGTAGCACCACGCATGAGAGAGCGTGATGCCCAGCATCGCAAAGAAGAAAAGACTCCAAGTGCACATTGGCATTACACGGATTCTTGAAGCGAAAGTAGGTGATGGAGCCGATTCCATTGTCTACCTCTCTGTGCAGTGATGGGGCAATTTTGATCGATGGCCCCAAAGCCGACCACGAGTCAGAAGGGCTGCGAGAATGACGGTCAGCGAACTACAAGGAATACGAATCTAAGGGGCAAACGGTTAGGTCCGCCGATTTGAGTGCGTACTAGGAAATAAGTCCATATGTGAAGATGGGTCCTTCCCCAAGGGGGGCTCCACGGGTGACGGCGAGCGCACCAAAACGCCAGCGACCGGCGCCAAATTTTCGATTTCGTTTTGGTTTGGACCGAGCACAAGTGGCGGCAACAGCAAAAGACAAGTTACCGTTACCAGATGAGATGAGAAGGCCGGTCTCCTGACGGGATGCGATACGCTCCCAATGTTCGACGTGCTCGAGGCACAAAGAAAAGGAGACCGGCAATGCAGAAGATTAGCACTATGCAGGCTAGTGAAAGCAAGAATTTCCAAGCAGGTCAGCTCACCATCGGTTTGGATCTGGGAGATCGCTGGTCGTTCTATTGCGTTCTGGATGAAGTGGGCAAAGTCATTCTGGAGCAGAAACTACCAACGACACCGGAGGCGACGAAGCAGGTTTTTCAGAAGATACCGCGAAGTCGCATCGCCATGGAAACCGGGACGCATTCGCCCTGGTTAAGCCGGCTGCTTACGGAGCTGGGACACGAAGTGATCGTGGCACACGCACAAAAAGTAGAGTTGATCACCAAGAGCACGCGAAAAGATGATCGGCATGATGCCAAGACCTTAGCACGGCTGGCGCGAATCGATCCCGAGTTGTTGGGACCAGTCCGGCATCGCAGCGCCAAAGCACAACTCCATCTGACGGTGATCCGCGCGCGAGCGGAGTTAGTGCGGGCGCGAACGGCATTAGTGAACGCCGCACGGGGATCGGTGAAGTCCTATGGCGAAAGGCTGCCTAAGCGTGGCACGCAACAAGTAAGCCGGGGGCTCGGCGCGGCACTGAGTCCAGAGCTGCGCGAGGTTCTCGAGCCGTTGTTTCAAGAGATCGAATCGCTGAATGAACGCATTAAGGAATACGATCGACGGATCGAAAAAATAGCCCAACAGGAGTATCCGGAAACCAAACTGCTCGAACAGGTGAAAGGGGTCGGAGACCTGATCGCGCTGACGTACGTGCTGACGATCGAAGAGCCACATCGCTTCCGGAAGAGTCGTGACGTCGGATGTTTCGTCGGGTTGCAACCTGGGCGGAGGAATTCCGGCGAGAGCGAGCCACAGATGCATATCAGCAAAGCGGGCGACGAGTATCTACGGACGCTGCTGGTGCAAGGAGCCCACTACATCCTGGGACCCTTTGGGGAAGACAGTGATCTGCGACGGTGGGGACATAAGCTTGCCGAGCGAGGAGGAAAAAACGCCAAGAAACGAGCTGTTGTTGCGGTAGCGCGGAAGCTATCGGTACTGCTGCACCGGTTGTGGGTGAGTGGAGAGGTGTACGAACCGCTGCGCAATAGCCAGAAGAAGATGATGAGCGCAGTGGCATAAGATAGCAGTGGCGTAAAAGAGTTTGTACCGAACAGCCAAGCTCGACCGCCGAGTTCAGGTGACTGCGACTAGGTCCTGGCCCAAAACTTCCCTGATAAAGGGAAACAGAGGTCGCTTACCAGATAGCAGCGCCTGCTGAAACGAGAACACCCAACTGGCACCGAGCGAAAATCGCTCACCTAAGAGTGCGGATGGAAGGGTGGCGACAGAGGCGGCTTGGCTGAACGGAAGAAAATCACAGGGAGGGCAAGAAAAACCCTTGACCGGGACCGGCCTTCTCATGGAAGGACCTTGCGTTCGTTGTGTCC
>Ga0187782_10001511_pt1 | contig 16958 bp, 8 predicted proteins | sample 0715_SJ02_MP15_2_FD_132454 | JGI IMG/M metagenome (GOLD analysis project Ga0187782, IMG submission 132454) | Tropical peat soil microbial communities from peatlands in Department of Meta, Colombia - 0715_SJ02_MP15_20_MG | ecosystem: Environmental > Terrestrial > Soil > Wetlands > Peat | place...
CCGTTCACCTCCTGCTGCTCCCCACCTCGTGTCACCACGACGCAGTTGCAGGCTGGTTACAGTCCGACGTTGGATAAAACTGGAGAGGACTTTCACCTCTCTGACCAGGCGCGCTCTCAGGCGCTCCAGATTCTTCGCTTCGCTCAGAATGACATGTCATCCTGAGCGAAGGATCTGCTTTTCTTCGCGCCCCGCGAAGAAACTCACCCTTAGTGGCACAGAGAGAACTGTTTATGGGTTTTGACCCTCAGCGCCTCTGCGCCTCCGCGGTTCCAACCACACCTAAGGCGTGGGGCTCTGAACCGTGAAGAGCAAGTCCCGAGCCGGGAAGGGCGGATTCTGATCAGCTGTGGGGTTCTCCTGCTTGATCCGAACGATTTCCTTAAGCACCGCAGCGGATTTATCTCTTTCGCCCATAGCCCTGTAGACTCCTGCCAGAGTTTCGTGCGCTTCAATCATATCCGGCCACAGGCGCAGGGCCGCCGTCAGGTGCTCCAAAGCGACGGGATACGCCTTCTGCCGGTACGCAATCTTCCCCGCCAGTGACTGGATGAAAGGGTCGTTTGGATTAAGCTGTAACGCCTTTTGAATGGCCTGTTGGGCTGCTTCGAGATCGTCCGGCCTGGCGTGAGAGACGGCGGACGCCAGATAGTAGTAGGCATTGGCGTCGCGGGCTCCCAAGGAAATTGCGGTTTGGAGCAATTCAACGGCCTGCTCCGAGCGCGAGCGCGTTTCGAGTGAAATCCCATGGACTTCGTAGGGCAGGCCCCACTCCGGCCAGCGCGATTCGATTCTGGTGAGCACATTCACTCCGTCTTCGTATTGCTGCACCATCCCGTAAGTCATGGCCAGCATCAGTTGCAGCGCCGGCGAATCCGGGATGGTGCGGGTGGCTTGTTCGAGAATGTGTAGGGCGCGCTGATTCTGATTGTGTTTGAACAGGAACAGCGCGGCTTCCAGATAAAGGTCGGGGCGAGTCGGTGCAGCATCAAATCCGCGCTTGAAGGCGGCCGCGGCCTCCTGGGGCTTCTGCATGGCATCCAGAATCTCGGCGAGCAGCAGGAAGTAATCTCCCCTGCGCTGTTCAAGCGGGGTCGCGTCCAGTACTTTCAGTGCCTCTTCGGCGCTCCCGGAGTGGAAGTCGGCGATGGCGAGGTCCAGGCGCAAGTTGGTGTCACCGGGATTGGCCGCCAATACGGGTTCCAGGAATTCGCGTGCGGGCGCGTACTGCTCGAACTCGATGAGTGCCTTTCCACAGGTGGCCAGAAGTTCAAGGCTGGGGTTCAGTTTCAGCACGCTGCGCAGCGCCGCAATTGCCTCCTCGGTCTTCCCTTGCCGGAGCAGCGTCTTGCCCAATTGCACGCGCAGCGTGGGATCGTCAGGGTTAGTAACCATCGTCTTCCGTAGGTTATCCATGTACTTAGCGTATTGCTGCTCGGGCGAGAGATTGAGAAAATCGAATAGCCCTGCGTTCGGCCGCGGCCTCGTCTCCTGCGGCCCCAGAGCTCGGAAGTCGGCCATAACCTTCTCGGCTTCCGCCGTACGATTCAGGCGGAACAGGACTCGGCCGTAATTGTTGAGGACCTTGGGATCCTTGGGGTCAATTTTGAGGGCGTGCGCAAACGCCTCGGCTGCCTCAGGAAGTTTTCCGATGCGCATGTAGTCCTGGCCGAGGGCGTCCAGGGAGCGAAGGTCGTCAGGGGTCTTCTTGAGTACCTCCTCCAGATCAGCGATCGATTGGTCAGTCTTGCCCATTCGATAATAGAGAACGCCGCGGGCGTAGCGGGCCGCGCTGAACTTGGGATCGAGGGTCACCGCCCGGTTGAGAGTCTCGAGAGCTTTTTCCGGCTCGCGCACCGTCTCAGCGATGGCAAGCTCATACATTCCCCGCGCGTCGTTGGGATGTTTCTCTGCGTACCAGCGAAGGTCCACGAGACCCTTGTCTACGCTCGTCGAACGGATCATGCAGAAGCCGCGCTCCCGTCGGGCCACATCGTCCTGCGGCTTTAGTTTCAGATACTCGTCGATGGCCGTGACCGCGTCGGCTTAAAAGCCGAGGTCCTGGCTGGTCTGCGCCAGGGCCAGAAGAATGTCGGCGCGCTCGGGAGCAGCTTTGTGGGCCTGCATGAGCGGGACCATCGCCTCATCCGAATGGCCCGTTTGCACATAGATGCTGGCGAGATTGAAGAGGCAATCGGCATCGTTGGGGCGCTGTCGAAGCGCCACTTGATAAACCTGCACCGCACGCTCAAGGTGTCCGGCACGCTCAGCGGCCAAGCCCAGGTTATAGAGAATGTCGAAGTTGGTAGGGTCTGTATCCAGCACGCGAGCGAAAGCCTGCTCGGCGTCGGCATAACGCTGCCATTCCACCAGTACCATACCGATGGAAAAGGTGCGGTTGGGGTCTTTGCCGGAGTTCTTTTCGACCTCAGCAAGCAGATTGCTTGCGGCCTTGGCTTGGCCGGTCAATTGCAGCGCTCGCGCGCGTTGAATTGCCACCTCAGGCGAGGCTTGATCCTCCCGTGACAACTGATCGAGATACTTCAGCGCCCCTGGCCCTTGCTTTGCGGCAAGGGCGAGCTCAGCCAGTTGCAAATTGGCATTCGCATGATGGGGATCAGCAGCAACCACCTTCAGGAACGCCGCACGTGCCTGCTCAGTCTTGCCCATCGCCATGTAATGGTTCCCAAGGTTATTCAGCAGCGCGGGAGATCGCGGGGTCAGCGCAAGGGCCTGTTTATAAGCGCCCTCGGCTTCTTCAAAGCGGTTCTGTGCGTCCAGAACCACCCCTAGCAAGCCAAGTGCTGCGGGATCATGAGGAGCTTGCTTGAGAGCAGCGCGCAGAGCCTGTTCGGACTCGCTGACCTTGCCCTGCTGGAAGTCTGCGGCAGCTTGCTGGAGCACGCTGCGTGAGACCTGCGCCTCCTGCGCCGCCAAGAGGGAAACGGATAAACCCAGAATGAAAACGACAGCACGAATGCGAATAAACATCACTGTAATTCTACCGCAGAGACACTGAGACGCAGAGAATCTTGATTATCCTCAGCGCCTCAGCGCCTCAGCGCCTCTGCGGTTTCCTCAACGTAGTGGTTAACGATCCGCCTGATTCCGCGTCGCAACACAGGGACATTGAAGTTGACGAGCCAGCCGACTGCCAAGCCTGAGAGCTTCAAATAGGTCAACAGTTGCGCCTCGTGGATGGGCAGCAACTCCTGGACCGTTTTCAACTCGACGATGAGCTTGCCTTCAACAATGAGGTCTATACGATAACCGCAGTCGAGGTGAACACCCTTGTAGGAAACCGGAAGGGGCCTTTGGCGCTCAAACCCAAGGCCCGCCAGCCGCAACTCGTGGCAGAGGCATTCCTCGTAGGCAGACTCCAGCAATCCAGGCCCGATAGCCTTGTGAATCTCGATGCAAGCCCCGATAACGCACTCAGTCAGTTCATTGATCTGCATACTCTCCCTTCGGCCCTTATCCTCAGCGCCTCTGCGTCCTCGCGGTTCCCTGGATCTTACCGCAGAGGCGCGGAGCCACAGAGGAATAGATTACTACCCCTAACTTCTCATGGGATAACCGCAAGCTCGCCTGGTTAGGTCGTTGAGCTCCATACTCTTCCCTGGCCTTTATCCTCCGCGCCTCTGCGTCTCTGCGGTGAGCAGAAAAAAGGAGGGGCGAGAGGCCCCTCCTTGGAGAATCACACTCAGATGGGTTTAGAAGTAGAGTTGCAAGCCCAACTGGATTTCCCGAGGCCCGTTGGCTTGGCATTGGACGTTGCCGAAATTGCCGGAGTTGAAGGTGTTAGCGATGCATCCGAACTGCGGGTGGTTGAGGGCATTGAACGATTCAGCCCGGAATTGCAGCTTGGAACCTTCCCGCATCATGTTCAGGGGGAATTCCTTGAACACCGAGAGCGTGGCGTTCTTGGTTCCCGGAACGCGCGTGTTGGGTTCCATGCGCGAGGCGTTGCCGATGCTGTCAAGGGGAGGAACGTACAACACCTGATTGGCGTTCGCAAAGTAGCCCTGGGTAAACCAGAGCGACTTAGGATTAACCTTCAAAGTGCCGTCTTGGTCAGGGTCCGAGGCCGCGTAGCCCCACGGAGCTGTCCCGCCGGTAAGGCCGAGATTAATAGGCTGTCCGTTGTCAAATCGCCACATGCCGCTGGTCTGCCAACCACCCAGGATGGCGTTCACAACGGGATTCCAAGACGTACCTATACTCTTGCCTTTCCCGAAGGGGAGTTGCCAAACATACGAGAGTTGGAACACCTGCGGGATGTCCCATTCGGAAAGCGATCGCTCGAGTTTCAGGTTGTTGGGATCCCGCATGGCGCCAAAACCGCCAATCCATTCCGTGCTAGTCGAGACCGAGGAGTCGTCGATGGACTTCGAGTTGGTGTAGCTAGCGAGCACGCTCAGCCCACGCGACATGCGTTTTTCGATCTTCAACTGGAAAGCATTATAGATGGAGTTAGCCCAGGGAGGATTGGGTGTAGACACGCCACTGAACTGAGAAAAGGGAACTAACAGACTGCCAGCGGCGATCGTGGGACCGCAGATCCCGCACCCAGGCGTATTGATGACGCCGTAGTAGGGATTGGCAACACGGGTGCCGAGCGCATCTCGCAGAGCCGAATTGGTAGCTTCCTGCTCGACCCAGGTCCCGAGGTACTGCATGGTACCCGCCCCGTGGAAGTACAGGTGCGTTCCCTTGGTGCCTAGATACTCAGCGTCCACCAGCCAGTTGCCCCGTAGCTCATACTGGAAGCCTCCACTCCAAGTCTGGGAATAAGGTGGGACGTTGGAGGTGAGGAGCGGCTCATTGATGCCTATTCCAAGATTGGTTTTTACTCCCAGAGATGACCCTGTGGGCATGAGCAGCCCGCTGGGCTCGGGATCACTGAGTCGACTCCAAGGCGTTGAGCCGTCATTGTTCATAGTGGTGACCCAGCCCGTGGTCGACTCGAAGCCCTCGTTTCCAACCGGCCCGGCGCCTACAGTACCCCACTGCGTGGGATTGTAGAAAAAGCCGTAGCCGGTACGAAAGACGAGCTTGTCAGTGAGCCGGTAGGCAAGACCCAAGCGTGGTCCGATGTCGTGGGCGGCGGTATCCGTGATGTGGCGATGAGATGGGGTCGCGAATACAAGTCCACCGACTGGATTCGTCACGTTCGGGACGGAGCCCAGAATCGACGGCCAGGTCGAACGATCGACCGCTGCCGGTGTGATACCATCGGGGATCGTTGGGTCGATATAGGACATTCGGTTGTACCGCTCGGTGCGCGGGATCTCCAGGTCATAGCGGAGACCTGCGTTGACCGTGAGCTTCTTCGTGGCGCGCCAGTTGTCCTGCACGAATCCGCCCCAGCGGTAATTTTGAGTGCTGAAGTGAGGAGAGATCTCGTACTCGCCCCATTCGTTGGGATTGGGCGTGCCGGTCAGAAAGCTGGCCAGGGCATCGCCGCCGCCCCAATACGGATATTGGGAAGTGCTATATGGGTCGTAAATGTACAGGCCCCCAGGAACCCCATCTTGGAACCAATTCATCTGCTGCACGCGCCACTCGCCGCCGAACTTTAGTTCGTGATGGCCCTTCATGTGAGTGAGGGTGGAGAGCAGGTGGTAGACTTGGTTGCCATTCTTGTAGATCGACCAGGGCTGCGGGCCAATCGATTCAGGACCGTTCGCGGACGTATATCCGCCGTAAAGATAGATGTTGGGCGCCGCGATAGGGCCGTTATCCGTAGCCAGGTAAGAAGGAAGGCCAAGGGTGGTGAGGGGGTTAAACTTGGGAAAGTCCTTGTAAATTCCTTGCGTGTCGGAAAGACCGCGAGTGAAACCCAAAGAGACATTCAGAAGTGTGTTGGGGCTGAACGTGTGGTTGAAGGACACTGCCGCGGCCCGCGAACCGCCGATCCCAGGTCCTTGCGTGCAGGGGTCCAGGGCGTTTCCAAAACAGTTCCAACTGTGGTAATTGTTCGTGTTCTGGGAGTACCGTGCGAAGAAGGCGGTCCTGTCGGTGAAGCGCTGATCGATGCGGATGTCGAACTGATTGCTGCCGTCGGTCCCCGCGCCTGAACCGGACCAGTTGTTGTAAGGGTTATAGCCCGCGCTTCCCGGCGCAAAGGTGGGCTCCGGATAATACGTCATCATCTTTTGCGCTACAGGGTCAATTAGGTTGCCGGGCTGGGCAGCGAGTTGGAACCCCGTGCCGTTAAGATTGGGGTTGCCCGCGCTTTGGAAAGTGGCCAGGTTATTGAACGGGATAGGCGTACCCAGCACCCGTCCGACTCCCCAACTCTGTGTCTGCAATGTCCCGGAATAAGGGTCCCAGAGTTGGTAGTTACCGTTGTTGCAGACGCCAGTGGCGGGGTTAAAGGTAGAGTTCCCAGCCCAGGGTGCGGTGCACAACTCACCGAAGTCGCCTGACCGCTCCAAGTCGTCAGGGACGCCGGCATTGTGGGTGCTGCCGTAGGCCTCTCGAACGCCGTCATAGTCAAAGAAGAAGAACGTCTTGTCCTTCTTGATCGGCCCGCCGACGCTGCCGCCAAACTGGTTTCTCCGCAAGGCAGGAAGCATGCCACCGGAGGCGTTGCTGAACCAGTTGTTGGAGTCAAAGTCTTTGTTGCGGGCAAATTCGTAAACGTCGCCGTGAATGCTGTTCGACCCGGAGCGACTTACCAGGGTGATGTAAGTGTTGCCCGAAAAGCCTTCCTCCGCCGTGTAGTTGTTCTGCATGATCTTGAATTCCTGCACGTCGTCCAGGTTCGGCTCGTAGAGGATGGTGTTGATACCTGTGTTCGGCTCGTAACTGGTGGCTGCAATGCCGTCCACCAGAAGTTCCGAAGTGTCGTTACGCCCCCCGTTCGAGACGAAGTTGATGCCCGTGCCTCCGCCATACGGAGAGCCAGGCACCTGAATTACGCCAGGGGATAGGAACGTCAGGTCAAGGACATCGCGGCCAACGAGAGGAAGGTTATTGATCAGGGTGCGATCCACTTCCTGTCCGGTCACAGCATCCTGAGTGGAAAGGACCGGCGGGGCGGCGGTCACCTCCACCGCCTGAGCAGTGGCGCCAAGTTCCAGGCGAACATCCAGCGCAACTCTCGTGCCGACGTCGACGATCACGCCCCCCTGCCGGTAGGTTTTGAATCCCCTCGCCTCCACAGAAATGGTGTAGGTGCTGGGCGGGAGATTCGTAACAAGGAACCGCCCTACGGCATCCGTCGTTGCGGGATAGTCGTAGCCCTTGTTGGCGTCTGTTACTACGACCTTGGCGCCCGGAATTACCCCTCCGGTGGGGTCGGTCACCAAACCAGTTAGTGAACCCGAAGTGACTTGGCCCCATGCCAAGGCTGAATAGAAGATGCTAAGGCCCACTAGCAGAAGCGAGGACGAGAGCCAGCGCCGAGCGCGGCTGCGTCCACCGCCCCTTAAGTCCTTAATCATTTGTATACCTCCAAAAGGAATCCGACGCTTGCGAGGAGAGAGGTAAGTCTATGCCAACTCTACAAGGAGGACGGGTCTTGGGCACGAGCTCAGACCGGAAAGGACGCCGAGAGATTTTTGTGGCCACCATCTCTCTTTTGCCGGTTGGTAATCGACTAGCAACTGCAAGCTAGTTCTTTTATGGCGCCATGTCAAGGGAAATAATAGCAAAAGTAGATATTTTGTCACTGCCGCCCTGCCATTCGCACACTCGTTCCCTGGTCCATTTCCAACAGAACGACCTAACACGGAATTCACTCCTCGACTTTGGAGTTCGCCGAGTCAGATCAACTAGGACGGGGATTTACGGTGTCTTGGCGCGTTCCATTTCCTGCTGGGCTTTGTCCTGTAGCCCCAAGGCTGTGTAGGCCCGCGCCAATTGGGAATGGGCTTTGGTCATGTGGGGAGCAATGGCCACGGCTTTCTCCAGTTCGCGCGCCGCTTCCTGCGGGCGGTCCAGATAGAGGTAGAGTTCTCCCAGGGCCTCGTGCGCGTCCGCATAGTTGGGAAGGATTTTGATGGCGCGTTCGAAAGCCTGAATGGCGGGTTCCGCCTGTTGGCGGCGAGAGTAGACAACCCCGAGATTGAAGGCCGCCGCGAAACTCGCCGGGTCGAGTTCGAGCGCAAGCTGAAAGGCCCGCTCCGCAGCCTCCAAATCACCCATCTCCAACCTTGAAACTCCCAGATAATAGGCGGCCACGGAGTTCCTGGGGTCCAGATCCAGAGCCGACTGGTAATACGCGGCAGCGTGAGGGAAGTCATTCAAGTGAAAGTATTCACCTGCCATGAGAAAGTGAATGGTGCGTGAGTGAGGCCCGGTTTTTTCCGCTTCTTGGAGTTTGCGCAGCGACTCCGCGTAGTGTTTTTGCTCGTCGTCAGCGAGCGCGGCCGACACAAGCTCATAAACCTGAATGCGATCCTTGGGATCGGGCAGCGTCCTCCCGCTCGCATCCGTGATGCTTCCCGTGGACGCGGCCACGTATCCCAGGGAACGAAGGCTCTTCAGAAGCGCAGGATCAGCCGGGGCGCTTCCAGGTATTGCTGCGCCGATCGCCGGTGTGTAGCGGCTGACTAGCGTGCGCAGGCGGTTCTTCATGTCCAGCGCCAGAGTTTGGTGAGTGGAATAGAGGTTTTTCGATTCCTTCGGGTCAGTGCGCGTGTCGTAGAGTTCCGGACGCGTGGTCTCGATATATTTCCAGCCACGGGATTGGAGGCTGCGAAGCGAATTCCACCCAAAGTGCAGCAGGGGAGGATAACTCTCCGCATAAAGGTTCGACGCGCTCTCCCCTGCGCGACCCGCTACCAAGCTCAGCAAGCTTCGTCCTTGCACACCGGCAGGGATGGGAATTCCGAGTCCCTGCAAAACCGTGGGCATCACATCCACCAGCGAAACCTCGTCATTAACCACACGGGGGGCGTCGCCGGGGACTTTTGCGATGAAGGCGACATGCAGGGTAGAGTTGTAGATAAAGAAACCGTGCGTCTTCTCGCCATGCTCTCCAAGACTCTCACCATGATCGCTCGCCAGCACCACAAGAGACTTTTCCAGGAGCCCCTGCCGGGTCAGCGTCGTCATCAGACGCCCGACTTGGGCATCGGCAAATGCGATCTCTCCGTCATAAGGACGGCCGCGGTAACGCTCCGAATAGGGCAGCGGGGGACGGTACGGGCTGTGCGCGTCGTAAAGGTGAACCCATAGAAACACAGGTTGCGGCGGGTGGTGGTTCAACCACTTCTGCGCCTCATCCACCACCTGGTCGCCGGGGCGCTTTATGGCATCGAGGCGCACTTCTTCTTTGCCCGCAAGCTCGAAACGATCGAAATAAGTATCGAAGCCCTGGTTCAGGCCGAAACGTGAGTCCAGCACCGGCGCGCCGAGAAAAGCCGCAGTGGAATAGCCATGGTCGTGGAGAATTCTGGCCAGCGTGCCTGTTCCCGGAGGCACTTGATTACCCATGAAATCGTGCACACCGGTCGCCAGCGGAAACATCCCGGTTAGGAGCGCGGTGTGCGCCGGCAAGGTAATAGGCACCGGCGTAAAGGCCTGCGTGAAACGCGCGCCCGACTCGGCAAGCCGGTCGATATAGGGGGTCTCGATCGAGGCGTAACCGTAACATGCCAGGTGATCGGGACGAAGCGTATCGATAGTAATCAGGACAACATTGTAGGCAGGCCCCTCAGCCGCTGCGCTGGAAACGGCCAGAGAGAGCAGAGTGGAAATCGCCAATAAGTGTTTGCACAGCATGACGGAGTCGGATTCTTTCACATCTTATCTCCCTTGGGAGCTTGTCCCTTTCCTCTACCGAGCAATTTCCATTTACGCCGCCGCGATTCAATTGCCTGGTGGGGGCAGCGCAAGCGTTTTCTTCAGGGCTTGTCCTTCAACAATCTCGTAGATCTCGTCTCCGACCACGTTGCGGAACTCCTGCTCCAGTCCGCTGGGCCATTGAACTTTGACCTTGCTCATCATGGCGTCGCGGCCCAACCCGAAATGGAGGCGCGTGTCATTGGTTGAGTTGTAGCTGCCTCCCCCGCGGACCTCGTCAATCTGAATCATGCTCGAGGTGTAGACGGTGACACGCGTGCCGACCGCAGCACGGTTGCTCTTGGTGCCGATGAGACGAAACAAAACGCGATGGTTGGCGTTGCGCGTTTCGTTGAGAAACAAGGAAGGGGGACCGGCGGCATTGAAGACCACTGCGTCGAGATTGCCGTCGTTGTTGACGTCGCCAAATGCCGTGCCACGGCGCGACTCGAGCGGGCCATTGTTGAGCCCGGCACGATCCGCAATTTCGTCGAAAGTCCCGTTGCCCAGGTTGCGGAACAACTGGATCGGCTCGCGATACTTGACTTCGTTTGCCAACGCGTCCAGCAAGGATGAAAAGTTGCCGTTGGCGATGAGGATATCAGGCCAGCCATCGTTGTCGAAATCGCCGAAGCCAACCCCCCACTTTACGGGAGCGTAGGTGAGAGTCGCAATTTTGGCTTCCACAGCCCTGTCCGTGAAGCCTTGCGCGTCATTTCGATAGAGGCTCGCGGGCTGTTCGCCGTAGCGGGTCACAACCAAACCGAGCTTGCCGTCGCGATCGAAATCGCCGAAATCCGCGGCCATGTTGCCGAAGGTCTCTCCGTTAGGTCCCAGGCCGGTGCCTGAGACAAGTCCGACTTCCTCAAATGTGCCATCGCGCCTGTTGTGATAGAGGAGATTCTGGCCATCGTCGTTCGCGACGAAGAGGTCCGGCCAGCCATCGTTGTCGTAATCGCCCCAAACAACCCCCATACCGTGAAGTTTGTCAGGATTGTTGACGCCCGCTTTTTGAGATACATCTTCGAAGGTGCCGTCGCCACGATTGCGGAAAAGATAATCGGTTTCACCCGGCACTTCGTCGGGCACCTGGATGATGATGGACCTGTAGCCGGTAGCCTCGGGGTCAGGTGGCGGCAAGTGGTAGAGATCGGTGTGAACGTAGCGCGCTACAAACAGGTCGAGATATCCATCTCGATCGTAGTCAGCCCAAGCCGCACCCGTACTGAACCCACCTACTTTGAGGCCGGCTCTTTCAGTTACGTCCTCGAATTTGCAGCCGCCGAGATTGTGGTACAGCACGTTGTGGCCATAGCCGGTGACATACAGGTCCGGCAAGCCATCGTTATCGTAGTCTCCCACCGCAATCGCATTTCCCCAACCACGCGTGGTGAGGCCAGCAGACTGGGTCACATCGGTGAAGTGAATCTTCCCGGAATCCGAATCCTGGCGGTAGAGAGTGATCATCGGATCGCCGCCGCGAAGATATCGCTCGAGGGTGGAGTCGTTCACGACGGCGATGTCGAGCTTGCCGTCATTGTCGCAATCGAAGAGGGCGACGCCGCCGCCGCTCATAGTTTCCACCAGATAGCGGCGCTCGGACGACGAGCGTGGAAGAGTGGTGAGTCCTGACTGCGCACCAATGTCGCGAAAGTGCATGGGAGCTTTGGAGGACTTGCCCGGTCGGGCTGTGCTGCGTTCGCTGAGGGGCGACGGGAGGGTGGAGGATGGGAGCTGGCCGAGACAGAGGGAAGCCGCCACAATGCCCAGGACGACGATCCCGTGTTTTCGCATGAGCAATCGCCGGCACGCCGGCCACGAGCCAGTATACTCCCCACCGCCTCCATTGGGCCGTTTTTTCATCCTTTTTATCCCGAGCGACTTCGGCAGGACAGGAAGGGGCCCGCCCTGTCTCTTCCGAGGAAGGGAAAGCCAGAAATTGCCCCATCTCCAAGCAATTTCCACTTGATGATGGTTGGGGCGGCTTGCACTTCGCTCCTACTTATGACCAAATGAGCGAGGTCACCGAATCCGGTGGAAGCACGAGGTTCAAGGCGTGCCATGCGAGCGTACACTGCGCGCGTTGTTCATGGGCGCTGTCGTTGTTTGTCATCACCAGCACGCGACTGCCATCCGCATTCTCGGCGGATACGTGCGCAATTCCAGGGAGCTCGCCCGTAGAAGCGAAAATGTGCGCACCTCGCTGAATCGTTTTTGAGTAGTGCGGGAAGGCATAGTACGATCCGCTGCGGGTGATCTCGCCAGACTTGGTATCCATCGAGATCAAGCCACCGCGATGGAGAGGGCGCGGCGGGATGCTGATATCGGGCCGGCCGTTTTCATCCAGGAGAAGGTTCCAAACACAAATGCATCGGGCCCAGTTGCGCAGCATGTCCGTGTAAGCGCTCGACCATCTTGACCAGTCCGTCCCGTAAGGCGGAAATGTAGCCCTGTGATGTTCGACCTCCGCAAAAGAGGGGCGCGTAGGCCCTCCTTCGGTAAAGTACATGTGCTTCTGGGGAAACATGTCATGCACCCGGCTCATGGCATCCGGCGTCCCCGCGTAGGAGTGCCAAGCGACACCCTCCACGTATTTACTCACGTCAGGGTCGCTCAACTCATCGACGGCGCGGCCCCAAAGGTTATAGTTGTGATCGAGAATCCATATTTTAGTGTCCAGCGAGGCCTGTTCCAAAGCCGGGCCCAGGTGGTCTTTCACAAAATCCACTTCGTATTCCTGTCCCCAGAGCGTTGCCGGAAATACGCCATCCTGGTCGGTATCCACTTCGTTATTGACAGTGACAGCTTGGACCTTTACGCCGGCGGCGGAGTAAGCCTGAAGAAACTTGACAAAATATTGCGCGAGGGGGGCGAACCAGTGCTTGCGCATCGAGCCCCCGAGCATGGAACCCCCCGTTTTCATCCATCCGGGAGGACTCCACACGCATGAGAAAAGGAAAAGATCGGGATTTATCTCCCGAGCTTCGCGGAGGGTGGGAAGCAGCCAGGCATGGTCATGTTCGATGCTGAAGTACTTCAATTCCGGATCGGGGTCAGCACTCTCGTCGTAGTTATACATTACGGTCGAGTAGTCGCTCGACCCTATGCAGGTTCGTCCCACGGACAGTTGCAGTCCCCCAGGCCCATAAAGCTCCGACAGCAGCGAGTGGCGGGCCTCGGGCGACATCTGATGAAAGAGGTAGCAGGAGGCATCGGTGAAAGAGCCTCCGAATCCAAGTATTTTCTGGTGGCGATTGCTGGGGTCAAGATGAATGCCCAGGGATGAGGCTCCCGACCAAGGTTCCCATTGCGGCGACTCGATCGGCTGGAACTTTTGCTCCTTTGTCGTTCTCCAGGCCCGCACGCGCCCGGGAGCGGCTTCCGAGCCAATGTGCAACTGAGCCGAATCTGCCATGACTGTGGATGCACCGACAGATGCAGCCACCTTCAGAAATCCACGACGATTTGTTGTATTCATGATTGCCCTCCAAAACAGGGTATTAGCTTCAGATCAGCTCATGTCGCTTGTAGCGCTATACTGAGGGTCCTACCACAGCCTTGCGGCACGCTTTTGTCACGCGCCGCCGTGAGCAAATGTGCGATGTCGCGCTTCGGACATATTTCAGTGAGTCAGGGGAATCGGGCATTTCCGCATTCTGAAGGGCACTCGCTCATGCCATGCCATAGAACACATCGAGCCGTTGCATGGTCCCCCACTTCCCGGCTGCGATACCTCGGATTACAATTGCCTCCCCGCAGGCGACGGCTTACTTATATCTGCTTTCAGTCTCGTCGGGCTCTTCCTTGGATGGTTCCACACGCATCGTATGGTAAAGACTTCGGAGTTTCTCCTTCATGCCCCTGTATTTTTGGTATTGTTCGAACTCGCGTTGAGCATCGGCGGCGCGTCCGGCCCGCCGATAAAGCGTGCTCATTCGGAAATGGGCCACCGCGCTGGTGGGGTCAAGCTGAATAGCGCGCTCGAGCAGTTGCTGGGCTTTTTCCAATTGGCCCATTGACATCAAAACCTTCGCCAAACCGAGGCTGGCTTGCGCGTCATCCGGTCGCAGTTGCACGGCCCGCGCGTATCGCGCGTAAGCTTCCTTGAGATCATCTTTCTGAGCCGCGATATCGCCCAGCCGGCATTCCGACGCTTCGTCGTACGGATTGAGCGCTAGGGCCTTCTTGTACTCGCTCTCGGCCTCTACTCGGCCCTCTGAGGATGCGTTCAGCATTTCAGCAAGCTCATAATGAAGCCCGGGAAGCTGCGGGTCGATCTTGAGAGCCACGCGGAAATTCTCGATTGCTTCCTCCGCATGCCCGTGCTCAGCCAGTTCGTGCGCCATCAACTCGTGCATGTGGGCGGAATTCGGCGCGACCAGCATCAAGCTGAGAATGGCTTCATCCGTAAGTTGCGAGTAGATTCGGTAGGCGCTGTAGAGAATCGCCTCATTCGTCGGTTCCATCTCCCCCAGGACGCCGACGGTCGCCGCCGCTTTACTCAGATCGCCGCTTTGGGAGTAGAGGTCGATCAGCTCCATACCGGCTTCAAGGCGAATCTTCTCCTCCTTCACTTGGGGAAAGGCCTTCTCCAAATCGCCGCGAGCTCCCTTGAGGTCGCCCGTCCGCTTTTCGGCGACGCCGAGAAGGGCCTGAATCTTCCAAAGCTCGGGGCGCAGTTTCAGCGCAGCTCGGAGCTGCGGAGTCGCCTGCGGGTACTTTCCCTGGAAAAAAAGCAGGACCCCGAGGTTGCCGAGTGCATCCACGTTTTTCGGGTCGAGAGCCACGATGGCCGCGAATTCAGCCGCCGCCAGGTCGAGCTTGTTCGCTTTCAGGTCTTCCTGCGCCTGGCGAGCGTGGGAAGCGATTTCTTGCTGGCGGCTGGTCGTGGACTGGGGGAAACACGGAAGCGCGGCGACGAAGAGTGCCGCCCATAAGAGAATAGCGGTTGTTCTTTTCATCATGCGGTTATTATACGCCGTGAGCAATGCCTGGAAGGTGCGCAGCTATCCCTCCTGCCCGCTTATTTCGGTGGCTCTTTCACTTTGACAATCTGGTCCGCAGATACGTTCCGGAGCTGCTGAGTGATGCCGGAAGGCCAGCGGATTTCGACCAAGTCCGCAGAAGTGCTGCGGCCCAGGCCGAAATGGGTGGGCCCGGCACTTGAGGAGGCATACCCCGCCGCGAACGAGACGTGATTGTATTGCGTGGCTCCTCCGGCCACCACCTTGATCCTGGCTCCAATTCCATCGCGATTGCTCTTCGTGCCCTGGAGTGCGAACTCCAGCCAGTGATTGCCGCCCGGGCTGTCGTTCATCCAAATCTCGGCGGGCGCGCTGAGTGCGCTGACGACCACGTCAAGGCGCCCGTCCCCGTTCAGGTCTCCGATCGCCGAGCCTCGATGCCGGCTGGGGGGTTGGGCAGTCAAACCGGCCTCGGCGGTGAGGGCCTGAAACTTCGCCCCGCCCAAATTCCGAAACACGGTGTTAGGCTGCGCCGCGGGCGCCCGCCACGCATAATCGTGGGCCTCGACGTGCCCGCGCGTGACAAAGATGTCCTTCCATCCATCGTTGTCAAAATCGGCGATGGTGGGTGAATAACCCGCCATGGGCATGCTGAGCCCGCTCATCCCGCTGGGTTGGGTGATATCCTCAAATTCGCCGTCCCCAAGGTTCCGGAACAACGGAAAGGTCTCATGGTCGAGCGCCACGAAAGCGATGTCGGGATAACCGTCGTTGTCGAGGTCCCGAAAGTCTACCCCCATCCCGGAAACAAAACCCCCGATCGCGGCAAGCGCCACGCCGGCCGGTAAAGCGATTTCCTCAAACTTGGCGCCTCCCATGTTAACGAAAAACGAGTTGTACATCCGGTCGTTGGTGACGAATATGTCCATACGACCAGCCAGGTCGTAATCTCCAATCCCCACCCCCATGCCCTTTCCGGGATGGGCGCGGATTCCCGATTCTGCTGAAACATCCCGAAAAGTTCCGTCGCCATTGTTCAGGAATAGCTGATTGGGAGTGGGCTTATAGAATTTTGGATCGCAGTAGTCCGATATGCCCGGCACCGCCTGGCAGGTGGGCTCGGTGTTGATGTCCCAAGCAAGATAGTTGACCACGAAAAGGTCCAATAGCCCGTCGTTGTTTACGTCCAGCCAAGCCGCGCCCACCGTCCACAAGGGACCGTATTGACTGTCCGGCTGGTTCAGCCCCGCCTTCGTCGTGACATCCGTGAACGTGCCATCGCCGTTGTTATGGTAAAGGTGGTTGCCGTGAACGCCGCCCACGAAGATGTCTTTGTAACCATCGTTGTCGTAATCGCCGATCGCCACCGCGTTGTCGAAACCTAGTCCCGCGAGGCCAGCCTTTTCAGTGACATCCTTGAAGTTACCTTTTCCATCGTTTTCGAAGAGCCGGTCAGAATACTTTGCGGATGTCTTTTTCAGCGTCCGGATGTCGGCTCCATTGGCGAAGAAAATATCCAAATAGCCGTCGTTGTTATAGTCGAAAACCGCCACCCCCCCGGCCATGGTTTCCGGCGCGTGCCGCTCCGGCGTCTCACAACTGTCCAGCTTGAAGTCTATGGGATGATAAATGAAATGGATTGGAGCAGTACCTTGCTGAAGAGGGCTGCGGTCGGAGCGGGTGAGACACGGAACCGCCGCGATGCAGAACAAGGCCGACAACAGAAGTGCGACCGGTCTCCTCCTCATGCCGGCATTATACTCCGCGTGAGCAACAGTTGGCGCAGGGGCAGGGTCTCCCTTTGAATTTGTAGCGGCGAGTTTACCTCGCCATGTGGCGGCGCAAAGCCGCCTCGCCACCTGGCGGCGTAAAGCCGCCGCTACGCCAAACCCTGTTCGAGTACGCACAACAAAGAGGGGGACGGCAAGCCGTCCCCCTACAGCGCAGAAGCGAAAAGCCGCCTCTGCATTGATCAAGCCGAAGACCCAAGACCCGACGACCCAAATGGAGATAAGGACGGCGGCAAATGCCGCCGTCCTTATGTTAGGCGAGCGCGGTTAGAAAGTCACCTTGGCGCCGAGTTGAATATGCCGCTCCAAATTCGAGACGCTCGATATAGTGCCCACACCCGAACTACTCACATCATTGTTCGGCAGCGCGAAGCTCGGATGGTTGAAGGCGTTGATGAAGTCTCCGCGA
>Ga0187782_10001513_pt1 | contig 16943 bp, 13 predicted proteins | sample 0715_SJ02_MP15_2_FD_132454 | JGI IMG/M metagenome (GOLD analysis project Ga0187782, IMG submission 132454) | Tropical peat soil microbial communities from peatlands in Department of Meta, Colombia - 0715_SJ02_MP15_20_MG | ecosystem: Environmental > Terrestrial > Soil > Wetlands > Peat | place...
CGCGCCTTCGGACCGGCCGCTGCCTTGCGTATGGCGCCGGCCTCCTGCTGCCACACACTGGCCTTTGCCCAACCGTTCCAATGAAAACAGGCGCGTCGACCAATCTTCCGAGTGTGAGTGCCATGCTGATGGTGTTGGGCACCCTTGGGGCTTCGGCGTACGCGGTGTTCTCGCAGACGGTGGGCGGAGCACTGGCCGCCGCCGCCGCAGTCCACCTTGCTGTCATCCTTTCTACCAGCGGGCCTGGGGCGGGGATCATGATCCTCACCACGGGTCGTTTCTTCTACTTTGCAGGGCTTTTGTTGATCTTGCATCTCGAAGGCGACTCCAGCTACACCGCCACTTATTTTTTCCTAGTCGATTTACTGGTCATCGTGAGTCTACTAAAGCGTGGCCGGGCAGCGAGGCCCGAACGCGCGACCTCAAAGCTCATCCTATGGTCCGTTTCGGCCTTCAGCCTGTCGGTGGTCGTGAGCTGGATCTTGTCGGGCTACAGTCAGGAAGGACTGTACTGGCTCGGGGCCTACGTCGTATTTGCGATTCTTCCGCTCGGAGCCACTCTTGCGTTTACGCAACAGGAGGTTTTCTCTACAAGCCGATGGATCTTTTGGTCTGTGGCTATTCTCACCACGGCCTATTTCTACGAAGCCCTGACCGACCGCCTCTCCTGGTTCTACGGGAGGGCCAGTCTGGAAATCCTGGACACGCCTCAAATCGGAAGCCTGTTCATTGCTTCCGTGATTCCCATCGGATTATTTGCGGTCATCTTTCTCGGAGGGGACCTTTTCGGCCCGCCCGCTTGGGGACTATTCCCTGTCGCGCAACTCGTGCGATGGATCTTTACCGCCCTTTTCGCGGGGATGATTGTGTTTACGGGGCAGCGTACTCCCATCTTGGCGTTCCTGCTGTCGACAGCCGCGTGCTTTTTTTTGACGCCGCGCGTCTCCCTTAGACATCGTCTAGCCCTAGTCGCTGGCGTGTGCGTACTCATCGCGTCCGTGAGCTTATTCTCGAATAGCGGCCGTTTCCAGGTTCTTTCGGACATGGCACATGGAGATGCGGAAGCTCTCTCAGTAGACGAAACCGCCTCCATGCGTCTGACTTACTACCGGATCTGTCTCAATACGTTTCTTTCGGAGCCAGTCCTTGGAGCTGGCCTGGGAACCTTTTTTGGAATCTCTTCGCGATCGACGGCCTATCCCGACAGGATTCCGCACAACGCTTTTCTCGAGGTAGCTGCCGGCCAGGGTCTGGTGGGTTTCATCCCGCTGGCGACCTTAGTCCTTGGCAGCGTAACCGTCGGCGCCACCGCTCTCCGGCGGTCGCCGGACACCTTGAGCAAGCGCTCGCGCTTGCTCACCTTCTTGCTGGCTACCACCTTCTACGAACTGGCCCTCGCTGGTATGACGGGCAGCGTCTTCGCCGACTCCACAATGTGGTGTTTTCTCGGCATGATTTGGGCTCTGCGTCTCCCGGAAGGCCGGACCACAAACCACACCGTCGAAAGTCGGACATCGCTGGAGGCGGGCCCGGCACTACGGCCGGTAGGAGCTGGAATTCCACCGAGATAACCTGTGTGCGGAATCGCAGCAGTCCTCGCTTTCGATAGCAGGCCGGAGCCCAGCGCGATCACACGGATGACATCGGTCTTGAGACACCGCGGTCCGGATGATGAAGGTTTCGTGTTCTTAGATCGCAGGGGCAGCCATGTCACCGAGGAAGGGGCAAAACACGGCTGGCCTCCCAACTTCCATTTCCAGATCGCCCTGGGCTTCCGGCGGCTGTCGATCATCGAACTTTCTCCCCTGGGCCACCAGCCCATGTGCAACGAGGATGCTTCCGTGTGGCTCGTGTTCAACGGGGAGATTTACAACTATCTTGAGCTCGCCACCACCCTGAAGAAGCGGGGTCATGTCTTCCGCTCTTCGAGCGACACGGAAGTAATCCTGCATGCTTATGAGGAATGGGGCACCGAATGCGTCGACCAGTTCAACGGCATGTGGGCCTTTGCGCTATGGGATGCTCGCCGTCAGCGGCTTTTTTGCTCGCGGGATCGCTTCGGAGTAAAGCCGCTGTTCTACTGGTGGGACGGGAAAACGTTTTGCCTGGCCTCTGAGCCCAAGGGGATTCTCGCCTCCAACCTCGTGGCCGCGAAGATGAACTCTCCTTACTTGGTTCGCTTTTTGACCGATAGCGTGCAACAGGACGGAGAGCATACCTTCTACGAAGGGATTCTTTCTCTTCTTCCCGCTCATTCGCTTGTACTGGAGCACGGAAAGCTTCGCCGCTTCCGTTATTGGGATTACGACCATCCGGCCGTCCGTCAGCATTATGACTTTTCCGATCCCGAGCGCTCTTTTCGCCAGTTGCTGATTGATTCGGTCCGCGTCCGTTTGCGGAGCGATGTCCCGGTGGGCGCCTGCCTGAGTGGCGGTCTCGATTCCAGTTCTATTGTGGGCATCGTGTCCCACCTGAACGGGCAGGGGAGCCTGGACACCTTTTCTGCGACTTTTGATTCCAAACGAAATGATGAAAGCGCCTACATGCAGTTGGCGGCTGAAGACAGCGGATCCCGCAGCCATTTCATCCGAGTAAGCCCCCAAGAGCTCACTGAAGTAATGCCGCGAATCATCTGGCACCTGGATGGTCCTTGTCTTTCGGCTTCGACCTATCCTTTCTGGAAGGTGTCGCAGCTGGCTTCGGGGCGGGTCAAAGTGCTACTCGACGGGCAGGGCGCCGATGAACTTCTCGGCGGCTACTTCGGTTTCTTTCCGGCATGCGTAGTGGAGTCGGTTCGCGCTGCGCTCCGTGCTCGCAGCGCGAACGCGATGCTCGGCGCCAGTGTGCAACTCGCGGCTGCGGTGGGCACGGCAGGATGGCGGCAACTCTATTTCCTGTACCGGGATTATTCGACGCTGGGCCGGAAGCTGAAACTTCATCGGCGCTATCTGCGCAGCGAGGCCGTGATTCGCCCTGAAGTGCGCTGTCTGGCGCAAGATGCAAACGGGCACAGACCCGAGGGAGTCCCGAGGAAATTCGCCGATGAGCTGACTCAGGTGCTCTACGAACACCACAGTCGCTCCAACCTTCCCGGCCTGCTGCAATATGCCGACGGTATCAGCATGGCCCATTCTCTCGAAGCACGGCTGCCGTTCCTGGATTATCGTCTGGTGGAGTTCTGTTTCGCCCTGCCCCCGGAAACGAAGATTCGCGGGACGACGACGAAATGGCTGCTCCGGAAGGCGATGCGCGGCCTGGTCCCCGAAGAGATTCTCGACCGGCGAGACAAAATTGGGTTTGCCACTCCATTCGCGAGCTGGATTCGCGGACCGCTCCGCGCGTTCATGATGGACACCCTGGACGGCACGCGTGCGCGCCAACGCGGCATCTTTGACTCTGCAAATCTGCGAAAAGTGATTCGACGTCATCTGAGCGGACGGTTGGATATGAGCTTTTACATCTGGCGCTGGATGGCCACCGAACTGTGGTTGCTGAATCTGGACGATTGGAAAAAACGGAGTGCCTGCGCCCAAGAGCCGGTTGTTCTTGCCGGACGAGAGGAGCCTCGGTCTTGCGCCTTGCCATCGTGACCAACACGCTTACCCCCTATCGGAACCCGGTATTTGCCCGGCTCTCTGCCCGCGCTGGCGTCGATTTGATGGTTCTTACGTTTTCGGAAGATCAAGCGCACCGCCAGTGGCCTTTGAATTCGCTTTATGAAGCCAAAACCTTTCCGTGCTATAGGCTGAGTGGGCGAGGGGGGCGTTTCCGGATGTGGCGGGCGCTCCGCCGGTTCAATCCCGAAGCTGTCGTTCTGGGCGGGTATGATGTGGTGGAATTCCAGCACGCTCTCGTGTATTGCAAGCTGCACAGAAAGAAAGCAATCCTTTGGTCGGGCACGACATCCCGCAGTGTTCGGCGACTCGGTCTCGTTCGTTTTGCCCGCAATGCTTTCATCCGTTCGATGGATTCGTACGTGGCATACGGCAGACTGGCGCGTGAGTTCCTGATCGATAGTGGGGCAACCGCAGAGAGAATCGTCACCGGCTACAATACCGTGGATGTCTCCTTCTTCGAGGAGCGTGCAGATTCCTTCCGAAACACCCCAAACTACAAAGAACTGCGTTCCCGCATTGCTCCCGTGTCTTTGCTGTTTGTTGGCCGGCTAATCGATGGCAAAGGGTTTTGCCAACTTCTGGCGGCCCTGGAGCGCATGGAGCGCTCCAGCTTCACGCTGGTAGTGCTTGGCGACGGGCCGCTCCGCGCGGAATTCGAGTCTGAGACCAGGAGAAGAGGCATCAAGACATTTTTCGAAGGATTCCGGGGTGCGGAGGAACTGCCAGCCTACTATGCGGCTTGCGATGTGTTCGTTTTTCCGACGCTCAATGACGTGTGGGGCCTGGTGATAAACGAAGCGATGGCGTGCGGGATGCCCGTGGTGAGCTCCACAGAGGCGGGCGCCAGCTACGATCTGGTGGAAAACGGGCACAACGGCTGGATTGTGAATCCTCTGGACACGGCTCGGCTTGCCGGGATTTTGGGGGAATTGATCGCCGACGGAGAGCTAAGGAAAAAGATGGGAGAGGCAGGCGCTCGCGCCGTCCGAAAGTTCACGCCAGACTCCCTTGCGGACGCGATTCTGACCGCGGCCGGGTCTGTGACCGGCTCCCTAGAACTGACTGAGCCGAATTGCGGCTCGTGCGAGATCTGAGAGCAAACGGAACAGCAGCGATGCAGTCTGGCTTCGAGGCGAGTGTGGCTGACGGATGCCATGAGGCGCGAAGCTGTGCTTTCCGCGGCGGAATCAGCCTTCGGCGATATCGCCCAGGGCATCGGGGCGGCGCTTTCCTGCCGCGCTCGAGGTTCGTTAACCGATGAACCAAAAAGGATTTTATGAAGAGTCCTGGCGGTTGCAGGCCGCTAAAGGGAAGCAGGAAGGATACCTGCATCAGCTCAGAAAGCGATTCACCTATGACCGCTATCAGCTTACGGCGGAATGGCTTCAGGATTTGCAGGGAGAGCTGCTGGACGTGGGCTGCGGTGAGGCGCAGATCCCGGTACTGGCGGGGCGGCAATTCTCGAAGGTCGTGGCCCTGGATGTGGCCAGAAACGTTCTGGAGGCGACACGCCGCAAGTCAAAGACGCTGACCGAGCCGCAGCGTTACGCATTTATTGAATGCGACCTGAATGCAGCATGGCCCTTCGGAAGCTCCTCCTTCGATGTAGTTACTTGCGTCGCGGTGCTCGAACATCTCATTGATCCTAGTTTTGTAATCGAAGAGATCGCACGGGTGCTCAGAAGAAATGGGAGGCTCATCCTCCTGGTCCCGAATCTTGCTTACTTCAAGCACCGTGCGGCCCTCTTGTTTGGACGTCTTCCCCGCACTTCGGGTGACCCGCTGGGTTGGGACGGAGGGCACCTGCATTATTTTACGTTTCGCGCCGTGCGCGGCCTCCTCTCCGAGAAGGGGCTGTCAATCGAGAGAAGGAGCGGTGACGGGCTATTCGGTAAATTCCGGGCCCAGTTTTGGCCGAACCTGTCGGTTGGCAACATTGCCGTGAGGGCAGTCAAGGAGCCAACGAAGTTATAGCGGCCATCCGACCTGATGCCATCGACTAAATGCCTCAGATTCTGAATGTGCTGTTTGAGGAGCGGGTGGGCGGGCCGCAGCTTCGGGTGCTGCAGGTAGCGCAGCAGCTGAAAGAGCGTGGCTACGAAACGATTGTGGCGCTGCCGAAGGGTGATCCGCACTTCGCTCGTTTGCTCGAACGCGCCTCCATCCCGTTTTATGAATTCGATCTGGTCCGTCTGCGCCGCTCCCTCGACCTCCGCCTCCACCTGCGATTCGCCGCGCGCTTCGGGTCCAATGTGGCGGGGTTGCGGAGTCTGATCCGGCAGGAGGAAATCGGCATCGTGCACACGAACGGCCTGATGAATCTTCAGGCCGCCCTCGCGGCCCGGCTGGAAGGCGCGCCTCTGGTCTGGCACATAAACGATGTCTTTACCCCCCCGTTTCTGCGGGCGTTCCTCGTTCCTTTGGTCCGCCGCTGGGCCAGCCGTATCGCTGTGGCCTCGCGTGCGGTTGCCGATTGCTGCTTCCGCGATCGTTCCGCGGTCGAAGACCGTCTCCAGCTCCTGTACGCCCCGGTGGACGTGCGGGAATTCCACCCTGGCCTCAGCGGCGCCAGCGTGCGCCAGGAGTTTGGGATTGCTTCGGACGCTCCGGTGATTGGCCTGGTGGCCAACGTGTGCCCAGGCAAGGGCCACGAGTATTTTCTGGATGCGGCGTCTCTGATCCAGCGCCGGTATCCTCGGGCGAAATTCCTGGTGGTTGGCGGCAAGCTCGAAAACCGCTGCGAGTTTTGGGATGCCTTGCAGGAGCAAACAGCCCGTCTGCAGCTCGAGCGCGACGTGGTGTTCACCGGCCGGAGAAGTGACGTGCCTCAGCTCCTGCGCGCCATGACCGTGTGCGTGCAGGCTTCGGAATCGGAAGCCTGCCCCATGGCTGTTCTGGAAGCGTCCGCCTGCGGCCTGCCGGTGGTGGCTACGAACGTGGGAGGAACGGCGGAAATTGTCGACCGCGGCGTGACGGGAATTCTGATCGAGCCGCGCGAGCCTGCGCAAATTGCGCGCGCGGTGCTGCGTCTGCTCGATAGTCCCGGCGAGGCCCGGCAAATGGGCCTGGCAGGCGCCGAGCGTATGCGGGAACGGTTTTCGCTCGAACGCTGTGTCGAAACGCATGCGCGCATGTACGACGCTGTCCTGCACCGCGCCGAGTTCTCCGTTCTTCCGCTCCGCTCGACCGGCGCTCTCCCCGCCGTCCCGCACTGCGACGACTGCGCCGCCGTGGACGATATCTCTGAACGTGTTCATTCTCGGGATTAACGCTTACCATCCCGGCTCTTCCGCCTGCCTCATCGAGGACGGCCGCTTGATCGCTGCGGCCGAAGAAGAGCGCTTTTGCCGCGTGAAGTATTGGGCTGGGTTTCCGGTTGAGGCCATCCGCTTCTGCCTCTCGCGCGCCGGAGTCACTCCGTACGAGTTGGACCATGTCGGCATCTCGCGCGATCCCAGCGCCAATCTGCATAAGAAACTTCTCTTCGCGCTCCGCCGCCGGGCGAGCCTGCACCTGATCCGCCAGCGCCTGGCCAGCATGGCGGAAGTGCGCGACGCGCGGAAGGAATTGTGCGCGCAGTTGGGTGTGGATCCCCGCGGCCTTCGCGCCCAGTTCCACAATGTCGAGCACCACCGTGCTCACATGGCCAGCGCCTTCTTCGTCTCGCCATTCCAGGAAGCCGCGCTCCTCTCTGTGGACGGATTCGGGGATTTTGTCAGCACCATGGTGGGTGTCGGTCGCGGCAACCGCATTGAGGTGCTCGATGCCGTCAACTATCCCCATTCCCTGGGGATCTTCTACACCGCGGTAACTCAGTGGCTCGGTTTTCCGAAGTTCGGCGACGAAGGGAAGGTTCAGGGGCTGGCGGCTTACGGCAAGCCGAAATACGTGGAAGACCTGCGCCGCATCGTGCGGTTGAAGCCCAACGGACGATTCGACCTGGCTCTCGATTTCTTCGTGCACTGGGCCGAGGGCGTGGACATGACCTGGGAGGGCGCTTCGCCCCAGTTGGGCATCATCTACTCGCAAAAATTCCTGGAGAAATTCGGGCCAGCGCGCCGACCGGGAGGCGAACTCACTCCGCACTACACCAACATGGCCGCTTCCCTCCAGCGATGTCTGGAAGAGTCGGAGTTCCACATCGTGCGCCATCTGCGGCGGCGCACCGGCTTGAAGGCGCTCTGCATGGCGGGAGGCGTCGCGCTGAACAGCACCTTTAACGGCAAGGTGCTGCCCCGAACGGATTTCGAGGACATCTATATCCAGCCCGCGGCTGGCGACGCGGGCACCGCGCTCGGCGTCGCGTACTACATCTATCACCAGATTCTGGATAAGCCGCGTGCGTTCGTCATGAATGACGCTTCGACCGGCCCCTGCTTTCGCAACGGCGCGGTCGAATCTGCGCTGCGGCAGAACAACCTCGCCTACCGCACGTACGATCTCGAAAAGATCCCCGGCCGCGTGGCGCAGCTTCTGGCCGAAGGGAAGATCGTAGGCTGGTTTCAGGGCGGCATGGAATGGGGCCCGCGCGCCCTCGGCAATCGCAGCATTCTGGCCGATCCCCGGCGCGCGACGATGAAAGCGGTCCTGAATGCCCGCATCAAGCACCGCGAGCCGTTCCGTCCCTTCGCTCCTTCCGTGCTAGCCGAATCCACGGGCGAATTCTTCGACCAGACCTACCCCGATCCCTTCATGCTGAAGGTCTACAACGTTCTCGAGCATAGGCGCGCCGAAATTCCCGCGGTGACTCATGTGGACGGCACCGGACGGCTGCAAACCGTGGCCCGGGAGCACAACCCGCTCTACTGGCAATTGATTCGCGAATTTCAGGGCATCACCGGAGTTCCCGTGGTCTTGAACACCTCGTTCAATGAAAACGAGCCCATCGTCTGTCGCCCGGAAGAGGCTGTCGAGTGCTTCCTGCGCACGAGGATGGATGCGCTGGCTATCGGGGAATATCTGGTCGAAAAGGAGGAATGAGCTGTGGGCAATGGCTTTGCATCCATTGTGGATTCCCAATGGGAAGGCCGCGCCGTACTGGTTACCGGGGGCGCTTCCTTTATCGGCTCGCATCTGGTGGACGCGCTCGTCGCCAGGCGCGCGTGCGTCCGCGCGGTGGACGATCTCACCAGCGGAAAGATTGAAAATCTTCAACCGCACCTCGCCTCCAGGCGGGTGGAATTCGTGCACGCGGATCTGCGCGAGCCGGCCGTGGCGCGACAGGCCCTCCAGGGCATCCGCGTGGTCTTCCATCTTGCCGCCGATCACGGTGGCCGCGGCTATGTGGAACTGCATCAAGCCGGCCCGGCTTCGAACTTGTTTCTCGACGGCCTGGTGTTCTGGGAAGCAGTGAAAGCGCGCGTCGACAAAGTGGTCTTCGCCTCTTCCGGGTGCATCTATCCGAACTACCTCCAGACGGACACTCGCCAGGAGCTCTATCTGACCGAAGACAAAGCCGGGCCGCCCTATGACGCCGACAACATGTACGGCTGGGCCAAACTCATGGCCGAAAAAACGCTCCAGGCCTATCACCGGGAATACGGGCTGAAGGCCGCCTCGTGCCGATATTTCACCGTTTACGGGCCGCGCGGCGTGGAAAACCACGCGGTGATCGCCATGATCGCGCGCGCGTTTCTCCGCAAAAATCCCTTCGACGTGTGGGGCGACGGAACGCAGGTGCGCAACTGGACCTATGTGGACGATATCGTGCGCGGAACCATTCTGGCCGCTGAAAGGATTGACGACGGCACCGCCGTCAACCTCGGCACCATGGAACGCATTCGCGTGGCCGATGCCGCTCGCATGGTGCTCGAATTTACCGGTCACAAGGCCGAACTGCGCTTCCGGCCCGAAATGCCCACCGGCCCGCTGAACCGCGTGGCCGACAATTCCCTGGCCAAAAAGCTGCTGGGATGGGAGCCCCAGGTTCTGTTCCGCGAAGGCCTTCGGCGCACGATTGACGCGTATTACGCGTCGCGCGATTTCGCCGCCGTGGAGCGCAGCTTGGAGAATGTCCTCACGGAGCGCTAGCCTGCCGTGCGCATCCTCATTCTGACGCCATTTTACGCTCCCGATCTGGGTCCCAGCGCCTCACTCTATGAGATGTTAAGCGAAGAACTGGTTCAGCTCGGACATCAGGTGTCCGTCATCAGTGCCGTGCCGCACTATCCCACCGGACGCGTTCCGGCGGAATTTCGGGGGCGGCGGGCGCAGCGAGAACACCGCAACGGGGTGGATGTGACGCGCGTATGGGTCCCCAGTCTGGACCGTTCCCGCCTCGGCTTGCGGCTGCTGGGCTTTCTGTGTTACCAGGTGCTCGCAGCCTGTGTAGCACTCCACCGACGTTGCGACGTAGTCATCGCCAGCAGCCCGGCCTTCGAGATTGCCCTTCCACTGTTCGTTCTGGAATTCGCGCGGCGAATCCCGTACGTGTACTCAGTCCACGAAATGTATCCGGAGGTGGGAGTGACGCTGGAGATTATTCGCAGCCGCGCGCTGATCCGGCTGGTGGAAGGGCTCGAGATGCGCTCGTGCCAGCGCGCGGCCCGCGTGCGCGTGCTCTCAGAAAGCTACCGGAAAATGCTCGAAGCCAAAGGGGTTCCGAGCGCAAAGTTGGCCGTAATCGGGGACTGGGCGGACCCGGACTTCATAGGTCCCCTGCCGCAGCGGAATTCCTTTTCTTCCCGCTTCGGCCTCTCGGACCACTTTGTCGTGATGTATGCCGGCAACCTCGGGCCGACGCAGGGACTCGAGAGCGTTCTGGATGCGGCCAGACTGCTGGCCAGAGAGACTTCCATCCGCTTCGTTCTCGTCGGGGACGGAGCGGCAAGGATGGAGTTGGAAGAATGCGCCAGAACGAAAGGCCTGGAAAATGTCCGGTTCGTGCCATTTCAGCCGCGCGCCTTGCTTCCGGAAGTACTGGCCACTGCCCGCGTCTCTCTCTTGACGCTCAGGAAAGGCCTGGGCACCGATTCCGTGCCCTCGAAGCTCTACTCGATTCTTGCCAGCAGACGGCCGCTCGTTGCCGCGGTGGATGAGGGAACCGAAATCGCCAGGGTGGTCCGCGAAGCAGGATGCGGCCTGCATGTGCCTCCGGAGGATCCGGAAGCCCTGCGGGACGCCATCCTGGAGCTTTACCGCGACGCGGAGAAACGCACATGGATGGGTGAAAACGGCCGGGACTACGTGGTGCTGTGCGGGTCGAAACAGTGGGCGGCGAAGAGATTTCAACAGTTGCTGTACGACGCTGCGCCCTCGGGAAAGAAGCCGGAACCGGAGGAGGCTCCGGAACACAGACTCATTTTGCATGGCTGAAGCTTTCGAATTCGTTCCTTGCGTTCTGTGCGGCCAGAGGGAAACGCGGCGATTTGCGCCCGGCAAGGGTCTGGCGCAACTGGTGCGCTGCCGCAACGACGGGCTAGTGTTCTTGAACCCGCGGCCTACGGCCTTCGCGCTGCGGGAATTTCACGCCGGGTTTGTGCGCGAAGACAACACAGAGTTGTTCGACGGGTACCGCCGGGAGATTCTTCGCCGCGAAGCGGAAGCTGTAAAGCAGCTCGTTCCCGAAGGGAGCTTGCTCGATGTCGGCTGCGCCATAGGCACCTTTTTCGAGTTTTTTCCGGTGGATTGCTGGCGTCGGTTTGGAGTGGACACTTCCGGTCTTGGCGTTCAACGCACCATGGAGCATCATCCGGCCCAAATTTTCCAGGGCACCTTGGCGGAGGCGCACTTCCCGCGGAATTTCTTTGATGTGGTGACCATTCTGGACATGCTGTATTACGCTCCCGATCCAGCTGCCGAGCTGTGCGAAGTACATCGCATTTTGAAGGACGATGGCGTTCTGGCGGTGGAAATTCCGGGGCTAGCCTATACACGCCTGCGCGCCAGTGCTCCGGCTTGCTGGCTTCTCGAAGGACGATCGGGCCCGGGGCTGGCTAATTCCCGTCATCTCTATCACTTCTCGCCGCAAACCATCCGCCGGTTGCTGGGCGGATGCGGCTTCCGCGTGCAGCAGATGCTCCCGGAACAGGCTTCTTTGGGTGGTGGCCGTTTTCGCCAGAGGCTGAACCGCTGGCACTTCCAGTTCGCACGAACGGTCCACCGGGCAACGCTCGGCAAAGTTTCCGTCGCTGGCAAGGAACTGTATCTGGCGCGCAAGGAGCCAGATGCGCGCGTCTGGAAATCAGTGGGTCTCGGCAGGGCGTAGTAAAGGATGCGGAACGTGAACGCGTCCCTTCGGCCTGATCCGGGGCCCGCCATCGATTCGTGAACCCTGGAATATTTGCGCGTTGGCTCGAGCAACAAGGGCAGACTGTGGTGCGCACCTATTCATCTTACTGGCATAGCGCAGGTCCTCGAGCCCTTCAAGCATTTCCTTATCACTGGACCATCGTGCCCGGCGAGCGCGAGTTGAACGACCTGATGAGGGACAAGCGGGCCTTCTGTCTACGTTACTCTGCTCCGTTGAACTCACCATCGGGCTGCCTGAGCTATCACGTTGTCCGTGAAGGCCCGGAGTACGACTTCCAGGTCCTGGGAAAGTGGGCGCGCAAAAACGTCCGTCGGGGCTCGCGGAACTGCAAGGTCGAGGAGATCTCGTTCGACCGATTGGCTGAGGAGGGCTGGGCGCTGCAGCGAGACACGCTGGAGCGCCAAGGCCGGCGGTCGCACGTCTCCGAGCGGGAGTGGCGGGTGCGTTGTCTTGCGGCCAAGTGCCTGCCTGGCTTTGAAGCCTGGGCGGCGATTGCTCAGGGACGGCTGGCTGCTTCGGTGATCACGTTTCCGTTGGACGATTGCATCTACCTGCTCTACCAGCAGTGTCACCGCGAGTTTCTGAGCGCTCACGTCAACAACGCGCTTTCCTTCACCGTTACTCAGAAAATGTTGTGCCGGCCCGGCGTCCGCTCGGTCTTCTACAGCCTACATTCGCTGGATGCTCCCGCGACCATGGACGAGTTCAAATTCCGGATGGGCTACGCGGCGCGCCTGGTACGCCAGCGCGTAGTCTTCCACCCGGCGATTGAGCCCCTAGCCCACCCCGCCATGCACGCGATCGTTCGGGCAGCGCGGGCGCTCGTTCCGGGGCATCCCGTGTTGGCAAAGGCGGAAGGGGTGCTTCGGTTTTATCTGCAGGGAAAGCGTCCCCTCGGCGAACAGGATTGCCCCCCTTCGCTCGTGCCGCAGCCGGCGAACGCGAACGAGAGCGAGGAATTGGCGGATCAGACCGCCTGAGGGAGCCCCGCGGAATGCGCGACACATTCCTACCGCTGGCCTCCCCCGCACTGGGGGAAGAGGAAATCGCCGAGGTGGTGGATTCGCTGCGCTCCGGCTGGATCACCACGGGACCGAAGGTGGCGCGCTTCGAACGCGACTTTGCTGAAGCCGTGGGGGCTTCCGCCGCCCTGGCGGTCAACTCGTGTACCGCGGCGCTACATCTTGCGCTCAAGGTGCTTGAAGTCGGCCCCGGCGATGCGGTGATAACCTCTCCTCTCACCTTCTGTTCCGGGGTGCACGTGATCGAGCATTGCGGCGCGCAACCAGTGCTCGCGGATGTTGAGCCCGACACGTTGAACCTGGATCCGCACGAGGTGCGCCGCGCGCTGGCCCGGCTGGCGAAGCGGTCTCCGAGTACGGCGCGCCCCAAGGCCCTTCTCCCGGTCCATCTGTACGGCCATCCCTGCCGAATGGGCGCGCTCACCGCCATCGCCGAAGAGCACGGGCTGGCCGTCATAGAAGATGCGGCGCATGCACTGCCCGCGCGTGACGGCAGGCGTACGATCGGGGCCCCGCTGCCTTGCTTGCGCGTCCCGCTGGTGAGCTGCTTTTCTTTCTACGCCATCAAAAATCTGACCACCGGCGAAGGAGGGATGCTCACCGGGCCGCCCGAACTGGTTGAAGAGGCCCGCATGCTCAGCGTTCACGGCATGGATCGCGATGCCTGGAAGCGCTACGGCCCAGGTGGCACCTGGCACTACGAGATCACGCGCCCGGGATTCAAATACAACATGACCGACGTGCAGGCGGCCATCGGCCTCCACCAACTGCGCAAACTCCCCCGATTTCACGCTCGCCGCAAACAAATCGCACGCCGCTACACAGAAGCCTTCTCCCGGATCGACTCGCTCGAATGCCCTGCCGAACACGATGGTGTGGAGCACGCTTGGCACATTTATGCGTTGCGGCTGAGGCCGGGACGGCTGGATCTAAGCCGGAATCAGTTCATCGAAGAGCTGCGGGCGCGGAATATCGGGACTTCCGTGCACTTTATCCCGATCCATTTTCATTCCTACTACCGCAAAAAGTACGGTTATCAGCCCGAGGACTTTCCCATCGCTTCGAGCCAGTTTGAATCCCTGGTTTCACTCCCCCTTTCTCCAGGAATGACGGACCAGGACGTGGAGGACGTAATCGCGGCAGTCACCGGCATTGCCGCCGGCCACGAACTGGCGCCGCGCGCGCGAGGCTTGCGTTTGGCAGCACCTTCTTCAGCCTAGCCTCGGTTCTGCGGCCTGAGTGCGGTCACGCAGATTCACCCAGTGAACACAGGTTTGCAGTCGCTTGACGAAGGGAGCCCGGCCTCTGGCGCCATGGACAAGCATTCCTTCTCGCACGTGCCGCCAGAAGCTCCTTGCGGCTGCAACGCTGATCCCGGATCTCGTCTATGGCGCATGTTGGACTGCGCCGCAGCGCTTGCTGGAGTGGCCTTGTTCTTCCCCCTCGGAGCGCTCATCGCCATGGCCATCAAAGCACACGATGGCGGTCCCGTTTTCTATTCGCATGCGCGCGTGGGACGGAACTTCACCCGATTTGGACTTTTGAAGTTCCGCACCATGAGGCCCGGGGCCGATCGAGAGGGCGGACCGGTTACAGTTGCCAACGATCCTCGAGTCACCCGCGTGGGGCGTTTGCTGCGCCGGTACAAATTGGATGAGCTGCCGCAACTCATCAACGTGCTCCGTGGCGAAATGCACCTGGTTGGCCCGCGGCCGGAGTCGGAGCGCTATGTGGCACTGTTTCGCGCGGAGTACGAGAAGCTTCTTCGTCACCGCCCCGGCATCACCGACCCGGCCACGCTGGCTTTTCGCAGCGAGGAAGAGATGTTGCGAGGGCGCGAGGCCGAACGCGTCTATGTTGAGGAGATCCTCCCACGGAAGCTCGCGCTCTCCAGCCAATACTTCGAGAATCGCACGCTGCTTTCCGATCTGAGAATCTTGTTCGAGACCGTGATTCGCATTGCCCGACCTCTGCCCCTTCCGGAGACGGGCTCAGCGTCCGCCGGCGCGATGCCGGGAAGGGACTCCCTATGAGACATTTCATCGCACCCTCCGTGTTAGTCCGCGAGATTTTGCCACGCATGCTGGCCGACGCGCTGGCGTTGTGTGCCGCCCTCTTTTTTGCATTCTCGGCCTATTTCGTCGGCTATGCGGTGTATTGGAAACACTTTCCGAACTCGCTTCAGCTCGAACAGGCCTTCCGCGCGCTGTACCTGCAGAACGTGCTGCTTCTGGTGTGCCTGGGCCTGAGCATCTTCTGGCTCTCGGGATTCTACACACACTCGCGAGGGTACCAGACGCGATACAAGGCCCTCGTGGTCGTCAACGCGGTCACGCTGGCGTTTCTCATCGAGGTGCTTCTGTATTCTTTTGTTTTGCGCATCGACACAGTGCCCCGCGCCGTGGTTCTGCTTGCCTGGATATTTTCGGTAGCGCTCATTGCGGGAGGCCGCTTGCTGAAGGACCGGGTGGAGGACGCATTTGTAATTTCGCGCAAGCAGGTGGCCGGCGTGCGCGAGCCGAAACACGTGCTGGTGATCGGAGGGGCAGGTTACATCGGCTCGGTGCTCACCCGGCAGCTTCTCGGGGCGGGATACCGCGTTCGGGTCATGGATTCACTGTTGTTCAACGATGTGCCGGTTGCCGGGCTGTTGCCCAATCCCCATTTCGAGCTGTTGCGCGCTGACTTCCGCCATGTAGAGTCGCTGGTCAAAGCCATGCGCAACGTGGACGCAGTGATCCATCTTGCAGCCATCGTCGGTGATCCTGCGTGCACGATCAAGGCCGATCTCACCAAAGAGATCAACTACGCCGCCACGCGTATGTTGGTGGAAGTTGCCAAAGGGGCCGGCGCCAGCCGTATGATGTTCGCCTCGACGTGCAGCGTTTATGGGGCTGCGGATTTCCTCATGGACGAACGCACCGCCACCTCTCCCATCTCCCTCTATGCACATACCAAGCTCGACTCGGAGCGCGTCATCCTGGAAGCCCGTTCGGCCACGCTTCATCCCACCTGCCTCCGGCTGGCCACAGTCTTCGGACTTTCGCCACGCCCTCGTTTCGACCTGGTGGTCAATCTGCTCACGGCTCGCGCGTTCGAGGAGGGGAAAATCATGATCTCCAATCGGGAGCAGTGGCGTCCCTTCATCCACGTCAATGACGTGGCGCGCGCGTTTCTGTGTGTTCTCCAGTCCCCGCCCGGCGCCGTCTCCGGCGAAATCTTTAACGTGGGCTCCTATCATTTGAATTACACCCTCGGCGACGTTGCCGAAAAGATCCGCGAGCAGGTGCCAGGGCTCGACATCGAATACCGCGAGAATCCCGACAAACGGAATTACCGCGTGTCTTTCGACAAGATCCATTCCCGCCTGGGATTTGTCTGTTCGACGGGGCTCGAAGAGGGAATCGGGGAAATTATGCGCGCCATCGAGTCAGGCCAGGTGAAAAATTACCGCGACAAGCTGTTTTCCAACTATGAGTACCTGCTTGATGCCGGCGACGATCTCTTGAAGAGCGAGCCTGGTGTTCGCCTGTTCGGCGTCCTTGAACCCGACGAAGCTGCCGAAGCGCCCGCCGTCCACAAGGCTTACGCCGCCAGCGCCGCCTCCTAAGCGTCAGCAACTCTGCGCCAGTTCACTTCCTGGAATTTCCCTCCTCGTCATCTAAGCTTCGCATTCCAGACCTCTCCGCTGCACCATGCCCGCTGCCATGTTTCATTGTATATTTTATTTAGTCCTGATTACTGCTGTGCTGCTTGAATCTGCGGAAGCGGCCCATTCTCGAAGCGGAGTACAGAGATGAGCGGCGTCGGACCGAGCGTGAGGGACCGAAAGAGCTGCGGAGCAAGAGACGCCGGTGTGGGGTGCGGCGAGTGTCGGGACTCTCAGGACATTCCCGCCCATCTTGACGCAACTCCCTTCACCCCGCCCACTAGCGATATCTACCGCTGGATGAGCGAGTTACAATACAACTGATGGATAGAACAGGGGTTAGCTAGAACGGCCCAGTTCGGACTCATAATCCGTTGGTCCTAGGTTCGAATCCTAGCGGGCCC
>Ga0187782_10001514_pt1 | contig 16928 bp, 12 predicted proteins | sample 0715_SJ02_MP15_2_FD_132454 | JGI IMG/M metagenome (GOLD analysis project Ga0187782, IMG submission 132454) | Tropical peat soil microbial communities from peatlands in Department of Meta, Colombia - 0715_SJ02_MP15_20_MG | ecosystem: Environmental > Terrestrial > Soil > Wetlands > Peat | place...
AGCTGCCGTTGATCGATCCGGTTTATCCGCTCACCGAAGGCCTGCATGCGAACCAGTTGCGCAAGGTCCTCGACGCGGCCCTCGAGCGCCTGCCGAACTTGCCGGAATGGCAGGACCGAGCCTGGCTCGAGCGTCATGGTTTTCCAGGCTTTGCCGCCGCATTGCGCAGCATTCATCGGCCGGCGACGCCCGAGGCGCTGATGCCCGACGGCGCGGCGTGGTCGCGGCTCGCCTATGACGAGTTGCTCGCCGGACAGCTTGCGCTTGCGCTGCTGCGCGGGCGTCTGCGAAACCGGGCCGGCCGCGGCAGCGCCGCCGAGGGACGCTTGCGCGCTCGCATCGTTGCCGCCCTGCCCTACGCGCTTACGCCTTCGCAGCAGCGCGCGGTCTCCGATATCGTCGCCGATCTGGCACAGCCATATCGCATGCTGCGGCTGCTGCACGGCGATGTCGGTTCCGGCAAGACGGTGGTCGCGCTGCTTGCTGCCGCCCACGTCATCGAAGCCGGCCGGCAGGCGGCCTTTATGGCGCCGACCGAGCTTCTGGCGCGGCAGCATTTCTCGACCATCGCGCCACTGGCGGAAGCCGCCGGCATCCGCCTTGCCATTCTCACCGGCCGTGAACGCGGCCGCGAGCGGGGCGAAATTCTCTCGGCTCTTGCGGCCGGCGAAGTCGATCTCATCCTCGGCACCCATGCACTGTTTCAGGATGAGGTCGTGTACCGCGATCTTGCACTCGCGATCGTCGACGAGCAGCACCGTTTCGGCGTGCACCAACGGCTCGCGCTCGCCCGCAAGGGCGAGGCGGTCGATGTTCTGGTGCTGACGGCGACGCCGATCCCGCGCACGCTCGTGCTCACCTATTTCGGCGACATGGATGTTTCCGAGCTGCGTGAGAAGCCGGCCGGCCGGCAACGGGTCGACACCCGTGCGTTGCCGCTCGAACGGCTGCCCGAGGTCGTCGAAGCGGTCGAGCGTACGCTCGGCCAGGGCCGGCGCATCTATTGGGTGTGCCCACTCGTGGAAGACTCTGCGAGCGTCGATCTGGCCGCCGCCGAAGAGCGCTACGGCGCCTTGCGCCAGCGTTTTGGTGATTCCGTCGCGCTCGTGCACGGGCAAATGCGTGGCACCGAGAAAGACCGGGCCATGGCCCGGTTCGCGTCCGGAGCGGCGCGCATCCTTGTCGCCACCACCGTCGTCGAGGTCGGCGTAGACGTGCCGGAAGCAAGCGTCATGGTCATCGAGCACGCCGAGCGTTTCGGCCTGGCACAGCTCCATCAATTGCGCGGCCGCATCGGCCGCGGCAGCGAGCAGTCGATCTGCTTGCTGCTGTACAAGGCCCCGCTGACCGACACGGCGAAAGCGCGGCTTACGATCCTGCGCGACACCGACGACGGCTTTCGCATCGCCGAGGAGGATTTGCGGCTGCGCAGAGAGGGCGACGTGCTCGGCACGCGGCAAAGCGGCGCGCCCGGATTCCATCTCGCCCGCATCGACCTGCACGGCAACCTTCTTAGGGCCGCGCGCGAAGACGCCGTACTCGTTCTTCAGCGCGACCCGCGGCTCGCTTCAACACGCGGCCAGGCGCTCCGCCAGCTGCTTTATCTGTTCGCGCGCGACGAGGCAGTCAGGCTGCTCGGCGCGGGTTGAAGCGGTTGCCGGGAATTGAGTGGTCTACATCGACCTCGCACCGCGCCTATTGCGCCGACCGGCGATTTTCTGCAGAACGAAGGCCGGAATTGGCTGACCGAATGAATTCATTGATCCGGCGCTTGTCCTCCAAAGCGACGCCCGTGCGATTCGCCGAGGTCGCGACGGGCGGCAACATTGAAGTCCGCGCGCCCTCGCATCAGAACGCCGTCGATCTCATCCCCGGGTGGAACCATGCGTTTCCAGACCGCTACGGCTTGAAGGCCGGCTCGATTGCCCTGTTCGACGATCCTCGGATTCACTGGGCCATCGAACAGTTCGGCGATCTTGCCGACAAACGGGTCCTCGAGCTCGGACCGCTCGAAGCCGCACACACGTCGATGCTGGATCGATGCAATCCCGCTGTTCTCGACGTGGTGGAGGCCAACGTCGCCGCGTATCTGCGATGCCTGATAGCCAAACAGGTGTATGATTTGCGCCGCGCCAGATTCCACCTCGGCAACTTCGTGCCCTGGCTCGAGCGCTCCGAATTTCGGCTCGGCGCTCTATTGCCCTGGCGCAAGCGCGCCCGCAGATACGACCTCATCATCGGTTCCGGCGTGCTCTACCATATGCACGACCCGGTCCATCTTCTCGAACTCATGGCGCGGCGTGCCGATGCCGTTTACCTTTGGACGCACTACTTCGATGCCGGCGCGATGCCACAGGGCGATCTTCGCGGATTTGCATTCACCGAGTACACGCGCACCGTGCGCCGCCGCAAACTGTCGATCTGCTTGCACAGCAGGAGCTATCACGGGGCCGAACGCAACCTGACGTTCTGCGGGGGGCTCAGCGACCTCCACTATTGGATGGAGAAACCGGCAATTGTCGATGTGTTGCGCCTGTGCGGTTTCGACGATATACGAACCGCGCACGACGAGCCGTCTCACCCGAACGGTCCCGCAATTTCCATATTCGCACGGCGAAGCGATCCGAGGCGGTAGTGAAAATCAGAATGCCGGCGTGGTTGGGTGGTGCGCGAGACGGCGAGGCGCGATTCCGAAAATATTATTTTGCCGATGTTCCGGTTGACCTCAACGCCATCCGCGAGTTTCGCGGCGAGGCGTTCCCGGCAAGCGGACCGCCATGCTGGTTGGATTCGCCCGACTCCCTCATCGAGGTCGATCGCCGGCTGCAGAAAGGCATTATCAGCCCGGAGCAGGCGAAGATTTGCGAGAAGTGGATTTTCGACGGCTTCTTCATCGCTCCGGGCTTGATCGATCGCGCCGAACTCGACGTCGTGTGGCGCGCCTATGAACGAGCGATCGCGCAAGGCCGTCTCAAGCCGCCTGCGGAACCGGTGGCACCAGGTGATCCTTATCCGGGCCGCACGCTCGATCCCCATATGCACGTCAAGGAGATCCGCGACCTTCAGCGGCACCCAAAAATTCTCGCGATCACGGATCTGTTGCTCGGTCGCCGAACGCTACCGTTCCAGACCATCATGGGCCACAAGGGAAGTTCTCAGCGCCCGCACTCCGACACCATTCACATGACCACGTATCCATTGGGATACTTGGTTGCGAACTGGATCGCCTTCGAGGACATTCACGAAGACAGCGGCCCACTCGAATACTATCCACGAAGCCACCGTCTGATACCGCCATTGCTCTCCAGGGAAGTCGCGATAGCTCCGCGCGCGTTCAAGACTCGAGGCGCCGCTGCCTACAGCAGCAACTACGAACCCGCCATCGAGCGCTACCTCGCCGCCGCCCGGCTGCAGCCGGAATATTTCCTCGGCAAGACGGGCGACGTGCTGTTCTGGCACGCCGACCTCATCCATGGCGGCGCACCCAGGAAAGACATCTCGCTTTCCCGAAAGGCGCTCGTTTGTCACTATTTTGCCGAAGGCGCGGTGACCTATCACGATCTCTCAGGCAACCCGTCGCGCCTGCATCGCAACGGGATGTATAGCGGGCAGGTCATCGACCAATGAGTTGTCCGGTAGGACTGCCGCTGCGCCGGTAGGGCGCCGAAAAAACGCGGCGGCCATCATCACAATGGACGGCATCACAATGGACGGCCCTGGCCGGCGCCGAGGTCGGCGCCTGTCATCACCGCGTGGTGCTGTGCCCCGCGACCGCTTTGGCCGACGCCGGCAACGCTGCGGTCAGGCCGCACGCGGGCTGGTTTGGCCGACGCTGCCCAACGGATCCGCGCCGAACCGATTCGGACCTTCGGTGCCCTTGGTGCAGTACCAGATGATGAGCACGATCCAGCCGATGATGGGGATCAAGCTGAGCAGCACCCACCAGCCGCTGCGGTCCAAGTCGTGCAGCCGGCGAATCGCGACCGCCAGGCTCGGCAGGAAGGTGGCAAGACCAAAGATGCCGCTGATGATGCCCGCGCCGATCGCGCTGTCGATGATTTGCGTGACCACTTGGCCGATGGTGATGAACAGAACCCAGAACCAATATTCCGATCTCGCGGCTCGATCGGAGAAATTCACGTAGTTGGAAAATCCGGCTGTAATCGCCTGTGCAAAGCCCATGACGGCCCTCCCGTGCATTGCCCATCGGACAATTACCACGGCGGGCGCGCAAAACGAAACGACTTGCCGGTCTATTTGGCCGGCGCCGACGCCTGGCGGGCAGCCTGAGCGGCACGAGCGGTTTCGGCAAGTGCTGCGAATTTGTTCTGAGGCTCGCTGCCGGGCTGGATAATGCCGGCGGAGATGAGCAGCGTCATCGCCTGCTCGACGGTGATGTTGAGATCGATCACGTCGCGCCGCGGGACATAGAAGAAGAATCCGGTCGTCGGGTTTGGCGTACACGGCATGAACGCGGAAACGTACTCCGCGGTCGGCAGTTGCGCGGCGATTTCCGGACTCGGTGTTTGCGTCAGAAAAATCAGCGACCACATCCCCGGCGCCGGGAACTCGACGAGACCGACGCGCCGGAAACTCGTCTCCGAGCTGGAGAACAGCGTCTCGAATATCTGCTTTATGGTTCGGTAGATGGGCCGCACGATCGGCATGCGGCTCAACAGGCTCTCGCCGAAGCTCACGAGCCGGCTGCCGACCAGATTGGCGGTCAGGAAGCCGAGGAGGGTGAGCGCCACGAACGCGATAATCAGACCGACGCCCGGAATTTCGACCGGCAGATAGGTCTCGGGACGGTAAGCCACCGGCAAAACCGGCCGCACCAGGTTGTCGACCCAGGTGACGAACCACCAGACGAGCCACAACGTGACCGCCGCCGGCCCGCCGACGATCAATCCCGTGAGGAAATAATTGCGGATGCGGCTGACGATGCCCGGATGATGCACGGGCGTCTTGCCGGCGGCCCCGGAACTCTCCGCGCGTGGGTCACTCTCGTTGGTCATCGGTCCGATTGCATGTGCCCGCCTTCGCCGCTGCCGGTATATAGCGACATTGCCGACCCGCACAGGGGTCTCGCGGCGGCCACCCGCGATGTCCTACTCCACCGTGACCGATTTCGCCAGATTCCGCGGCTGATCGACGTCGGTACCCATGATTACCGCGGTATGATAGGCAATGAGCTGGACGGGGACGGCATAAATCAGCGGCGCCACCGTCGCCGGCACGGTCGGCAGCGTCAGCGTGACGTGCGGTTGATCGGCGGCGGCATCGGCACCGTCGGCGTCGGTCACCAGGATCAAACGCCCGCCATGCGCCGCAACCTCCTGCATGTTCGAAAGGGTCTTCTCGAACACCCGATCGTGGGGGGCAATGACGATCACCGGCACCGTCTCATCGATCAGCGCGATCGGTCCGTGCTTAAGTTCACCGGCCGCGTAACCTTCGGCGTGAAGGTAGGAGATCTCTTTGAGCTTGAGCGCACCTTCGAGCGCGATGGGAAAGCTCGTGCCGCGACCGAGATAAAGCACATCGCGGCACTTGGAGAGATCGCGTGCGAGGTGCTCGATCTGCGGCTCCAGCGCCAGCGCCTCGGTCATATGCCGGGGCACTCCAATCAGAGCTTGTACCAACCGCTTCTCGTCATCTTCGGAAAGCACGGCACGGGCGCGGCCGGCGGCGATGGCAAGCGCCGCCAGCGCCGCCAACTGGCAGGTGAACGCCTTGGTCGAGGCGACGCCGATTTCCGGACCGGCCAGCGTCGGCATCACCACCTCGCTCTCGCGGGCGATGGTGGAAGTCGGCACATTGACCACCGAAAGAACGTGCTGGCCGTGCTCGCGCGCATAGCGCAAGGACGCGAGCGTGTCGGCGGTCTCGCCCGACTGGGAGACGAAGACGGCAAGGTCGCCGGGTTCGAGCGGGACTTCGCGGTAACGGAATTCAGAGGCGATATCGACCTCGACCGGCAGCCGCGCGAACCGCTCGAACCAGTACTTGGCGACCATGCCTGCGTAGTATGCGGTGCCGCAGGCGGAAATCGAAATACGTTTGAGCGCCCGGAAATCGAACGGCAGCGCGGTCGGCAGGGCGACGCGCTCGGCGACCATATCGAGGTAGTGCGCAAGCGTATGGCCGACGACCTCGGGCTGCTCGTGAATCTCCTTGGCCATGAAATGGCGGTGATTGCCCTTGTCGATGAGCATGAGCGAGGCTTGCGACTTCAACACCGGGCGGTTGACGACCTCGCCGGCGGCGTTGCGGATCACCGCGCGCTCGCGAGTCATGACCACCCAGTCGCCGTCTTCCAGATAGCTGACCGAGTCGGTAAACGGGGCGAGCGCGATGGCGTCGGAGCCGATGAACATCTCGCCCTCGCCGAAGCCGATGGCGAGCGGTGGGCCCTTGCGGGCGCCGATCAAAAGATTCTCTTCACCGGCGAACAGAAAGGCGAGCGCAAATGCGCCGCGCAATCGCGGCAACGTCGCCTTCACCGCTTCGATCGGCGACAGGCCGCGCTTGATCGCCTCGCTCATCAGGTGGGCGACCACCTCGGTGTCGGTCTCGGTGGTGAATTTGACGCCGGTCGCCTCGAGCTCCCGGCGCAGTTCGCTGAAATTCTCGATGATGCCGTTGTGTACCACGGCGAGCTGGTCGGTGGCATGCGGGTGTGCGTTGTTCTCGGTCGGACGGCCGTGCGTGGCCCAGCGTGTGTGGCCGATGCCGATGGTTCCGGCGAGCGGTTCGTGGGTGAGCTTCTTTTCCAGATTTTTGAGCTTGCCTTCCGCCCGTCGCCGCGTGAGCACTCCGTGCTCCAGCGTGGCGACACCCGCCGAATCGTAGCCCCGATATTCGAGGCGTTTGAGCGCGTCGATGAGGTGCGGCGCGACGGGCTCGTGCCCCATGATTCCGATAATGCCGCACATCGCAGCAGACGTTCTCCTTGAAGGCTTCGCCGCCGAACTCTCAATCGTCCGCCGTTAGAGCGCAACCAAACGGAGCCGGGAAATCAATTAACTTTTCGTTTCGTGACTGCGCGGGCGTTGCCGCAGAGCCTTAATCGTCTGAATTCGTCCTCTTGGTCTTGGCGAGCGATTTCAAGCCGCGCAGGCGGGTCGCCCAACCTTCCTTTATGACTTGGCGGCTGCGCGCCAATGCAAGTGCGTCGGGCGGCACCTGTTCGGTGATCACCGAACCCGAGCCGACATAGGCCCCGCGGCCGATCTCGACCGGTGCCACCAATGCGGAGTTCGAACCGATGAAGGCGTCGTCCCCGATCACTGTACGGTGCTTGCGGCTGCCATCATAATTGCAGGTAATCGTGCCGGCCCCGATATTGGCGTTGCTGCCGACGGACGCGTCGCCCACATAGCTCAAGTGGTTGACCTTGGCCCCGGCGTCGATCACCGCCTCCTTGAGCTCGACGAAGTTGCCGACGCGGGCGCCCTCGCCGAGCCGCGTTCCCGGCCGCAGCCGGGCAAACGGACCGACCGACGCCCCTTTGCCGATGTGCGCGCCGGCCAGGTGCGAGAACGAGCGGATGGTCACATCGTCCTCGACGACCACTTGCTCGCCGAACACCACGTACGGCTCGATCACCACATCCTTGCCGAATTTCGTATCCGCGCTGAGAAACACGGTTTCCGGCGCAACAAGGGTGACCCCGGCGTCGAGCGCCGATCGGCGCAGCCGTTGCTGGGCAACGGCTTCCGCCTCGGCGAGTTGGGCCTTGGTATTGATACCGCGCACATCGTCCTCCTCGACTTCCACCGCGACAGCTTTGAGTCCCAAGCTGCGCGCAACCTCCACCACATCGGTCAAATAGAATTCGCCTTTGCGATTGCAGTTGCGGATACTCTCCAAAATGGGCAGCGCGTGCGCACCAGCAAGTGCCATCATACCGCCGTTGCACAGATCGATCGTCTTTTCGCTCGCGGTCGCGTCCGCCTCTTCGCGGACGGCGACCAGCTCATCGCCGGCCATGATGAGCCGTCCATACCCGGAAGGTTCGCAAGGCCTGAACGCCAGCACAGCCGCGGCAGCGCCGCCGGCCAGCGGAGCGCGCAATCGCTTTAGGGTTGCCGGCCGGATCAAGGGCGTGTCGCCGTAGACGATGAGGATATCGTCCGGATGCCGTGCGATCGCCGACTTTGCGGCGAGCACCGCGTGCGCCGTTCCCCGCCGTTCGTGCTGCACGAAGGGTTTAGCCGCGGGCAGAACGCGCCGCGCCTCAGCGGCAACCTCTTCGTCTCCCGCGCCGACCACGACAGCCGCGCCGTCGACGCCGGCCTCGGCGACCGCGGCGAGCACATGGGCGAGCAGCGAGCGCCCGGCGATCGTGTGCAAAACCTTCGGCCGTGCCGAAAGCATGCGCGTGCCGGCGCCGGCGGCAAGCACGATCGCAAGGCAGGTGCGAGCTGCCATCAGCTAAACCTCCATGGTGCTCTCATAGCCGAGCCCTCAGCCTGCCGGAAGCGCGCCAACGCGCCCGCTGGGCGGAAGGCCTGCAAATTTCTTCGGGCCGGTCGGCTGGCGACGGTCCTAAAAGTTCGAATCTGTTATTTTTATTACTGATTCGTCCGGGAACAGACTGGAGCCGTGGGATGCTCGGTCGGGCGCACAAAACGAGCGCGATCCCCAGAAGTGCCGGCGCGCGGTCGGCGGCGAAGCGGCGCTTCGCCATCCGCGACCTTTGGCGGCTGGCCCTGTGGGGCTCCACCGCCGCCGTCGCCCTCTTTGTCGCCACGCTCACGAGCCGCAGTGATGTAGGCTCGCAACGGATCGCGGCGGTCATGTCCGCGCTACATCTCGGCTCTTCCTCCCGTCTCGGCCAGACCGCGCCCGGACTGCAAGCGATTGGCCAGGCTACCCCGCCAACGCCGCGCCAGTTCGACGCGGAATCCGCGGCGCGGCAGCTCGCCCAGGCCGTGCGTGGGCTCATGGACGATCGTGACCGGCTCGCGGCGCGGCTGGCCGCCGTCGAGCATAACATGGAAGACGTCACAGGTTCGGTTACGCAACAGCTCGAGACCTTCAAGACCGCAGCCCGCCCAAACGCGCCCTGGCCCGATGACACGCCGCCGGCGCTCGCCGCCCCGGTAACACCGGAAGCAATCACTGGGGCGCTCGGCGAGATCACACCGGCCGTACCGGCTTCCTCGGCAACTCTGCCGGAGATGCCATCGCCGTCCCCGCCGTCGCCGCCGCCATCCGAGCCGATCGGCCCGCCCGCCCTGGCCACAGCGCCGCCGGCGGCTTACGGCATCGAGCTTGCCAGCGCGCCTTCGATCCAGACTCTGCACGCGCGGTGGGCCGCACTGCACACGACTCATCCGCTTCTCTTCGAAGGTTTACGGCCGGTCGTGGTCATGAAGGAACTGCGCCGCTCCAACCGTGTCGAGTTGCAGCTGGTCGCCGGTCCCTTCTCCAGTGCCGAAGCGGCGCAGCGCCGCTGCGTCTCGCTGGCGGTTCTTCGCCTTCCTTGCCAGCCGACTTCCTTTGACGGCCGAGGTTTGCCGTTGCAGTGATATCGAGGTCAGATGCCGGCGTCGCTCCCTCGATGATCTTGCAGCCAATGCCTCGTCCGCTCTTCCTTCCCACCGCCCGCCAGACGAACTGGCTGTTGGCTGTCGGTTTTCTCGCCGTCGGCGAGGCGCTCTACATCCGCTACATGGCGATCGAGAACCCGACCGTGTCGCTCGCCTGCCAGGCCGGACTGAATACTTGGCTGTGCGGGACGTTTCGGCTCGCCATCCTTCTCTTCCATGACGAAGTGTTCGGCTGGGTCGCGCTTGCCGCCGCCCTACTCAACCTTCTGCGCCCTTCGATTGTGCTGGTCACGTTGACGCTCGCGGCCGCGGGCTTCGGCGTGGTGCTGCACAATGCCGATTTGGCGGGACTGGCGGCGGGCCTGCTGATCCTCAGCCTGGCGCGTTCCGCGCCGGCCCCAGGATGAGCGCAAGGACGATCAATCCCGCACAGAACCAGACCGCTTGCCAATTGGCGAAGCTCTCGTTGAACAGGATGTAACAAGCGGCACCTGACAGGACCGCCGCGGTGACGATTTCGGCCTTTGCTCGTGTCGTGGCGCGCAATGCTGCTCGGCGCGTCAGGGCCATCAGTCCCAGGAACGGGATCACTGCACCGCTCAATGGCGCAAACGGGATGTCGCGGTAACGCGGGTCGAAGACGAGCCCGAGCGCCGACTCCACCGAAAGGAGCATCAGCGCGACCAGGGTCGAGCCTAGCAGCCAGTGAAGCCAATCGCGCTGCTCGCCGGTCCGGCCGAACAGCGAGGCAAAGGTCGGCAGGTCGCGGCGTGCGGCGCAGCCCGCGGCGCAAACGATCGGGGCGACCGCCGCGGTCACCGCAAAGGCGAGAGTGCGCAGCCAGCCGCCGAGGGTGAAGCTTTCGACCGGTACGGTTTCGATGGTCCAACCGACGAGAACCGCTGGGAGAAAGGAAAGCGCGGCGATCTTCGGCCAGAGACGTGCGGACGCATCTTTCTGTCGGGTGGATACCGCGAAGGCGCCCGCAAAAGTCAAAGCCGTGAGCAGAATGCCGGCAAGCCCCTGCAGGAGCCAATGCGGGTGGTCCGAAACGATGCCGGAGAAAGCGAATTTGGGCGCTCCCGTGGAGCGGTCGAGGATCCCCCAATGGGCGCCGGTGGCTCCTTCCAGCGCGCGCTTCCAAGGCTGGTCGAAAGCCTCGATGACATTGACGCGAAAGCCCTCGCGCTGGGCTACGGCCAGCGTCTGAGCAATAACGCGCGCCTGGTTTACTGGGGAGGGCCGAGCTCCCTCGCGCATGCGCCCGGCGCTCGGCCATCCGATCTCGCCGACCAGAATTTCCTTGGTTGGGATGGCGGCAACAATCCGCGCGCGAATATCGGCGACGTGAGCGGCCGCAACCGCGGCCGGCAACGGGAAGTCCTCCCAATAGGGCAGGATGTGGATAGTCACGAAGTCGACCGCATTCTGCACGTCGGGATAGCGCAACCAGTACTCCCACACGTCCGCGTAGGTAACCGGCATCGGCACTTCCGATTTGACCGCGCGAAGCGTGGCCATGAGGTCGGTCGCCGACATCTCCCCACGGAGCAACACCTCATTGCCGACCACCACAGCGGTGATGACGTCCGGGTATTGCTTGGCCAATGCAATTGTGGTCGCGATCTGCTGTCGGTTCTTGTCGGCTTTGTTCGAAAGCCATAGCCCGTGGAGAACCTTCAGCCCGTGCTGTCGAGCGATTCCCGGGATCTTGTCCTGGCCAAACTCGACCGAATAGGTACGCACGCAGTCGGTGTATTTGGCGAGCTGCGCCAAATCAGCATCGATCTGCGAAGGCTCGACCATAGTCCCCGCCGCGAGCGGACTTTGGCTGCCGCGAAAGGGCGCATAGGACACGCAGTAGAGCTTGGCACCCGCCCCGAGGGGAGACGGCGGCAGCACGACCGGCGCCCCGAGCCACCACCAGGCCGCACCGACCGCCAGCGCCGTGAGCGCAAACGACGCCAGTGCCGGTCCGATCGCATGAGGGTCTGGCGTGCGTGACACGCCTCTGCCATTAACCGCACCGCCAACCAATGCCAAGGTGGGGAGCCACTGCGCCGCGATGCGCGCTGGACAAAATGGCGGAGTTGAGGTGTTGTTGGCTTTGCCAGGAAATCGCCGCAACGGCGGCCGAATCCGGCTCAGGAAGCGCCCTTTCTCTTCGGGTCGTTCGGCCCAAAGAATCAATTCGAAGCATGCGTAAGCGTCCCTTCAGCATCGTTGGTAGCCTTTGCGCCGCGCTGTGGTTGGTAACCCCTCCGCTTGCCCTTGCTCAAAACAATGACCCCAAGGCTGCCGAGCACACCGAAGCCGGTAAAGAGGCGCAGAAGACCGACGAATTCGCCGAAGCCCAGCGCGCTCTCAGCGGTCCGGCGGGCAACCCCGAGTGCGTCTGGCTTGGCCGCCGCGTGGTGAGCCTGCTCTGGCGCGACGACCTCGACACGGCCTTCCGCCACCTTGATTTGTATGACCGGTTCGGCTGTCCGGGCGGCCATATCCAGGCGACCTTCCGCTGCCTGATCCTGCACGGAAGCAACATCGATCCCAAGGCCGCGGATAGTTTGAACGGACGGGTCAATGCTTGCTGGCTCAACCCGCCCGCGCCGAGCATGCCGGCGCCGCCCCCGGCAACCGCACCCCCCGCCGCTCCCGCTAAATAGCGGCTTTCGGTCCGATGCGTCGGCCAGCCGGCCGGGACCCCGAATGCCGATCGCCGCCGTCTTTCCGACGCTACCTTGCGTTCACGGTGCCGGCTTCGCGGCCGTGCGGATGGCGGCCATGTGAGGCGGCCATCATGCGCCGACATCGCGACACGAAATAGCCGCCATTTTTAGTTCGTTGTCTTGAATTTGCCATGCACGGAGGCTACTTCATATCTGCCGCTCACAAGGTAGCCTTGTCCCTACGGCCGGTGTCGAACCTTGGGCCGGTTCGGCCGTGTCTCCTCGTCCCGCGTGGTGTTGAACTTCCATGCGCACCGTCGCTGCCGTGCTCGCGCTTGTAGCGTGCGTGCATGCCGGCCTCTGGGCTTCGCTTCGAACCAAAGAACAAGCGCCGGATTTCACCGGTCAGCTCGCCAGCATCTCCTACGCTCCGTTCGTCGGCTCGCAGCACCCGGACTCCGGTGAACGCCCGACTGCCGAGCAGATTCGCGCCGATCTGAAGGCCATCGCGCCCTACACCCGCGCGATCCGCACCTATTCGGCGACTGGGGGCGCTGAGCTCATTCCTCCCATTGCCGCCGAATTCGGGCTCAAGGTCACCGTCGGCGCCTGGATCGACAAGGATAAGGAGCGCAACGAGCGGGAAATTCGCTCAGCTCTCGACCTCGCGCGCCACAACAGCAACGTCAACGCCATCGTGGTCGGTAACGAGACCACATTGCGCGCAGAGATGAGCGTCGACGATCTGATCAAGCTCGTTCAGCGTGTGAAGCGATCGACGGGATTGCCTGTCACCACAGGGGAAATCTGGACCGTCTGGATCGACCATCCGGAGCTGGCCTCTGCGGTGGATTTCATCGCCGCGCACATCTTGCCCTACTGGGAAGGTTTCGACGCCTCCCATGCCGTAGACCATTCCATCGAGTTCTACGAGAAGCTGCGCCGCGTGCATCCCGGCAAGCGCATCGTCATTGCCGAGTTCGGCTGGCCCAGCGCCGGGTACAACTTCCACGATGCCAATCCGGGCCGCATCGAGCAGGCCATCGTCATCCGCGACTTCGTCGCCCGCGCCGAGGCCTACGGGATCGACTACAACATCGTCGAGGCGATCGATCAGCCGTGGAAGACGTTTGAAGGCGGCGTCGGCCCTTATTGGGGTCTGTTCGACGCGTCGCGCCAAGCCAAGTTTTCCTGGACCGGACCCATCACCGATCCGGACTATATCAGACGCGCGGGCTTTGCAGTCCTGCTCGGACTGCTGCTGTCTCTGCCGATCCTGACCATGAGCAGGGTGACGGCAGCGCAAACGCTCATGCTCGCGGCAGCCGCCAATACGGCCGGGGCCTGGTTCGCCGCGATCATCGCCTTCTGGAAGGGCCATTATTTCGTGCCCGGCGCTGCTTTCGCGCTCGGCTTGGGTGTCACGCTCCTTGTGCCGCTGGTCGCGATCGCGCTCGCGCGCCTGCAGGAAATCGCCGCAATCGCCTTCGGCGAGCCGCCGCGGCGGCTTTCCGCAGCGCCGACACCCGGCTCGCCAGCGTTTTTGCCGAAAGTGTCGATCCACATTCCGGCATGCCGCGAGCCGGCGGAAATGGTCAAGACGACGCTCGATGCGGTGGCGCGGCTCGACTATCCGAACTTCGAATGCGTGCTGGTGATCAACAACACCCCCGACCCGGCATTCTGGCAGCCCGTGGAGGAGCACTGCCGCGGACTCGGCGACCGCTTCAAATTCGTGCGCGTCGAGAATGTGACCGGCTACAAGGCCGGCGCCTTGCGGATAGCGCTCGCCCACACCGCTGCGGATGCCGAGATCATCGGGGTGATCGACGCCGACTATGTGGTGACGCCGGCTTGGCTCAAGGACCTTGTGCCTCTGTTCGCCGACTCCCGCGTCGGGTTCGTGCAATCGCCGCAGGACCATCGCGACGGCGACCGCTCGCCGATGCATCGCGCCATGAACGCCGAATACGCCGGCTTCTTCGATATCGGCATGGTGCAGCGGAATGAAGTCAACGCCATCATCATGCACGGCACCATGTGCCTCATTCGCCGCGAGGCCATCGACGCCGTCGGCGGCTGGTCGAGCGACACCATTGTCGAGGACACCGATCTCGGGCTGAGCATCCTCGGCAACGGTTGGCTCGCCCACTACACCAACCGCCGCTATGGGTACGGGCTGCTTCCAGACAACTTCGAATCCTACAAGCGGCAGCGCCAGCGGTGGGCATTCGGCGGATTTCAGTTGTTCCGCAAGCATGGCCGCCGTCTGCTGCCATGGTCGGCCGGGCTGTCCAGCGAGCAGAAGCGCGAATACGCGCTCGGTTGGCTCAACTGGCTCGGCGCCGACGCGATCGGCGTCGTGGTTGCGGTTCTCAATGTCGCCTGGGTCCCCGTGGTCGCGTTCGCCAATATTGCAGTGCCGGACCGCATTCTCACCTTGCCGATTCTCGCTGCGTTCATCGTATCCGTGGCCCATTTCACCGCGCTCTATTGGCTGCGCATGCGGACGCCGATCGGGCAGATGATGGGCGCCGTGTGTGCGGCCATGTCCTTGCAATGGACGGTGGCGCACGCGGTCGGATCGGGCGTGTTGAAGGCAAGCTTGCCGTTCCTGCGCACAGCCAAAGGGGGCGCTGCCCGCAAGGGCGACTTCCCCGCGTTCTGGGAAGCGGTGATCGCGGCGCTGCTGCTGACCGGAGCCCTTACCCTCGTCGTCACGAACTACAAGCAAGTACGTGAAGTCAATATCTTCGCGGCAGTTCTCGTGGTGCAGAGCTTGCCGTTCCTCGCGGCTGTCGCGCTCGCCCTCTTCGAGGGCACCCGCGCCAACTCGTTCGCCTATTGGCGCGGTATCGAGGCCAAGGTCCTCGAGCTTTTGCCGCAGCGCCGGATCGGCGCTGAGCCGCCGAAATTACCGGCCGAGAACCGGGTCGAAGCGGCGCAATAGAGCTGCGCTGGAGGCCGCGGCCGGTCGCTGGCGGCTGATCGGGGAAATGACTGCAATCACCCCGCCAGCGCCGTTTCGGCAAGGCGCACCCAATACGAGGTCCCATAGGGGATCGCCTCGTCATTGAAGTTGTAAGCCGGGTGATGCAGGCCGGCGCTGTCGCCGTTGCCGATGTAGATGAAGGCCCCCGGCCGTTCCTCCAGCATGAAGGCGAAGTCTTCCGCGCCCATCAACGCCGGCCAGTCGTCGTTGACCCTGTCCTTGCCGGCAATCTCACGGGCAACCCCGGCGGCGAAGGCGGTCCGGTGCTCCTCGTTGACCAACACCGGATAGCCGGTCGCGTAAGTCAGTTCCGCCTTGGCGCCATAGAGCCGTGCGGTGCCCTCGACGACTTCGCGCACCCGCTTGCGCAAGAGCTCCCGAACCTTGGGGGACAGAGTGCGCGCGGTGCCGCGCAGCCGGACATGCTGCGGAATGACATTGTCGGTGTGGCCCCCTTGAAACATGCAAATCGAGATGACGGCTGCCTGCACCGGGTCGACGTTTCGCGATACGATCGATTGCAGCTGATTGACGATTTGCGAGCCGACCAGGATGGTGTCGACCCCCCAATGCGGAAATGCGGCGTGGCCACCGACCCCCTCGACGTCAATGGTGATCGAGTCGGTCGAAGCCATCGCGGGTCCTCGACGAATGGCGAATTCACCGATCGGGATGCCCGGATAGTTGTGCATGCCGAAGACTTCCTCGATGCCGAAGCGCTCGAGGAGCCCGTCCTGCATCATCGCCCGCGCGCCGGCCCCGCCCTCCTCCGCCGGCTGAAAGATGACGATTGCGGTGCCAGCGAAGTTGCGGGTCTCGGCAAGGTATTTGGCGGCGCCGAGCAGCATGGCGGTGTGGCCGTCATGGCCGCAGGCGTGCATCTTGCCCGGCACGGTGGATTTATAGGCCACCGCGGTCTGTTCCTCGATCGGCAGCGCATCCATATCGGCGCGCAATCCGACGACTTTGGCCCCGGGTTTGCGGCCGCGGATGACGCCGACGACCCCCGTCCGTCCCATGCCGGAAACGACGTCGTCACAGCCGAAGCTTTTGAGCTTGTCGGCCACGGCCGCGGACGTTCTGTGAACGTCGTAAAGAAGTTCAGGATGTGCGTGGAAGTCCCGGCGCCAGGCGGTAATTTCGGCATGAAGGTCGGCGATTCTGTTGACGATCGGCATGGCGTGGCTCCTGTTCGGGCGTCCGGCGGGCTTGACGGCAGTGTAGCAAATGGCGCGTCGAGCGGAAAACCGATACCCGGGCGGCGCGGGTGTTGGCGAAAATCCCGGTCAATATCCGGCTCAATGGCGATCCCACTGCTCCGGGACCGCAAAAAAACCCGAGCGCCACTGGAAAACCAAACGCCACTTGCGTAATTGACTTCGCGCACGAGCCCGTAGCTCAGTCGGTAGAGCACGTGACTTTTAATCACGGGGTCCTGGGTTCGAGTCCCAGCGGGCTCACCAACAAAACGGTTGCCCGGCCCGGAGCTGGTGACAGAATTGCTGCGACCTACGGCGGGACGATCGCGCGGCGCGTTCAGTAGCGCGCATTCATGCCGAGGCGAAAATAGGGACCGTCGCGGCGATCGGAGTCCAAGCCCCAGCCCCCGGCCATCGACCATTCGAGGGTGTCGATGCGCAAGGCCGTGACATGCAGCCCGAGTTGAAGCTCTTGGTAGCCACTGCCCGCGCCGCAGCACCAAATGTCCTTCAC
>Ga0187782_10001515_pt1 | contig 16925 bp, 10 predicted proteins | sample 0715_SJ02_MP15_2_FD_132454 | JGI IMG/M metagenome (GOLD analysis project Ga0187782, IMG submission 132454) | Tropical peat soil microbial communities from peatlands in Department of Meta, Colombia - 0715_SJ02_MP15_20_MG | ecosystem: Environmental > Terrestrial > Soil > Wetlands > Peat | place...
AAACTCAAGCAAGGTGAGCGGCGGCAATCTGCTTCAGGCGATCGAGCTTGGCATTTACAACGGTCCGTGGACGGTTCCGGACGAGGCGCACAGGATCAACGGCGTCATGCGCTGGTCGCAGGGCACGCATGACAACGGGATCTCCTTCGACGCCATGGCCTACGCCAATCGTTGGCACGCCACCAATCAGATTCCCGAACGCGCGGTGTCGGAAGGGGTCATTTCCCTCTATGGCAACATCAATCCCACGGACCGGGGCGACACCACGCGATTCAGCGTTTCGGGCCGCTGGGCCGAGACGGACGCCAAGAGCCATTCGTGGATCGAAGCCTATGCGCTGCATACGACGCTCGATCTCTATAACGACTTCGACTATTTCTTGGCTCAGCCGCTGCTCGGCGATCAGTTCCGGCAGTTCGATCGTCGCACGGTGCTGGGATTGCAGGCAGAGCACGGATGGAACTATGAATATTCGGGCATGCCGGTTGAAACGCGCGTAGGATTGCAGTCTCGCTACGACGATATTCGCGTCGGCATCCAGGACACTTACAACAAGATGGCGTTTCAGACGCTGACGAACGACGGCGTCGACGAGGGCAGCGTCGCGCTTTGGACCGACACGACCATTCATTGGAAGCCATGGCTGCGCACGACCATGGGCATTCGGGGAGATTATTTCGCGGCGAGCGTCGGCGACTATCAAAATCCCACGCAGGCGGTGTGCCTTCCCGCCTATTGCGCGGGGTCTAGCGGGACGGGCGTGCCGATAGGCCTGCCGTCCTTCATCAACAACCCCTGGACGGTTCCCGGCTACTGGGGCGCCGCCGCCGCCGCGGGACCCGCCTTGATCTGGACGGGTCCCTGGAATTCCGGCTCGAAATCCGCGGCGTTGGACAGTCCCAAGTTCAGCCTCGTTCTTGGGCCGTGGGACAACACCGAGTTCTTCCTGAACTTTGGAGAGGGGTATCACTCCGTCGACGCGCGCGCCACTGTCACGCAGCTCAACCCGCTCGACGGCACCGCGGTCGCGAAAGTTCCGCTGCTCGTGAAGGCCCGCGGCGCCGAAGTCGGCGCGCGCACCAAGTTCATCGATGGACTCGACTCGACATTCACCCTCTTTTGGCTCGATTTCGACTCCGAAAGCCAGTTTGACGGCGACACCGGCCAAACGCTGTTCGGTCGTCCGAGCCGGCGCTATGGCATCGAGTGGGCCAACCACTACTCGCCTTACAGCTGGCTGCATTTCGACGGCGATCTGACTCTGAATCACTCCCGGTCTCGCGGCTGGGACGTGCCGCAGACCGTGACCTACGCCTCTCTCGTCACGCCACAGACGATCGGCTACTTCGCCTACCTCGGCAATGCGCCGGGCAATTACATCCCGGAAGGGCCGCCGATCATCGCCATGCTGACCGTCGAGGTTGGCGAGAAGACTGGCTGGTTCGGCGCAATGAAGTTTCGCTTCAAGGGGACCTATCCCCTGACCGAGGACGGCTACTTCAGGGCCCCGGCGACCGGATGGCTCGATCTGCGCGCCGGCTATCGCTGGGACAACGGCTTGAAGTTCCAGATCGACGCCTTCAACGTGCTCGGTTCGAAGTCGGACCAGATCACTTACGCGTACGGTTCGCTGCTGCCGACCGACCCGCTTTACACGCCGTGCCAGAACGGGTCCGCGCCCGTGGCGGTCTGCGCCATCGGCATCATGGATCGCCATTTCAAGCCGATGGAGCCGGTCGCGGTGCGCGCCACCCTCTCCGGTCCGCTCTCGACCAGCGCGTTCGACCCGCTGTTCGGGCCCGGCGCGCCGAATGTGAAGTCGCCGCTCGACTTCCTCGCCTACGCCGAGGAGGAGGCCCCGGCGCGCGTGACCAAGGGCCCGCCCGTCATCCCGCCGCCGCGCCCCGTCTGGACGGGCTTCTACGCCGGCCTGAACGCGGGCGTCGGCTTCGGAGCCAACAACAACATCTATAATACGAACCCTGCGCTGGGCCCCGGATACGATCCCGCCGTCGCTTTCCTTTGGGACGGGAATCTGGGCAACAGCAACGCCGCCTTCCTCGGCGGCGGACAGGTCGGCTACAATTTTCAGCTTGCCCGGCGCGTGCTTGCCGGCTTCGAGACCGACATCCAGGGCACGGTGGGCGGCAACGGCGCCACGAATTCGAACGGCTCCGCGCCGAGCTTCGCCTTCCCCGGCAACTTCCTGCTCGGAAGCCTGACTGCGTCACAAAAGCTCGACTTCATCGGCACGGCGCGTGCGCGCCTCGGCTATCTCGTTGCGCCGAGCGGGCTGCTCTACGGCACGGCCGGCCTCGCCTATGGCCACGTGACGCTGAATACGTCGAGCCAAATCCTCAACGCCACCGCCGCCGGCGCGATCGTCGGCGTCACTGGCGGCTCGAGCTTTTACTCCGACACGCGCGTCGGCTGGACCGTCGGCGGCGGTTTCGAGTGGATGTTCCTGCCCAACTGGAGCGCCAAGGCCGAATATCTCTATTACGATCTCGGAACCTACAGCGCGCCCACGCTCCAGACGACCGTCGCAGTTCCAAGCGGCGCGGCGTCGATCTCCTCCGCGAGCTACAATCGTGGGCGGGCGAACGGACAGATCGTGCGCGCCGGCGTGAACTATCACTTCGACTTCGGCGGCGCCGCGCCCGTCGTCGCGAAATATTGACGTCCCGCGGCGCGCCGATCTTGGCTCGTCGGCGCGCCGCGATATGGCCTTTTTCAAAAGTTTTCATATTTGTCCCTGAAGCGCCGGCGTCCGGCGCAGCCTCGGCCTGACGGCCGATACGCCGCAATGGAGAATGCGTAAGTGGAACGCAGCGTCTCAGCCCTCTTCCGGGGTACGCACGCCGGACTGCGTGACAGAATCATCGCGATCTTTGCGCTGCTGATTTTGTTCAACGCCGCCGCGTGGCTCTGGGCGCTCGCCGTCTTCCGCGGCTCTCCGTTGATGTCGGGCGCGGCTGTTCTCGCCTATGGCCTCGGCCTGCGTCACGCCTTCGACGCCGATCATATTGCGGCGATCGACAATGTGACCCGCAAGCTCATGTGGGAAGGCCAACGCCCTGTCAGCGTCGGGCTGTTCTTTTCGCTCGGGCATTCGACGGTCGTCGCGGGATTTTCCTGCGCTGTCGCTCTTGCGATCGGCGCCTTCGACGCGCGTCTCGACCTTTTCAGAAGCTTCGGCGGCGTCGTCGGCGCGTCGGCGTCGATCATTTTTCTGTCCGCCATCGCTGTCGCCAATCTCGTCGCGCTGGTCTCGATTTTCAGAAAGCTGCAAATCGTCAAGGCGGGACGCGCCTCGGCTCACGAAGATCTCGACGCTCTGTCCTCGCCAAAGGGGCTGGTCGGTCGCGCCTGCAGCCGCTGCTTCGCGATGATCGGACGAAGCTGGCAGATGTATCCGCTCGGCGTCCTCTTCGCGCTCGGTTTCGACTCGGCGACGGAAGTCGGGCTCCTCGGGCTCTCGACCACGCAATATTTTCAAGATCTGCCGATCTGGTCGATGCTCGCCTTTCCACTTCTCTTCGCGGCGGCGATGACCCTCGCTGACACGGCTGATGGCGTGCTTATGCTCGGCGCCTATGGTTGGGCCTTCGCGACGCCGATCCGTAAGCTCTACTACAATCTGACCATAACCACGGCCTCCGTCGTCGCGGCGGCTTTCGTCGTCGCGCTGCAGGCGCTGAGCCTCATCGGACGCGGTTTCCGCGTTCCGACGGTCGGCGGTTTCTGGGGCGCCATCGACGCCCTGAACGAAGACTTCGGCGTCTTGGGTTGCGTGATCGTCGGCGTGCTCGCGAGCTGCTGGCTGATATTCTACTTGCTGTTTCGCCGCGAAAGCAGGCCTCAACGGGCGGCGCCGTCCTTTGCAGGCCCGCTGCTGCGGGACATCCCAACGGGACGGGAACTATGAGCGCGCGGCGTCCAACGCCCGGGGCGGGCGGCTCGCCACCGAGGCTCGAGGGAGGGAGACGGCCGTTTCAGTTCGAGAGTTTGCTCGGGGCCCTGTCGCTCGAGGCGTTTCTCTCGGAGTTCTGGGAACGGCAGGTCCTACACGTCGAACATGGCGATCCGCGCTTTTACGACGATCTGCTGACGCTTCGCGACATAGAGCGCGTCGTCTCTTCCGGCGGCTTGCGCTATCCCGCGCTGCAGCTCTCGAAGGGCGGGACGTTCCTGCCGCCCGAAGTCTTTTGCAAGGATGTGCGCTCGGGTGACATCGTCTTCTCGGGCGTTCCCGATCTCGAACGCCTGCAAGCGGCCTACCAGGCGGGCGCCACGCTTTCGCTGCCGGGCTTCCACCGCGCCTGGAGGCCGCTGGCGGAGCTCGCCGGCGGCGTCGAAAGCCTGTTCAATCACGGCGTCCACACCAATATCTATCTGACGCCGCCCGGCTCGCCCGGGTTCGATCCGCACTACGACACCCATGAAGTGTTCGTGCTGCAAATCTCCGGGCGCAAGCACTGGAAGATTTACGATCCGATCCTGGATCTGCCGCATCAGAGCCAGCCCTTCCGTCCGGCCATGCTCAAGCCGTCCGCCCCCGTCCGCGAGCTCGAGCTCAAGCCCGGCGATCTGCTCTATGTGCCGCGCGGCGTCGTCCACACGACGGCGTCGCTGGACGAGGCCTCGGCGCATGTGACGCTCGGGATTTCGGTCTACACATTTTACGAGATGCTGACCGTATGGCTGCAGGGTTGCAAAGCTGACGCGAGCGCGCGACGCGGCCTGCCGCCCGGCTTTCTCGACCGGCCTGGCGCAAGGGAGGCCATGGCGCAGGAATTTTCCGAGCTTGTCGCGCGCCTCGGTCGCAGGCTCGACGCAGAGCGGCTCGTCGACGCTTTTTTTGAACGCGTGCGCGCGGGCTATCCCGGACGCCTGGACCTCGACGCGAGCTTCCAGGCCAATGCGTCGGTCAGCCTGGAGAGCCCGCTCAGGACGATCGATCGCAGCCGATATTCGCTGAGCGACGAAGGCGAGCGCGTCGTTTTGCGATTTGCGGACAAGACTGTGGAAATGACGGCGCTCGCGCGCGGCTTCATGCGGGAGATCTGCGCTCGGCCCTCCTTCCGCCTGTCGGATCTCGTCTGCGAGCTCGACGCCGAGAAGCGGCTGGCGTTGGCGGGCCATTTGTTCAACGAAGGATTTTTGATTCCGAGCGCTTGAGCTATTTGAGAGGCGGGCCCCGCTCGCCAACGCTCGGAGACCACTGTGGCTGGCAACGAACTCGTCATTGCGCCCTCGATCCTTTCCGCGGACTTCGCAAAGCTCGGGCGGGAGGTCGAAGACGCCGCAGCCGCCGGCGCCGACTGGATACACCTCGACGTGATGGACGGGCATTTCGTGCCGAACATCACGTTCGGCCCGGCGGTCGTGAAGGCGCTGCGCCCGCTGAGCGCCCTGCCCTTCGACGCGCATCTGATGATCGCGCCCGCAGACCCTTACATCGACGCTTTCGCCGAGGCGGGCTGCGACGGGATCACAGTGCACGCCGAAGCGGGGCCGCATCTGCACCGCTCGCTTCAGGCGATCCGCGCGCACGGCAAGACGGCCGGCGTCTCGCTCAATCCCGCAACGCCGGACTCGGCGCTGGATTACGTGCTCGACGACGTCGATCTCGTGCTGGTGATGAGCGTGAACCCGGGATTCGGCGGCCAGAGCTTCATTCCCTCGTCCCTGGAAAAAATCCGCCGCATCCGCGAGAAGATCGGGCGCCGCCCGATCCGCCTCGAGGTCGACGGCGGCGTCTCGCCAGGGACGATCGCGTCGATCGTCGAGGCGGGCGCCGACACAGTCGTCGCCGGCTCGGCCGTGTTCGAAGGCGGCGGCGGCGCAGCGGCCTACGCCCAGCGGATCGCGGCGCTGCGCCGAGCGGCGGCGCTGGCCGGTACGCTGGAGGCGTAGGAACCCGGAGGCCAAAATTGTCGGATGTCTCAGCGCCCCTCATCCGACCCTCGCTTCGCGAGGCGTAGCGGGGTCGGATGAGGGCTTGCTCCGCCCCAATCCGGCTCCAGCCGCAACGCGCTCGCGCGTTTCGCTTCCACGATGTCGCCGCCGCGGTCGCGATGTGATATGGGCCGAAGCGCAGTTGGATGTCGCGGCGCCCCTCATCCGGCGCTTCGCGCCGCCTTCTCTCGCAAGGGAAGAAGGAACGCGCGAGCCATTCCAGAAAAACCCTGAATTACCGTAATTTAGGGCGCTCACGAGGCAGGGGCCGGATATGTCGGACGGCGAGACGCGGGTCCATGAGTTCAGGCAGCACTGGGTCACGCTGCTTGGCCCCTTCCTGCTCCTGCTCGCCGGCCTCGCAATCTTCAAATATGGGCGCGACTTCTTCCTCTCGCGCGAGGGCCGGCTCCTGCTTTCCGGCCTCTTCGGGACCTTCGAGCCCATGCTCGGGCCGCAGGGCGTCAAGACGCTCGAAGAAATCGCCGAGCCCGTTGTGATCATCTTTCTGATCCTCGTCTTCGCCCTGCCCTTCGTTTCGGCCTATGTCGTGCGCGCGACGACGCGGCTCGGCGTCGACAGCCACCAGATCATCTGGCGTCGCGGCGTCTTCGCCCGCGACATCACGCAGATCGAAATCGGCGAGATCGTCGGCGTCAACGTCTCGCAGACGCTGCTCGGGCGGCTCCTCAATTTTGGCGACGTCGATGTCGAGACGCGCGGCGAGGACCGGCTGGTCATGCGGGTCATGGACGACGCGCGCGCCTTCGCCGGCCTCGTGCTCGACTATAAGCACAGCATCGCGGGCGCGCGATGACGCATCCCTTCTATTCGCTGCACACGCATGGCTTCGTCCGTGTCGCCGTCGCGGCGCCAAGGGTCGCGGTCGCTGACCCGGCCTTCAACGCCGCGCGCACGATCGAGATGGCGCGCCGCGCCGCGGAGGAAGGCGCCTCGCTCGCGCTCTTCCCCGAGCTCGGGATCAGCTCTTATGCGATCGACGATCTCCTCGGCCAGGAGACGCTGCTTGAGGGCGTCGAGGCGGCGATCGGCGACATTCTCGACGCGACAAGAAACCTGAACCTCGTCCTCGCCATCGGCGCGCCGCTGCGCTGGCGGGCGCGGCTCTTCAACTGCGCGGCGCTCGCCCTGCGCGGCGAGATCCTCGCCGTCACGCCAAAGACCTATCTGCCGAACTATCGCGAGTTCTACGAGCGCCGTCAGTTCTCCTCCGGCGCGCACATCGCCGGCGAGGAAATCTCCGTCGCCGGCAAGCGCGCGCCCTTCGGCTCCGACGTCATCCTCGTCGCGCGCGACGTCGACAACTTCGCCCTGCATGCGGAAGTTTGCGAGGACGTGTGGGTTCCGGTTCCGCCCTCGGCGCGCGCGGCGCTCGCCGGCGCGACGGTGCTGCTCAATCTCTCGGCCAGCAACGCCATCGTCGGCAAGTCCGACCTGCGCGAGCTGCTCTGCGCCTCGCATTCGGCGCGCTGCCTGAGCGCCTATCTCTATTCCGCGGCGGGACAGGGAGAGTCCACGACCGACCTCGCCTGGGACGGCGAGGCGACGATCTATGAGCTCGGCTCTGTCCTCGCCAAGGCCGAGCGCTTCTCGAACGAGCCGCAGCTCGTCACAGCCGACGTCGACCTCTCGCGCATTGCCGCCGAACGGGCGCGTCAGACCAGCTTCGGCGACTGCGCCGATCTCGAGCGCGCGCCCTTCCGGCGCGTCGAATTCGATCTCAAGCCCGCGCGCAAGAACATCGGACTGAGGCGCAAGGTCGCGCGCTTTCCCTTCGTGCCCGACGACGAGACGCGGCTCGCCGAGCTCTGCTACGAGGCCTTCAACATCCAGGCGCAGGGCCTGCAGCAGCGGCTGCGCGCATCGAGAATAGAAAAGATCGTCATCGGCGTTTCCGGCGGCCTCGATTCAACGCATGCGCTGCTCGTCGCCGCGACCGCCATGGACGCGCTGGGCCTCTCGCGCGCGAACATCCTCGCCTATACGCTGCCCGCCTTCGCGACGACCGAGCGCACCAAGGCCAATGCGCATGCGCTCATGCGCGCGCTGCGCGTTTCGCCGCATGAGATCGACGTGGCGCCCGCCTGCCGACAGATGCTTGCCGACATCGGTCATCCGGCGGCGAAGGGCCAGGCCGTCTATGACGCGACCTTCGAGAATGTGCAGGCCGGGGCGCGCACGTCGCTGCTGTTCCGGCTCGCCAATCTGCACAATGCGCTCGTGCTCGGAACCGGCGACCTCTCCGAGCTCGCGCTCGGCTGGTGCACCTATGGCGTCGGCGATCAGATGTCGCATTACAGCGTCAACGCCTCCGTGCCGAAGACGCTGATCCAGCATCTCATCCGCTGGTGCGCGCGCGACGCGCGCTTCGGGCCTGAGACGGTCGCGGTGCTCAAGGACATCCTGGCCACAGAGATCTCGCCCGAGCTCGTGCCTGGCGAAGGCGAGACGACGCAGCGCACTGAGGATTTCGTCGGTCCCTATGCGCTGCAGGATTTCAATCTCTATTATGCGACGCGGTACGGCTTCACCCCGCGGAAGATCGCCTTCCTCGCACTGCACGCCTGGGGCGACGCAACGCAAGGGGAGTGGCCTGCGGGACTGCCGCCGGAGAAGCGCGCCGCCTATGACCTGCCGACGATCAAGCGGTGGCTCGCCGTATTCGTGCGCCGCTTCTTCGAGACGAGCCAGTTCAAGCGCAGCGCGCTGCCGAACGGCCCGAAGGTGAGCAGCGGCGGGTCGCTGTCGCCCCGCGGCGACTGGCGCGCCCCAAGCGACGCGTCCGCCGCCGCCTGGCTGCGCGACCTCGACGCGATCCCTTGAAGGCCCACAGCCGCGGAGCCTCACCGCAGTCGCGCCATCAACGCTGTGGGCCGCTCAGCTTCTCTTGCCCCGCGGCGCGGCGTTTGAAAACGGCGGCGGCGGCGTCACCGGCATGTACTGCAGGTTGAGGTTGCCCAGACCCGCCGAAAGATTGACTCCCGTCCCGACGGAGACCGAGATCGGCTGCAAAGAGATTGTGTCATTCGAGCCGCCCACGAGCACGGCGCCGCCCGGCCCCGCGCCGACCGCCACAGATCCTTGCGCGCCGACATAATCGCCCGCCAGGGCGCCAGGCCCAACCTCCTTGGTCGCGGCGACGACGGCCCAGATCAGCTGCCCGGGGCCGCTGATCCCGATGTTCGCGCCCACATTGGTGAGCCGCCCGATGTAGTGAGACGGCGCGCCGCCGACGTCGTTCTTGAACACGCAGTCGAGCGCCTGGTTTTCAGCGAGGATCATGCCCACGCCGCCCGACAGATGGCATTGCAGCGCGCCAACCCTCGAAGATTGCGCCGACGCCCCGGCTGGCGCCAGAATGGCGAATGAGGAGACTGCGCACAGCGCCAGCTTGAAGCGACCCATCGTTCTTTTCCCCTTGCTCAACGCCTCGCATCCACGCGAACCTGCGTCCGCGTCCGCGAAGCCTACAAGAAATGTTGCGATCGATATCATGTTTAGCTATGCGACGTGACGCCGCAATTTATCGCTTCTTGGGCGGAGAAGTCGCGGATCTCGCCCTGCAAGGGCGCACGCTCGCCACGCCGTTGGCGCGGAGCTCACGTCAATCTCAGCATCACGGTCACGAAGGCGACGGCGCCGATCAGCGCCATGCAGATGGCGATGGCGAGCGCTGGCCGATTGAGCGGCAGATTCGCCGAAGCCGCAAGCGGACGAAACTGTTCGGACTGAAGATAGGCGACGAAGGAGACATACTGGCGGATCGCAATCAGGAGCCCGAGGACGCCCGAAAAGATCAACGCCAATCCGAGATAATGCGGCATCATCGGATAGCGCGCGGGCCTGACGTTGCTCATGGCCTCAAACCGGTCGAAGAATTGCACGATCGTGAATCCGAAGCCGATCAGCGTCGTCGCAAGCCGCATCCAGCCCATCAGCGTCGAATCGGCGGCGAGCCGCGTCCTTATCCACGCGAAGTGACTGTCGGACGTCGGCTTGACGATGAGGTCGGCGCCGAAAGCCGCCGTCGCGCCGGCGTCATTTTGATCTGGTTGCTCCAATGTCGCTTTCCTCCTTGCTCCGTGAGCAGGCAGAGCCGGCGGAGCTCTCGCTTCGCTTCAAGAGTCATTTCGGCGGATCCTTTTTCAGGAGGTCCTGCAAAAACTGTATCGCCCTGTCGAGCTGCGCATCCCCGCCCTTGAACGTGGCGTTGGGCAAATTCTCGACGTCGATGTCGGGCTCCACGCCGACGCCTTCGACGAGCTGCTTTCCGTCCGCCAAACTGAATTGAGCGGTTTCGGCGACACGGGCCATGCCGAGATCGACCAGCGGATTATCGTCGTCGAGCCATACGCCGGCGCCGGCGGTGCGGCGACCGATGAGAGGAGCAATGTGAAGCGCCTTCACAGCCGCGGCAAACTCTTCTCCGTCCGAATAGGTTCGCTCGTCGATCAGGACGGCGAGATGACCGCGGAAGGTTTGCTGCATATTGAAAGCGGCTTGCTTCTTTCCGCGCGGGCGCCAAACCGCCCAGGCGCGGCGCAACAGCTTCTCGACGATCCAGCTGTCGATGTTGCCGCCATTGTTGCGACGCACGTCGATGATGAGCGCATCACGGTCATACTGCGCATAGAATTCGCGTGCGAACACGCCCATGTCGGACGCCGTCATGGCGCGAAGATGCAAATAGCCGATGCGGCCTGCGCCTGCGGCCTCGACGCGCGAACGTCGATCCTCCTCCCAGTCGCCATAGCGGAGCGCGTCGTTCCGGCGGCCGTCGATCGCCGAGGCCACCGTCCTTAGCTCCTTGCCGTCGCGTCGCAGACTGAGAAGAACTTGCTTGCCCGCCTGGTTGGCGAGAAGCTCGGCGACATCGGCGACGTCATCCGCCTGCCGCCCGTTGATGGCCACGATCACATCGCCCTCACGCGCGTCGACGCCGGGTTTCGAGAGAGGCGCTCGTTCGCTCGGCAGCTCGGGGTCGGTGCGGTAAATATGAGCGATGCGGTAGCCGTCCGTTTGGCGTTCGAGTTGCGCTCCGAGAAAGCCGGGCAGCGCGCCATCATTTGCCGAACGCAGATCGCCGGGGCGTATTCTCGAATGCAAAGCCGGCAATTCGGCGCTCATCTGCGCCAGCACGTCGTTGAGCTCGTCGCGATCCGTGACCCGATCGGCGAGAGGCGCGAACTTCGAGCGCACCGCCGACCAGTCGACGCCCCGCATGGCGTCGTCATAGAAAAAATAGCGATGCATCAGCCATGAATCGGCGAACATCTGCCGCCATTGTTGCTTCGCATCGATGTCGAGCGCCCAGTCGCGGATAGGAAGCCTGAATTTGTCGAGCTTCTCGGGCGGCTTCTTGTCGGTGTCGACGATGAACAGGTCGCCGACCCTTCGCCTATCGCCCGGAGCGCTTTGGTTGGCCCACTTGCGCAGGTACAGCTTTTTCCCGTCCGCGGAGAGCTTGAAATCGCCGACCTCTTCCAGATATGTCGCAAGCTCCGGCTCGTTGTCCAATGCATTTTCCTCGATGGCAAGCGACGCCAGGGCCGGGCGTCTGTCCCTGTCCGCTTCGACGAGAAGATAGAGGCGCTTGCCGTCGGTCGCGAGGCGCCGGTAGTTCCCGGCCTTCAGTGGAACCTCGAATAGGCGATCGGCGAGCCCGCGCCATTCCACAGCCGGACCGGCTTTCGGTTCAGTCCCCGCGCCCTTCGCTTTCTCCTCTTCTTTATTTCCTTTGTCCCTACGTCCTTCGTTCGCTTCGAGCTCGTTTTGCGGTTGAAATGGAAATCTCGATTCGCCCTGCAACGCGACGGCGTAAATTTTGGAGCGGCGATCGAAGTAGGGGCCGAGATTCCTGTCGCCCCAGGGCGCGCCGTTCCGGCTCTCGAATGTCCGTTCCGACAGGAAATAAAGCCATTTTCCATCCGGCGTAAAAGCCGGACTGGACGAGTCGTAACGATCCGAGGTCAGGCGCGCGCGCATTCCCGTCTCAGGCTCGTATAAAAAGAGCTGCGAGCGTTCCCATCCCGCCTCCGCGCGCAAATAGGCGATATGCCGGGAATCGGACGACCAGACGAGCGTGTCGATGTCGCCCGAGGTTGCGGTGTCGACGAGTTGCGTCGAGCCCGTATCAGGGTCAAGCAGGAACAATCCGCCGTCGCGCGTCGCAAAGGCCAGCGCTTTTCCATCGGGCGAGGGCCAAAGATGGGTGACGAAGGCGGCCGTGTCGCGTGTCAGCTGTTTGCGTTCGAGGCCGCCGTCTGCGGCGAAGCGCCAGATTTCCGTCGCGTCGCCTGTCGCCAATACGGCAAACACCCAGCGGCCGTCGGGGCTCGCTACGGCGTCGCGCAGGCGCTTTTCAGAATGGATCGCGATGTCGATGCGCCGGAGCGGCGGCAGGGCCACGGTGGCGACGTGACCGAGCGCCGTGATCACGACACGATCGCCTTTGGGCGCGAAAGACGCGCTTTCGAAGAATTCCAGCGGGTTCTTGACGACGCGCCTGCGTTCCTGGACGAAATCCGACGTCAATTCGATCGGGATCAGCCGATCGGCGCCAGTCGCAACATCAAGGAGGTGCAGGTCGGCTCCCAGCTGATAGACGATTCTTCCGCGGTCGAGACTCGCGGAACGCACGGAGAAATCCTTGTGATGCGTCACCTGCCGGCGGTCGCCGCCATCCAATCTCATCGACCAAAGATTGTCGCGCCCGTCGCGGTCCGAGATGAAATATAGCCGCTCGCCCCAGAACATGGGCTGGCGTTCGTTCGCGGGCTCGTCGGGAGGCGGCAGGAGCTCGGCTTCGCGAGAGCCCGAAAGATCGAAGCGCCATAAGCGGGACAGCATGCCGCCTCGGTAGGCGCGAACATTGTCGCTCGTTGTCGCCAGACCGAAACGCGTAAAATACAACGTGCGCCCGTCCGGAGCGATGGCGGCGTCCGTTACGTCTGCGAGCGGCAGCACGCGCCGCTTCAATGTCGTCGGGTCGACCGCCGCCACGACTCGCTGTGGGGTGGGGCCATCGTCGCTCGCAGTCGAGTAGAGAACCTCTCCGGTTGGCGCCCATCCCAAAGGGATGTCGCCGCCGCCATCGAACGTCACGCGCTTAGGCGATCCGCCGACCAGGGGAATGACATAGACCTCGAGCGGCCCGTCATAGGAAGCGTTGAAGGCCGCCCACTTTCCGTCGGGCGACGCCACGGCGTGGGTTTCCTGCGCCGCATGCGTCGTCAACCTTAGGGCCCTGCCGCCGCCCGTCGGCGCAGTCCAGAGATCGCCCTCCGCCGTGAAAACGACGCTCTCTCCGGCGAGCGCTGGAAACCGGAAATATCCTTCGGTCGCGTCCGCGTTCCCGACGAAGGAGAACACGGCTAAACCGAGGAGAATGAAACGAATGATGTTCGAGGCGCTCAGCAGCATTTTGCTCGATTGACGGTCCATCCCCCGCAGAATCGAAACAAGGTGGCGCATTCGGGCTCTCCAATAAACATGCCGAGCACGGCGGCCGGCGCGGCTCCAGGCGTTATGACTGAGTTCGGCCGACCGCGACACACGGATTTGTTTTTGGATGCGATCTCGTCTCGGTCGCCGGATGTTACACTCCCGCCGAGCTCATGCAACCATTTTGCCCCCGTCGCCGAGGCCAGGCCGCCTCCGCGAATTGGACGAAAATGCGACTTTCTCACAGCGCGTCAATATTGCTGGCGCGCGACGTTGACTCGAAATTTCCAAAGACTTAACCGTTGCGCATGGGGAGCACGTGCACATGGCGCAAGTCCGAGGCGCTTTTCTGCGCTGTCGTTTGTGCTTGGCTCTTGCTCTTGCAAATCCTTCCAGCGCAAGCAGCTTTCGCGCCCGTGGCGCAGGAAAGCCTCTGCGCCCGGACACGGCCGGAACAAAACGCCCCGCCTGTCGCAGGACATCGTCACTGTCCGTTTTGCGCTCCGAGCGGGTATTTCGGAGCGGCGCTCCATTGCGCGGCGCCGTCAATCGGGGCCGCGCCTAGGACGGGCGTTTTTCGTTTGGACGCGCGCAAATTTGCGCGAGCCGCCGCCGCTGTTTCTGGCTCCTCGGCGAGCTGGTCGCCGCGCGCGCCTCCCTCGCGCATCTCTGCGTAAGCTGGTCGTCGTCCTATGTCCGCAGAGCTCTTGCGGGCGGACAGGTGTCTTCCGTTGGTGGGGCGTAACTCCCATGTATCTCAGAACTCTCGCACTTGTCCTCGCATTGGTCGCCGCGCATTTCCTCTTGCGCGGTCAAAGCGTCGGCGCGACGCGTCCGGCGGCGCACGACGTCGCTCTCTCGAGAATGGTTGGATTGCGAGGGGCCACGCGGACCGCTGTCGGCGAGCAGCCAAAGACGGAGGCTCCCCGCTCAACGGCGTTGCTGACGCCTGATCTCGCGCGCCAGGCCGCGTTGAACGAGCCCGCTGCGCGCACGAAACGCTGAAATCTGACGCGCCGCTCCGAGCGGTCGCGCAGCAGGAATTCGCGTGGACTGATCCCGGCGAAGGGGATCGAGCAGGCGCTTCCTGCTCAGGCGACTGGCGTTCGGCGCGTTTATATTCGGACGGCGCTCAGCGTTTATTGCTGCCTGACGCAGAGGCGGCGAGAGCGCTCGCCGCCGCTGGCGTCGCGGCTCGCTCGGCGGCGACGACCGAGACTCCGCCCTGGCCGCCCGCCGCCGCGATCGCCTCGGGCGTGGTCGCGAGGAAATCCGCGACCTCTTCCGCGCCATGCTCCGCCAGCAGGCTCAAGGACTTTTCGTCCAGCCCCGCCCAAGGGTCCGAGGCGGCCTTGACGCCCGCCTCATAAGAGAGTCGCTGGACGCGGCGTCCCTGACGATCGTACACGTCAAGCACATAGGCGACCCGCGTCGCGCCCTGCGTGGGCGAGGCCGTCAGGAAACCACGCAACCGATAGCTCGCCGTCTCGAGATTGGCGAGGGCCACTTCGCGGTTCTGAGCCGCGTCGGTGAACCGACTCTGAAACAGCGCTTCGATCTCGGGCGGCGGCCCCTCCACGCGGATGATGGCGAGGCTTGCGCCGCGCGGACTGATCTGGGGCGAGGCCATCCGGCGATTCGCGGCGGCCTGGGGTCCGCCCATCTCCACCGCCGTGTCGAGACAGCCGCATAAACAGAGGACGGAAGACAGAGAACAGATGACAGAGGGGCGAAAACGGCTTAATCCGCGGTCGCGCGCGCGACTTCTGGTCTCGAGTGCTTTCGTCACGGCGCCGCCTCCCCAAGCAAAGTGACGAATTATTAGCCGTCCCTTCGCCCAAGGTCTAGAGAGCCGACATCGGAAGACCGGCAACAGATGACGCCATTCGTCGTCGGTCCTCTGATTTGCCCTCTGCAGCCTTGCGCCTGAGCGCGTCGCACACAATCTGAACCAGGGAGAGAGGCCAGAGGGGTCGCCACAGGCGGGACCCAGGAAGCGGGATCGTGGGATCCGTTCTCCGCCCTCCGTCCTCCTGCAACTGAAAAGGACCGCAGACAATGGCAAAAATTATCGGCATCGACCTCGGCACGACGAACTCCTGCGTCGCCGTCATGGAGGGGTCGACTCCCAAGGTCATCGAGAACAGCGAGGGCGCGCGCACCACCCCGTCGATCGTGGCCTTTTCCGACGACGGCGAGCGTCTCGTCGGCCAGCCGGCCAAGCGGCAGGCGGTCACCAATCCGGAAAAGACATTTTTCGCGATCAAGCGCCTCATTGGACGCACCTTCGAGGACCCCATGACCAAGAAGGACATGGGTCTCGTCCCTTATCAGATCGTGCGCGCCGGCAATGGCGACGCCTGGGTCGCCGCAGCGGGCAAGCAATATTCGCCGTCGCAAATCTCGGCCTTCATCCTGCAGAAGATGAAGGAAACCGCTGAAGCCTATCTCGGCGGCCCGGTCACGCAAGCGGTCATCACGGTTCCGGCCTACTTCAACGACGCCCAGCGCCAGGCCACCAAGGACGCCGGCAAGATCGCGGGCCTCGAGGTTCTGCGCATCATCAACGAGCCGACCGCGGCGGCGCTCGCCTACGGCCTCGACAAGAAGCACAGCGGCGCGATCGCCGTCTACGACCTCGGCGGCGGCACCTTCGACATCTCGATTCTGGAGATCGGCGACGGCGTCTTCGAGGTGAAGTCGACGAACGGCGACACCTTCCTCGGCGGCGAGGACTTCGACAACCGCGTCGTCGAATATCTTTCGGGCGAGTTCAAGAAGGAGCAGGGCATTGATCTCACCAGGGACAAGCTCGCTCTCCAGCGCCTGAAGGAAGCGGCTGAGAAGGCAAAGATCGAACTCTCTGCGTCGACGCAGACCGAGATCAACCTGCCTTACATCACCGCTGACGCGGCCGGTCCGAAGCACCTCACGCTGAAGCTCACGCGCGCAAAATTCGAGTCGCTCGTCGACGATCTGATCCAGCGCACCGTCGAGCCTTGCCGCAAGGCCTTGAAGGACGCCGGCATGACGGCGGGCGAGATCGGCGAGGTCGTGCTTGTCGGCGGCATGACGCGCATGCCCAAGGTGCAGGAGGTCGTCAAGCAGTTCTTCGGCAAGGAGCCGCACAAGGGCGTCAACCCCGATGAGGTCGTGGCCGTCGGCGCGGCGGTGCAGGCCGGCGTGCTGCAGGGCGACGTGAAGGACGTGCTGCTGCTCGACGTCACCCCGCTCTCGCTCGGCATCGAGACGCTAGGGGGCGTGTTCACGCGGCTCATCGACCGCAACACAACGATCCCGACGAAGAAGAGCCAGATCTTCTCGACCGCCGAGGACAATCAGACCGCGGTCACGATCAACGTGTTCCAGGGCGAGCGCGAGATGGCGGCGGACAACAAGAGCTTGGGTCGCTTCGACCTCGCCGGCATCCCCCCGGCGCCGCGCGGCGTGCCCCAGATCGAGGTGACCTTCGACATCGACGCCAACGGCATCGTCAGCGT
>Ga0187782_10001517_pt1 | contig 16916 bp, 17 predicted proteins | sample 0715_SJ02_MP15_2_FD_132454 | JGI IMG/M metagenome (GOLD analysis project Ga0187782, IMG submission 132454) | Tropical peat soil microbial communities from peatlands in Department of Meta, Colombia - 0715_SJ02_MP15_20_MG | ecosystem: Environmental > Terrestrial > Soil > Wetlands > Peat | place...
AGCGCCGCGCAGGCGGCCTCGACGGTGACATTTAAGATCGTCGAGCTGTCGTCCAGAGCTTGCGGCGCGAACTGTCCGCGCGCCATCGCCGCCGACGGCGTCATCGAGGAGGAGACGGCGCAGGCCTTCGTCGACCTTCTGCGCGGGGCGGGCGACGACCGCAATTTGCGCAGCGTCGTCTTCTTGAATTCCCCTGGCGGCAACGTCGTCGGATCGATGGAGCTCGGCGCCGTTTTTCGCCGGCTGCATGTCGCCGCCATCGTCGGCCGATTTGATCCGAGCGCGCCCGATCAGCCCTTCGTCGGCGAATGCATCTCGGCTTGCGTCTACGCGCTGATGGGCGGGGTGACGCGAATTGCGCCGCCGGGCTCGCGGGTCGGACTGCACCGCATGTCGATCATCGAGCGCTCGCTCTTTTCGACGACCCGCACGCTCGCCGACCCGGACCTCGTGAAGGTTTTGGCCCAATATGCCGAGCGAATGGGGGTCAGCCGACAGCTGGTTTTGGCCGCGGAATCCCAGGATCCTGACGTCGTGCATCTCCTCACCCGCGCCGAGATGGCGCGCTGGCGACTGGCGACAGCGTTGTTTTTTGGGACCTCTCGTCGGCAGTGAGCGGCGGTCGGCCCACGCCGATCGTCAGGCGGATCGCCCCTCGACTTGATCTGAAGTCATGCCGCCGAATATTCGGCGCGGGCGGCGTTGAAGACCGAGCGGCCCGCGTGGATGTTCATCGCGCCGATGGCGAGGCCGACGATGAGGTCAGGCCATGCGGAGCGCCAGAGAAAGGCGGTCGTCAATCCGGCGGCGATGATGGCGGCGTCGGCGATCGCGTCGTTGCGGGCCGAGAGGAACGCCGCCTTCGTCAGGCTGCCGCTATGTTGGCGATAGCGCGTCAGCATGAGCGCGCAAGACAGGTTGACGACAAGCGAGCCAAGGCCAGCCAGAGACAGCGGCAACGGAGCAGGGGGCACTGGAGCGTTGAACTTCTCCCATGCCGTCCACAGCGTCGCCAGCCCTGGAACAAGGAGGACGCCGGCTAGCGCCATTCCGAGCCGCGCGCGGTTGCGGGCCGTCCAGGCGAGCGCCGCGACGATCAGAAAATCGACCGACGCGTCTTCGAGAAAATCTACGCTGTCGGCGAACAGCGACACCGAGCCAATGGCGAGAGCGACCGCGAATTCGACGCCAAAATAGGCGAGATTGATCGCGGCGACGAGGCGAACGGTCCGCCTCATGTTCTCGTTCACGGGCTCGCTCCTTTTCGTCTCTTGTTGACGTTTATCGCCTGGGAGGAGCAGCGTGAATGCCGTCAGGCGGAGAGGCCGAGCGCCGGCCTGCGCGTCTCGCTCGATCTGCTGGCGCCGTGCGGCTTTGGGCTCGTCTTCAAAGCAAGGCGCCGCCCGTGCTCGCCTTGACTTGACCTAACCGAAGGCTTATCCGCTCACAGCCTTTTGAAAAAGGGGGAGTAGCTCAGTTGGTTAGAGCGCCGGCCTGTCACGCCGGAGGTCGCGGGTTCAAGTCCCGTCTCTCTCGCCATCTCTCCCCGAAATTCAACCCATTCAAGCCCTAGGCTAAACCTTCGAGCGAACGCTATGAAGGCGCTGAAATGTTGAGCGCAGGCGGGGCGGCTTTCGTCTTGCTTGTGGCGCCTTGCTGCGTTAGGGGGTTCGCACGAAAGCGGCGCTATAAGCCGCGCGGGCCAAGCACATATTCAACGACCGCGGGGAGAGACGGTATCGGCGCGCGCCGGCGCCGCGTCCGCGGCAGTTTGGAGACGAGATGGGAAGCGTCGTCGCGAGCTATTTGCCGCTGCTGATCTTCGTCGTGCTTGCCGGGCTGATCGCCGGGGCGCTGCTGATTGCGCCCTTCATCGTCGCTTATCGCAATCCCGATCCGCAAAAGCTCTCGGCCTATGAATGCGGCTTCGATCCGTTCGACGACGCGCGCATGAAGTTCGACGTGAGGTTCTATCTCGTCTCGCTTCTGTTCATCATCTTCGACCTTGAGGTCGCGTTTCTGTTTCCCTGGGCGGCGGCCTTTCGGCAAATCGGCGCCTACGGCTTCTGGTCGATGATCATCTTTTTAGCCGTGTTGACGATCGGCTTCGTCTACGAATGGCGCAAGGGAGCCCTCGAATGGGATTGAACGCGGGCGCGCTCGCTTCCCCTCAGCCGACCGGTCTCGTCGATCCTTCGACCGCGCCGCCCCAGGGCGCGAACGATCCCTATTTCGGCGCGATCAGCAATCGTCTGGCGGATCGCGGCTTTGTCGTCGCGTCGATGGACGAGCTCGTGCACTGGGCGCGCACCGGCTCGTTGATGTGGATGACGTTTGGCCTCGCCTGCTGCGCGGTCGAGATGATCCATCTGTCGATGCCGCGCTACGACGTCGAGCGCTTCGGCTTTGCGCCGCGCGCCTCGCCCCGCCAGTCCGACGTGATGATCGTCGCGGGCACGCTGACCAACAAAATGGCGCCGGCGCTGCGCAAGGTTTACGACCAGATGCCCGAGCCGCGATACGTGATCTCGATGGGCTCCTGCGCAAACGGCGGCGGCTACTATCATTACAGCTACTCGGTCGTGCGCGGCTGCGACCGCATCGTGCCGGTCGACATCTACGTGCCGGGATGCCCGCCGACGGCGGAGGCGCTGCTCTACGGCGTGCTGATGCTGCAAAAGAAGATTCGCCGCACCGGCACGATCGAACGGTAGAGATAAGTCGAGGCGGCGGCGCAAGACAACGAGCGGCGGGACGATGGACGACGGGTTGAAGACCTACGGCGAGAAGGTCGCCCAGGCCTTGCCGGGCGCCGTGCTCGGCTTGCGCTTCGCGTTCGGCGAGCTGACGCTGACGATCGAAGCGGCGCGCATCGTCGAAGTCTTGAAATATCTGCGCGACGACGCCGAGGGTCAGTTCACGTGCTTCATCGACATCAGCGGCGTCGACTATCCGGAGCGCGAAAAGCGGTTCGACGTCGTCTACCACCTGCTGTCGCCGAAACTGAACCGCCGCATCCGCCTGAAGGTCGAGACGGACGAGGATACGCCGGTGCCGAGCGCGACCGCTGTCTTCGCCGGCGCCGACTGGTACGAGCGCGAGACTTACGACTTCTTCGGCGTCCTGTTCGACGGGCATCCGGACCTGCGGCGGATCCTCACCGATTACGGCTTCGAGGGACACCCGCTGCGCAAAGATTTCCCGATGACCGGCTTCGTCGAGGTGCGCTACGACGACGAAGAAAAGCGCGTGCGCAACGAGCCGGTGACGCTGAACCAAGAGTTCCGCACGTTCGATTTTCTGTCGCCGTGGGAGGGGGGAGGGGAGGAGAAGGCGAAGTCCGGCGGTCGGCAATAGGCAGTCGGCAGTCGGGAATGAAGTCGGAAGAGCCGAACGAGATCCGTTCTTACCGAGATCTTCGAGTTTGGCGCGAAGCGATGGATTTGTCGGAGGCGTGTTACCGGTTCACGAAGAGCTTGCCGCGCGAAGAGCTCTTTGGACTGATTTCGCAAATTCGTCGCGCGGTCGTTTCAATTCCGGCGAACATCGCCGAAGGCTACGGTAGAGAGAGCAGAGGCGCTTACGTGCAGTTCTTAAAGACAGCGCAGGGCTCGTTGAAGGAGCTAGAGACGCACCTGCTGCTCACACAGCGCCTTGACCTCGGCAAGCCGTCGGAGGCCGAGGCGCTTCTCACGCACTGCGACGCCATCGGCCGCATGCTGCGTGGCCTCATCCGTAGTCTCAAGGCCGCCGAGGAGGATTAAATGCCCATTTCGACGGTCTCCGACTGCCGACTGCCAACAACCGACTGCCGACGTCCATCATGACCGACCAGCCCCTCCGCAACTTCTCCATCAACTTCGGTCCGCAGCATCCGGCGGCGCATGGGGTGCTGCGGTTGGTGCTGGAGCTCGACGGCGAGGTCGTCGAGCGCGTCGATCCGCATATCGGGCTCCTGCATCGGGGCACTGAGAAGCTGATGGAGGCGCGCACCTACCTGCAGAACGTGCCCTATCTCGACCGTCTCGATTATTGCGCGCCGATGAATCAGGAGCACGCCTATGCGCTCGCGGTCGAGCGGCTGCTCGGCCTCGCCATTCCGCGGCGCGCGCAGCTCATTCGCGTGCTCTATTGCGAGATCGGGCGGCTCCTGTCGCACATCCTCAACGTCACGACCCAGGCGATGGACGTCGGCGCGCTCACCCCGCCGCTCTGGGGGTTCGAGGAGCGCGAGAAGCTGATGGTGTTCTATGAACGCGCCAGCGGCTCGCGCATGCATGCCGCCTATTTCCGCCCGGGCGGCGTGCACCAGGACCTGCCGCAAAAGCTCATCGACGACATTCACGCCTTCTGCGATCCGTTCCTGAAAGTCTGCGACGACCTCGAGACGCTGCTCACCGGCAACCGCATCTTCATGCAGCGCAACGTCGATATCGGAGTCGTCAAGCTTAGCGACGCGCTGTCGCTCGGCTTCTCGGGCGTGATGCTGCGCTCGTGCGGCGTCGCCTGGGACCTCAGGCGCGCCCAGCCTTACGAATGCTACGACGAGATGGAATTCGAAATTCCGATCGGCAAGAACGGCGACTGCTACGACCGCTACCTGCAGCGCATGGAAGAGATGCGGCAGAGCGCGCTCATCATGAAACAATGCTGCGAGAAGCTGAGCCGCGCCGAGGCCCAAGGTCCGGTGACGACGGACGACGGCAAGATCGCGCCGCCCAAGCGAAGCGAGATGAAGGCTTCGATGGAAGCGCTCATCCATCACTTCAAGCTTTACACCGAGGGCTACAAGGTTCCGCCGGGCGAAGTCTATGCGGCAGTCGAGGCGCCGAAGGGCGAATTCGGCGTCTATCTCGTCTCCGACGGCACGAACAAGCCCTATCGCTGCAAGCTGCGCGCGCCCGGTTACGCGCATCTGCAGGCGATGGATTTCTTGTGTCGCAAGCACATGCTGGCGGACGTCAGCGCGATTCTGGGATCGCTCGACATCGTGTTCGGCGAGGTCGATCGGTGAGCGCTATCATGTCCAAGGCGACGGCGTCTCGGTCGTCTCCCCGCCGAGCTCCGCCTTCGCGCCGGAAAAACCTTCGTGTCCGCTTCGAGCCGGTAGAAGAATGTCCGTCCGCCGTCTGAACCATGACCAGCCCGCGAGCTTCGCCTTCACGCCCGAGAACGAGGCGTGGGCTGAAAAGGAAATCGCCAAATATCCGCCGGGGCGGCAGGCCTCAGCAGTGATCTCGCTGCTCTGGCGCGCCCAACAGCAGCACGCATCCTGGCTGCCGCGCGCGGCGATCGAGCGCGTCGGCGACATGCTCGAAATGCCCTATATCCGCGTGCTCGAGGTTGCGACGTTCTATACGATGTTCAACCTCTCGCCGGTCGGGCGCCATCACGTGCAGCTTTGCGGCACGACGCCCTGCATGCTGCGGGGCGCGGAGGAGCTGAAGGCGGTCTTGCACGAGCGGATCGGCCACGAGGGCCATGTCACGCCGGACGGCGCGCTGTCGTGGGTCGAGACGGAATGTCTCGGCGCCTGCTGCAACGCGCCGATGGTCCAAATCAACGACGATTACTTCGAAGACCTCGACGCCGCCTCCTTCGCAAAACTGCTCGACGATCTCGTCGCCGGCAGGCCCGTGACGATCGGCTCGCAAACCGGCCGCGTATCGTCCGAGCCGGTCGGCGGGCTGACGGCGCTGACCTCGCTTTACGGCGTCGATGGGCGAAATGGGCCGGCCTCCGCAAACGGCCATGCGGCCGAGGCGCCCCCGCCTGCCGAAGCGCCGCCGACCGCGCCGGTCTCCCTCGATCCGAAGGACGACGCGACGGTCGAAGCCCAGGCGGCGGCCGAAGAGGCGCAAATCAAGTCCATCCTCGCGACGCTGCCCAAGGATGCGACGCCCGAGCAGAGGGCCGACGCCGTCGGCGCGCGTCCTGTCGGTTTGCCGGCGGCGCGCGACGGCGGGGCCGACGATCTCAAACGCGTCAAGGGCATCGGGCCGGCGAACGAAGCCAAGCTCAACGGTCTCGGCGTCTTTCATTTCGATCAGATCGCCAACTGGTCGCGCCAGGAAATCCGCTGGGTCGGGACGTTTCTTTCGTTTCCCGGCCGCATCGATCGCGAGCGCTGGGCGGCGCAGGCCGCCAATCTCGCGGCCGGCGGCCGAGGCTTGAAAGACGACCCTCCGCCCACGTCGCATTAGCGGGTGAAGCATCCCATGTTGGACGACAAGGATCGCATCTTCACCAACATCTACGGCTTCGGCGACCGGGGCTTAAAAGGCGCGCGCGCCCGCGGCCAGTGGGACAACGCCAAAGCGCTCATCGACAAGGGCCGCGACTGGATCGTCAATGAGATGAAGGCCTCGGGCTTACGCGGGCGCGGCGGCGCCGGCTTCCCGACGGGCCTCAAATGGTCGTTCATGCCGAAGACCGTCGACCCGCAGCGGCCGCACTATCTCGTCATCAACGCCGACGAATCCGAGCCCGGCACCTGCAAGGACCGCGAGATCCTGCGCAACGATCCACATACGCTCGTCGAGGGGGCGCTCATCGCCTCCTTCGCGATGGGCGCGCAAGCTTGCTACATCTACGTGCGCGGCGAATATGTGCTGGAGCGCAAGCGCCTGCAGGCGGCGGTCGACGAGGCCTATGACGCGAAGCTGATCGGCAAGGACAACATCCACGGCTGGCCGTTCGATCTCTACGTCCATCACGGCGCCGGCGCCTATATCTGCGGCGAAGAGACGGCGATGCTCGAAAGCCTCGAGGGCAAGAAGGGCATGCCGCGCATGAAGCCGCCGTTTCCGGCCAATATGGGCCTTTATGGCTGCCCGACGACGGTCAACAACGTCGAATCGATCGCGGTTGCGCCGACCATTCTCAGGCGCGGCGCCTCATGGTTCACGAGCTTCGGCGCGCCGAACAATTCCGGCACGAAGCTTTTCTGCATCTCGGGCCACGTGAATAGGCCCTGCAACGTCGAAGAGGCGATGTCGATCCCGTTCCGCGAGCTGATCGACCGCCACGCTGGCGGCGTGCGCGGCGGCTGGGACAATTTGCTCGCCGTCATTCCCGGCGGCTCGTCGGTCAGGATGGTGCCGGCGAGCCAGATCATCGATGCGCCGATGGACTTCGATTCGCTCGGCAAGCTGCGCTCAGGCCTCGGCACCGCGGCCGTCATCGTCATGGACAAATCGACCGATATCGTCCGAGCGATCGCTCGGATCTCGTATTTCTACAAGCACGAGAGCTGCGGGCAGTGCACGCCGTGCCGCGAGGGCGCGGGCTGGATGTGGCGGGTGATGACCCGGATGGCCGAGGGACGGGCCGAAAAGAAAGAGATCGACATGCTGCTCGACGTGACGAAGCAGGTCGAGGGTCATACGATCTGCGCGCTCGGCGACGCCGCCGCCTGGCCGATCCAGGGGCTCATCGCTCATTTCAGGGGCGAGATCGAGCGGCGGATCGACGACTACGCGGCAAGCGCGCAGGCCGAGTCTATGCGGGCGGCGGCGGAGTAGGGCGATGAAGATCGAAGGCGCCGCCGAAACGATTCGTGCCTTGCGGGCCGACCTGTCAGGCGCGCGGCTTGTCGAAATTTCGGAGGCGGCGAAATGACCGGCGCAATCCATTTCGCCCAGCTCAATATCGGCCGCTTCCGCTATCCGACCGACGACCCGCGCATGGCCGGGTTCATGCAGAATCTCGACCGCGTCAACTTAATCGCCGAGCGCAGCGAAGGTTTCGTCTGGCGCTTGAAGGACGAGAGCGGCAATGCGACGGCGATCCGGCCGTTTCCCGACCCGATGATGGCCGTCAATCTCTCCGTTTGGACGAGCGCCGAGGCGCTCGAGAAGTTTGTCTGGACGACGGTCCACAACCGTTTCTACAACGCCAAAGCGTCGTGGTTCGAGAAACTTTCAACCCCGCATTTCGTGATGTGGAGCGTGCCCGCCGGCCATATTCCGACGCTTGAAGAGGCCAAAGCGCGGCTTGATCATCTGGCGCAATATGGCGACAGCGATTACGCCTTCTCCTGGTCGCACCTCCCGCACGTGAAGCTTTGGATGAGCAGGAAATGCGGTTAGTCAGGGGAGAGGGCGGCGGTCGGATCGATCGCCTCAGCGGAAGGCGAGCTTGAGCGGTGGCGAGAGAGCCCGAGAGTTTGGTTCTTGAATTGCTTCGCGAGATGCGTGGCGACATCGCCGGCGTGCAGGCGCAAATGTGCGACCTGGCCGGCAAGTTCGACGCATTGCGCGGCGACATGGACGAATGGCGCGAGACGATCGCCAGCGCGAGGGGATTTTCCGTCCACGCCAATGTCCGCAGCAAGAAGCTGGAAGATGAGGTCGCGGATCTTCGCCGGCGCGTCGAGAAGCTGGAAAAAGCCCAATGACCAAGATCGTCGTCGACGGCAAGGAACTCGACGTTCCCGCGGACTATACGCTCCTCCAGGCCTGCGAGGCGGCGGGGGCGGAAATTCCACGTTTCTGCTTCCACGAGCGCCTGTCGATCGCCGGCAATTGCCGGATGTGCCTAGTCGAAGTGAAAGGCGGCCCGCCGAAGCCGACCGCGTCCTGCGCGATGGCGGTCAAAGACCTGCGCCCTGGGCCAAAGGGAGAGCCGCCGGTCGTCGAGACGCGCTCGCCGATGGTCGTCAAGGCCCGCCACGGCGTGATGGAGTTCTTGCTCGCCAATCACCCGCTCGATTGCCCGATCTGCGATCAGGGCGGCGAATGCGACCTGCAAGACCAGGCGATGGCCTACGGCCTCGACTCGTCGCGGTTCTTGGAGAACAAGCGGGCGGTCGAGGAGAAATTCTTAGGCCCTCTCGTCAAGACGGTGATGACGCGCTGCATCCATTGCACGCGTTGCGTCCGCTTCATCGCCGAGGTCGCGGGCGTGCCGGAGATGGGCGCAATCGGCCGCGGCGAGGATATGGAGATTGTCTCCTATCTCGAGCGGGCGCTGACCTCCGAGCTTCAGGGCAACGTCGTCGACCTCTGCCCGGTCGGCGCGCTGACCTCGATGCCGACCGAGTTCCATGCGCGCTCCTGGGAATACGCCAAGACCGAGACGATCGACGTGATGGACGCCGTCGGCTCGGCAATCCGGGTCGATTCGAGGGGCCGCGAGGTCATCCGCGTCGTGCCGCGCGTCAATGAGGCGATCAACGAGGAGTGGATCTCCGACAAGACCCGCTACGCCTGCGACGGGTTGAAGGTTCAGCGGCTCGACCGGCCCTTCGTGCGCGTCGAGGGCAAGCTCAAGGCTGCGACCTGGCCCGAGGCCTTCGCGGCGATCGCCGCCAAGGCGAAGGGTCTCGTGCCCTCGCGGATCGGCGCGATCGCGGGCGATCTTGCGACCGCCGAGGAGCTCTTTGCGCTGAAGTGTCTCGTCGACAAGCTCGGCTCGCCCAATCTCGATTGCCGCCAGGACGGCTCGAAGCTCGACCCGAAATTCGGCCGCGTGAGCTACCTCTTCAATTCGACCATCGCCGGCATCGACGAAGCCGACGCGATCATGATCATCGGCTCGAACCCGCGCCGCGAGGCGCCGGTGCTGAACGCGCGCATCCGCAAGCGCTGGCTGAAGGGCGATTTGCTGATTGGCGTCGTTGGCGAGCGCGCCGACCTCACCTATCCATACAACTATCTCGGCGCCGGGCCCGACTCGCTCGCCCAATTCGCCGACCATCCGCCCGCCAACAAGGCGAAGCCGATGTTCATCTTGGGCGCGGGCGCCTTCGCTAGGCCCGACGGCGCGGCCGTTTTGTCGCTCGCCGCCAGGGCCGCGCTGTCGCTCGGCGTCGTCAAGGACGGCTGGAACGGCTTCAACGTGCTCCACAGCGCCGCCTCGCGTGTCGCGGGCCTCGATCTCGGGCTCGTCCCAGGGCCGGGCGGCCTCGACGCAGCGGCGATGGCGAAGGCCAGGGGCGTCGATCTCATCTTCAATCTCGGCGCCGACGAGATCGAGATCGAGCCTGGCGCATTCGTCGTCTATATCGGCACGCATGGCGATAAAGGCGCGCAGCGCGCCGACGTGATCCTGCCCGGCGCCGCCTATACCGAGAAGACCGGCGTCTACGTCAACACGGAGGGCCGGCCGCAATTTGCCGAGCGCGCCGTTTTTCCCCCGGGCGAGGCGCGCGAAGACTGGGCGATCTTAAGGGCGCTTTCTGAAGCGCTCGGGGCAAAGCTGCCCTTCGACTCGCTTGGCGGCCTCCGCAAGGCGATGAACGCTGCGGCGCCGCGCCTCCAGCGCCTCGATCAGATCGAGCGGGCGGATGCGAATGCATTTGCGGCGCTCGCCGCGCTCGGCGGCCAGACGACGAGCGCGCCCTTCGCTTCGGCGGTCGATGATTTCTTCTTGACGAACCCGATCGCCCGCGCCTCGCGGACGATGGCCGAATGCTCGGCGCTCGCGAGGGGCCGCGCGTTGCAGGCGGCGGAGTAGCCGAACGATGTCGAGCCTGACGCCGACTAAGCCAAGGCCAAGCGACCGCGGCGGGCTGATCGTCGCCGGCGTCGTCGCGCTCGCGCTCGTCATTGCGCTCGCCGCCCTCATCTACGGCTTCTTCGTCGGCGGCGCGGCGGCCGAGATGGGGCGGTGGATGCACGAGACGACGATCGGCGTGATCGTCCGCTACGTGATCGAGAGCCTCGTCCTGCTCGTCTGTCTGCTTTTGTCAACCGCCGCGCTCATCTACGCCGAGCGCAAGATCTGGGCGGCCGTGCAGTTGCGGCGCGGGCCCAACGTCGTCGGCCCCTGGGGCGTGCTGCAGCCCTTCGCCGATTTCCTCAAGTTCATTTTGAAGGAGCCGGTGATCCCGGCCGCGGCCAACAAGGGCGTGTTCGTGCTTGCGCCGTTCGTCGGCGTGCTCTTGTCGCTCGCCGCCTGGGCGGTCATTCCGGTCGCCGACGGCTGGGTGATCGCCGACATCAATGTGGGCATCCTCTATCTCTTCGCCGTCTCCTCGCTCGGCGTCTACGGCATCATCATGGCCGGCTGGGCCTCGAATTCGAAGTATCCGTTCCTGTCGGCGCTGCGCTCGGCGGCGCAGATGGTGAGCTATGAGGTGTCGATCGGCTTCGTCATCGTCACCGTGCTCATCTGCGCCGGCTCGCTCAACTTGAGCGACATCGTGCGCGCGCAGGACACGCCGCTCGGCTTCGTCGGCTGGTATTGGCTGCGCCTTTTGCCGATGTTCGTGATCTTCTTCGTCTCGGCGCTCGCCGAGACGAACCGCCCGCCTTTCGACCTCGTCGAGGCCGAATCCGAGCTCGTCGCCGGCTACGCGGTCGAATATTCGGCGTCGCTCTTCCTGCTGCAGTTCCTGATGGAGCTCGTCGCGGTGCTGACGATGTCGTCCTTCACCGCGATCCTGTTCTTGGGCGGCTGGCTGTCGCCGTTGCCGTTTCCGCCCTTCACGTGGGTCCCGGGCGTCATCTGGTTCCTCATCAAGGCATGGAGCGTCGTCTTCATGTTCTCGATGGTGAAGGCTTTCGTGCCCCGCTACCGCTACGACCAGCTGATGAGGCTCGGCTGGAAGGTCTTTCTGCCGACTTCGCTTCTTATGGTCGTCGTCGTGGCTGGCGTCGTCGAAGCCTTCGGCGGCGGACATTGATGAGGGGCCCCGAGGAGACTGGGTCATGACAATGAGAATTGACGCCGCCGCGCGGCAGCTCCTCTTGAAAGAGTTCTTCGGCGCGCTGATGCTGTCGCTTCGGTACATCTTGAAGCCCAAGACGACCTTGAACTACCCGCACGAGAAGACGCCGCTGTCGCCGCGCTTCCGCGGCGAACACGCGCTCAGGCGCTATCCGAACGGCGAGGAACGCTGCATCGCCTGCAAGCTGTGCGAGGCGATTTGCCCGGCGCAGGCGATCACCATCGAAGCGGGCCCTCGCCGCAACGACGGCACGCGGCGCACGACGCGCTACGACATCGACATGACGAAGTGCATCTATTGCGGGATGTGCCAGGAGGCTTGTCCCGTCGACGCCATCGTCGAAGGGCCGAATTTCGAGTTCGCGACCGAGACGCGCGAGGAGCTGTTCTACGACAAGCAACGCTTGCTTGATAACGGCGCGCGCTGGGAGCGCGAGATCGCGCGCAACATCGCGATGGATGCGCCCTACCGCTAAAGAAGCGGCGAGCGCGACAAGGGGGCAGGGGCAAAACGATGTACGGCGAGGCGTTCTTCTTCTGGGTCTTCGCGCTCGTGCTGACCGCGTCGGCCCTCGCGGTCATCTTCGCCCGCAACCCCGTGCATTCGGTGCTGTTCCTCATCCTCGCCTTCGTCAACGCGGCGGGGCTGTTCCTTTTGCTCGGCGCCGAGTTCCTGGCGATGATTCTCGTCGTCGTCTATGTCGGCGCGGTCGCCGTGCTCTTTCTGTTCGTCGTCATGATGCTCGACGTCGACTTCGTCGAGTTGCGGCAGGGCTTCGTGCGCTATCTGCCGATCGGGCTGCTGATCGCGCTGATCGTCATGCTGGAGCTTGGCAGCGTCGCCTACGATTGGGCGGTGTCGCCGGTCGCCGCGCGCGCCGCCTCGCCCGCGGGATCCGTCTCGAACACGGTCGCGCTCGGACGCGTGCTCTATACCCAATACGCCTATTTCTTCCAGGCCGCCGGACTGGTGCTCTTGACCGCCATGATCGGCGCGATCGTGCTGACGCTGCATCACAAGGTCGGCGTCAAGCGCCAGGACGTCGCCGTCCAGGTCGGACGCGCGCGCGAGGCGGCGGTTGAAATGCGCAAGGTCGCCTCGCGGGCGGGAATCTGAGGGGGCAAACGATGGTCGTCTCGCTTCCCCATTACGTGACCTTGGCCGCGATCGTGTTCACGATCGGCGTCGCCGGCATCATCCTCAATCACAAGAACATCATCATCATTCTGATGTCGGTCGAGTTGATCCTGCTCGCCGTCAACATCAACCTCGTCGCCTTTTCGGCCTATTCGCGCGATCTGACCGGCCAGGTCTTCGCGCTGATGATCCTGACGGTCGCCGCCGCCGAGGCGGCAATCGGCCTTGCCATCCTCGTCGCCTTCTACCGCAACCGCGCCTCGATCGCGGTTGAGGACATCAACAGCTTGAAGGGCTAAAGCTTACGCCATGGTCGAAGCGATCGTCCTTCTGCCGCTGATCGGCTTCCTGATCGCAGGCGCGCTCGGGCCATGGATCGGCGCGCGCAATTGCGAGCTCGTCACCACCGGCCTCCTCGCCGTCGCCTGCTTCTTCGGCTGGATCGTGTTTTTTCAGGTCGCGGCCTCGGAGGTCCATTATTACGTCGTCCCGTTCACGAACTGGTTCACCGTCGGCAAGCTCGCGGTGCCGTGGGCTTTCCGCGTCGACGCGCTGACCGGCGTCATGCTCGTCGTCGTGACGACCGTCTCGTTCCTCGTTCACCTCTACTCGATCGGCTACATGGCCGAGGACCCAGGCCGGCCGCGCTTCTTCTCGTATCTTTCGCTGTTCACCTTCGCCATGTTGATGCTGGCGACGGCGGACAATCTCGTACAGCTGTTCTTCGGCTGGGAGGGCGTCGGCCTCGCCTCGTATCTCCTCATCGGTTTCTGGTACGAACGGCCGTCGGCGAACGCTGCGGCGGTCAAGGCGTTCATCGTCAACCGGATCGGCGATTTCGGCTTTGCGCTCGGCATCTTCTTGACGTTTCAGCTCGTCGGCTCCGTGTCGTTCGACTCGATCTTCGCCGCTGCGCCGGCCTTGGCCGGCAAGCCGATCCACATTTTCGGCGCCGACTGGGACGCGGTGACGCTAGCCTGTCTGCTGCTCTTCATGGGCGCGATGGGCAAGTCGGCGCAATTTCTGCTCCACACCTGGCTTCCCGACGCGATGGAAGGGCCGACGCCGGTTTCGGCCTTGATCCATGCGGCGACGATGGTCACGGCCGGCGTGTTCATGGTGGCGCGCCTCTCGCCGCTCTTCGAGCAATCGCCGGCCGCGCTCAATGTCGTCATGATCGTCGGGGCGACGACGGCGTTCTTCGCGGCGACCGTCGGCCTCGTCCAAAACGACATCAAGCGCGTCATCGCGTATTCGACGTGCTCGCAACTTGGCTACATGTTCGTCGGCCTTGGGGCCGGCGGCTACAGCCTCGGCATCTTCCATCTCTTCACCCACGCCTTCTTCAAGGCGCTGCTGTTCTTGGGCGCGGGCTCAGTCATCCAAGCGATGCATCACGAGCAAGACATGCGCCGCATGGGCGGCTTAAAGGACGAGATCCCGTTCACCTTCTGGATGATGGTCATCGGCACGTTGGCGCTGACCGGCGTCGGCTTGCCGTTCACCTCGCTCGGCTTTGCGGGCTACGTCTCAAAGGATGCGATCATCGAGGCGACTTACGCCTCGACGCGCGGCGCGGCGTCGTACGCGTTCCTCTGCGTCGTCGTCGCCGCGGCCTTCACCTCGTTTTATTCCTGGCGCCTCGTCTTCATGACCTTCTTCGGCCATCGCGGCGACTGGGCGGCAAGCCTGCCGCACGTCGCCCATGACGATCACGGCCACGGCGACGCGCATGGCGATCATCCGGCCCACGAATCGCCCAATGTGATGCTCATTCCGCTCGCCGCGCTCGCCGTCGGCGCCGCGTTCGCCGGCATGATCTTCAAGTCGTGGTTTATCGGCGGCGGCGTCGAGTGGTTCTGGAAGGGCGCGGTGGCGATCGGCGGCGACAACAAGCTGCTTGAGAACATGGAGCACGTCCCCTGGCTCGTGTCGCTCATGCCGACGATCATGATGCTCGGCGGATTGGGGCTCGCTTATTCCATGTACGTCGTCGACAAGAGCCTGCCGGCGAAGCTCGCCGACGCCAATCCGCTCCTTTACCGCTTCCTGCTGAACAAGTGGTATTTCGACGAGATCTACGATTTCCTGTTCGTCCGCCCGGCCTTCTGGATCGGCCGCCTGTTCTGGAAGGGCGGCGACGGCGCGATCATCGACGGCCTGGGGCCGGACGGCGTCTCGGCGCGTGTGCTCGACGTCACGCGCGGCGCGATCCGGCTGCAGAGCGGCTACATCTACCACTACGCCTTTGCGATGCTGCTCGGCGTCGCCGTCTTCGTCACTTGGTACCTGTTCCAAGGGGTCGCCCGATGATCGGCATTCTTTCCGGTCTGTTGGCGCTTCCCCTGCTCGGCGCGCTCGGCGTCTTCCTGCTGCGCGGCGACAGCGAGGCGACGCGCAACAACGCCCGATGGATCGCGCTGTGGACGACGCTCGTCACCTTCGGGCTCTCGATCGTCGCCTGGATGCGGTTCGATCCGACGTCCTCCGATTTTCAGCTCGTCGAAAGCGCCAACTGGCTCCTGAACGGCATCATCTACAAGGTCGGCGTCGACGGCGTCTCAATGCCGTTCGTGCTGCTGACGACGTTCCTGATGCCGATCAGCATTCTCGCGTCATGGCGGTCGATCACCTATCGGGTGAAAGAGTACATGATCGCGTTTCTCGTCCTCGAGGCGCTGATGGTCGGCGTGTTCGTCGCGCTCGATCTCGTGTTCTTCTACCTGGTCTTCGAGGGCGGCCTCATCCCGATGTTTCTCATCATCGGCGTCTGGGGCGGCAAGCGCCGCGTCTATTCGGCCTTCAAGTTCTTCCTTTATACGCTCGTCGGCTCGCTCCTGATGTTGCTCGCCATCATGGCGATGTATTGGCAGGCGGGAACGACCGACATCGTCGCGCTGCTGCACACTCAGTTCCCGGCCGCAATGCAGAAATGGCTGTGGCTCGCCTTCTTCGCGTCATTCGCCGTGAAGATGCCGATGTGGCCGGTGCACACCTGGCTCCCCGACGCCCATGTCGAGGCGCCGACGGCGGGCTCGGTGATCCTAGCGGCGATCCTCTTGAAGATGGGCGGCTACGGCTTCATCCGCTTTTCGCTGCCGATGTTCCCGGAGGCCTCGGTCGCCTACACGCCGCTGATCTACACGCTGTCGATCATCGCCATCGTCTACACCTCGCTCGTCGCGTTGGTGCAGGAGGACATTAAGAAGCTCATCGCCTATTCCTCCGTCGCGCATATGGGCTTCGTGACGATGGGCATCTTCGCCGCCAACAGCCAGGGCGTTCAGGGCGCGATCTACCAGATGGTGAGCCACGGCCTCGTGTCGGGCGCGCTCTTCCTCTCGGTCGGCGTCATCTATGACCGACTGCATACGCGCGAGATCGCCGCGTTCGGCGGACTGGTGAAGCCGATGCCGCTTTTTGCGCTGGCGCTCATGCTGTTCACCCTCGCGAACGTCGGCCTCCCAGGCACGAGCGGGTTCGTCGGCGAGTTCCTGACGTTGATCGGCGCCTTCCAATCGAACGCAACCGTCGCGCTGTTCGCGACGACCGGCGTCATCCTGTCGGCGGCCTATGCGCTCTATCTTTATCAGCGGGTGATCTTCGGAGTTTGCGACAAGCCGAACCTGCTGTCGCTCGCCGACTTGAGCCGGCGGGAGATCGTCGTGCTGACGCCGCTCGCGCTGTTGATCGTCTTCTATGGCCTCCACCCGCAGCCGATCCTCGACGCCAGCGGACCGGCGGTCGAGAATGTCCTGAAGACCTTCGCCGCCGGCGTCGAGGCGGTAAAGGCGGCGGCGCTCTAAAGGCGGGCTGAGCATGCGGCGTAAACGAGACAACGTGAACAAGGGATCATGACCACCGCGCTCTCGCTTCCTCTCGTTCTGCCTGAGGCGCTGCTGGCGCTCGGGGCCCTGGCGCTGCTCACCCCCGGGAGCGCCACGCGGCTGCGCGTCTTCATGCTGACGCTGGCCGTCTTCGATGACCTCGGCGCGCTCGCGGTCATCGCGACGGTATACGCCGGACACATCTCGCTGACGGCGCTCGCGGTCGCGATCGGGCTGTTCGGGCTGCTGCTCGCGCTCCGCTACGCGCCGGCGTGGCG
>Ga0187782_10001519_pt1 | contig 16904 bp, 10 predicted proteins | sample 0715_SJ02_MP15_2_FD_132454 | JGI IMG/M metagenome (GOLD analysis project Ga0187782, IMG submission 132454) | Tropical peat soil microbial communities from peatlands in Department of Meta, Colombia - 0715_SJ02_MP15_20_MG | ecosystem: Environmental > Terrestrial > Soil > Wetlands > Peat | place...
ATGCCATCCGCCAACGCTGGATCGACTACTGGGAGACGACCACCGGCCACCGCACGTCGATGACGACGAATCCGCGCTGAAGGACGTTGCTTCGCGATGTTGACATCCTGGTCGACCGCTAAATTGTCTTCCGTAAATCAGCGAATCAGGAACTGCCTCAAACCCTCGCAGCTCGGGGGACGCAGCGGGAGAAGTCTTTGGTGATAAGCGCCACCACCCTGAACCGTCGCACGGTCTTGACCCGGTGCGCGACTCGGCTCCGAACTTGACCTTTCCCAACGCGCCGTCAGGCGATCGATCTTCTCGAGTGACGGCTAGGTCCGGGCCGCAGGACTGCACCGGTCGCGCGACATCTCTCCGTTGATCATGCGCCAAATGGCCAACGGATTGGCGTCCTTGAGCTCGTCCGGCAGGGCATGGTCGGGAAATCCCTGATAGCAAACCAGGCGCGAGAAGCGAAAAATGGCGCGGGTTCCCACCGAAGTGGAACGCCCATCGGAAGTCGACGGATAGGGGCCTCCGTGCACCATGGCAGGAGTGACCTCAACGCCCGTCGGGAAACCGTTGAAAATGAGTCTTCCCACCCTGGTTTCGAGGATCGCGATCAAGTCAGCAAACTCGCGCAAATCCTCTTCCGTGCCAAGAATGGTCGCCGTTAGATGGCCCTCGAGAGCGCGCGCGATCGACAGGATCTGATCTCGGCTGGCGTGCCGCACCAGGAGTGTGGTGGGGCCAAAAATTTCTGCATCCAGATTCGAAGCGAGAAAGGCCGCGGCATCGGTTTCAAACAGCACGGAACAAGCCGCAAAGCCAGCATCCGCTTCCGCCTGCGAACCCTCAGCAATGAGTCTGACCGTGGCTTCGGCCTTGCGCTCGGCGACCTCCGCGTCGTAGCGCGAGCGAATTGCATCGCTGAGGAGACGGAATGGTGCCGATCCGCTAACCAACTGCCGCAACGGATCGATGAATGATTCATCATCGCAACCCTTGGGGAGAAAGACCATTCCCGGTTTGGTACAGAATTGGCCGGCCCCCAGAGTGAAGGATGCATGCAAGCCGGCGGCGATGCTCCCCGCCCGCTCGCGCAAAGCACCCGGCAAGACGAAGACAGGATTCGTACTGCTCATCTCCGCATAAAACGGAATCGGCTCCCGACGGGCCGCCGCCAAATCCATCAAGGTTCTCCCCGCCACGCGGGAACCGGTGAACCCTGCCGCCTTGAGGAGAGGGTGTTTCACGAGAGCTGCACCGACCTCGAGACCGCGGTCAAACAGGAGCGAGAACACACCTTCAGGCAGGCCGCGTTCCTGAACGCTATCTTGTATGGCGCGCCCCACCAATTCGCTGGTGCCGGGATGCGCCGGATGGGCTTTCACGATCACGGTATTCCCTGCGGCGAGCGCGGACGCTGTATCTCCACCCGCGACGGAGAACGCGAGCGGGAAGTTGCTGGCGCCGAACACCACCACCGGGCCCAGCGGCTGCAGCATCGAGCGGATGTCGGGCTTAGGTACAGGCTTTCGGTTGGGATCGGCGAAGTCAATGCGGGCATCAACCCACGACCCCTCCTCCGCGACCTGCGCAAACAGTCGAAGCTGCGCACAAGTGCGCGCGGTTTCAATCTGCAGCCGGGCCGCTGGCAGAGCGGTTTCCTGCCCAGCACGCTCGATCACCTTGTCGGCGATCGACTCTATTCTTGCTGCGATCGAGCGCAACAACGCCCCTCGGTTCGAGCCCGAAAGGAGACGGTAGGTATCGAAGGCTTTCGCCGCCAAGCCAGCCGCCAATTCCACCTCTTCCCCGGTGGCGGGAATAAAGCCCGGCGGCAAATGTTCGCCGGTCGTGGGATTGGCGGCGTAGAAAGGATCTCCCGCACCGGCTCCTTCGCGGAATCCGATGAGCGAACGGCCCGAGAGTTTTGCCATGGCCGCTAACATATTCACTTCCGATTGGGTAGCGCATAGGCGCGCACCGACTGTGGCCGGGAGTGTAAGGCGTCACGGATAATCTTCCTGGCTTGATCGCGTGCACCCCCGGCGAGCTCGAGCCGAGGCGGGCGCACACGGGCATTGCCCATGCCGACTTCCTCCTGTACGAGTTTGATGAGTTGCACAAAGTTCGGAACCGTATCCATACGCAGCAAGGGCAAGAACCAGCGGTACAACTCAAAGGCCTTGTCGCTTTCTCCCCTGATACCAAGGTGAAACAGGCTTACCGACTCACGCGGCAGGGCATTCGCCAAGCCAGCAATCCATCCCGTTGCTCCCACCCCAATGGCTTCCAGAACCGCGTCATCCACGCCGACGGATATTTCCAGCCGCCGGTCGAGCAGCGCGCGGATCGCGGAAACTCGCCTCGCGTCGGTGCTCGATTCCTTGACGGCTGCGAAGTTCTCGTGTTCGCTGGCCAGTTCTTGAATCTGCTCCGGGAGAAAATCGGTTCCATAGGCTACGGGATTGTTGTAGAGCATGCAGGATAACGGGGTGGCGTCAAATACCGCCGAAACATGGGTCTTCATCTCTCGCCAGTCGCCCTGGTAGACATAGGGAGGCAGAACCATCAAGCCATCGCAGCCCAAATCCGCAGCTGCTTTGGCCAGCGATACCGCCTCGGACGTGGTCAACGCCGAGATGGAAGCGACAGCCGATCCACGCAGTTGAACCGCTTGCGTACAGGTGCGTAGAATTTCCAGTTTCTCGTCGAACGATAAGGTTGCGCCCTCGCCGAGCGATCCGAGAGCAACAATCCCCGCGCACCCGTTGTCCAGCAGCCAGCGGCAGTGTTCTGCCATGAAGTCATGATCCACATCCAGGCCTTTACCGAAGCAGGTTGTAATTGCGGGTATTACGCCTTTCCAGTTCATCACCGACCTCCTAGGACTGCACGACCAGGACTTTCCTACTTCCGCCGTGGCCGTCAGACCCAGGCCTTGGGAAGCCGGGAAGTTACGTACCGGTCGCCGGGCCCGACTAAGCCCGCACGTATTCTTTCGCCGCACGCGATGGCAAATAAGGCTCGACCGGAATCTCCGCTTCCGCAGCCAAGATCTGATCCGCGAGGATTCGGGCCGTGCCGAGCGAGGTCGTGATGCCCAGCCCTTCGTGTCCGGTCGCGAGGAACAACGACGGATCACCCGGCCAGGGTCCGATCAGCGGCAACTTGTCGGGCGTGGCTGCCCGGAATCCAGTCCAGGTCCGCACCGCCAACATTCCACCGAGCGTGGGCATGTAATGCTGGGCGCGCTCGAGCATACGTGCCAAAACGACTTGATCCACTTCTTTGTCGTCGACGCCAAATTGCCGCGACGAACCGATCAGTATCTGCCCGGTTTTGCGGGGCTGCACATTGAACGCAACCGAATCGCTGCTGACCGAGTGGGCACTTTTCAAGTATCCGAGTTCGACTAACTGGTGGCGAAGGAATCCGGGGTAGCGATCGGTAATCACGAGGTGTCCTTTGCGGCGTTTAACGTCAATTCCCGGGGTGAGCTCGGGTGCGCTAGCTCCGGTCGCGTTGACAAGGATTTGCCCCCTGACTTCCGAACCATCGCTCAGCCGCACACGTCCTTGGCCGATCTCAACCGCCGAGACGCCAAGCCGGAGCTCGGCCCCGTACTGTTCGGCACGCCGGATGAGAAACAGGGCCGCGCTCGGTGGGTAGAGAACACCGTCCTCAGGAACCAACAAACCACCGGCCATCCCCTCCCGCAGATTCGGCTCCAGACCTTGCAGACGTTGCGCAGTGCACACCTCGGTCGGGACACCTGCCGTTTCGTAGTACTCGTGCTTGCGCAACACCTCCTTCATATCCTCTTCGTCGGCCGCAACCCAAATCGTGCCGCACTGTTCGTATTCGACCTCGTCTGGCAGTTCCGGCTTGAGTTCTTGCCACAATCGTTGGGAGTATCGCGTCAGCGCAAACTGTGCGTCGGAGTCATCCATGACGACGATGTGCCCCATGCCTGCGGCCGTCGCTCCGCTGCCGACCATGTCGCGGTCCAGGATCGCGACCCGCCGGTGACGCCGCGCAAACTCAGCGGCGCACGCTGCGCCCACGATCCCGGCGCCAACAATCACTACCTCGTAGGCAGCTTTGCTCATGCGTTACTCAGGCGCGAATGCCCATACAGAACGGATCCCGCGGATCGAGCAGCAACTCTGCCTCCGCATTCACAAACGCCGACCCCGTGATACTCGGATAGACTTTACCCTGACGCACGATTAGACTGCCCTCGAACACGCTTCCGACAATGCTCTCTTGTCTCCAGGTTTGACCCTCTCGGATCTTGCCGTCGGCATAGAGGCAAGCTAGCTTGGCGCTCGTCCCCGTGCCGCAAGGAGAGCGGTCATACGACTTGCCTGGACAGAGCACAAAATTCTTGCTATCTACGCCCGAGATTCGGGATGGAGCAAAAAGTTCGATGTGATCAATCTGTTTGCCGTCATCCCCGGCAATGCCGCTTCGAACCAGTGCCTGGCGTATCGCCCAGGCAAAGGTCGTGAGTTCATCAACCTTGCTCAGCAACAATTCCATGGAGTGATCGTGGACCAGGAAAAACCAGTTTCCACCCCAGGCGACATCGCCGCGCACTTTTCCGTAGCCGGGGACCTGCACTTCGACATCGGCGGCGCTGCGGTAACTGGCCACATTGTTGACCGTCACCTGGCCATTTTCATGAAGAATCACGCTCACGGTTCCGACCGGGGTCTCAATGTTGTGTTCCCCTGAGGCGATACGGTTCAGGTACGCCAACGTGGTAACCACACCGATCATGCCGTGACCGCACATTCCCAGGTAACCCACGTTGTTGAAAAAAATGACGCCGGCGGCGGAGTCGGCGTCCACCGGGTCAGAGAGCAGAGCGCCTACCATGACATCGGAACCTCGCGGCTCATTCACGACGGCCGAACGAAAAAAATCGTGCTCGACGCGGAATCGCTCCAGTTTTCGACTGAGCGCACCCGTCCCCAGGTCGGGACCTCCGGACACTACCAAGCGTGTCGGCTCACCCCCAGTGTGGGAATCAATGACACGGACTCTGCGGCGCACGTCCTTGGTCATTTCATTATCTGAACCCTGCGGTTAGCCCGGCCGCCCCCCCCACGCTCGAATCAGTGGGCTTCGCCGGTATTTTATGGATACAATATGCAATCGTCAAACCGGGTACGCCCGCTGACGTCGGCACTCCTCCCGCAAACCAGCAGGCCGGGATACAACCTGCGTTATAGTAGGTATCGTACACGTTATAGGTGGGTCATTTTCGATGAACTTCGACGTTACCGCGATGCAGGCCCCCACTGCATCCGACACAGCCATCCCACGCCAGTCACTCACCTTGGCGGTAGCCGACAAGTTGCGCGACCAAATCATCCGGGGCGAGATTCCGGAGGGAGCACAATTGCGGCAGGACGCCATCGCCTCTCAGTATCAGGTCAGTCGGATTCCGGTCCGCGAGGCCTTGCGGCAACTCGATGCCGAGGGTCTGATTGAAATCGTTCCCAACCGGGGAGCGGTAGTACCGGCGTTGTCTCCCGACGATATCGAAGAGCTTTTCTCGATTCGCGCTCTGCTCGAGCCCGAAGTGCTGAAACTCTCCATTCCTCACCTCACCAAAGAGCACTTCTCACAGGCCGAAGCGGTGTTGCGCAAATACGTCCTTGAACTTCGCCGCGAGGATCACGTCTCCGCCTGGGGACGGCTGAATTGGCAGTTCCACTCGATCCTTTACTCTTGTGCCAATCAGCCGCGATTTATGGCCATTATCCGCAACGTAAATAACACCGGGGAGCGCTACACTCGCCTGCAGTTATATTTGACCCACGGTATGAAGCGCGCCAACGAGGAGCATCACCGAATTCTCGAATTGTGCCGCCAGCGGGACATCGGCGCTGCTTGTAAGCTGTTGCGCCAACACATCCAATATGCCGGCGAGTCTTTGAAGCAGGCCCTGGAGCAGAAACGAACCGCGGCCCAACGCGACTCGGCGAACGGCAACCGGCGTTCCTCATCGTGAGATCGGTTTGGCGATGCGGCCCGGCGCGAGGTCACGCCGGCTGGCATGTCATCGCACCCTAAGCAGAACCGCACCGTGGCGTGGAACTTCCGCCGTGTAACTGGCCTTGAACGAGCCTAGATTGTTATGCCTCCATAAGTCTCGCACCATGGCCGAGCCTTCGAACCCGAGGTCCTGGAAGTTGACGGTCACCGGATTGCTAGACTCTCCTCGATTGAACAGACCCACCGCGATGGCCCCATCGGCAAGAGGCTTAGCCCACACCTCGAGCGGTCCTTCTTGCGCAACCCTCCGCCCCTGTACTCCCTTTCGATCCTGATCGACCGCAATGACCTCCTGGTTCGTCAGCAGGTCCAGCGTCTCTGGCGTCATCCTGGCCAGGTCATTCCCGGCCAGCAATGGTGCGGCGAGCAGAACCCAGAGACTCATGTGGGTGACGTATTCCTCACGATTCATGCCCCCGTTGCCCACTTCGAGCATATCAGGATCATTCCAATGACCAACCCCGGCAAAGGGCTCCAGACCGTCCTGGCCGAATCCGATCACGGACATGCGGTCATAATGATCGCTAATGTCCTCCGTAGTGCGCCATAGGTTTCCCCCGGCCGAATTACCCCATCGCCAGACTCGATCGTAGCCATACTGGCAAAGGCTGAAGACAAACGGTCTGCCCGTCCGCACCAGCGCGTCATGCATCTTCTTGTAAACGGCTGGCATCTGGCTGCGGGGATAGACCTTTTCCGCGCTGCACCAGTCGTATTTTAAGTAATCAAACCCCCAGACAGCGTATTGCTCCGCATCTTGCTCCTCATGTTGATAGCTGCCCTCGTAACCCGCGCAAGTCTTTGGACCGGGAGAAGAGTAAAGGCCAATCTTCAATCCCTTCGCGTGGACATAATCCGCCAACGCCTTTATGTCGCCGAATTTTTCGTTGGGCTGGATCCTGCCCCGCTCGTCTCGCGTTCCCTCCCAGCAATCGTCGATGTTGACATAGGTGTAGCCGGCGTCCTTCATGCCATTGCGAGCGATGGCGTCGGCGGCTGCGCGAACATCCGCGGCCGTCACTTTGCAGGCGAAGTGGTTCCAGCTGTTCCAGCCCATCGGAGGAGTTGACGCCACACCGACGTCAGCGGCGCCGACCTCCAGAAATGAGCCGATCAGAAAACCAACCAAGATGAGCGTTCGCATATCTCAAAGCCGGACAGCCCTCAGCTCCGCCGGGGTGTTGTCCGTTATCGTCCTCTCGGCCGCGGACCGCGGCGAAGCGGGCGATCCTCCAGGATCTCGAAGTTGGCGGGGGGAGTCACTCCCAACAAGTATTGAACAAAATAATCCCAACGCCGGCGCACCAGATAGAGGGCGTGATCGCCGCTTTCCCCATGAAACATATTCGGCACCAATAGCATGTCGAAGTTCTTGTTTGCTTTGATCAAAGCATCGACCAAGCGCAGCGTTTCCGCCGGATGTACGTTGTCATCCACATCTCCATGCTCGATCAACAAATGACCTTTCAGGTGATCGGCCAGGGTAAGGTTGGATTGGGCCACGTAATCACCCTCGACCGGGTATCCCTGATAGGCCTCGTTCCACCATGCCTTGTCCAGACGGGCGTCATGATCTCCTGAGATCGCCACACCCACCTTGTAGAAATCGGGAAACACCAACATGGCATGCGCCGCACCGTAGCCGCCCGCCGAGGTTCCGTAAATTCCGACGCGCGTCCCATCCATGTAGGGATAGCGTGCCGCCATTTGGCGGATCAGTGCTACGTGATCTTCGAACGCTCCCCCCAGATTTCGGTAGGAGAACTGATGGAACGCTCGAGAACGCCCAGCCGTGCCGCGTCCATCAACCATGACTACTATAAATCCAAGTTCCGCCATGGACTGCAGACGAAATGTGCCGGCAAAAGTCTTGGGAACGAAGAAACTCTGAGGCCCGGTGTACACCTGCTCAATGATGGGATACTTCTTGGCAGGATTAAAGTTCGAGGGATACCAGATCAAGCCGTAGATGTCGGTGCTGCCATCGGCCGCCTTCCCCTGGAACGGTTCGGGGAACCTCCATCCGGTGTTCTGCAGTTGACTGGCATCGGCCTTTTCGAGGACGCGAACGTCGGATCCATCCTGGCTACGCCGAAGAACCGACTCCCCCGGCAGATCGGGACGCGAGTAGGTGTCGACAAAATACATTCCGTCCGGCGAGATGCTGACGGAGTGGTTCGCGTTCTCCGGCGAAAGCATTCGGAGATCGTTGCCGTCAAGACCCACGCTATAGAGATGGGTCTGATACGGATCCTCGTGCTTCTCGCGCCCACTCGCGAGAAAATACACTCTTCGATCCTTCTCATCGACATGATCCAGTTCCCTCACCACCCACAGTCCACGAGTAATCTGGTTTTCCAATTGCCCCGTCTGCCGGTTGTAGAGATAAAGATGATTCCAGCCATCCCGCTCCGATGACCACAGAACTTTTCCTATTCCATCGGCGAAACCATAGAACGTTTCACCCGGATCGACATACGTCTCCGATTGCTCGCGGATAAGAACTCTCTGCTCCCCGGTCGAAGCGTCCACCAAGCGAAGCTCCTTGGCTTTGTATCCGCGCTCGTCGTAGTCGTAGTAGAAACTCTTGCTGTCCGGAACCCAGTCAAACTCCGGTCCATCCTGAAAGGGAAGCTCTAAGGGAGCGGTTTCGACTGCAATTCGCTTGCCCGACGGGACATCGAACACCATCGGCTCTGCCTTGGCCAGCACTTCTCCCGGGAGGGGATATACGTAGGTATAAGAACGCGGCCGCAGTTGATCGCGGGGGACGAATTGAATACTGGTAAACCGGCCTGAGTTCCTAGCATCAATACGATACGTGATCAACTTCGTGGAATCGGGGGACCAGAATACGGCGGCAGGCTGCTGCACATCTTCTCTCCCCTGGTCCACCATGACATGCAGCGACGGAAGTGGAGTGGCATAGTCCCAGCCGGACACACCATCCTGGGTAAGTTGCGCAACCGCGCCGGTCGCTACGTCGCGCAGCCACAAATTGTGGTCCTGGACGAAAGCCGCCCAACGCTGATTGGGCGACAGGGTTTCATAAGGCCTCCCCGGCCGCGGATCATTCTGGCATTCGTAGTTGGCCAGCGGGCAGACCCATGGTGTTTCATCGATCGAAAAACGTATTGCTTTTCCATCGTTGACGAACTCGACGTCCGGGAAGGGCAGGTCGAACGGTTCGAACTGGCGCTTGCTAACCTGGGAGAGTTTCTCGGCCAGTCGGGTCTGGTCAAAGGCGGGACCGCTGCTGTTCCGCCCGGCATCGACGAGAACAAATTCAGTGCCCTTGGAGCTGACGCGCCGGTACCAGAAGCGGTTAGTCTTCTCGATCCAGTGGGGTTCCAGATCGGCCGGGAATACGACCTGCCGCAGATTTCCGGGAAGAAACCGTTGCGCACGTTGGTAGTCCTCGAAGCGTCCCTGGGCGTGAGCGTAATGCAGTACAAACAGGCATACGACGAAAATGGTCGGGAGGTGTTTTGCCAAGTTTGTGTCCCTCCTGTTCCTCGAGCGAGCCGGTCCATAGCAGAAGAAGGCTGGCATCAGGTCTGATAGTCTTGAACGCCAGCGGCCCAGGGTGGCGTGGGGACAGCTTGCATCTTCCCACCCTGGGCGGGTAATGTATACAATATCCACGACATTTCAGCAAGCAACGCCAGGGGTGGCCGACCGATGGCTGGACGCAAGAGGTTTTCCCGCAGAAGCTTCCTGACGACGGTCGCTGCCGCCACAAGCTCGGCGCTGCTGCCTCGAGCCCTGCTCGCAGGTCCGCTCTACGACCCGGTTCGGAACCCTAGGCAAAGAGATGGCCAGCTGGAACTGGCGGCAGGCAAAGCTCGACCCTTCCCCATGGACCAGGTACGGCTCGGGGAAGGCCCGTGCAAGATTGCGAGGGAAGCCGACCGGCAGTATCTGCGCTCGCTGCCCCCGGAGCGCCTGCTGCATACCTTCCGCATCAATGCCGGCCTGCCGTCTTCGGTCGAGCCGCTCGGAGGCTGGGAAGCACCCGACTGCGAACTGCGCGGTCACTACGCCGGTGGTCACTATCTTTCGGCCTGCGCCCTGATGTACGCCGGTTGCAGAGATGAAGACCTAAAGAAAAATGCAGACGCGGTCGTCGCGGGGCTCAGCAGATGCCAAGCAGCATGGAGCAGCGGCTATTTGAGCGCCTTCCCGATCGACTTCTTCGACCGCCTGCGCGAGGGCCAGCGCGTGTGGGCGCCGTTCTACACCATCCACAAGATCATGGCGGGCCTGCTGGATATGTACCTCCATTGCGACAACCAACAGGCCCTCGACATGGTTCGAAAAATGGCAGACTGGGTTGATACGTACACCAAGTCTCTTAGCTACGAGCACATGCAGCGCGTACTCGGCACCGAATACGGCGGTATGGGCGAAGTGCTTTGCAATTTGTACGCCGTCACCGGCAAGGAGCATTACCTCGAGATCGCGCAGCGTTTTGATAAAAAGCAGTTCTTCGATCCGTTGGCCGCCCACCGTGACGAGTTGAAGGGTTTGCACGCCAACACTCACATTCCCCAAGTCATCGCGGCTGCCCGCTATTACGAACTTACCGGCGAGCGTCGCTATCGCGACATCGCCGAGTATTTCTGGAATGAAGTGGTGGATGAGCGCTCGTACTGCACCGGCGGAACCAGCAATGACGAGTCCTGGAATACGGACCCGGGCAAGCTCTCGACGGAACTAGGTCCAAGCACGACAGAATGTTGCTGCGCCTACAACCTGATGAAGCTGACCCGGCACCTCTTCGGCTGGACTCCGAACGCCCGCTACATGGACTATTACGAGCGCACCCTGTTCAACCACCGGCTGGGGACCATCCACCCCCAAGACGGTGGCATGATGTATTACCTCCCTCTGGCCCCGGGATACTTCAAGACCTTCGGGAAGCCCTTCGACTCTTTCTGGTGTTGCACCGGGACCGGATCGGAGGAATACGCAAAACTCACCGACACGATTTACTTCCATGACGACGAGTCCGTCTATGTGAATCTCTATGTCGACTCTCAATTAGAGTGGCCGGAGAAGGAGCTGGGGGTACGGCAGGAAACTCGCTTCCCGGAAGAGCAAGGGACTACGCTCACCGTTGCCTGCAAGCACCCAGTGGAACTCAGCATTCGCCTTCGCATTCCCTACTGGGTTCAGAATGGCAGCGTGAAGATCAATGGAGCGCGACTTCCCGCCTTTGCCAGTTCCGGCAGCTATCTCACATTGACTCGGGCATGGAAGTCGGGAGATACGATCGAACTCAGCTTGCCGATGGCCTTGCATATCGACTCCCTGCCGGATGAGGAAACCATGCAGGCCGTTATGTATGGTCCCCTGGTATTGGCCGGACGTTTTGAAGAGGTGGCGAAAGACCTGAGTTACGGCGACTACGGCCCGAAGCCCGGCAGCCAACGTCCGGTACCGAAAATCACTGCCAACCCCGATCAGCCAACCGCTTGGATCGAGCCCAACCCGGGGCCCTCGCTCACATTCCGAGGCGTGGGGCAGTCGCAGCCGCTGACCATGGTTCCTCTCTATCAGGTGATTCACCAGCGTTACGCCGTGTACTGGAAGGTCGACCGCAACCCAGCCCAGCCCGGCTAAGCATTCCATGGTTTCCGCGGAGGCATGAGAATTGAGAACCGCAGCAAGCCCGGACAGAAACGCTCAAAGCTGGCAGAAGTTGATTGTGACCGTTCGGCGGGCTCTGCCATGGACGGTTATTCTCTGCCTTCTGGCTCCGCTGCTAGGCTCGTCGCTTGCGCCGAACCGCACTTCGGACGTAGCGTCGGTTGAAAGCCGTCGCCGGCAAATGCTCTCCCTCTTCGAAGAAGAATGGGAATATGAGTTACACGTGAACCCCGAGCGGGCAACGGCGCTTGGCGACCCCCGTTATAACGACCGGCTGAGCGATGAATCTCCTGAGTTCTTTCAGTCTGATCTGAATCAAAAACGGAATTTTCTAGCGCGCTTCGGGGCTATCGATTCGTCCGGCTTCTCCCGCCAAGACGCATTGAGCCTGAAACTGATGATCGAGAGATTGAATCAGGACATCGAGGGGGCGAAGTTCAAGCCCTGGGAGATGCCGGTGAATCAGATGAACGGTCCGCATCTGGAACTGCCAGACCTCATTGTGCTGACGCCTTTCAACACGGTGGCGGACTACGAAAGCTACCTGGCCCGGTTGCGCCAGGTGCCGCGCCTTTTCGATCAAGTGACGATGAACATGCGCCAGGGCATGCGAGATGGTCTCATGCCTCCGCGCTATCTTCTCGAGAAAGTCGCCGCCGAAACCGAAGAGATCGCGGGCCAGACAGGGGAAAACAGTCCCTTCGCCAAGCCGGTAAGAGAGTTTCCGTCCGGGATTCCCCCGCCCGAGCAAAAACGGCTAGGGGACGCCATTCTAGCCGCGATCGATGACCATGTGGTTCCCGCGTACCGCCGCCTCGCCGCCTTCGTTCGCGACGAATACGCTCCCCATGGGCGCAGCGATCCGGGCGTTTGGTCGCTCCCGGACGGAGGCGCTCGTTATCGTTATGCCATCCGCCGCATGACCACAACCAACCAGACTCCCGATCAGCTGCACGAACTCGGACTCGAGCAAGTCCGGGAGATCGAAGCCGAAATGCTCGCGGTCGCACATCAGCTCGGGTTCAAGGATCTCGCCAGCCTCAACCAGCACATCAAGAACAATCGCCGCTTTTACGCAACCTCCGGCCAGCAACTGCTCGATTTGTATACGAACTACGCGCATGACATGGAACCCGAGTTACCGAAGCTCTTCGGCCACCTGCCCAAGACGAAGCTCACGGTGATTCCGATGGAGGCTTCGCGCTCCAAAAACGCCGTGCCCGCTGACTACAGCGAGGGCACAGCGGATGGTTCGCGGCCAGGCCACATCAACGTCAATGAGTGGGATCCCGAGCACCGCCTGCTACTGAACGTCGAGGCAATCGCCTACCACGAGGGCATTCCCGGGCACCACCTGCAACTTTCTCTGGCCCAGGAAATGGAAGACCTGCCCGCGTTCCGGCGTCATGCCGGCTACACCGCGTTCGTCGAAGGCTGGGCCCTCTATGCCGAGCGGCTGGGCAGCGAGGTTGGCGCTTATCGAGATCCTTACAACAACTACGGACGCCTGGAGAATGAAATGTGGCGCGCCATCCGCCTCGTGGTCGACACCGGAGTCCACGAAAAGCGTTGGTCCCGTGAGCAGATGGTCGACTACTTTCATCGTTACACGGCGATGGACGAGCCTAACGTTCAAAGCGAAGTGGACCGTTACATCGCATGGCCCGGCCAGGCTTTGGCCTACAAACTCGGACAACTTGAGATTCTGAATCTTCGCGAAGAGGCTCGGCACCAACTCGGCGACCGCTTCGATATTCGCGCCTTCCACGACGAGATACTGGGAAACGGGGCTCTACCGTTGGACGTCTTGCACGCCGAAGCAACGGCATGGATTAATGATCAGAAGCCGTAGCGATCAAGAAACACAGCGGGTTTCCCTTATCCATGGAAGAACGAAGCGGCAGAAGTCCTAGTCCCTCGGGGAAGTTGATCTTTGCGCTCTCTCTCATTACCCGGGATAGCGACTATCAGCGGGAGCAGGCGAATTCCGCCCAACAATGCGGCCGCCGATTCAACGTAGAGATTGCAATCTCTTATGCCGACAACGATGCCATTCAACAAAGCCAGCAACTGCTGGAGGTGATTCAGAACCGTTCCTCGGGGGTCAGCGCATTGATCTTCGAGCCGGCGGGCAATACTGCGTTCCCGCAAGTCGCACGTGCGGCGGCAGCCGCAGGACTCGGCTGGGTGGTTATGAATCGCAGCGACGGCTCGATTGCCGAACTCCGCAGCCGATACCACTCTCCCATATGCACGGTAACCGAAGACCACCGAGGAACCGGTCGAATCCTGGGGCAACAGCTGGCGGTGCTGCTCCCCGAGGGAGGTACGGTTCTCTGTCTTCAAGGTCCTGCGGGCAGCCCGGTGACCGCATGGCGCTTGGAGGCGATGAATGAAACCAAGCCGGCAAACCTCGAGCTCAGGTTCCTGCGCAGCGCCCACTGGACGGAGGAAGGAGGCTATAACGCGGTCGCGGCCTGGCTGCGGCTTTCAACCTCTCACCATACCGATGCCGTGGCTGTGATGGGGCAAAGCGATCTCATTGCGCTCGGTGCCTACCGCGCTCTCCGTGAACACACGACGGGTAAAGAAAGGGACCATTGGCTGGGTTTGCCATTTCTCGGGGTGAACGGCCTGAAAGTGGGCCGGGATGCGGTGCAGCGTGGCGTATTGGCATCTACGGTGGTGGTTCCCCCGAGCGCCGGTGTGGCGGTCGAGACCCTGGTTCGTGCCTACCGCGAAGGAGTTCGGCCGCAGGAATGCATACTGGTGACCTCGCAATCCTTTCCCGACCTAGGAACGTTAGCCTCGCAAAGAAGAAAGTCACGATAGATTCCGAGGGCAATGGAACCTCGACCGGTCGACGCCTGGGCAGATTGTCTTCTTTTGTAACCACTCTGTTTCGTATTCGACTTCGAACCTCCTCCGACCGCAGCGTTGCCACACGCGCGAGAGTACGCCGGGGTTGAAACCCAGAGCGAGATGGGAATCGTCTTCGAGCGTCGCGGTTTGCCCGCGACGACCCGAAGTTCACCCGTTCTCGCGGGCACCGCTGTCATCCGAGACGACCGCGGTCTGAAACCAGCCAGGGGCCTGGTCGGAATCGACCGGGGGAGCGCGGTCGTTGGCCAAGCGATCGCCACTACGATCCACAACTGGATTGGCGCAAGGAGAACGACAAAACTGTCCTTGACAGTTGTATATCGCATATTGTATACAGCGCTGTTTGAAACATCCATTTTGCCCAACTGGAGCCAGTTTTCCGAGCAGAACAAAATTCAGCGGTACTGCCTAGGAGGACGTCATGCGTTGGACAGTGTATGCGACGGCACTCTTCCTGTTGACCCTGGCCTCGTCTCCGATTTCAGCTGCGCAGGTGCGGACTAGCGGACAGCTCTCAGGCACAGTCTTAGATCCATCGGGCGCGGTTCTGGGCTCGGCCACGGTGGCTGCGCGCGATGCGAACACAGGCATCACGCAATCGCAAACCACCAATACTTCCGGCCGGTATGTCTTTCCCGATTTGCAACCCGGAAACTACCAGCTGACGGTGACGGCTCCGGGCTTTACTTCGGTTGTGTACAACGATGTGGTGATCGAAGCCGGGCGCTCGAAGGACCTAGAGATCACGATGACAATGGGCGCCGCGAACGAGCACATAGAGGTGTCAGCGCAGGGAGCCGTACTCGAAACCAGCACCAACACCCTGTCTACAACCATCGATCCCGTGCAGCTGCAGAATCTTCCCCTGGCGGGACGGGATCTTCTGCCGATGGCTCAGCTGGTGGCCGGCGCACAGAGTGCCGGGGACGAGCGATTCACAACGTACAATGCACTGCCCAATGCGGCCATTAATATCACGATTGACGGGATGACGGCCAATTCCCAGCGATTCCGCACCTCGAGCACCGGTTTTTTCACCTTTGCTCCGCTTCGGCTGGGTGCGTTTGACGAAATGACTGTCTCCACCAGCGAACTGACCGCCGACGCCGGCGCAGAAGGTTCGACTCAGGTCCGTTTCGTCAGCAAACGCGGAAGCAATCAATTTCACGGCAATGCCTTCTGGCAGGCCATCAACAGCTACTTCGATGCCAATAGCTACACCAATAATGCCTTGGGAATTCCACGCCCGCTCGAGGTGTTAAATGACTGGGGAGGCAGCCTGGGGGGACCCATCTGGAAGGACAAGTTATTTTTCTTCGTCAATTTTGAGGGTATTAACCAGAGCTTTAACTCCCCGACATCCACAGAGATTCCCACGCTACAGGCGCAGCAGGGCAACTTTACCTATATCGGGACCGACGGCAACCCGCACACCGTCGACCTTCTGAACCTCGCCGTGCATTCTGGTTTCCCGAGCGTGATCAATCCTACGATGGCAGGCATGCTCGGTGCCATCAACGGCTACGCGCACGATGCCGTGATCAGCCCCGTATCCGGCCTCCCCTACATAGAGACCGTGAACTTCATTGCCCGCCAGCCCGACAAGGACCGCTATCCCACCGTCCGTTTCGATTATGAAATTACGCCGAAGGTGGCATGGCACGGTACTTGGGACATGTTCTGGCAGGATATTTCAAACGAGTATGTGAACTATCCCAATGATCCGAACCAAGGGAACGGCTTCAAATCGACCTACTATGTTGTATCCAACGGAGTCGACTGGACTATTAATTCTCACATGGTCAACCAGGCGAACTTCGGCATTCAGAGCAATGTTGAACTGTTCAACCCGGGAAACACGTTCAGCGCATGGCAGGGACAAGGAAACTTAGTCATCACGCCCGGCTATCTCGCCAACCAGGGAACGACGCCGATTTTTCAGCCGACGATTCCCACCAACAGCACGCTGCCGCTGCCCCGCAATAATCCGGTATGGAGCGTATTCGATAATCTCACCTGGGTGCGAGGGAAACACAACTTCACTTTCGGAGGCGACCTTCGCATCTCGAACAGTCACGAGCAGGAGTCCAACCCGCCCCCGGCCCAGCTTTTGGGAATCAGCAGCCTCGACCCGGCGCTCGCAATGTTCACGACGGGCAATTTTCCGACCATCAGCAGCGCCAATGGAAACCAGGATTTGCTCAACGCCCAGGCGCTGTACTCGTCGCTCACCGGACGCATCGATAACATCGACGGATATAGCTGGGTGAATACGTCCAATCATCAGTACCAGATCCTGGGCAGAGCCATCA
>Ga0187782_10001520_pt1 | contig 16898 bp, 7 predicted proteins | sample 0715_SJ02_MP15_2_FD_132454 | JGI IMG/M metagenome (GOLD analysis project Ga0187782, IMG submission 132454) | Tropical peat soil microbial communities from peatlands in Department of Meta, Colombia - 0715_SJ02_MP15_20_MG | ecosystem: Environmental > Terrestrial > Soil > Wetlands > Peat | place...
ACAAAGATAGTTATGCGCTGAGCGCCCTATATGGTTTTGCGCTGGGCGCGAACCGTCTGGCGGGCATGGTGAACAAAATCGCCGGGTTCATCTGCCTCACCGAATTTTTCAAAATCAAGATGAAGGAAGCGGGGGTTGCCGATTCCAAACTGTTCGTCCGCCCCAACTTCGTTTATGCGCCGCCGCTGACGCCGGCGGCCAACGGAGCAGGGCAGTACGCGCTCTACCTGGGGCGCTTGTCTCCCGAAAAGGGCTGCTGGACGTTGATTCATGCCTTCGAGCGACTGCCGCACGTTCCTTTGAAAATCATTGGAACCGGCCCGCAGGAGCAGGAATTGAAGGATTATGTCCGCGCCAAAGGAATGGGCAATATCGAGTTTCTCGGCTTCAAAACCGGCGACGAGAAGTGGCAGCTTCTCCGCAATTCTCTTTGCCTGGTGTTGCCCTCCGAGTGGTACGAAAATTTCCCGGTAACCGTTTTGGAAGCTTTCATGGCGTCGAAGCCGGTGGTTGCCTCCCGCATGGGCGGCTTGCCTTACATCGTGGATGACGAAAGATCAGGCCTTTTGTTTGAGACCGGCAAGGTAAGCGAACTCGCTCAGAAGATTCAGAAACTGGTCGACGATCCCGCAACCGCCGCGCGCATGGGCGCTCTCGGCCGCCACTTGAGCGAGACCAAATACGGTCCCGAACAGGGCTACAGAAATCTCATGAACATCTTTTCGCAGGTTCAGGGCAACGCATGAGCACCGCCGTCGAAATGCAGATCGCGAGCCGGAGCGACGGCCACACCACCGCGCCGATGAGCCCCGGCCCGGTTTTTGTCGTTGGCATGTGGCGTTCCGGCACGTCGCTGCTGTATGCGCTGCTCAATCAGCATCCGCAGATCGGGTTGATGTACGAGTCCGATTTTTTCCTGCTGCCGACACTTTTTGCTTTGCCGCGCAGGAACCGAACCTGGATCGCGAAACTGGATTCCTGGAATGGCGCGCTGACCCGGCACAAGATCGACACCGGCGCGCTTCCGGGCGACGTTGCCAATATGCCGGGCGCCTTTCGCGCGGTTGCCCAGCAGTACGCGAAAACGAAAGGCGCGACCGTCTGGGGATGCAAATCGCCTAATTACTACGATTGCATGAATCAACTCGCCGACGGGTTTCCCCAGGCGAAGTTCATCTTGATCTGGCGCGATCCGGCCGACGTTTGCCGCAGCATCGTGCGGGCGGCGCAGAATTCTCCCTGGTTCGCGCGCCCGGGAATGAGGCTGCGGGCGTTGCTGGGTTGCCGCCGCATGAAGCAGGAAGCGGACCAGTTGCTGCGGCGCGGCGCTGCCATCCATCAGTTGCAGTACGACGACCTGGTGCGGGAGCCGGAAATCCATCTTCGCGCCATCTGCGATTTCGTCGGCATTCCCTTCGACCCGAAAATGACTTCGCTCCAAGGCTCGGACCGCTCGGCCATTTACAACGCCGAGCATCATTCCGGGGTAAAAGGCGCCGCAATCATGCGCAAGCGCGAGCGTCCCGAGGTGCTTTCTCCCGAGTTCAAGAAGAAAGTCGAACGCTATGTTGCTTTCTGGCGAGAACAATATGCTGGGAAATGGCCGCTCAACGCGATTGTGAGTGACGGGACCCAACCGGCATCCTGGCTGGAACGGACCGGCGACCGGGTTCTGCATGGCGCCCTGCGTACCTTTGACTTGACCGTCCCAGTGTTATATTCTTTCGTCCCCACGGCTGCATGGCAGAAGTACCGCCAGGCTAAAACCCGCTACCGGCAAGGTGCGGCGAAGACCCAAGGCAGCGAAGCAGTTTAGTCCTTTCCGTCCCCCAAAAAACAGTTGCACGGCAATCACACGCCTGCTTTTGGCAGATTGGAAACTTCGATGCGGCTCCACAACAAAACATTGAAACTAGAGTTCCCACGGCGGGTTCGGTTCGCCACGTTTGCGGCGGCCACGATCCTGGTGTTGTTCGTGTCTGTCCACGCTCCAGCCCAGACCTTGACCACCTTTCCTGGGCTCAACACCACAGTCAAGGGAATCAACGCGACGGCAACGCCCGATCCCACGATCGCCGTGGGAACTCAGGAATACTGCGAGCACGTCAACAGCGCCTATCAGTGCTGGTACAAAGGCGGCGCGAATGCCAATCAGCCGGTCAACTTTCTTGGCGGCACCACTCCCAAGTCCGATTCCGGCCCGTGGAGCCAGAACAGCAACAACAACGGCAACACCCCGAATTGTCCCACCGCTTTCTCGCCTAACTCGATGATCCTGCATGACAACGTCTACAACGTGTGGATCATGGAGAAACGAATTACCTCCAAGATCAATGGCGATAACTACATGTGCGTGGCCATGAGCAACGTCGAGGACATCTCCAACGCTTCATTCAGTTGGTTTGCCTTCGAATACAATCTGGATAACGTAATTCCACTCAACTCGCACGGCAATTATTACTACCCCGATTATCCGCAGGCGGGCTTGTGGCAAAGCTCCACCAGCACCACGCCTCCCTACACCCCGGGGACCGACCAGGCCATGTGGATCAGCTACGATCTTCAGGATCCGAACAACAACGACAACATCAATGCCGTCCTGATTTGCGCCGTCGATATCGCGGGAATGCGCAACAGCACTTCCAGTCCCTATGTCAATAATTCGCATACCCCCGCCTGCGCGGTCACCAGTGCGCTGATTACCTACAATCAACAGCGTAGCTGGGTTCCGGCCAACAACAATGATACGATTCCGCCCATCGATGCGGACGGCGAGATGTTTACTTACATGATCGAGCCGCCGAAGAATAACACCAGCTATCTGACCAACCCGCAATCGACCGAGGGGGTTCAACAGTGGACCATCAACTGGACGGCAACTACTCCTACTCCCACTAATCTCAATACCTGGAACCTTCCCTCGACGCAGGCCAATGGCGATCAGTTGGGTTGTTTCAATCCGCTCAACTACTACGACACGGTCTGCGTTCCCCAGCCCTCGACCGCAACCACCGGCATTTACATCGACTCCGTTGCCGACCGCATGCAGAACCCGTTCCAGTACACGTCGAATGGCGGAACGGCAAGCACCTGGACTTGTGCTCACGCCATTCAGATTGTTCCCAATCCAACCGACCTCACGCAGACTGAAGCTGATATCCGCGTTCTCCAGCGGGAGAGCGCTTATCCCAATAACGTGTTCATTGCAGGAGATTACCCCGTCCTCGATCCCGTCGATCCCAACGCGTATGTCGTTCTTCCCAGCATTGCGCGAGATAAAGCCGGCAATCTCCAGGGTATTCTGGGAATCTCCGGCACCGCTTCCAACGAGCATCCCGGCCTCGATACTCTAACTTTTGTCCCCAGCACCCAAACCGAGGGAACCTGGGGCTATGTTGCCAACCCCAATGCCGACGGCGACGCCGAAGACACCGATAGCTTGAACTATCGCTGGGGAGATTGGTACAGCGCCGTGCTGGATCCGAGCGACGGGTGCACCGTGTGGGTGGCCGGAGAATATCTTCCGATCAACCGCACCACCGAGCCTTTCTGGTACACGGAAATGGCCAAGCTCCCGCCCATGACCACATGCTCTGGGCCGGTAACGCTTTCCAACGTGAGCATTAATTTCGGCGAGCAAGGGGTGGGAGTGCAAAGCCAGCCCATCGTCGAAACCGTGACCAACAATCAGACGGTGGCGTTGAACATCACCGGCATCAGCATCGGCAGTAGCAGCTATAGCCAGACCAATACCTGCCAGCAGGCGGTACCGGCCAACGGCGGCACTTGCACCATCAGCGTTTACTTCACGCCGCAAACCACAGGGACGATCACGGGCACCCTTACCATTACCGACAATGCCAGCAACAGTCCGCAGACGGCGTCGCTCACGGGCATCGGCGCCACCTCGTCGCTCACGGTGAGCCCGGGCACTCTCGCCTTCGGAAATCAGGTGCTGGGCGCCGCCAGCGCGGCGCAGAACATTACGGTGTCGAATACGGGTTTCGTGAACGTGACCGTGAACTCGGTTGCGGCCAGCGGCGGCTACGCCGAAACCGACAACTGCACGGGACAGACGCTGACTCCCGGCCAGACTTGCACCATCAGCGTCACGTTCAGTCCCACGGTGACGGGTTCGATGAACGGCGCCATTACGGTGAACGACACCGCGGTGGGCGCGCCGCACGTCGTCAGCCTCACGGGGTCAGGCCTGCTTCCGGTGTCGATGTCGGCGAATCTGACCTTTGCGGCCACCAATGTAGGAAGCACGGCCCAGTCGCAGAATATGACCGTCACCAACAACCAGAGCACCACGCTGAACTTCACCGCGGCGATCAGCGGCGACTTCTCGGCGGTGGGTACCGGATCGACTCCCTGCAACGGCACCCTGGCCGCCGGCTCCAAGTGCACCTATGCCGTCAGCTTCACGCCAACCATGAATGGAATCATCAAAGGCGATCTGACGATTACTCCCAACGGAGCCACCGTGCCGATCGCCGCCGGAGGCCTCACGGGAACGGGACAGAACGGCACCGTCACCGCGCCGCTGACCCTCAGCCCGGCCAGCCTGAGTTTTGGCAACGTGCCTCTGGGCGCCTCGAGTTCCAAGACGGTCAGCGCGAAAAACGCCGGCTCAACTTCGCTTTCCATCAGCAGCATCACGGGCAGCGGCTACTTCACGGCCGCGCCCGGGGGCGGAACTCCGGCGTGTGGCGGAACGCTCAATGCCGGCAGCAAATGCTACTTCACCGTCACCTACACTCCGGAGGTTGCCGGCTCCAACCTGGGCGGTATCACCATTATCGATACCAGCGCCATCACCACCCAAATACAGGATGCCACCGGCACCGGCGTGCTCGATGTCACGCTCTCTCCAACCTCGATTAGCTTCGGCACCGTGAATGTCGGTTCGACCAGCAGCGTGCAGGTGGTGACCGTCGTCAACAACACGAGCACCGCGGTTACGATCAACAGTGCCACTGCCAGTGGAGACTTCATTTCCACCACCGGCGGAGGTAATCCGTGCGGCGCCAGCGTCGCCGCCAACAGCTCCTGCACGCTGGGTGTCGAGTTCAGTCCCAGCGTCACCGGAGCGATCAGCGGCGCGCTGACGGTCAGCTACGGCGCCGGTTCCTCGCCGCAGGTGGTGAGTTTGACGGGAACGGGCGGCACCGCAAATTAAGCTGAGACGGGATAGAGACGTTGCTTGCAACGTCTCTATCCAACGCTCGGAGACCTGGTTTCGCCGGCATTTTCTGACGAGAAGAAGAATTCCCACGCAACCAACAACGGCCCGCCGCCCACGCGGCGGGCCATTTTTATTTTTTCGTCGGGAATTTTCTTCTCGCCGGTTTTTGGTGGGAAGATTTCGCAGGCGTTGCCAGCTACGTCTCTACGGGCGAGAAGGGAATTTCAATGTCCTCCAACCACTTTCGCCGCCGCTTCGAACCACCTGCTGATATTCCCTGTGATGCCGTTCGTATTGGGATTAGCGGGTCGTAGGCGATCCGCCGGTCCTGCGCGTGGATTTCGAACCAACCGGCATACAAAACAAGTCTTCATGATGTTGTTCCTGAATTTGCATTCATGCTCGCCGCAAGGTGCTTGAGCAACGGCAACACCGGCTTCTGGCTGGGCAGGAATCTCGGCTCCAGTTCAGCGAGCGTCGTCCAGCGCACCGATCCCTCCCAGGAATTCTTTACTTCGCCGCTTACCTGCACTGCGAACACTGAAATGGTGCAGGGTACATCCGCGTTGCTGAAATACTTCAGCTTCAATTCGTTGCCGGTGACCGTTAATCCCGTTTCCTCGCGAATCTCGCGGCGCAGCGTTTCCTCTTCCGCTTCCCGCCAGGCAGAGATTCCTCCCGGCAGACAAAGCCCTCGTCCATCGTTGCGATGAATGATGAGAAATGTCTGCCCGCGCTGCATGATTCCGATGGAAGCCCGCAGTGTTCCAAATACGGGGAGATGGCGGTAAGCCGTAAAACAGATGCGCGAGACAATCCAGAACAGGCGGCGCTTGCAATCCTGGAGAACAGTGGGCAACAGGAAAGTCTAGCATGGGGTCTGCCGAGCGGCCTGAGACATTAGAGTGGTGTCCTGGCTTCGGTGCGGCTCTTCTCCGCGATCTCCGCGGAATTCTCAGCCTTCTCTGCGGTAATCGCTTTCGATTTGTGAAATTAGGACACTACCGACATTGCCCTCGTCCTTTTGCATTGCGCAAGACCGGCCCGTGTGCAAACTCTTTCACTCTTGACATCCACCGCGCAGGGAGCCATGCTGGCTGACTTAATTCTTTTCGTGCAGCCGGAGTCACGCTAGAGCGGAATCCCCCTCCGATAAAACGAGTGGCTACGGGGAGGTAAGATGAGAGCCCCATTCCGTCTCCGGAACCTTTGTCTTTTCGCCGTCGTGGTCGTTACCGTGCTCGCCGCCAACCTGGCGCGCGCTCAGGCCGGGGCTTGTGTCAGCGGCCCTTGCATTCCGACCTATCACAACGACCCCATGCGCGATGGCGTGAACCCCCACGAAACGACGCTCACGCCTAGTCTGTTTCCAACCAAAAATAGCTCGAACTTCGGCAAGCTGGTGCCGTCAGCAGGAGGCGCGAGCGGCGCGGTCGACGGACTCATCTACGCGCAGCCGCTTTATCTTTCGGGCGTGACGATGGCGACGGCAAGCTGCTCGGGTTCGCAGAATATCGTGCTGGTTGCCACCGAGAACAATTCCGTCTACGCGTTTACCTGGACCTACACCTTGACCGCCAAGAGCTACACGTTCACCCTGACTCAATGCTGGACTCTGAATTTCAACCAGGCCGGCGAATACGCGATTCCTTATACTGCGCTTCCGGTCAGCAATGGAACCATCTGCGACAATCTCACGCCGCAGATTGGCATCACCAGCACGCCGGTGGTGGATACATCCGTAACTCCACCGATGCTGTATGTTGTGAGTGCGCATCAAACGGCGAGCCTCAGTTACACCAACCGGCTTCATGCCGTCAACGTGAGTACAGGCGTGGAAATCACCAACGGAACCGCCGCGCCCTATAATCTCTCGGGAGTCTTCGCGCCCGGGCTCGCTGCCAATCAGCAAAATCAGCGTGCCGGCCTGGCTCTGTTCGACCCTTCTCCAGGCCTTGCCAACATCTACATTGGGTGGGGATCGTTTTGCGATACCTTTCCTTATAGCGGTTATCTGGCCGGACTCACCTATAGCTACAGCACGCAAAGCTTCTCGCCTGTAGGCCCGGATTGGGTCTTCGACACCGAGTCGGGTCAGACCGGACAAGGCGGCGGCATCTGGATGGGAGGCGCGGCCCCGGCGGTCGACAGCGTGGGCAATGTTTATCTTGCGGTGGCCAACGGCGACTGGAACGGCACCACTATTTTTGGGCAGAGCGTTGTGAAGCTGGCGACCACGAGCACAGGGCTTGTTCCGGTCGACTACTACACGCCCAACGACTATGCCGACCTGAATTCGGTCAACGCCAACACTACGCTTTGTTCCAGCTATGGTCCGTCTTCCTGCCCATCCACCAATCTGCTGACCCTTCCGAAGTATGCCGGCGATTATGACCTGGGCGCCGCTGGAGTCGTGCTCATTTCTCCCGCGGGAGTTACAACCCCGCCGTGCGGATCGAACAATGAGCTGATTGCAGGCGGAAAGGAGGGTGTGCTGTACGGCGTCTGCTACAGCTCGGAATCCGACGGTGCGCTGGAGAGCGTGATGGGGGGATTAGATGGTTGCGGCTACGATTGCACCAGCACTTCCAACCCCTCCATTACCGCCTGCACTGAGAACTCGCCACCCACACCCGGATCGATCGCGCAGTGCTTTCAGGGTGTGAATGTTGGAGAGGACCAGTCGAACGGATCGGACAACATTTTCGCGACTCCGGGAATTCGAGGAACCGAAGCTTTTTGGGCGGGAACTGCGAGCGCTCCCGAAAACTATCTGTATGTGTCAGGCGCCAGTTCCGCGTTGATCGCCTATCAGGCCAACACCGCCACCGGCGCATTCAATACGGTTGGCGCACCCTCGTCATATCCATTGGCTTATCCGTATCCGGGCACGACCCCGGCTCTCTCGTGGGATGGCGCGGACTCGGACACAGCCCTTTTGTGGGCGATCGATTCGGCCGGCTTCGGACTGTGGCACCCCCTGACCTCGGTCTCGCAGGCCGCCAAACCGGCGATTCTGGTCGTCTACAACCCCATTCCCAGCGGAACCACACCGGAACTGCAAGCGCTATGGGAGAGTTCAGCAAAAGCGGCGAATGCGGGGCCGGGAGCGGTGAAGTTCACCGTTCCCACTATAGCCGGTGGGCTCGTATTCGTGCCCGGCGGCACTCCCGGTTACGCTCCCGGTCCGCCGGGCGGAAAGAACGTCAACTGTACCGCTTCTTTCCTGGCTAATTCGACAACGCCCACGGTCTGCGGAGGGCAGTTGGCGGTTTACGGCAAAATACACAGTTGACCGCGGATTCCAACGCTTCTCCTGGCGCTTCAGGATTCCCCGTGTTAATTAAGGCGATTGCGTATTGCAGGCTGGCTCGGGCACTTGTCTGGATTGGGATCCAAAGAAGTGGAAGCACATTCCTCAACAGAGGAATAGGATGGAATTCCCCAGTCCGAAGCCGCTAGAGAGGCCGTCGATGTGGCAGATGTGGATGATCGTCTTGATCGCGCTGGTCGCGCCTGGTTTCCCTGAAATCGGGTTTGCGGCAAGCGGAACTGCTCCCACCTTCACACACGACGTTGCGCCGATTCTGTTCAAAAGCTGCGTGCGGTGTCATCGGGCGGGTGAGCTGGCATCCCGAGCGCCGCTGATATCGTACGAGACGGTGCAACCCTGGGCTGACTTGATCAAGCAAAAGGTCGTGACCCGCGAAATGCCCCCGTGGCCGGCCGATCCTGCGAGAAGCGTGAAGTTTCGCAACGATGCGCGCCTGAGCCAACACGACATAGACACAATTGTTGCCTGGGTCAATGCGGGCGGGCCCAGAGGAAACGATGCCGACCTTCCTCCCATGCCCAACTACGAGGACGGCTGGATGCATCCGGAGGGGCGAAAGCCGGACGCCGTCATTTCGTTGCCCGGGGAGATGCACATTCCAGCTAAAGGTGAAATACCCTACCAGAGATTGCTGGTCAAGGTGCCGTTCGCAGACCATAGATGGGTGGTGGCAAGCCAGACTCGAGCCGGCAATCCCGCTGTGGTGCACCACATGGCGCTGACCGAAATTGCGCTGCCTGAGGCCGTGACCCCATCTATCCTGGATCAGCTGGAGCCGCACCTTCGCAACACACTGCTTGACGCTCCTGCAGTCATAACTCCATCCACACCCCCGCGGCCCGACATGCTGGGCATATACACACCCGGCAGTACGCTGGAGATGTATACCGCAGGCAGCGCGAAGCTGTTGAAGGGCGGCAGGAATATGTACCTCATCTTCAACATCCACTACGAAACCACTGGGGTTCCGGAGACGGACCGGTCGAGCATTGCCTTGTGGTTTCAACCGGGGCCGCCCGAGCATCAACTGTTCCGGGTGAATGGCGCGGGAGAAACGATCATAGCCAACGGTAGGGAATTGTTGACTGACGCTCCCGGGACGAAAGCCGAAGGCACCCACGTAGTGATTCCGCCCATTCCGCCGCTTGCAGAGAACTACGAACTGATCGGGGTGACGGGTTACCCGCAGCCGGTTACGATTTATCAGTTTCAGCCCCATGCCCACCACCGCGGCAAGGACTTTACCTACACAGTCGTGTACCCGGATGGGCGCGAGCAAACCTTGCTCAGCGTGCCCAAATACGATCACAGGTGGCAAATGGCCTACCAGCTGGAGACGCCGCTTAAGCTGCCGGCGGGCAGCAAATTGGTGGTCACGGCTCACTACGACAATTCCAGGATGAACATGCACAACCCCGCGCCGGAAAGTGCGGTCTATTTTCGTGACATGAACCAGAGCTGGGACGAGATGTTCACCCCATTCATCCAATACAGCATCGATCCTCAGGATGCCACCAAGCTGCCCATGACGACGCTTGCACACAGCCAGGATGTCAAGGCGAACACTGCCAGGCAACAGGAAGGGACAGAAAATAGCCGTCTGCTGATCGGAGAGGTCGTGGGTTGTCTGGAGATGAGTCCTGCCGGTGAGTGGCTGCTGACCAACGCCAGTCAACCTACGGCCTCCGAGACTCAGGCGGCGTCTTCGCTGGCTCTGAAGGCGGCGGAGGCCAGACCATTAGGCGGTCAGCGATACCGGCTCTTGGGTACTGGTGTCTTCGCCCCTTCGGGCCACCAAGGAGAAAAAGTAGCGGTTAAAGGGATCTTCATCAACGAGCCCAAGGACATCGCCATCAATGTGACCTCGCTCCAGACGGTCGCTACCAACTGTGTTCAATGATTGCCCCGCTGGAAATCTGAGAATTCACTGAGCGCAGACCCTCTCCACTATTTCCACACTTGCCTCTTGACTTTCGCCTGACTTAACGCCATCCTAGGGCGATTTCGCGTTTCGTGGCCTGAGTTGCCCCCCCCAACAACTACAGCGGAGGAGAGATGCCCATGCGGTTTCCCATGAGCAACATGGCGGTATGTCTTCTAGTCGGAATAGTAGTGGTTTGCTTTGGAATCGCCTCAGCCCAGGCACAGAGCGGCGCTTGCAGTAACGGCCCCTGTGTCGCAACGTATCACAACGATCCGATGCGCGATGGCGTAAACTCCCAGGAGACCACTCTCACTCAGTCCCTGTTTCCGTCGCAGAACGGGGCCAATTTTGGGCTGCTGAAACCTTCGGCCGGAGGCGTAAGCGGTGCAGTCGACGGACTAATCTACGCCCAGCCACTTTATCTTTCGGGCGTCAACATGGCCTCCGCGGGCTGCTCGGGGACGCAAAACATCGTCCTGGTGGCCACGATGAACAATTCCCTGTACGCCTTTACCTGGACCTACTCCACGACCGCGACCGGTTACTCGTTTACCTTGATCCAGTGCTGGATGCTTAATCTCAACCGGCCCGGCGAATTTGCCACTCCCTTCACAGTCATAGGGGTCCAGAACGGCACGCCCTGCAACAACACCGTTCCGCAGATCGGCATCCTGAGCACACCTGTGATCGATACCACGGTCACTCCTCCCGTCATGTTCGCCGTGACTGCGGATCAAACCGCAAGCCTTACCTATACCTATCGGTTGCACGCTATCAATGTCATTTCCGGCGCCGAAATCCTGAACGGAACCAGCGCCCCCTACGATTTGTCGGGCGTGTTTAACAGTAAGACCAACGCCAAATATCAGCTACAGCGGCCGGGATTGGCCCTGTTCGACAGCGGTTTGGGAACTGCCAACGTATATGTCTCGTTTGGCTCTGCCTGCGACGTCCAACCGTATAGCGGTTACCTGGCCGGGCTCACCTACAACTATTCCTCGCAGAGCTTTTCTCCAGTCGGGGCCAACTGGGTGTTCGATACGGAGTCCGGATCCGTTCACAACGATGGTGGGATTTGGATGGCAGGCGCGGCCCCGGCGGTCGATGGCGCTGGAAATCTCTACGTAGCGGTCGGCAATGGAAGCTGGAACGGTACTACCGAGTTTGGCGAGAGCGCGGTCAAGCTTGCCACCACCAGTTCCGGGCTGGCTACCGTTGACTATTACACCCCCAACGACTACACCGACCTGAACAAACAAAACTCTGCCACCACGGTCTGCTCGACCTACGCCGCCAATGCCTGCCCGTCCACCAATATGCTCACTTTGCCGGCGGGAACTGGCGATCTTGACTTCGGCTCAGGCGGAGTTACGCTCATTTTTCCAGCTGGAATAACTCCCGCGCCGTGCGGCGTGAACTCTGAGCTGGTTACAGGTGGAAAAGAAGGGGTTACCTACGGCGTTTGCTACAGCAACCAGAGCGACGGGGCGCTCGAAACTGTGATGGGCGGTCTGGATGGCTGTGGCTACGACTGCGCCAGCCCCTCCAATCCCACGATCACCGCCTGCACCGAATCGGCCACTCCCGGCAATGGAGCCATAGCCCAGTGCCTGCAGGGTGCGAACGCGGGCGAAGATCAAAAGAGCGGCTCGGACAACATTTTCAAGGTTTCCGGCATTCGCGGAGCCGAGACTTTCTGGGCCGGTACGCTTGCCAGTCCCGAAAACTATCTTTATGTGGGAGGCGTTTCCGCTCCGATAGAGGCTTACCAGATTAATTCCGCCACAGGGCTGTTCAACGTGGCAGGTACTCCGGAGACCACGCCAAAAAGTTTTCCCTACCCGAGCACGGTCCCGTCGCTCTCATGGGATGGCAGCGATCCTGACACTGCTCTTCTATGGGCCATCAATGCAAGTGGCTACGGACAGTGGACGCCTGAGAATAAAGCGAATGCAGCCACGCCCGCGACTTTGTATGTCTACAATCCGATTCCCAGCGGCAATCCACCCATCCTTAAGGAATTGTGGGAGGGATACGGCAGCAACAACGGTCCGGGTGCCGTGAAGTTCACCGTGCCAACCGTGGCCGGGGGATTGGTTTTTGTTGGCGGGGGCACACCCGGCTACGCCCCTGGCCCTCCCGGTGGGACTGGAGTCAACTGCACCGCAGCGGCATTGGTTAACAGCACTACGCCCACCGTATGCGGCGGGCAGTTGTCCGTATACGGAAAGCTGCACAGCTAGGGAAGCCGGACCGATTTGTTGTCTTGGCCGGTGGCTGCCCTCTCCACCATTACCAGTCGCTCCCTGAAGTCGTTTCCTGAGAGGAAGATGGCGGTGTCTCGTTAAACCGCCTTGCCCTGCCGGTTGCAATTTCTTTCATCTTGACGGCCCCTGCGAGTCGCGCCATCCTTGAGCACTTGCTTCTTGCACGTGACGCAAAAAGCTCAGGGGCGGATCACCCCATCCGAAGCCCGGTTCCCCATGCCCGGAGGTCCAATGGGACGTCTATCTCGTTTGCACGTTGGTTTGTGCGCATTTCTGATCGGGTTCTTATTTGCTGCGATTGCGGCAGGCGCACAAGCCGGCGCCTGCGCCAGCGGGCCCTGCGTCGCCACATATCACAACGACCCCATGCGCGACGGGGTGAATCCCCAGGAGACCGCACTGGTTCCCAGTCTGTTTCCCGCAAATGCCAAAGATGCCAATTTCGGTCTTCTCCTGCCCGCCAAGGGTGGAGCTACCGGGGCGGTGGATGGACTCATTTATGCGCAGCCGCTGTACCTTTCCGGCGTCACGATGGCCACTTCCACCTGCTCGGGTTCGCAAAACATCGTGCTTGTCGCCACTGAGAACAACTCAGTCTACGCCTTCACCTGGACTTACACCTTGACCTCCACCAGCTACACTTTCTCGCTGACCCAGTGTTGGACGCTTAATCTGAATCAGGCCGGCGAATACGCGATTCCGTTTACCGCCCTGCCGGTGAATCACGAGGGAGCCCAATGCAACAACCTCGTCCCGCAAGTCGGCATCACCAGCACACCGGTGGTGGATACGTCTGTGACTCCGCCGGTGATGTACGTCGTAACTGCGGATCAAACTGCCAGCCTCACGTATACTTACCGGCTCCATGCCATCAACGTCAATTCCGGCACGGAAGTGACCAACGGAAGCAGCGCCCCGTATGATTTGTCGGCTGTGTTTCATGCCGGCCTTACTGCCATCAATCAGCTCCAGCGGCCGGGACTGGCTCTTTACGATCCCTCGCCCGGTTTGGCCAACATCTACGTCTCGTTCGGCTCGTATTGCGATACTTCTCCCTACAGCGGCTATTTGGCCGGACTCACGTACAACTACAGCAAACAGACTTTCTCTCCAGTGGGGACCAACTGGGTGTTTGATACGGAGTCCGGATCCACCAGGAACGAAGGTGGGATTTGGATGTCAGGCGCGGCCCCGGCAGTCGATAGTGCTGGAAATCTCTACGTAGCGGTGGGCAACGGAAGCTGGAACGGAACCTCTGAGTTTGGCGAGAGCGTGGTCAAGGTCGCCACCACCAGTACCGGGGTTGTTCCCGTTGACTACTACACCCCCAACGACTACGCGGATCTCAACACCGATACCTCGACTGTCACCCTTTGCTCGACATACAGTTCGAGCACATGTCCTTCGACAAACCAGTTAACCCTGGAAGCGCCCACCAGCGATTTCGATCTTGGCGCCGGCGGGGTCACCCTCATCAACCCGGTCGGAGTAACTTCTCCGGTTTGCGGATCGAACTCCGAGCTGGTTGCGGCCGGAAAGGAAGGTGTGCTCTATGGCATCTGCTACGGCACGGAGACAGGATCGACGCTCCAAACCGTGATGGGCGGGTTGGATGGTTGCGGATACAATTGCTCTGCCAATTCCAATCCCACCACCACTGCATGCACCCAATCGTCACCGGTTGTGCCCGGATCGACTGCCCAGTGTTTTCAAGGGGTGAACGCGGGTGAGGATCAGTCGGATGGCTCCAACGAGATTTTTTCTGCGTCTGGGATTCGGGGAACAGAGGCGTTTTGGGCAGGGACGGCGGCCAATCCCGAGAATTATCTTTACGTCGCCGGCGCCACGGCCGCGCTGGAGGCTTATCAGGCCAACAGCACAACCGGATTGTTCGACATCGCAGGCAGTCCCGGGACCACTCCCAAGACATATCCCTACCCGGGTACAGTTCCTTCCATCTCGTGGAATGGAAGTGAGGCGAACACCGCGCTTCTTTGGGCGCTTGATACCGGGGGTTACGGTAGCTGGAAGCCGCTGACCAATGCGTCCCAGACAGCAACGCCCACGATCTTGATCGTATACAACCCCATCCCGGTCGCCGGGAAGAACGAACTGAACGAACTATGGGAAAGTTCCATCAGCCCCGCCAACGCCGGCCCCGGCGCCGTGAAATTCACTGTCCCAACCGTTGCTGGTGGACTGGTCTTTGTATCAGGCGGAACACCCGGCTACGGCCCCGGAGTGCCCGGCGGAAAAGACGTGACTTGCACCGCTTCATACCTGGCTACCAGTACCGTGCCCACCTGCGGTGGACTGTTGTCCGTCTATGGGAAGCTCCACAACTAGGGCGCGGACTCTCCCCGCCTCAAAACTCGCAGGCTCCCGCCGGTACGGGGACAGAAGCATCACTGAAAAATCATCACTGAAGAACAATCGGCTGGATTCCCACAGGCACTACGTTGCCCGAAATCGCGATCGGCGTGCTCGCCGTAGTCATGCTTTGATATTCGCTCCACTGAGAAGACACCGTTTGATTGCCGGTGGTGCAGACGCCGTTTGAGCAGCTCTGCGACGTATCCCACATGATGAGATAAGGAGTGCCGGACCTATTGATCTCGCACGACCACACTGTTCCCGTGGCCGCGCATGGAGTGGTCAGCGTCGCTCCCCACAGCCAGTTGTACGTCTGCTGGTACGAAGTCTCCGCCGAGGCAGGCTCCGCCTGCGAGTCGGCGTAGTACCAGGCAATGCCGGAGATGTTCAGCGTCCAGTCGATCAGATAAAAGCGGGGCATGAACGATGCCGCCATATCGGGGTCTGTGTACGCGCCGGTGAATCCTGTGGTCGAGTATTGCGCTTCGCCATCCCACAGGGGTTTGGCCGCTTCCGCCGGTTGCAGAATGCTCTGGATGTTCGACACATACCATTGCATGGCCGATTCCGCCGTGCACGGCGTGGGCGGGGGACAGTTGTCTCCACTCTCGTTGCCCGGCTTCATGTGGAAGTTGATGATGTCGACCGCCGAGGCAATCGCGTTCGGCGGATTCGGACAGGGCAACTCATAAGCCGGAATGCCGGCAGTGTTGTCGCAGTACAACTCATTCTGCCCATAGACAAGCGCCGGTCCTTTGGCATGAGCCGAAGCCATCACGATCTGCGCCGTCGGATCGATCGCTGTTGCCGTGCAGGGAGTGGCGGTGCCATTGCCGTTTTCGTGGATCACGCCGCGTCCGGTAACGATGCAGTTGGCGTCTTCGGTGAGCCGCGCCAGTTGCGCGATAGTGCCTTTCCAGAAGTTTTCCGTGTCCGGCTCGTTCCAGATTTCGTAATACTTGATGCAGGCGTGGCTGGCGCCCGCTCCGCTGCAATAACCGGGGGCGTTCACATGCGAAGCCAATGCCGTGATCCAGGCTTTCCAGGTGGCGTTGGTGCCGCTGCCGTCGGAGTTCAAATCGTAAGGCGGATCGCACTCGCCATCGCCGCCGCCCAGGCCGGTGGTATCGCTGCAGGACGCGTCGGTTGGATCCGATGTGGCCCACGGTGGTGTGCGAGCCAGCGTGTACATCGCCACCATGGTCCCTTTAGAGTAAGCCAGTGCCAGATCGGAATCGAGGCCGGAAAAATCAAACACTCCCGCTGCCGTGTTGATCATCGGCCACTGGTCGGAGGTATCCCAGAAACGCTGCATCTGATAGGTCACCGTCGGCCACTGGCCACTGTTGGTGTTGGTTTCCGAGAATCCCATGAAAGATGCCGCCAGCGTGCCGCTAGCGCTGCCGCTGGAATTGACGGTGAGAGTGTAGGACTGCGAAGCCGTTTCCTGCGGGGAAGAGGAATCCGCTACCTCGAGCGTGATATTGAACTGGCCGGTCTGTGTCGGCGTTCCCGTAAGCGCTCCTGCCGATTGCAAAGTGATCCCGCTCGGCAGCGTGCCCGAGGTGAGCGTCCAGCTATAGGGCGTTGTGCCGCCTGTAGCGCTCAAGGTGTTCGAGTAGGCCGTGCCCTCGGTTGCTGGCGCCAGAGAAGTCGTCGTGATGCTCAACGGCCCCGACTCCGACGCGACCGTCACCGTCACCGATGCCGTTCCAAATATCGTCGGGTCGGCCACGCTGGTTGCCGTCACCGTATCACTCGTGGTGGAGGTCACCACCGGCGCCTGATAGAGGCCGCTGCTCGAAACCGAAC
>Ga0187782_10001525_pt1 | contig 16868 bp, 13 predicted proteins | sample 0715_SJ02_MP15_2_FD_132454 | JGI IMG/M metagenome (GOLD analysis project Ga0187782, IMG submission 132454) | Tropical peat soil microbial communities from peatlands in Department of Meta, Colombia - 0715_SJ02_MP15_20_MG | ecosystem: Environmental > Terrestrial > Soil > Wetlands > Peat | place...
GCGTGTTTTACACAATTTCGGGCGACCGTGGGCAGCGTCTTGCCAAGTTGCGACTGTGTGGTCGCGAAGACCGTCTCCGCCATTGCGTAGGAGGCCTGGATGCTTTCTTTGCGAACGCCCCAATCTCCAAACGCGCTGGCAAAGTCCATGACGGACTTCAGGCGAACGGGCTCCGAGCAATTAATCCACGCACGAACACTTTCGAGGTGGTGCATGTCTCGCATGAGTTCCCGGCGTTGCGCAAGGTACGAGAACGAAAAATTGGGCAGCCAGCAAAACGTTGCGCGATAACGCGAAATATACTTCAGCAGCAATTCCGGATTGAGGATCCAATCATTGGCGGCAATTTGCGTGGAGGCAGCGCCATGCCATAGCGGCATCCAATAACAGGCAATCAAGCCCATATCGTGGTAGAGCGGTAGCCAGGAAGTGACGCTGTCGTCCGAAGTAAACTCCAACGCTTCGCCCAATTGCTCCAATTGCTCGAGCAGCATGGGTGCGGTCACTACGATCGCTTTTTGCGCACCCGTGGTGCCACCGGAAAACTGTAGGAAGAGCGCCTCGGCACTTGGGGTAGAAACGTGGCGAGCCAATTCCTGATCCCCCAACTGAGCCTCCACAACACTGGTTGGAAAGAGCTTCGCGAAGCTCGCATCATTGGCGACCGGAACTCCGCGCACCGGAAAAGGAAGGGTTGCCGCAAGATTGCCCGCCAGTTGCGGCACGGTGAGCAGTTGGTCGGCGGGCAGATGACTGAGTTGGTGCACCAGATTGCGTTGGTATTTTTCGGGATCGACGCGACTCGTCGGCCAAGCCAATATTGCCGGAATATGTCCTCTCAGGACCAGACCCACTTGCAGCAGGAACAGTTCTGGCGAGTGCGGCAAAAGAAGTAGGACAACCGCGTGCTCCCTCGATGGCAAAAACGAGGCCGCCAGCTTTTCGGACTGCTCAAGAATCTCCCGGCCAGTAAACTGGAGCGGAGTGTCAAAATTGGGCGCCACGGCAATACGAAGAAGGACCTTCGCCTCATTCGCGAGAAGGCGCTCGCGCAGTCGGCTACAAAACTCGGCATGGCCGATCACGCCTGTGCCCCCCGATCCGCGCGCCTTCTCGAGAGCCGCAGGTGTGTCACGGCGTCGTTCCCGTCTCGCTCAGCGGTTTTTGGTCACCGTGGCAGAAACTGGCGCCAATGGTTTCCGCCGCGAGGCGATGACCCGTCTCGTTCCAGTGGCCGGCACCCAGATTCGATTGGTTGAAACCGTTCAGATAGACGTGATGCGCTTCGGCGTGAGCAGAAAGAGCGGGGGCCAGGTTTATCACCGGAATATCCGCGAGTTTTCCGAATTCGCGGATGCGGTCGTCAGCATAATTGAAATTGTTTACGCCCAATTTACGCATCAACTCCTCGCGTTTCGCAGGATCCGGAATCACCTGCGGGCGAGTGGCGAGCGTCACGATACGAAATTCCGCGGCGTGCGATTTGGCTTCATCCCGCATGGCAAGAAACAGGCCTTCGGTGACGCGCCAGGCTCGTTGCATATCCGCCCGCGCTGGCGGTGCGTAGATGATGTATTCGAGGTTGTCTACGCCTGCTTGCTGCGCCTTTTCTTTTACCGCGGCCATCGCCACGCGAATCCTGAGATTTCGCTGCAAAGCAAAAACAGCCTGGAGCGTCCGCACGCGCTCCGTCATGGCATAGCCAAGATTCTGCAGCATGATCTGTCGTTCCTGCAGGACGGGAAGCGCGCGAAACGCATCGTCGAGCACCAGCCGGTCATCTCGAAACACGAAATACGGCGACTGCTCGGGATTTGTGGCATTGTTCAGCTCCCGAATGTTGTTGGCAATGTCGCGAGCGGGATAAAACGCCAGCAGAATAAGGTCGGGACGATACTTCCAGACCTCTTGCTGCAGCGTCAGCAACTCCTGAGCGCCGGAGTATCCCGCGACCCCAAAATTTAGAACTTCGATGCGCTTGCCATCAAAACAAGAGTTGCGCGTTAATTCCTGCTGCAGAACGGCCGTGTACGCCTTCTCCAGAGGCACCTGCAATGCTTCCGTCCAGGAATTTCCCAAAACCGCGATGCGCATTGTGTCCGCAGGCTTTTCATAGGAGCGTTCCTGATCATGGAAGCCGTGGGAGTTGATTCGTATGTACTGCCGGGTCTCTACGGCAACGACGCCGCTTGCGCCGGGACGCAGAACCCAGCCGCGATCACGGTTGGGCGCGTAGAGCTGCGGCTCAAACTGAGCCCGCGAAACTCGCAGGACCACTTCCGCGCATACAGGAATCGCAACCAGCACCGCGACAGCGAGGATCAGCTCTTTCCTGGTGGCCGGCATGGATCAGCACAACTGCGAGGGGAAAGAACAGCGGCGCTCGGTCGTAGGGTACATTTCCGAGTCGGCGGAACCCATATGGCCAAGTACGTAAATGATGCCGACGAGCAAAAACAATACCGCGAGAGGCAACAGCCACCACATCTTCCGCTGTCTCGACCCAGCCGTGCCCAGCGTCTTCGCCCCTCTTGTGCCTTCCCGAGTTTCCGTCATAGGTTCCTTGCTAGCCCAAGCGATTATGGAACAGTCTTGGCCGCTGCCGCTCCTTCAGTTTGCACTCCCGAGGCCGCCATTGTCTCGCTCTCGCGCAATAACACGATAGATATGTTGTCCTCATAGGCCACTTGAAAGCCTGGCAGGCCTCGCAGCGCGTCTCCCATGACGCTTTGCCTGTCCAGCAAAAAGGCGCGCGCCTGCCGCATAGGCGAAAAACTTTGGTATGGAATGTCTACCTTCATCACCCTGAAGTAGTCAGTTTCCGAATCATCCGGGTACAGACCCCGCCGTGCATCGATGGCTACGGGATATTCGGGGAGATACCAAATCAGGAAGCCACCCCACGCGTAGGAATTGAAAAGGGGCGCCGGCAATTGGTGCTGGCGAATGTAATCGCAAGCACGCACAGGAAAATCATTGCTCACCCGCCCGAGGAGGACACCGCGCTGACGCGGAACCCACAGCACGTACAAAAACAAAAGGACCACGAGCGAACTCGCCGCGGGCAGCACTAACTCACTCCAGCGCAATCTCGCAACGGATGGTTGAAGGCGTGCAACCTCCTCTGCGGGGAGTTCCTTGCCGATGACTGCGATGGCTGCGAGAGTTGCCAGCCAGTTCTCTCCTTGCGCGTAGAAAGAAAGCACGGTGCAAACGATGAGAACGGGAAATAGAAAAGGATCGCGCGAGCGTTTTACGCCGAGCGAGAAAAATGCAGCCATTGTCAGCAGCAGAAGCACGTAGTCTTGCGGCTGGTGAAAGGTCATTGCCGTATGGGCGGGAAGATACTTGTTTGCCGGACTGGTTTGCACGGCGAAGAAAGTGGAATAGGAATGGTAACCATAAGGTGAAAACATCGTGCCCAGCAGGCACGAGACTGCCACCACAGCCAGGGTCCCGATTGGCGTTTCGGCGGCCGCTTGCGCTCTTCTCCCGTAGCCCGTCCCTTCCATAACAAGCGACCCGAAAAACAAAAGCAGCAAGCCAATGCCGTAAACGAAGCCCAGATCAACGTTCGCCCAAATAACAAAAAGCAGGGGAAGCCAAAACAAACGCCGGAATTTGCGCGACCTGCGCGCTTCCATAAGCGCAAACAACAGGATCCCAAACAGCAGGGCGGAATTCCCAGCTTCCACTGGACCTAAGCCATAAAGCAGATACTGGGCCAAAGCAGAAAGGAAGGACGGGAACCAGAGATTTTCCCGCGAGCCGCCGGCAAGAAAGAACGTAACAATAACCAGCAAAAACCGATAAACCACCCATAGCGCGGGTACGGCCCCCAACCCCAAAACTCGAAAAGCAACAGCCATCACCATGTCCGCGGTCCAGGTGAAATCTCGCCACGCAAGATTCGAGGCTTGCGAAAAGAGGCTGGTGGCCGGCCAGGCTCTGTTCGCCAGTATCCAATCGCCAAGGCGCAAATGTACCCAAACGTTCGCATCGTGCAACGACGAAAGGCGTATGGTCTCTGCGGCCCCTGCAACGGTGAAAAGTAAGACCAAGGTCACTGCACGGGACAAACTAATCCCGAACGGACCGCGACCGAACTTGAGATTCTCTCCATTTCCCATGATCAAGTTTCGAATGCAAAGAAGGCTTTAGTTTACGAGCCAGGCGCCCCCGGATCTAATTCTTCGGGACTGAAATACCCAGGGGTACAGTTGGGCGCACCGGGGCAGCATGCGCCCCCGTCGAGTCATGCGCTTGTCCGTGGCAGACCAGCGTGCAAGTATTTGCCGCCCTGTTATAGGAAATGGGATTGGCTCCGTTCTGCGCCACCACGTTGATATCGAAATTGATCAACCTTTCGCCCGTAACGGACGCGCTGACGGCTCCCATGCCATGTGCCGTATGACAGATCGAGCACGAGAAACCATCCTGGTTCACATGGTCTTGATGGTACGCCCAACTCGCCACGGACAGCACCGTGGTTAGACTGTGGCACTTGCCGCACAACGCATAGGGCCCCTGTGGACTCAGATCCGGGTTTGGATAGAGGTTAGTGACGAGGCCACCTGGAACAGCAGCCTGGCCGAACTGATAATTGCGTTCGAGAAGGTGGGTGTAGTTCGACCCGTGCGGGCCATTCGGCCCGGTACCGCCAAATTCGCGATTGTCATCGCTATTGTGGCAATCAGTACAGAAAATGCGAACTCCCACAAGCCTCGTGGAGGCCGTACCGTTCAGGTTCAACATGTTCACCAGCAGGCTGGGCTGAGGCAGTGGGCTGTTGCTGTCGTGTGTGACCGGGTGGCTGGAAGTCGCGGTGATGCTGAATTGCGGTACCAGGTTCAGGGGGTCGCCCGCGAATACCAATCGATTGGGCAGATAGCCGTATTTGATCAAGATCTGCTTTCCTACGCTGGTGCCGTGGCAACGCAGGCAGTTTTCAAACTGATTTACTGCGGGGGTCAGAACCGTGACTCCGTCGATGCCACTCACCCCGGTCACGCCGTTCTGCGGCGGCCGGATGGCCGGCGGAGCGGTGAATACAGTCAGCTGATTACTGGCGTGCGGGCTGTGGCAGTCCACGCAAGTCGAGTGGCGGTTATTGTTGAGCACTGCAGGTTCCGCCTCATCGTGGAGGTTCGCTCCCGCAGGCAAGGGATGAGAAACCTTCGCAAACTCGGCATACACATTGGGGGCCGCGGGAGAAATGTTGCTGCCGCCGTTGTGGCACGTTATGCAATCCTGTGTGGCCGCATCCACACCAGGAGCAGCGGGAGTAGCTATCCGCATGAGGCGAGTCCCGTTGGCGTTGTGTTCCGTATGGCACGAGCCGCAGGCATTTGCCGCCACGGTGGCGTAAGGGCCGACGTTTGCGCTGTTCGCGACCTGATTGGTAGCCACCGCGTGGATGCTGCCGGTGAACCGCTCAGACGATTGACCTGACCCGTGACCACTCGGTTCGGATCGTGACACGCAAGACACATTTGGCCACTGGAGCTGTCCCGCACAAGAAAATACTGCGCAATCGGGTCAATCGCCTGAATATGAGGGTCGTGGCAGCTTGTACACTCAATGTTTCCGTTGATCAATTTCACCGCGCCCTTTGGGTCCGCGGTCACTCCCTGAGACACCAAGCTGGCTACCAAATCCGGCGCGTCTTGCAGCGGCAGAACCAAGCTGAACGGATGAGAACCGCTCAGGTTGGTGCCCAGCACATCGATGCTGTTCATCGAACCGGTCACAGGAATCTTGCCGAAAACTGCGGTTTGCCCGACCGCGACAGTACCGTCGTGACAGCTCAGGCACAGGCTGCTGGTTTTGCCCAGCACCGGTTGCGTGTTCCCCTTCTCGCTGTAGGTCGTACTCGTATAGGGCGTGTAGGATTGGCTGGAAAGTGTTTGATTCCACAGCGGCGTAACCCCACCGAGGCCGCTATGCGGAGCGTGGCAAAAAGTGCACCCCAAACTACCGGGCGAAGTGACGGAAGAACCGCTCGCCGGCGATAAATTGTGCATGCCGAGCGCGTCTCCGGTCGGCGGGGGAGGCCCCTGCGCGGAAAGCAGCGCGCATTGCAACAGGATCGCGACACCCACCAAGAGGAGGAAGCGCTTCACGGCTTGCTCCCGCGGGCGCCGATGCCATAGTAGTGAAACACCTGCACGCGCCGGTTGAAGGAGTCCACCACGTAAATGCGGTCCTGGCCATCGATGCGCAAACCTGTAGGCAACTGAAACGCACCGGGCGAATTTCCCAATTGGCCGAAATAGTACAGCAACTGCCCTTCGCGGTTAAACACCTGCACAGCGCTCCACATCCCGTCGACCACGTACAGATGGCCTTCCGAGTCGAAGCCTACTCCCTTGGGGCGAAACATCGCTCCCACTTGGTCACCAATCTTGCCCACCGCGTATTGGAACTCGCCATTTTTGTCGAGAACCTGCACGCGGAAATTCATGGCATCCACAACGGCCAGGTTGTCTCCATAAAGCCGCAGTTCGGTGGGAAAGTTAAACTCCCCGTTGCCGGTGCCCGGATTCCCGATCCTTTTGAGGACGCTGCCTTGCATATCCATCAGGAAGATCTGATTCCGGAGCGTATCCGTGACATAGATCCTCTGCGCCGCCGAATCTACCGCGATGCCCGTTGGCCGCTTGAAATATCCTTCGCCGTATTTCAGGCTCCCGATCGTCCGCTGGAACTTGCCATTCGCTTCGAAGACGAAGATTTTACCGGACTCCGAGTCCGTCACGTAGATATTGTCCTGAGCGTCGACGGCCACGCATTGCGGTGACACCAATGCGTCTTTGTCGGTGTCCAGACGCGACAGGAATTTGTATTTCTCCTTGCCAAAATCAAAGATATGCACCCCATGAAGACCGGGATCCGTAACGATGATCCGGCCCTTTGAATCCGTGGTGATGCTGTAGGGCCGGATCATTTCGTGAAACTGCGGCGCCCCGATTACTACATCGACGACCCTGGTCCAAAATCCCCGCTTCGGCTTCACCTCGTGCTCACTGCTGAACATGCGTTCGAAGCTCAACTTCCGCCCGCCGTCCATCAACAGGTCCGGTACCTGCATTGTCAACGGCTCTTTTTTCTTGTCTTTTGTCGCAAAGGCGGGGGACGCCACCAGCGCTGCCACTATATATGCGGTAATCAGCTTTCCCCGAAACTTTACGGTGCGAGGGCGCATTAGAAGAAGTTGAAGGCTCGCGTCACTCCGGCGAAATAAGAATACTGGTTTCCTGGAGGAACGCCAGCCGCGCTGATTCCCTGCGAGAATTTTGTATATCCTGCCAGCACGCTTATTTGCCTCATCCGGTATTGCAACTGCGCGTAGAGAATTTCCGTACGGTTATTGGAAGCGAGCCCAGCATCCAGTGTATCGCTAGTGGCATGCGAATAGCTTCCCGAAACCGTCAGCCTGGGAAGAGGTGTCACCGAGACTCCGCCCCCATAGCTTTCCCCGTTGTACACAATAATTCCTATAGGCGGCAACCCCGGCGTGGTGATCGGCTGAATCCCCGTGCTCGTCAATATCGATTGCCCTCGCGATTGCGTGTAATTTCCAGTTATTGCAAAGCGCCGCAAGGCCAGGCTCGAAGAAAACGCTTCACTATGATTAACAGTCCCGGCTTCTTGCGAATACCCGCTGTGGTTTCCATTAAACGCACCGGTCCACTGCCTTCCTCTTCCCAAGCGCCGGTGCAAGTCCGCGCGGTAGTTGTAATAGGAAGTGGTATAGGTTACCAGTAAGGTCTGCACATTCTGGGCGTAACTGAAGTTACCCGAAAATTCCCATAATCCCAGATAGTGGAAGGCATTCAGGTTACCTATGAAGCCGAGCGAATTGTTCGCAAACTTGTTGCTGCTCTCAATCACCGACCCCGAAACCGTGAAGGTGTCCAGGATACGTCTCCCGTACCCCAGTGTGCCGGTCAGGTAGCTTCCCTGGTACGTCTGCCCAAAATAGGCCTGATCGAAATAGGTGATCTGCGCCGCTGCGTATAGATTCCTGGTGAAGTTGTAGTTCGCACCGGTGCTCACCGTGAAGGAATCGGAATGTGAGTTCAGTTGCTCAAGGGGCACCCCGCCTCCGCTGTTGATAATGCTCTGGTACAGAAACCCGTTCAGATTGTCCGTGTAGTACTCGTTCGCAAACAATCCCAGCTTGAGAGTGGGATGGAAGCTGAGCAGCGCCGTTTGTTCGTCTGTCGTGTAACTCGATACATCGGTCAGTTCGTTTACGGTCGAGCCCGAATTTCCGCCGAATTCCGAACGCACAAAACCCAGAGAGATGGCACCGTGCCACGGCAGGTCGTGTATTCCGTTCATCCCATAATTATTGCCGCTCGAATGGAAAAAGTTGTTTCCTTCTTCTCCAGCAAGAAAAAGCGGCACAGCAGAGTCGATATCGAGGTGGCTGTAATTTGCGTTTAAGCGCCAACCGACCAATTGGTACGAAGACCGCAAGTTCAGTGTTTTGGTGGAGGAACTTGACTCTTCGTTCGTGCCAAACAGCGTGCCGCTTCCGTCTCCCTGGGTGTAGCTAACGGAAAATGTGGGCCAATCCGGCAGTAAGGCGCTCCAGCCGATTCCAAATCCGTTGCTGTTTCCGATGGTGGTGAAGTTTGGCGTTCCTACCAGCCCAAACGTTCCCGTACTGTTTCGCTCATAATGGTAGCTCACAAAACCCGGAAACCGGCTTCCGCTGAAGAAGTTCGCGGTAGTCTCCAGACCGGTGGAATCGGTCAGCGACTGAAAGCTCGAATCCGCTCTTGACTGGTTGTAATAGGGCGTGGCGGTAAAGTTCAGAAAATTGGGATCATAGTACGACCCGCCGAGTTGCGCGCTTCCACCCAAATTCAGCCCGTGACTCGACGGTATGCCGTCGCCATAATTTGCGGAATACCCACCCTCGATCAGGCCATTGAGGTTCATGCGCAGATCGTCGCCCACCTGCATCTGCGCTTTTGCATTTGGCGCCAGCGCCAGAACCAGCACTAGGCCAACTAGGTATGCGGTCCTGCGTCCCAACTCCCGCCCTCCCTTACAACCCTGTGACTGCACAACGCTTGCCAAGTGCGCTCGTCACACTCAATCCATAAAGAGGCTAATATCTGCAAGTTACCTGCGCCATGGCGGACCTTGTTCTGGCCCACAACACCCGCTGCTGCGGCATATCACTCACCCCATGTCGAAAGCCTCATTTCACCCGCAAAGCACACTTCCGAACTGTCGACACGGCCCTACCGCCAGGCTGAGGGACTTGCGCCCCGGAACTTGATTGCTTGCATTTGGTTCGCGGTTGGCGGGGGACTTCGCTATCATCACGAGCCTGCTTACAGAATCTCCACCTTTGCTTGCGCCCTTAGCTTCTTATCCAAACCGGAGCGCAGGCTTTCGTACTTGGTCTTCTCCAATTCCTTGTGCAGCTCACCCTTCACTTGATCAAAACTCCGCTTCGTCGCCGGCGTGTGGGCGTTCAAACGCACAATCGTGTACGCCTGTTCGATCTGGATGACGTCGCTCATCTGCCCCGGCTTCATGCTCAAAAACGCCTTCACGACCTGAGGGGGCAGTTTGTCCTTCTCCACTGCTCTGTGGTCACCCATGTTCACCCGGAAATCGTCTTCGGAAATTTTCTCTGCCAGCAGTCCAAACTCCTCGTAGCTTTTTGTATTCTTGGCCTGGCTCAGCGCTTCGTTTGCTTTTTTCAGGGCTTCCTTCTTTTGCTCTTCGTTCGGGTTTTGCGGAGGCAGGACGGAGATAGACTGAAAAGCATACGACTCCGGCATTTGAAATCTTCCAGGATTCTTGTCGTAATAGGCGCGCACCTCGGCCATGGTTACCACCGATTTGTCCTGCACATCGCTCTTCAGCACCCGCTCGATTAAAAGCGATCTCTTGATCTTCTCTCGTACCGTCTGCTCGGATCCGCCCATTTCCGTCTTCAAATACTGCTGATATTCCTCAACGGACTGAAACTGCTTTTTGAACTCCGCCTCGGACTGTCTCAACTCCTGTGGCGCCACCGTCAAATTCCGGCGCTTGGCTTCCTGGTATACGAGTTCCTCAAAAATGATCATCTGCAGCGCGCCCTGCCGGATGGACGCTTCTTGTTCCTTGGGAAATCCGTTGTGCTGGCTGGCGTAGGGGAAAATTTGCAGCATTTCGCGCAGTAGATCGCGGTCCGTCAAAATCGCGCCGTTCACTCGCGCGACCGCTTTGTCGCTGACTTGAAAAGGGGATACTGCCGTAGGGGAGACTTGGTTCGCAGCCCCCGTGGGGGCATGCGATGAGACTTGACCACTTACACCGACTGCGGCTCCGAGTAGTAGAGCGAAGACTACCAGAGACTTCATGACTCCTCCTGCCTTATGACTCCCACAAAAAAAAGGGGAGAGAGGTTCCTCTCTCCCCGCCAAACCACGCGTCTCACTGGAAGACGGTCGTAATGGTGTTGGTGTTGTTAGCTTCGTTGGATTCGCCAAAATGGCATTGCCGGCAAAACTGCGTCGTCGATGGCGCAGTGGTGTTGACTACGTTGTTGATGTTGGGGTTGTAGGGGCCGTTGATGAAGAAGAACGTGGCGTAGTATTTGCCACCGCCATCACCCGCGATCGGGCTGCTGGCTGTGGACGTATAGACGGTCATAACGTGCTGGTTGTGGCAGGTCGTGCAGAGCACATAGGGCTTGCCGGCGCCGTTGACGGCGTAGGGGTTGCTCCACTTGCCAGGAGCAAGCGCTGGCCAACCGTAGTTTGCAACGAATGTTGCGTAGGGGCTGCCAGGCGTTACGCTGAACACGTTGTTTGCCCAAACAAGGCCATTGCCAGCACTGATGTTGGCGTTCTGGCCTACTGGGTGGTCGTTGGTGTAGTTGCCCGCGTAAGTCCCATCATTACCGAGCAGCGTGGGGATATGCTGTGCACCATAGGCCGGATTCGTCAGCAAACCAATCTCCTGCTCGTAGGACCAATTACGCATCATGTTCGACGGCGTGAGATTCCCATCGTGGCAGCTCAGGCAGAGGAGAATGCCCCCTACTTCCTGCGTACCCGTGGAAATGGTGCCCGGGAGAACTTCGACGTAGTTACCGTTGTCGCCGAACTTAATCGTCTGATTGTACAGCGGGCTGGCGTCTTGGCCCCACAAAGCATAGCTGCCGGCGTCGGCGGCTCCGCCGTGGCCTGAACCGAACGACCCGCTATGCGGTGCGTGGCAGCCCGCGCAGCCCCGCCCTTGGTTGTTGTGCGCACCGAGGACGTCGATGGTGGACGACCAGTTCTGTCCTAGCGCCAATCCGGCGCAGGCCAGAAAGAAAAACCCTGCTAAAATCGCTCTCTTCATAAAGATCTGAGACCTCCGTTGGACTTGCAATCCCTTTCTTCCTCTTCCAGTGAGACGGGCCAAAACCTTGGAGCGAGCCCAATCTTGGTGTCCCAAAGTGCACCTGGGGTGCCGAACAGGCACAAATTGGAGAAATTTACTCAACTAGGGCAACTTACGTGTTTTGTGTGTCGTACAGCGTTTCGACTTGTGACCATGGTTACATCGAGCGCCTTCCAGGAAGCCTCGAATGAGTAATATGGCCCAGTGTGATGTGAAATCACACACTCTAGTGTTGTGAAAATAAACGGCTTGCTCGTCACAATGCCGTGGGTCGTACGTCACACGGTTGAACGTAGTCCGCATTTGGACATGAACGCCGAGAGGTCGACACGTAATCTCCATTATGCTTCGCGATTCTGGAGTAGCTCGGGCATCTTGCGTCAACAATTATCCCTCTTGCAACGAGCGATGCTTATCAATTCGGCTTGTCGGTGGTCGGCGGCATTGGGGATGGTGCCGTCGTTGGGGATGGTGCCTGACTTGGGCTCCGCTCGTCCTTAGCCTTTTCGCGTTCCGCGGCTCGTCTTTCTCTTTCCTGATCGGCTTCCGCGTCCGTCACATATTGAAACTCTTGCGCCCGTCCCGGGTAAATCTCCGTTGTAAAGACGCGATTCTTTTTGTCAATGCTGATGGACACCAGTCCCTGAAACTGGCCTGGCAGCAGACCATGCCCACCGAAGGCGATCAGCAACTGACCGTCTTTGTTAAAGACCTGCACACGGTCTTGCATCCCATCGGCCACCCAGATGTGCCCATCACTGTCGATCGCCACTCCCTTGGGCCTTGCGAAGTAGCCGGGGCCGTCTCCCTCCTTGCCGAAAGTGCTGATGAACTGGCCGTCGGCATCGAAGATTTCGATGCGATTGTTCATCGTGTCGGCCACATACAAATTCCCTTCCGCGTCCACAGCCACTCCCGCCGGCTTCGAGAAATCGCCCACGGACGTCAGTTCGTGCTTGTGTCCACCTGTCCCGATCCTTCGCAATAGCTTCAAACTATCGGCGTCGTAAACCAAAATCTGATCCAAGTCGACGTCCGCGACATACAACAGCCGGTTTCGCGTATCAAGTGCCAAGCCGCCCGGGCTCGACATTCCATCCGTTATGATGTCTTCCGCTTTGTGGTCCTTGTTGAACACCAGCACGTGTCGCAACCCCGGGTCCGACACAAATAGCCGGTCGTTATCGTCCATCGCCAAGCCGATGATGCGCACAAAATGCGCGTGCACTCCGGTCTTGATCATGTCCACGTTCTTTGTTTCGCTCGTGGAGAAAATGAAAATCGCTCCGACCTTCTGGTCCGCCACGTACAAGTTGCCTTGCGAATCCACCGCCGTGCCATACGGCTGGATCAACTCGAACGGCCTTTTGAACACCTCGTCCGAAGACTGTGTGCCTGCCAACCGATCCATCCAGGTCGACTTCTTCTGCACGTTGCCTTGCAGATTGCGCACGGCTTTGTCCGACGAGTACCACATCTTGTACCTGATCCGCGTGATGGCCGGAGGATTCGGCCAAACGATATTCGAGTAGTCGATCGCTTTGATCTTCGCATCAATAGCTGCAGCGTCTGCCTTCTTCTTTTTGTCCGCTTGCAGTCCCAGCGGCAAAACCATGACCAGCACGGCAACCGCCGCCGACGTCATCCATTTCCGCCTCAATTCCTGCTTAGTTCGGCTGATTTGACCCATGGCCGTCTCTCCCGTTCCCTCGTTCATCTTGTGACCAGATTCTTGTGGCATGTAGCGCAAAACTTGGTGTTGTTCTCCTGGTCGTTAACCAGCAAATCTGCATGCGCCGAAGCGTGCGGTTGATGACACGTCAGGCAACCGATCTTCTGTATCACCTTGTTTAGATTGGTTGGGTCCGTAACGTCCGAAACGGGGTGCCCGGTGATCGGGTGTCCCTTCCCATACTTTAAAGGCAGGATCGGCACCTTGTTCTTTTTGTAGTAGTCATCGGGTAGAACCACTTTGCCGTCAAAAATCTTAAACACCCCCGCAGCTTTATCTTCCAGCGGGACCGAATCGGGTCCGTGACATTCTAGGCAGAGCTTGTTCCCGTCCGCTCGCAACAGCTTCTCACGTTCTCCGCCGTGCGGTTCATGACACGTTCCGCATCCCTGAACAAACGCGGGCTGGTGATGCACCGGCTTCTTGGCCAGCTCGGCGATGTCGGTGTGGCAACCTAGGCAAATCTCCACGCCATTAGTCTTCGGCAAGCCAGGCAGCCTGCTGGCATGGGGATTGTGGCAATCCGTGCAGTCGCCTGCCGCACCGGGATGCTGTACCTTGGCGCTCTCAATTTGCTTGGCCTTTTCGTCATGGCACATGACACACAGCGATTTGGCATCGGCCTGGGTGAGCACCACCTTTCCGTCTTTCGCCGGAGCGTGGCACACCTCGCATTGTTTATCGGCAAACGGCGGGTGGGTGAATCTCGCCAGGAGCTTGGGCATTGTGGACTGATGCGGGTCGTGGCACTGCACGCAATTGGCTGTGCCAAAGGGCTGGTTTTGATGCGCTTTCTGCAGGCCCTCGTCTTTGGGGTCGTGGCAATCCACGCACAACGCTGGCGGACTCTTGGTTAAGTGAAAGTCGGATTCAATGTTGCCCGGCTCGCCAGTCTTGTGCGTGAGGTGGCAAGTCTCGCAGCCCATGTCTAGAGCCACGTGGCGGCTGCCTTTTTCCGGCACATTTAATCCGGTGTTGTGGCAGCTCAAACACAGGTTCTCTTTCTGGTCGCCCGACGTAGGCTTGAGCAATTCAAATTTGTTGTCCGAGGAGTGCGGGTCATGACATTTCAGGCAGTCGCGAACCGCTGGTTTGTGCACCGTGCCCTTTAATTCTGCGGCGTTCTTGTCTGCGTGGCAGGTAATGCACAGACTGTAGGCAGTTGTGGTGATCAGCTTGATGCGCGTTACATCACGGCTCACCCGGATTTCGTGGCAACTCGTGCAACCCGTAGAGACGGCGGTATGCACGGACTTGCCTTTCGCTTTGTCCGCGTGGCATTCCAGGCATTTTGCCGAATCCGCATTTTTGTCTAGGGGGACCGGGTGGATGTCTGCGTAAAGAGGAAGCGCGAGAGCCCCGAGCACAACCAGGAGTGCGGGTGCGATTCCCCGAATTCTTCGAGAAAAATGCAAAGCCCTAGGCATTACTTTTCCCCCACAGACAAACTGTGTGCAACGCAGAACTGGTGTTTGACTGTAGGGTGCTCGACTTGCTTCCTTCGGGCTTCCGTTCGCCCGCCAGCACTAAGGCCGTGGTCAGCGCCACGGCAAAAACGAGCAGCGCGATCAGATAAACGACCCGGTGGGAGCGATTCGTTGTCTTCACCGTCATACCCATTCTCCTGCTGGCTTCAGTCACAGTTAACTCGCGCGCCGCGAAGCGCCGCGGTCCCGGGTTCTAAGCTAGCGATTTGGCTTGCAGGACCGTCGGGCCGATTCGACGTACTTCTCTCTGAAAGAGCCCCACCACAAAACCAACAGACAGGAACGAGGGGAGCGCTCATTCAGTGGTCCCATGCACTCTAGCAGAAAGCACCCACTGTGCCGAATCTACCATGAAGTCGCCAGGGTAGAAAATCCAACCAAGGTCAGCATTTACAATGGATTAAGTGGATGCGGATTGTGACCGTGGTCACGCGCCGCGGCTCCATCTGGACGCTCTCTGCGTGATTTAGCCCAAGTTGTGACGCCAAATCACACAGAAACAAGTCACCCGGTTAGCGGCTTCAAGTACTAAGTTCCGGCACAGCTACTTAGCACCGCGAACTACGAGCCCGTTTCAAAGGCCTTCTCAAGAACCCATGCGCAAGACCGCTGCACCTGCTATGGCGTCATTCTTCAGGGCATTCAGCGCACGGTTTGCTTCACGCAAAGCGAAAACCTGCACGTGTGTTCGAACCGGTATTTGCGCGGCAAGCGCGAGAAATTCTTCGCCGTCGCGGCGCGTGTTGTTCGCAACGCTGCGGATCATCCTTTCCTGATACAACAGGTCGTAAGGAAACGACGGGATGTCACTCATGTGAATTCCGCCGAGAATCAGCCGTCCGCCCTTTCGCAGTGCTTTCAATGCCGCAGGCACAATGTCTCCAGCGGGCGCGAAGACAATGGCCGCATCCAGTTTTTCCGGCGGCGCGTCCAACGTGCCTCCGACCCACTTCGCACCAAGCTCCATAGCCAACCTCTGGTGCCGGGCGTCTCGCGTAGAGGCAAACACTTCGACGCCCCAGTATTTGGCGACCTGTATGGCTACATGTGCCGCCGCGCCAAAACCGTAAAATCCCAGTTTCGCGCCGCGCTCTAGCTGCGCCATTCGCAAGCAGCGGTAGCCGATGATGCCCGCGCAAAGCAACGGCGCGGCCTGTTCATCCGGGAACCCTTGCGGTAGAGGATAAACAAACGATTCGGGCGCTACGATCCATTCCGCGTAGCCTCCATCCACGCTGTAGCCCGTGAACAGCGGAGCATCGCAGAGGTTCTCCTCGCCGCGACGGCAGTAGCCGCAAGTTCCATCGGTCTTATGCAGCCAGGCAATCCCGACGCGTGCACCTTTCGCAATTCGATGGCAATCCTCGCCCGTCTTCTCGACGATGCCCACGACCTGATGTCCGGGGATGACTGCGGATTTCTTCGGCGGCAGTTCGCCTTCGATTACGTGGAGATCCGTGCGGCAAACTCCGCAGACTTGCACGCGCACCAATAGCTCGCCGTGCCCCGGCTCGGGCTCGGGATAATCGGTGAACTCAAGGGGGTTTTCTTCAATGCGCCCGGGTGTGCGCAGCAAGCAGGCCTTCATGAGCGCACCTTGATTCGAGTTTGCTCCGCACACCCAAGATAAAAGGCGGCCAACACACGTGTTGCCAATAAGGATACTCCTGCTCCTCGATAAAACCAGAGAATTATTGCCATCGGTACGGCAACAGACGTATTGCCGCTTCAGTGAGCGGGATTCGCGGCTTGCTTTCGTTCCCCAGAGACCCTAACCTGCTTAGCTATGAATGATCTGACGCCCGAGAAACTGGTTATCGGCTTCATCTCCTACGTTGTGTTTCTGTTTTCGACGACGTGCCACGAAGCTGCTCATGCCCTGGTGGCAAAACTGGGAGGCGATAGCACGGCCGCGCTCGGCGGCCAGGTTTCGTTGAATCCCATTCCGCACATCCGCCGGTCGGTTTTTGGCATGGTCGTATTCCCCATCGCCAGTTTCTTGTTTTTCGGAGGAATGATTGGCTGGGCCAGCGCTCCGTATGATCCTCTTTGGGAGCGGCGTCACCCTCGGCGATCCGCGTGGATGGCTCTCGCGGGCCCCGCGGCCAATTTCACGCTGATGCTTATGGCGGCTTTGGCGCTGCGCCTGGCGCGCCCCTTTCTTTTTGACGTGGTGAATGACAAACCCACCTTTGCAGGGGTCACTCTGTTCGTGGTTTTTTCGCTGAATCTGCTCTTGGGGA
>Ga0187782_10001526_pt1 | contig 16858 bp, 13 predicted proteins | sample 0715_SJ02_MP15_2_FD_132454 | JGI IMG/M metagenome (GOLD analysis project Ga0187782, IMG submission 132454) | Tropical peat soil microbial communities from peatlands in Department of Meta, Colombia - 0715_SJ02_MP15_20_MG | ecosystem: Environmental > Terrestrial > Soil > Wetlands > Peat | place...
CGAGGCAAAGGCGCGCACCGTTTCGGGGTCGAAAATGTCCCGGCGCTGCAAGGTGCTGGACATCTCGAGATGGCCGGCAACGAGAAATCGCACCGTCGAGCGGTCCGCCTCCGCCAAATTGAGCCGCGCCATGATTGCCTCGATCGCCTGGCGGCTTCCCTCGACGTGGTCCTCGGTCTCCATGCCTTTGCCCACGTCGTGGAAAAGCAGGGCGAGATAGAGAAGTTCCGGCTTCTCCACTTCCTCCAGAATCTCAGCCAGCCGTTCTTCCCACTCCCGCCCCTCGCCGGCGCCGGGCCGGTCCGCCGTTTGGCGGCGCAAGCGAGCCAGCGCGTGCAGGTTCTCGATGGTCATGAAGGAGTGTTCGTCCACCGTGTAACGGTGAAAGAAATCCCGAATGACCAGCGAGTCAATCACCTGGAACTCCGGGAAGAGAGCCCCGAGCACGCCCAGGCGATGCATGGTTCGTAACGCCCTCGCCGCCCCGGTCGCAAGGAGGATGCGTCGAAGGTGGCCCCAAAGTGTGGCCGGGTCCAGGGGCTTGGCCAGAACGCGCGGCAGCACTGCGGCGACGACTCTTTCCGCATCCCGGCTGAGCTCGAGCCCGTGCTGCGCCAGCATCTCGAATAATTGCAATAAGAGGGAGGGGTTTTGCGCCAGGGTGGCCGGCTGGCGAACGTAGATTCTCTCGTGCAGCACGGAGAAATCCGCATTCGAGAGACGCGACCGCCAACTCTGAAACAGCCCGTAGACTCCCAGGCCCGCCGGGGCGTTATCGTCCAAAAGGTTGAGAGTGAGCCGGTAAACGGAGCGGACGTGGCGAAAGTAGACTCGCATCCAGTCCGCCGGGGAAATCGATGCGGGTTCCGATGCCCCCACTTGCGCGGCCACGCTGCCTTGATGATCGTCGCCACGACCCTTCACCCTATCGCCGCTTCCCCCTTTTCCTTCTCCGTAGCTACGACGTCTCACACTATCATTCTTTTCCCCTCTTCCCTCTCCCTGGGGAGAGGGAAGAGGGGAAGGGAAGTTGGGGTGAGGGGACGTGCCAGCCGAAGAACTGGAGCGACTGCCCCGGCAGCCAATGCCCCGCGCGCTGGCTTCGTCCTGGCATTCGTAGCTCAATTGGTTATCATCGCGCTGGCAGTGGTAGTGGAGAAAACAGCGGGTGGCGCAAAGAAACTCGAAGGCCGGACCGGTTCCGGCGCGCCAGGCGGCGGGCCAGAGCGCCTCGGGGGCGCTCCAGGTCTTGCGCTTCGCGAGTACAGCGATGCGCGCCAGCCAGCGGCAAACGTGATAATCCCGCAAGCCGCCCGGAGCTTCTTTCACGTTGGGCTCGAGGTGGAAAATGGTGTTGCCGTATTTCGCGTGCCGCTGGCGCGTCATCTCCGCCAGGTTGCGCAGCAGGTCCTGATGATCCCGCGCCGCCAGGTGCGGATACACGTCGTCGCGCAACCGCCCATAAAGCCCCCGGTCGCCCGCCAGATATCGGCAATCCAGAAGCGAGACGTTGAACTCGAGGTTGTCGCGATAAAGGCGTCCGCACTCCGCCAGCGTGTGCACGCTGTGGCCCACCCGAAGCCGCAAGTCCCACAGTTCCCGCAGGACGGCGGCTATCGCCATGCGCTGGGAGGACTGCTCGGTGCTGCTTTCGGTGAGGAAGAGCAGGTCAATGTCCGAATGAGGAAAGAGTTCCCGGCGGCCATAGCCACCCAACGCCAGGAGGCAGAAGTTGCGCGGTTCATCGAGTTGTGGAGAGAAATACTGCCGGTACAGCGTGGCGACCGCGGCGTCCACGACATCCGAACGCCCGCTCAGAACAGCCAAGCCGTCGCCGGTCTCGTCGAAGCTTTGCTGGAGCTTGAGGGTTTCGGCAGCGTAAAAATCGGGAAGCGTAATTGTTGAGATTGGCCCGCTAACCATAACCTCCGCCGGCGTTTTGAGCCCGGCCCAGTTTCCGCTTGCCCTCACAGTGCTGCGTCGCCCCGCTCGTCGTTGCGAATGCGGATGGCGTCGTCCACGCGCGTCCGAAAAATCTTTCCGTCGCCAATCTTCCCGGTCTTGGCGGACTTAAGAATCGCCTGGACGCACTGTTCGGCGAGGGTGTCCGGGACCACCATCTCAATCTTGATTTTGGGAAGCAGATCAACCTTGTACTCGTTGCCGCGGTAAAACTCGGTGTGCCCCTTCTGACGGCCGTGTCCACGCACTTCCAGCACCGTCATGCCTTCCACGCCGATTTCGTGCAGCGCGTCTTTGACCGAATCGAACCTCGAGGGCTGAATAATCGCTTCGATTTTTTGCATGGCTCTTTGTCCTTTGTAGGGGCGGCTCTTATGGCCGCCCTCCGCCCCGGGTGAATATCCGACGTAATGAAAGTGCGCGAAGCGCCTGGGAGTGCGGCGGCTTGACGCCGCCATCTCGCACCGCGCCTCGAAGGACCCTGGGTCGCGCCATCACGGAGCAGCAAGTCTCAAGGCGGCGTCAAGCCGCCGCACTCCAACGCGCTTCGCACAGTCGCTGTCCTTCGAACGGCATCGCTAAACCTCCAGATTGTAACCTTCTTCGCCGTGTTGCGACAGGTCCAGGCCCTCAATTTCCTGCTCGGCGGGAACGCGCAGGCCGATCACCACATCCACGATCTTCAGAATGATGAGCGTGCCCACAATCGCCAGGACCCAAGCAATCCCGATGCCCACGAGCTGGTTCAAAAGCTGATGAGCATTGCCGTCAATCAAGCCCACCGGCAAGGCGTTCCCGTGGCTGTCTTTGTAAATGGCGTTGACGGCCTGGGAGGCGAACACGCCGGTCAAGAGCGCTCCAATGGTGCCACCCGCGCCGTGCACGCCGAACACGTCCAGAGAATCATCGTAGCCGAAAATGCCTTTCACCTTGGCCACCATGAAGAAGCAGAACACGCCTGCAACCAGGCCGATCACGAGCGCGGGCATGGGCGCCACAAACCCGGAAGCGGGCGTGATGGCCACCAAGCCGGCCACCGATCCTGAGATGGCCCCCAGCACGCTGGCCTTGCCGCGCGTCAGCCACTCGGCGGCGGCCCAGCCCAGCGCCGCCGCAGCAGCGCCGAAATGCGTGGCCACGAAGGCGCTCGAGGCGAGGCTTCCGGCCGCCAGCGCACTGCCGGCGTTGAAGCCGAACCAGCCCACCCAAAGCAGGCAGGCGCCGATGAAGCTCAGCACCACGCTGTGGGGGGGCATCGGCTCTTTGGGATAGCCCACTCGCTTGCCAAGATAAAGCGCGCACACCAGCGCCGAGACGCCGGAAGTGACGTGCACCACCGTCCCGCCGGCAAAGTCCAGGGTCGGGAAAGCGCCCCCGAGCGCGGCGTTCAGCAAGCCTCCCTTGCCCCAAACCATGTGAGCCATGGGATCGTAAACAATGATCGTCCACAAGGTCATGAAGAGCAGCATGGCGCTGAACTTCATCCGCTCCGCAAAGGCTCCCGTGATCAAGGCGGGCGTGATAATGGCGAACATCAATTGATAGACCATGAAGGTCTGCTGCGGAATGGTGGCGGCGTAATCCGGGTTAGGCGCCGCGCCGACGCCATGCAGAAAAAGGTAGCCGAGGCCGCCCAGGAACCCTCCTCCCGCGTGGAAAACCAGGCTGTAGCCGAAAATGGCCCAGAGCACCGTTACCAGCACCATCAGCGTGAAGCTTTGCATCATGGTGGCCAGCACGTTCTTCTTGCGAACCAAACCGCCGTAGAAAAGCGCCAGGCCCGGCCCGGTCATCATGAGAACTAACAACGCGCTGGTCAGCATCCAGGCGTTGTCGCCGGCGCTGTGCGCGTCCGAGATCTCCTGCTCGAGCTGAGCCACGCGGTCGGCCGTGTTGGAGCCCGGCGCGGCCTGAGCTGCCGGGGCGGGGTTAGCGGGGGGCGCTGAAGTTTGGGCAATGCCTCGTCCAGCCGTCAATCCAACAACCAGCACCAGACCGAAAAGCAGCCTGGTCAGCAACCTTGCCATGGGATTCTCCTCTTAGTTTTAAACAATATGGAGTGTGATGACAGAATCTATTATAAGAACTTAAACGCGATTTCCCCAAATTAAATTATTTTATCGGCGCAAAAAGCTGGGGGTGGGCGTTCCGACTGGCTGGCGCATCAGAATCCCGTTCTTTGGAGTCCGCTGGCTGGCGCAGACTCCCGCACTTTGGAGTCTGCGATGTCCCGAAGGGACAGGTCGAAGCTAACAGGTCAATCGAGCCGGTCCATGCGGAGGACCGAGGAATCCTGCAAATAGTAATATCGCCAGCTTGACCACGGCCAGTCGCCAGGCGAGTTTACCAGCCCGCGCTTCACGGGGTTGTTGTGCATGTAATTCAGCTTCTCAAGCCGTTTTTCTTCACTGTAAACGTCGAAGGGGTGGAAGCGGCGATTCCAGAGGCGGAAATGAGACTCGTCATGGACGGTGGGCGGCAAGCTCAGGCGAGAGAATATCTTGCGGCACCACGGAAACCCGAGGTTTTCACGCAGCACTTTGAGGATGCGCTTGGCGGTTTCCTCCTTGAGTTCCTTGACCACCCGTGGGGTAGTTTCCGCGGGCTGGGGTTTGAGCAACAAGTGGAAGTGCTCGGGCATCAAGACCCAGCCGATCAGCAGGTAGCCCAGCTTCTGCCGCACCTCCTCGAGGCGTTGCACGAAGAATTCACAGAATCGTCTTGAGCGAAAAACCTGCGTACGGCGGTAGGTGCTGCTGGCGATGAATTGCAGTTCGCCAGGGCTGTAGATGCGATGATAGATCGGCATGCGGCTACAGAGTATAACCACATTGAGACATGAAGGGAAATGTGTCCCTTCGGGACATCGCAGACTCCAAAAAGCAGGAGTCTGCGCCGGCCTGGAGGAGAGTCCGCGCTGCGAAAAAACGCTGCGAAAAAGTGCTTGACAAAGTCCGCTCAATCTGATAGCCTAGAACTTGGGGTTCTGGTTATGGCCACACTTGGCTTGCCAAGGGATTCGTCACCTCACGGTCCCGCCGGACATAATGTTGCGATCTGTTCCAAAGCCACCCCGCCCAATCAGTGAGAACGGAACTCGCCATGAAGAGAATGGAAGGAGAACTTTGCCATATGCCGAGCGGTGCAATCCCTACGCCACAGATGGTTAGTTCGGCGGGAACTGCGAGGGGGATCGTCGCTGCCGGACCAGAGACTCGAAAAATGAACGAACGAACCGGGAATGTCTATGAAAACAAAGGATAATGACAAATCGTCACCAAATCTGATCGGGTCACGCTACGCCGACCAACCGTTTTGTCCGCTGACGGCCGGGAGCTGACGGCTGAAAGCTGTTTTTCCACGAACGAACCGGGAATGTCTATGAAAACAAAGGAGCGCTGTGGAAAACTCAGTAGAAAGCTGGAATGTATATGAAAACAAAGTTACTTAGCCATAATAAGCTTCTATCTAATTGAAAACAAATGAGTTATAAAGTTAGCCCAGTCCCAAGAGAGAGCACCAGGTCACACCAAGACGCACACCAACAAAGCCGGTCTGCGGTACCAGGCCTTGCCAAGGAGACGCATGAGACCCACACTCAAACTACTCGACGACGAACTGAGAGACAGGATCATTGCGGAAGCGCGCGAGGTGGCTTGCCGGGTTGGCATCGAGATTCACAATCCGCCCGTGCTGGCGGCACTGGCCGAGCACGGGGCGCACGTGGACGGCATTAGCTGCATCGCCTGTCTTACCGAGGACCTCATCGACCACGCGCTGGCCACAGTTCCCCGCTCGTTTAAGCTTTACGACGTCCTGGGGAACGAAACGCACGACTTCCGGGGCGACAACGTTTATTTCACGCCCGGCTCGACCGCTCTGAACATTTTGGATAACCAGAGCGGCGAACTACGCCGGCCCTCGACCGCGGACTATGTGCGCTATGTGAAGGTAGTGAGCGGACTCACCCACCTCGCTTCCCAAAGCACGGCCATGATCGCTGCGGACGTTCCCGAGCAAATCTCGGACAGCTACCGCCTCTACTTGAGCTTGCTTTACGGCGAGAAGCCGGTGGTCACCGGCGCCTTCACGGTAGCAGGTTTTGAGCTGCTGAAGGACCTGCAACTCGTGGTGCGCGGCGACGAGGAGGCCTTGCACTCGAAGCCTCTGACCATCTTCTCCGCCTGCCCCACCGCGCCGCTCAAGTGGAGCGACGTAACCAGCCAGAATCTGGTGGACTGCGCCCACTGGTCGATACCTGTCGAACTGATCTCGATGCCGCTCTCCGGACTCGTGGCGCCGGTCACGCTGGTGGGGAGCCTGGTCCAACAAACCGCCGAAAACCTGAGCGGGGTGGTGATCAGCCAGCTTGTGAACCCCGGCCATGCGCTTTTGTATGGCGGTTCACCCGCCGTTTTCGACATGCGCTTCGGGACCACGCCCATGGGCGCCATCGAGACCATGATGCTCGACTGCGCCAACAGCGAGATCGGCAAGCGACTGGGCATGCCCACGCAGAGCTACATCGCGCTGAGCGACGCTAAGCAGTTGGATGCGCAGGCCGGCCTCGAGGCGGGCATGGGTGCGCTCCTGGCGGCGCTTGCAGGAATCAACAGCATCTCGGGGCCGGGCATGTTGGATTTCGAGAGCTGCCTGAGTCTCGAGAAGCTGGTGGTCGACAACGAAATCTGCGGTATGACCTATCGCCTCTTGCGCGGCATCGAGCCGCGGGAGGATTTTCCGGCGCTCCGGCTTTTCGAGGAACTGCGGCGCGAGAAGTCTCTGCTGATCGCCGACCATACCCGGCGACACTTGCGCGAGGAGATCACGTTCCCCGGCCCGGTCATCGATCGCGCCAACCGGGGGCGATGGCTTGAATCAGGTGGCATGACCCTGCGGGAACGGGCGGCACAAGAGGTCTCGCGGCTGATAGCAGCCTACACCCCCTCGCGGCTGCCAGACGAGACCAAGCTGGAGTTGACTCGCCTGATGCAGGACGCCGCCCGGCGCCATGGGATGGATGCCTTGCCGCCGAAGGAGTAGGCGTGACCCTTGTGGCCGCCCGAGGCCGAAAGAAACGGAAGCCTATGCGGTTTTCGTGCCCGCGGTGCGTAGCTCTTCCGCCGCCAATTCCGGCCGCACGGAATTGTAGTAGACCTCTTTCACGCTGTAGGACTTGGACGTGGGCTGGCTCGCGGGCAATATCTCAAAATGCCAATGAGAATCGTCCACCAGAGTCAACCAGTGCTCTTTGCGATCGAATTTGGCAGACACGTTGGGAGTAGTGTAAAGGACCAGGTGATAGGCGGGGCATATCGTCTCGAGCCGCCGCAGAGTGGACTTCAGAAAGTGGGCTAGGTGCAGTTGCCGTTCCCAGGTGGTGACGTCCTCTTCGAAGGAGCAGTGATGCGCGAGGGGCAGAACCCAGATTTCGTACGAAACGCGGGAAGCGAAGGGACAAAAGGCCACGAATTGATCGTCCCACTCGACCGTGCGCACCTGATGGGAGATCTCCTGGGTGGAAATGTCGCAAAGAATGCACCGCTCCTTCAGCGCGTAGTACTGCTGAAACGACCGCAGCTTGTAGACTACTCTTCTGGGAATAAAGGGCGTTGCGGTGATTTGCGAGTGAGGATGCTCCAGGTCTTGTCCCGCCAAGGCGCCTTGATTTCGGAACACGGTGACATAACGGAAACGCCGGTCCTTCTTGAGGTCTGTGATTCTGCAGACATAGGCGCGCAAGACCTGGGCCACCTCGTCGTCGCGCATCTGCGAGAGCGATGCGTGGTGATTGGGCGATTCGATAACAATCTCGTGCGCGCCCAAGCCGCGCATCTTGTCGTAGAGACCTTCCGCCCGACGCTGTGCGTCCCCTTCAATTCGGTAAAGGGGGCGCAAGTGCGGGGTTACGCGGACTTGCCACAGACCATTGCCATTCCAATGCGTGTAGATTGTTTGCGGGGAACGTGCTTCCCGTCCGGGGCAGACCGGACACTCGCCAAATTTGGGCCACGGGCCGTCGCCATCCTCCTGAATCACCCAATTCTGCGTAATGGGATCCCTTCGCAATTCCATGCGACCTCCAAGAACAGGCAACGGCCCCCGGGCCACGACAGACTACCCCGCGAATGGCGAGGGGCAATCTGCGGCCGGCACCATGCGTTGCCTACAGGAGCTCTCCCGGCCCGAAGCAAAAGGAAAGCCCAGAGGGAGCTTCCCTTGAGAGCGTGCGGCGGCCTGCCGGCTTGCCCTCCGAGCGCAGCGCAACACCGTCCGGCAGGCTTACTTGCCCCTAACTGAGAGTCGAGAGTGTGAAAAATAGTCACGCGAACGTAATTCCGCTGACACTATTAGACGCCGAAGAGAATTTAACGTCAAGTCCCTTAACAGTTAATAGGTGGGTACAAGAAAAGAGCCGAAGGCTATCGAAGGGAAGAGTTGAAAGAATCCGAATCCGGCGGTGGGCTGAATGGTGTTCCTGCCGGATGATCGACCGTCCAACCGGCGGTCTGAGACGCCGCAGTGAAGAGGGGAGAAAGGCGGTTCAGTCACCCCTTCTGCCCCTCCTCCGACCAGGTGGAGGGTTTCTCAGATTCACTTAACGGGCTGGAAGTCCAGGATCTTGCTCTGCACGTTGGTTCGCTGGAAGGCGGAGTTCTCGAGCGATACGGTGATGTCGCGGCTGATAAAGAAGACGGCATGCAAGTGGAACTCAGTACCAAAACTCACCGGGAACCAGATCCCTTCATCGAAGCGCTTGTACGCCACGCTGAAGCCCAGGCCGGGCAGGTCGGTCCCTAGCATCGTCCTCACAAAGAAAGGTATTTTACGTGATAGTTTCGTATACACCCTCACGGGCTGAAACTCCCCCTCGTCGATCAGGGCCTCGCCGGCCCACGTGAGTTCGTTCTTGTCGCGGGGACGGAACCTTACGCGATACGCTTTGCGCCCCTGAACCACTTCCTCTCCCGCCAATTCGAACTGATAATCCTTCTGCTCCTCGGAGGTCAGCGGAAAGAGGTCCCGGCCCAGGCTGTCCTTCGACTTGTCATCCGTAAGGTCGTCGCGGAAACTTTCCACGATGCAGCTATCCACCCAGCCGGCTTCGGGCACGGGTTCACCCTGAAATGTCAGGTATTGCCCTTTGTGCCAATAACGCCCTTCGATGTGTTTCAGTTCCCTTTTTGTTCCGTCCGGCGTGGGAGCAACCAGGTATTCCGCCGTTTCCTCGCGCGCCAGCTTGCCGTTGGTGCGAATGGTGGCAACGTGGATGCGCTGCTGGTAGATGTATTCGGCGCGCGCTTGCACCGCCCGGTCCTGGTTGGCGGCTACGCGGGCCATGATCTCGTTAACAGGCAATGGGGTCTGGTCGCCGGCGGACAGCAGTCCGAGCGGAGCCAGGAGGAGAATGGAAATCAGTCGGAACATCGGTCACACGCCTCCCTCCGTATATACGCAAAGAAGCGCCCGCAGGGTCCAGGAAAATGGCAGCCGGCAGGTGGGCAGATGGGCAGGTGGCCAGTGGACAGACGGGCAGGTCGGCAGAAGGGCAAGTGGACAGGTCGGCGAGAGGCGATGGGCCAACGAGCGGCAGAAAATTGGGAGTGAATGGACGAAACAGACAACGCTAATACGCGCCCCCCCCGGTTGCGCCATCCAAGTGCGTTCCTGCGTTCCCAACTGCTTTTTCGCCTACTGACCATCCGCCGATCTGCCGACCTGCCCACTGCCCACCTGCCCGATCCAGCCAACTGGAAATTCCCGGCGATATTCGGGCATAATAATTGCCCGGTTCTAAACGACATGGCACTTTTCCTTGGTATCGATGGCGGCGGCAGCAGTACCCAAGCATGGCTGGCTGACGAGCGAGGTCGAATCCTCGCCAAGGCTTCAGCGGGCCCATCGAACCCAACCAAAGTGGGCATCGACGGATCCAAGAGAGCAATCCTGCAGGCCGCGCGGGCAGCCCTGGGAAAGGTCCCCAAGCGAGCCGCTCGCTCGGCCGAGGGCGCTCAGGGTCGACGACGGGGCGAGCCCCTGCTCCTGGCGGTCTGCGCCGGGGTGGCGGGAGTGGATCGTGCCGCATTCAGTCGCCCGTTGTTGGCTTGGCTTCGCAAGGTCATTCCCGCGCGGCGCTATCTGCTGGTGGTGGACGCCGCGATTGGCTTGCACGCTGCCTTGGGAACACGTGTGGGGATGGTTGTGGAGTCGGGGACGGGTTCGATCGCCTTTGCCCGTGACCGGGGGGGCAGAATTCTCCGCACAGGCGGCTGGGGCTCGACGTTTGACGATCCGGGGTCAGGCTATGACTTGGGACGGCAAGCCATCGCGGCGGCTCTGCGCGATTTCGACGGCCGGGGCGAGCACACCGTGCTGACCTCGAGGGTCTGCCGGGCACTGAGGCTCTCCCATATCACAGAAATCCCGCTGCGCCAATTCGAGCCGCGCGATTTGGCCGCGCTGGTCCCCATCATCTCGGAAGCGGCGCGCCAAGGTGATCGAGTCGCCCGACGCCTTTGCGCCCAAGCCGCCTGTGAACTCGCCCAGATGGCCCTGGCTCTCGGCCGGCGTCTGGGGCGACGCGACGCGGTGCCCGTGGTCTGTTTTGGCGGCGTCTTCCGCACCAGTCCAATCGTGCGGCGCCACTTCACGCGCTACCTGCATCAGCACATGCCTAACGCCCGCGTGCGCCTTTTGCAACGCGAGCCCGTGGAGGGCGCTCTGGCCATGGCGCGGGAGTTGGGCACTGCGGAGTCGTAAGGGCGGCCCTGGCGGTGGCCGGAGGGCAACCACCAGGGTCGCCCCTGAAAGGGGGGAGTCTCGTGTCTCAAATGATGAAAGAAATCATGGAGCAGCCTCAGGCGCTCGAGCGCACGTTGGCCGCCGAGCGCGACCACGCCGTGGCATTTGCCGAATTTGCCCGCAAGCAGAACTTTCGGCTGATCGTCCTGGTGGCACGCGGTACATCTGACAACGCCGCGCTCTTTGGGCGCTACCTGCTCGAGTTGACGACGGGCATCCCCGTCTCGATGAGCGCTGCATCGATTCACACCCTCTACCACGCCCGCCTGGATTTTCGCCAGACTCTGGTGGTGGGCATCTCGCAGTCGGGGGAAGGAACGGATATCAACCTGGTGCTTAAGTCGGCCAAGCGGCTGGGCGCCTACACGCTCGGCATCACCAACGAAGCACACTCGACGATGGCCGACCTGGTGGATGAAGTGTTCCTGGTGCACGCGGGGAAGCAGCGCTCCGTGGCGGCCACCAAGACCTACACCGGGCAACTGCTGTTGCTCTATCTGCTGGCTTCGAGCCTCAGCTCCAAAATCGTGCTCAGCGATGTCGCGGAAATCCCGCACCGAGTCGAATTGGCACTCAAGATGGTCCCGGAGATCGAGAAGGTCGTCGAACGCTACCGCTTCATGCGCCGCTGCGTGGTGGTGGGACGCGGCATCAACCTGGCCAACGCCTATGAACTGGCCTTGAAGCTGATGGAAACCTGCTACGTGGTGGCGGAAAGATTCTCCTCGGCGGATTTCCTGCACGGGCCCATTGCCATGATCGAACCGGACTTCCCGGCGCTCGTCTTCATGCCGCCGGGCAAGACGTTTCACGAACTCCTGAAATTGACCGCTCGCCTGCACGCGCTGCGGGCTGACACGCTGGTCTTTTCCGCCTCGGATGCACATATTCCCGGCGCCGGACGAGTGATTCGCATCCCCGACCCTGTCCCGGAAATCTACACGCCCATCCCCTACATCGTGCCGGGACAGGTCTTTGCCGCCTTGCTGGCGGAGGTGAAAGGGCTGAATCCCGACAAGCCGCGCGAACTCCACATTGTGACGCAGACAATCTGAGGTTCACCAATTCGTGATCGAACCGTCCGGCCTATGTAACATGGGGATGGGCCGCAAGCGTTCGGTTATCTCGGCCGCGAGTTGCAACGGGCTGGTGTCAAGCGTCACGCCGAGGCCCGGGCGGCGATTGGGCCACATCTTCCCATCGCGGAAGTCGTAGCATTCCGGCAAGTGAGGGTAGTCAGGCTTCCCTTCGCCGGTCATCTCCATCAGCACGGGCCCCGAAAACACGCCGCAAGCATGCACCAGCGCGGCTTCCGAGACCGGGCCGGTGAAGTGCGGAATCAGGCCCACATAGTGCGTTTCACAGAGAGCCAGAATCTTCATGTATTCGGTGATGCCGCCCACGTTGGGCAAAGTGACGCGGACATAATCGATGAGCTGCTGCTCGATTAACTGGTTCACGTCCCAGCGGCTTCCGAACTGTTCGCCGACGGCGATGGGAACCTTGACGTGCGCGCGCAGTTCCTTGTACACATCGGGGTTCTCCGAGCGGATCAGGTCCTCCGCGAAGTAAGGCTCGAGCGGCTCGATCAAGGTGCTGAGCCGCACCGCATCGGGAAAGTCGAGGCGAGTGTGGTAATCGAGCGCCCAATCGCCGTCCTTTCCGACTCCCTCACGGATCTCGACGCAGTCCTCATACGTCCTTCGCACCATCTGATGGGAGTTGAAAGGTTGGCCCGCCGGCGGGTCGGCGGTGGCCCAGCGGAAAGCGCGGAAACCCGCCGCGAGGCAGGCGCGGGCAGATTCCTTCAGGCTTCCGCGGCCGGGGAAGCCCGTCGCGTAACACTCGACGTGGTCGCGCGCCAGGCCGCCCAGCAGTTCGTAGACAGGCACGCCCAGAACTTTGCCTTTGAGGTCCCAAAGCGCGAGGTCGAGAGCGCCGAGGGCATCGAGTTTTTCGCGCCCGGCGGGATAGAAGTATCCGCGAAACATCATTTGCCAGAGATGTTCGATGCGGAAGGGGTCTTCGCCGATAATCATGGCCGCGCACTGCGAGATCGTGTCACGCGAGCCACCCTCCCCGATGCCCGTGACGCCTTGGTCCGTTTCGACGGTTACAATGTTGAAACTCTGGTTGAAATGCTCGGGCGACTTGGGGTTGTGGAAGTAACGGACACGCGTGATCTTCAGGGGCGCCGGCGCCGCAGCCGCATTCATCTTTGACTGCCCCGCCAGCGCCGCCGCCCCGCCCAACCCCACCGATTGCAGGAAAATACGCCGTTGCATGGCACCTCCTCCGTAAGGGCAACCCCCATGCGGTTGCCCGGCGGCGGCCACATAGGCCGCCCCGATAGCGCGGTCAGACGTCTTCTGCCAGCTAGCTAACAGCCCGCTGGCCTTCTCCGTGCAACGCTCGCTGCGCCCGGCCGCCGACGCTCGGCCCGAGGCTTTCCGAGTTTCTCGGACGCTGAGCTTATGGGTACCCATGTGATGTCCCAATGTACGCGTCAAGTGTACCTGGAAGCTTGTTCGAGGCGCAAGGAAGGGCAGCGCGCCCCAGGGTCGAGTCAAAGTCGCCAACGTTGTCATCCTGAGCGCCCGCTTTCCAGGGCCGAAGGATCTCTGCAGTTCATTGGGGTGATGAAAAGAGCCAACTACGGAGATCCTTCGGGGCCTGCGGCCGCTCAGGATGGCACTTTCCGGCAACTTTGACGCGACCCTGCTGCGCGCCCGCGCTAGAGCTCAGCCGGAGTAATAAGCGGCTTATTCGGCGGTTTCCGGAAGGGCGGGGCTTCAGCCCCGCCGTCTCAAGGGCCTTAGTGGAACGGGCCTTTAGGCCCTGAAACAATGACTGCTTCAGGGGCTAAAGCCCCTAGATCTTGTCCGAAGCCAGCGGCGGGGCTGAAGCCCCGCCCTTCCTCTCGCAGCTTAAGACCATCTCTTCTAAAGCGGCCATGAGCAAGGTTGTTGCGGCTCGATTTGTGCGGTTAGAAAAGCGATAATGAACTATACCGCGAAACGTGAGAGATCGGTATGCACACATACTTCGGATTACCGCGTTACTCGCTTTGGATAATGCCCAGCGGAGAAGTTCGCCGGCGCCTGGCAGGGGCAATTCTTGAACTGAGCCAGGAGTACGCCACGCCAATCTTTGAGCCTCACGTGACCTTAGCCGGCGGCATCGTGGGGCCGGTGAAGGAGACCGTGTCGAAGATGCGGGAGTTAGCCAGGCGAATCCCGCCTTTCACAGTTCGCCTCACTGACATCGATGGCCTGGAAGAGTATTTTCGCTGCCTCTTCGTCAAAGTGGCTACCACCCATCCCATCATGTCGGCGAATAAGGCCGCGCGGGAGGTCTTCCGTCTCGAGCAGCAGCCCGCCTTTATGCCCCACCTCAGCCTGCTCTATGGCAGCTTGCCCTCTGGCGTAAAAGAGAGAATCATCGCTTCCCTGGCCGGCCGTTTCGAGCTCGAGTTCAAGGCAACCAGTGTTTACCTCTATCTCATCCGGCGTGAACCGGTAGGTTGGCGGCGCCTGGCGACGGCCGGCCTGGGGTTCTGAGCGCCGGTCTCACGAGCCGACCCTAATCCGTCGATAACGGCAGGCGACGTAGGGGGACGGCTTGCCGTCCCCTCCTCGCGGGCCGTTCGCGCGGGTAGGGCAAGCCCTACCCCTACACCGCGCAGGTGCAGCGAGGTTCGGTGTAGCGGCGCATGCCGCACGCCCGAGCGTCGTTGGCCCGGTTAGCGACGGATTAGGGGCCGATCGGATCCGTTGCGAATTCTTCCAACTTGGCGTCTTGCGAGGGAAGCGTGGAGCGGATGGTGAGCCAGTCGGCTTGAGCCTTATCCCAATCCTGAATGACCAGCCCTTGCGCTTCAAACAAAGCGCGGATTTGGGGTCGTCCCCAACCCACGATCCCCTCCAGGATGGGGACCAGCACACTGAGCGCGTCGTCGCTGAGCACCGTGCGCTTGGCGATTTGCGTAATTCGCCGCGCCTCCGACACCGCGATGGTGAAGCCCTCGCGTTGATTCGAGTGCAACATCACATGCACGTCAGAGCTGCCGTCTCCGATGTACACGATTCGGTCTGCGCCGATCTGGAGTTGTGCCTGGAGATCATCCAGCACCGCCACCTTGCCATAACCCGCATTCACCCGGACCAACCCCACGACGCCGCCCACATCGTCATACTCCAACAAGGTGCCGTGGATATGGTCCGGAGCAACGATGTCCTCGAGAGCCGACTGCACAACCTCCTCAGGCGCGGCCGAGATCACATGGAACTCGAACTGGTAGCCCTCCACAGCGCCGGCCAGTATTTCGCAAAGCCGCTTGATATTCTTTTTCAGCCGGATTTTCTTCCCTGCTGCGGCGAAATGTTCTTTCCTCACTCGAGATTTAAACTCAGGATCGTGGAGAAGCAGGTAAGCTAACTCCCCGCCCTGCTGGACCAGGTTTTGAGCCGCCAGTATTGTGGTTTTTCGCTCGAACTCCTGACTGGGAACGCCCACGAGTTCGCTCAAAACCGCTCCCGAGTCGTGGAAGCTGAGCGTCTGGTCAAAGTCGCTCGCCACCAAGTATTGCTTGGTAATCTGAGTTAGTCCTTGCATAGAAATCTCCTCCTGAAGCTTGTAAGCCCAAACTCGCTGCCGTCTTTAGGTCGCGAGCCTATTCACATTGCTAAAGTGGGATGGCCTGAGCCCTACGTGGCCCTGAGAGCGAAACCGTGGCAAGAGAGTGGGCGCGTGAATACCCGAATTTGGCTGGTTCTTTGCATCTCACTGGTTATTATAATCCACCTCGTCCGTTTTCACCAGATTCATTAAATTGATGGAAGCCATAACCAGCCGGAGTAGGGCGGGGCCGAACGCCGTTCGGCCCCACGGGCTCCGCGCCAGCCGCGTTAGTTCGCGGTGGGATTGAAGGAAGCGAGGACGGTGGCGAAGATCTTCTTGTACTTCTCGTACTTCTCCTCGACGCTCCAGGCGGTGGAGATGAAGACGATGTCGCCGCGCCGGAATGCCATGACGCGGTTAAGCATCGGCCCCAGCGAATCATCGTTCGTCTTCATCAGCACGTCTTCCACTTTGCGCCCCTGCAAGTCCAGTTGTTGACGTGCCGCGACGGTGCCGTTGTTGGTCTTGATGTAGTCATCCAGGAAGGCGCTCACCGCTTTGTCGGCCGCCACCCTCATGTACTGGACGTTGACGCCGAGATCGTCCGCGCCATTGGGGTAGAACTCGATCATAGGAACGGGGGCATCCTTATCGTGGCTCAGTTGGCCGGGGTCATAATCGCTCAAGTGCGATTCCCAGCCGGTGGGAACCAGAATCTCCAGGCTGAACTTGGGGTCACCAAAGGGCGTGAATTGATGGCTACTAAAGTCCTTGCTCAATTCATCCCCAGAAAAGAGCGAGCCGGTGGGAAGCTGGTCGTGCGCGGCGTTCTGGGGAAACCCGAAGGAGAGTAAACACGTGGCACAGGCGAGCCAAATAAGGACGAGAATACTCAGTTGGGTTTTCATAGAATCACTCCTCGCACAAACCGACATTGTATTACAAAGCTCGGCCCGAATGGGTACAAGGTGTGGAGAACGCGACCCGTCATAACATCAACCCTTGCGGTGTCATCCTGAGCGAAGCGAAGGATCTCCGTAGTTCCTTTTTAGGTGCACAGTACGCGGCCAACTGCAGGGATCCTTCGCTTCGCTCAGGATGACAGGTTTCCGAATTCCTCACACGCTTTCTAGGGTGAGGCTCGTTTGGGTTTCGGTCACGCCACTCGCAGCCGTTCCACCTCTTGCTCGTCCAAGTCAATTCCCAGCCCGGGTGCGTCGGGTATCCGGAGATAGCCGTCCTCGGCCCGCAGCCTCTGGCGAGTGATCCTTTCGCGCAAGGTGGTTTCTTCCTCCACTACGAACTCGACAATTAATGCGTTGGGGATCGAGTTCAAGAAGTGAAGCGCCGCCATGACGTTGATATAGGTCGTGAAGCCATGATTGGCCACCACCCGCCCGCGGTCGTAGGCCAGGCTGGCTATTTTGACGGCTTCCGTGAATCCACCACAGCGCGTCAGGTCCACCTGCACGAC
>Ga0187782_10001527_pt1 | contig 16858 bp, 14 predicted proteins | sample 0715_SJ02_MP15_2_FD_132454 | JGI IMG/M metagenome (GOLD analysis project Ga0187782, IMG submission 132454) | Tropical peat soil microbial communities from peatlands in Department of Meta, Colombia - 0715_SJ02_MP15_20_MG | ecosystem: Environmental > Terrestrial > Soil > Wetlands > Peat | place...
ACGCCGGCGCGGGCCGCGTCGGCACTGGCCACGTCGAAGTCGGACGACAGGGCGTCGGGGTTGTGGTCGAGAGCGAGCGCGACGCATTCGTCCACGGTCATCGGCCGGCTTTCGGGAGCGGCCGCGGCAGCGGGCCCGCTCGGCGAGCGGCTGGAAAGATCCGCTCCGCCCTCCGAAGCAGTCGGCGGTGACGCGAGCTGCGCTCGTGCGCTGGGGGTCACGGCGGCGACCAACCCGAAGACAGGCGCCATCCACAGCGCCGCGCTCCCTCGTCTCATGATCCTTCCGTCGCTCTCCTCGCGGGCGAAGTGTCTTTCAGCGAGTCGAAACCGTCACGTCCGCGGAGAGCCCGGCGGCCAGCTGAACGTCCGGCGGTACATCGACCCAACCGATTCTGACCGGTACGCGCTGGACGACTTTCACGAAGTTGCCCGTCGCGTTGTCCGCGGGCAGCAGCGAGAACCGTGCCCCCGTGCCGGGGGAAGCGCTCTCGACCTTGCCCACGAACGTCCGCCCCGGGAATGCGTCGATGGTGATCTCGGCGCGCTGTCCAGGCCGCATCGCGCCCACCTGCGTCTCCTTGTAGTTGGCGATCACGTACGTCGCGTTCGGAACGACCGTGACGACCTGCTGGCCGGTCTGCACGAGCTGACCTTCGTGCATGGCGAGCCGCGAGAGGTGACCGTCGACCGGCGATTCGATGCGCGTGTACGAGAGCTGTAGCCGCGCGAGGGCGAGCGTCGCTTCGGCGGCCTGGACGTTTGCCCGGGCCAGATCGGCGTTCGCCCGGGCCGCGTCGAGCTGCGCCTCGACCGGCGTGCTCTGCTGTACATGGCCCTGGGCTTCCGCGATCTGGCTCTGAGCCGTGCGCCTCGTGTCGAGCGTCGCCGCGAGGAGCGCCTCGGCCTGCGCAACCTGCGCGCGCGCCGCCTCTGCGCCGGACCGATACGCGTCGAGCTGCGCCTGGGGAATCGCTTCGTCTTTGCGAAGGGCCTCGGCCCTCTGAAGGTCCGCATCGGCCTTGCCCGCCTCGGCTTGCGTGCGCGAGAGCGACGCCCGTGCGGCCGCGATCTGCGAGTCGGCGTTGGCGACCGAAACGGCGGATCCGGAGAGCTGGGCTCGCGCCGCCGAGAGGCCGCCTCTTGCGGTCGCATCGACGATACCGACCTGAGCGTCCGCCGCAGCCGACTGCGCCCGGGCCGCCACGAGACCCGCTTGGGCCTGTGCGACCCTCGCGGCAAGATCGGCGGGGTCCAGCTCCACGAGCAGGTCGCCCTTTTTCACTTCCTGGTTGTCGGCGACGTGTACGTGGAGCACCGTTCCGCCGACGCGTGCCGACACGATGACCGCATCGGCGTCGACCTGGGCGTCGTCGGTGCTCTCCTTTCCACGCGAGAGCCACGCTGCGGCGCCAAACGCGACGAGGCTCAGCGCCACGAGCACCAGCACGATGACGTAGGGCCTGCGCCGGCTGGACGCGGGAGCCGCCTTCTGCTCGACCTGTGAAGAATCGACGACGCGCTCGGAAATGGTTTGCGTACTGGCCATCGACGCGAGTCTCTACGCTCACCCTGTCGCCATCCGGCTTCAGGAGGTGAATGTAGATTCACTTCGCGAGCCACGCTAGCACACGACGCCGAAACGGACCAGCAACGTGCGCGCCGATTTGGCACGCGACGCCGCTTTTCTTTCGCCTACTGGGCGCATACTGCGGCCACGGACACGATGCACGCGACGGCACTCGCAGACCCGGCCACCGCCGACGCCATATCGCGACTGGGCCTCTCCGTCGCAATCTTGCTGGTGGCCGCCAAGCTGGGGGGCGAAGTCGCGGTGCGTCTCGGCCAGAGCGCCGTGCTCGGTGAGCTCCTCGCGGGCGTGCTCCTCGGCTCCATACCGCTGCATTTCTTCGTCGAGGTGCGGACCGATCCCTACGTCGACATGCTCGCTCGCCTCGGAATCCTCGTGCTTTTGTTCGAGGTCGGGCTCGGGTCGACAATCCGGGACGTCGCGAGCGTCGCTGCAGCTGCGACCGCCGTGGCCGCGCTCGGGACCCTCGGCAGCTTGGCGTTCGGCGTCGTCGCAACCGCGCTCGCCGCGCCCGGAGACCGCTTACCGGTCCGCTGGTTCGTCGCCGGAGCGATCACCGCCACGAGCATCGGCATCAGCGCGCGCGTTCTCAGGGACGCGGGGGCGGCCAGCACCCGCGCAGCCCACACGATCCTCGGCGCGTCGGTTCTCGACGACGTCCTGGGGTTGCTCGTGCTCGCGGTGTTGACCGAGCTGGCGCAGAGCGCGGACGCCGGCGCCCGGGTGGCATGGATCGGCGTCGCCTGGGGAGCGCTCAAGACAATCGCATTTCTCGGGGCTTCGATCGCGGTTGGCGTCGCCTTGTCGCCTCGGCTGTTCGCGCTCACCTCTCGCCTGCAAGCTCCAGGCACCCTTCTCGCGACGGGTCTATCGTTTTGCTTCGTGTTCGCATGGGCGTCCAACGCGATGGGGCTGTCCCCCATCGTGGGAGCGTTCACGGCCGGCCTCGTCCTCGAGGAGCTTCACTCCTCCCGTTTCGTCCAGCGCGGCGAGCCGTCGCTCGTCGCGCGCATGGAACCCATCTCCGCCTGGCTGGTCCCGATCTTCTTCGTCCTCGTCGGGATGCGCGCCGATATCCGGGCCCTTTTCCAGCCTGCGGCGCTCACCCTCGGTGCGGCGCTCGTGACCGCCGCCATGGCCGGCAAGCTCGCCTGCGCGCTCGGGGCGCCGCGGGGGACCGACCGGATCGCGATCGCCCTCGGCATGCTGCCTCGGGGGGAAGTCACGCTGGTCTTCGCAAACCTCGGCAGCTCGCTTCGGTCTGCCGGGCGCCCCCTGCTCGACCCCGCGCATTACTCTGCTCTCGTGACCGTCGTCGTCGTGACGACTCTGGTGACACCCATCGCGCTCCGCAGGCGGCTGCGAGCAGGGCTCGAACGGGGGGCCGTCCGGGGATGATTCAGGGGCTACGCAGCGCGTGCGCCTGAACCGCGCCGTTCGTGGCCTCGGCCGACGTGCCGACGCCATTCGACTCCAGGCGCGCGGACGCCCGGAAGCGCGCAACGGAGGGCTTTCGCTCCGTCAACGACCGGAGGCGCCACACGGCGGAAGCGTTGCCCACCACCGCGATGATCGATACGGCGCCTACCATCGGAAACGCGGCGGCCCAGATCGGCAGCGTCGCGTTTCCCGTCAGCAGCGCCCACGGCGTCATCAGCGCCGTCGCCGCGCACATGCACACTGCGCGCTCGGGGCGGCGCATCACGCCCGGCGGCACCGGGACTCCCAGGGCCTCGGCCTTCGCGCTGCTGTAGCTCACCATGAAGGAGCCGGCGATCGCCAGAAGGGTCGCGACGAGACCGAAGGTGCACTCCCGGAGGTAGACCGCCAGCCCCCCGAGAAAGAAGAACTCCTGGTAGCGATCGCCCGACGCGTCGAGAAGGGCTCCGGCGACCGAAACGGTGTTGCCCCGTCGAGCGACCAGCCCGTCGAGCGCGTCACCGAGAGACGCGACGATCATCGCGACGGCTGCGAGACCGAATTGTCCAAAACCGAGCAAGACTCCGCCGACGACGCCGAGCGCGATACAGCAGCCGGTGATGGCATTCGCCGAGACGCCGAGCGCAACCATTCGATCGGCGGCCACGTCGAGTGCCCGGAGCACCGCGCTGCATACTGCTTCGGGAAGAACGAGCGACGCGCGCGACGCGCTCCCGGGGTGCTGGCGCGTCACGGGAACGGGAAACTGGATAGCCATCTTGTTATGCTCGTTATGCTCGCCCGAAGGATAGGATGCACTCGGCAGTCTACTCGTCCCCATTGCAGCGTACGAGATGGTATCGCCGCCCGACGAGAGGCCATCTTCTTTCGACGAGCCGAGCAGGCCGAGGGGGCAAGAGCGCCGGCCCCGCCACGCTCGACGCGAACCCACCCCGCTTGGACCGGTCGCCGCGCCCGCGCCCCTGGAGATGGGGCCGGCGCTCCGCCATAGCGCTTCGGCTGACCGTCGACAACGCATATTCGACTACGGATGCAAGACTCGCTTCAACCAATTGTCTCTCCACCGCGGACGCGGCGATCGGCCATGGGCGCAGACTGCATGCCTCGTCGCAAGGGTAAATTCGTCTAATTTCTGCCGGGGATTCTTGCCACATGGTAACTGGAGAGGACTCGCCCGCCACATTGGCTCGGCCCCGCGGCAAGAGGCGACCGCGGGCGTGAACGAACGCTCGGCCCCGACGTGAACGCCGGTTGCCGCTCGATTCGCCGCCGGCGAAGGCGATCTGGGGCACGATGGTGCCCATGGCGGTGCCGACGCCTCTCCGAGAGCTGACGCCGCGCCAGCTCCACGCGTTCGTCGCGTCGCTGGCCGGCTGGACGCTCGATGCATTCGATTTCTTCCTGTTCGTCTTCGCGCTGCGATCGATCGCGCACGACTTTCATTCGGACGTGCATACCGTCGCCCGGGGGATCTTCTGGACGCTGGCCATGCGCCCGGTCGGGGCCCTTTTCTTCGGGGCTCTCGCGGAGCGCTTCGGTCGGCGACCGATACTGATGATCAACGTCGTCAGCTATTCGCTCTGTGAGCTCGCCTCCGCCCTCGCCCCCGACCTGAACGCGCTGCTCGCATCACGCGCGGTCTTCGGTGTCGCCATGGGCGGCGAGTGGGGTATCGGCGCGGCCCTGGCGCTCGAAACGCTCCCGGCGGGTGGTCGCGGCCTCTTTTCCGGCCTTCTGCAGGAAGGCTACGTGATCGGCTACCTGCTCGCGTCGGTCGTGTTCAAGTTTCTATTCGACCGGATCGGATGGCGCGGGATGTTCGTCGTCGGAGCGTCCCCTGCGCTCCTCGTCCTTTACGTGCGGCGGATGGTGCCTGAATCGCCGGCGTGGCTCGCGGGAGCCCATGCCAGGACCGCCACGGTGCGCGAGATCGGCCGGGCTCTCCTGGCGCACTTTCCGCGCCTGGTCTTCCTCGTCGCGCTCATGGCCTGTTTCAACGCGTTCAGTCACGGCTCACAGGATCTGTACCCGACATTTTTGCAGGTGCAGCACCACTTCGACGTGTCCACCACCGGCACGATCGCCATCGTCTACAGTCTCGGCGCGCTATGCGGAGGGATCTTCTTCGGAGCGATGTCGGAACGGATCGGTCGGCGTCGGGCGATTGCGCTCGCCGCTCTCCTCGCGCTGCCCATAATTCCGTCGTGGGCGTACTCGAAGTCGGCCGGCATGTTCGCCCTCGGAGGGTTCGCGATGCAGTTCATGGTGCAGGGCGCCTGGGGAGTCGTGCCCGCTCACCTCAACGAGCTCTCTCCGGCCTCCGTGAGGGCCATCCTGCCCGGATTCGCCTACCAGCTCGGCAATCTCGCCATGTCGGGGATGGCGCCCTTCCAGGCGAGCCTGGCCGAGGCGCACGGCAACGACTACGCGCGCGTGCTGTCGTGGACGATCGCGCTCGTGAGCATCTCCGTCACGGTCCTGACGCTGACCGGCGCGGAGGCCACGCATCGGGAGCTACGCGTTTCGGATTGACCGGCCGCTTGTCAGCGCGAGTCCTTGCGGCGGCCGGCGGGCCTCGCGAGCCGCGCCTTGATCGTTGCCGAGCGGGTGGAGGACTCTTCGCGGAGCGCATACTTCCGCGCGAGCCGGCTCGCCCGCGCCGCAATTCGCTCGCGGAGCTCGGCAGGGCGGATCACCTCGGCCTCTTCGCCGAAGCCCAGGATCCACGCCTCGAGCTCCGCACACACCCGGACGTGCAGAGTCACTCGAACGGCGTCGTCCCTCACTTCGACGACTTGCGAAACGTGCCACCGATGCGTCTGCGCAAACGTGCGCCAGCGCCGATCCAGCTTCAGCTCGACGTCCTGGGCCGGTAGATTCAGGAAGATTCCGAAAGAATCGTGGAAAACTTGGGCGGGGTCGTACTGACTCCGGGTCGGATACGTGAATTCGTCGTGCAGGACGTCGACGTCCGCAATGCGTGAAAAGCGGTACGGATGCAGTCGCCCGCCCTCCCCTCTGCCGACGACGTAGAGCTGATGATCGTGAACCACGATCGACAGTGGCTCCACGCGCAACCTTTCGGAATCGCCGTCGAACCGCGTATAGGCGATCGAGACGGCTCGACTGTGCAGGACCGCCTCGAGGAGCTCGTCGAGCAGGGGGGCGCGATCCAGAAGCGCGGGCTCGCCTCCGCGCCTCAGAAACCAGAACTTGCGGTCGATGTCCTTGAAGACCGCCCGCCTCCTCGTGCGGCCCACCACGTGACTCAGCGCGTCCCGGATCCCGGTCTGGTACGCGGAGCCTTCGAACAGCGGCCACAGGCTCGAGCCGAAGCAAGCTGCGACAGCCGTCGCGTAACCGGGCTCGGCGCCGTAGGGCGAGACGTTCATTCGGATGACGCGCCTCTTCCCCACGCGCCGTTCCTGCACGCCGGGTAGAAGTCTGACGGCCGCGTTGAGCAACCGATCGGCCATGGCCGGACGAACCTGCAGCCGCTTCGCGAGCGAGTGGCGGTCGTGCTCCTTGCCCAGGAGGAGCTCCGCAGCCAAGACGAAATGGCGAGCGATGCTCGCCGAGCGACCCGACGCCCGATTCATGCCCCTGCCGAGTTCCGTTGGTGCCGCAGCCAGGATCTCATGATCCACGGAGGATCATAACCGAGCCGAGGAGTCTCCGGCCGCGTCGGCACGTGCGACGGTCTCATGGTCATGCCTCAAGCGACCAGGGACACCGTCCATTGTCCCAAGTGCGGGTGCGAATTCGAGCTTTCGGACCTGGTCCGGAGCCACCTCGAAACCAGGCTTCGCGCCGAGCTCAAGCCGCAGCTCGAGCGGGAGATCGCCGACGCCACCGCTGCGGCCGAGCAGCGCGGGCAGCGGGCCGCCGAGGAGCTCCGGTCCGTCCGCGCCAAGCTCGCCGACGCTGCATCGCGCGAGGCGGCGCTCCTGCGCAGCCAGCGCGGGTACGAGGAGCGCCTCCAGCTCATCGATCTCGAGCTCGAAAAGCGACTCGCGGCCGAGCTCGCGCGCATCCGCGAGCAAGACGGCCGCCTCGCGACCGAAAGGGCCGATCGCGAGCGGGAGGCTGCGCGGCATCGTGAAGAGGAGCATCGACTCACGATCGACGGAATGCAGCGGCACATCGATGAGCTCCAGCGCAAGATCCTGCAGGGATCGCAGCAGGCCCAGGGAGAGGTGCAAGAGGTGATGCTGCGCGACCTTCTGGCTCAATCCTTCACGGCCGACGAGATCGCGGACGTCCCGAAAGGAATGCTCGGAGCGGATCTGCTGCAGCGGGTTCGTGCTCCCGACGGACTCGACTGCGGGGTGATTGTCTGGGAGAGCAAGCGGACGAGGAACTGGTCGCACGATTGGCTGGCGAAGCTTCGCGAGGACCAGCGTGCCGCGGGAGCGTCCGTTGCCGTCCTGGTGACGCAGGCGCTTCCGCAAAACGTGAAGCACTTCGTGGCGATCGACGGAGTCTGGGTCTGCGCATGGCCCTACGCGACCGCCCTTGCCGCGGTGCTACGGACGGGCCTCTTCGAGGTGGCTCTCGCCCGCCGCTCTGCGGAAGGGCGCGGCGAGAAGATGCAAATGCTTTTCGAGTACCTGACCGGGCCGGAGTTCCGGAACCGCGTCGAGGGTCTGGTCGAAGCACTGGCCGAAATGCAGGACGATCTCGAAAGAGAGAAGCGGGCGATGCTTGCAATATGGAAGCGGCGCGATCGGCAGATGGATCGGGCTCGAAACAACCTCAGCGCACTGTACGGCGATCTGCGAGGAATCTCCGGCCGACAGCTCTCGGATTTGCCGCTCCTGTCCTTGGAAGCCGTCGCCGCGTTGCCGGATCATGACGAGACCGAAGAGGAGTCGACCGACGATCAACGCATCGTTCAACCCGAGCGCGCGATACGGGACCGGACCGAATCCCGGCGCCACCCGCCACTGCGCAGTGCCTGAGGCAAAAGCAACTGACCGCCTTTGCAACCGCATCGCTCGAGCGCAAGCAACCAGCGCTTGCGCTCGAGCCCACCCCCATACCCCGTGAGCGAGCCGTCCGAGCCGATGACCCGATGACACGGCACCACGATCGCGACGGGATTGGCACCGTTGGCGAGTCCAACCGCCCGGACGGCCGACGCGCGCCCGATGCGGCGCGCGATCTCGCCGTAGCTTCGGGTTTCCCCCGTCGGGATCTCGCGAAGCGCAGCCCAGACGGAACGCTGAAATGGCGTGCCTTCGAGCACGACGGGCAAGTCCCGGATCGCGTCGAAATGGCCCGCCAAGTACTCGCGCAGCGCGGCGGTCAGACCTCCCGGATTCGATGTCGGGGTAAACGCCGCGGCTCGATCCCCCAGGCCGCGGAGCGCGGCACGCTCCGGGATCCATGGACGATCGGTCCAGCGGAGCGCGCACAGTCGACCCTCCTCGTCGGCGGCGAGCGCCAGAAGGCCGACGGGGGTCTCGACGTGGTCGATTAGCAGTCGAGGCAGCTCGGTCATGATGGGCCCTCCGCGATCGATGGTGATCGCAATTCCGCGTCAAAAGCCCAAAGGTGCTGCGCAGCGTACGCACGCCAAGGACGCCATCGCTGCGCCCGCTCGAGGAGCTGCACGCTGTCGACCGCGGCGCCGATGCGCAGAGCCGCAACGCGGAGCAGTGCTCGATCGCTCGCAGGAAAGGCGTCGGGCTCTCGCGCAACGCGAAGGGCGATGAGCTGTGCCGTCCATTCGCCGATCCCCGGGATTGCCCGTAGCTTCGCCACGGTCTGATCGATCGTGCCGAGAGGCTGGAACAGTGTGGGGTCGTCCTGCGTTGCCCGAGCGAGGCCCAGCAGCGAGCGACGTCGAGCTTCCGGAATCGCGAGCGCTGCGAGATCGGCGCGGGCGAGCTGAGTGGGCGTCGGGAAGGCGCGCCGAAGCGCGCGATGCGCTGCCTCTGCACCGACGAGAGGCGCGCCGCACAGGCGAGCGAGTCGGCCTGCAAGCATGCGTGCAACCGGCACCGAGACCTGCTGGCCGAGCACCGCTCGAACCGCGAACTCGAATCCGTCCCATCCCCCTGGGACGCGCAAGCCTGGACGACGTGCAACGAGCGGCGCGAGTAGCGGGTCGCCGGCCAGGTGGGACCCGATCGCCGTCACGTCAGCGCCGAGATCGAAGGCGCGACGTATGCGCGCGACGATGCCGGGCAGGGCGCGCACGCACGGGATCCGAATCGTCGCCACGAGGCTTGCGCGGCTCGAGTCGTGCGTGACCTCGACGACTCCGATGTGATCGCCGTGCAAAGCGGTGCGAAAGTACGCGGCTCCCTCCACGCGCTCCACACCTTCGATCGCCCTGGCCGAAAGGTGCGCCAGCATCGCGGCCCAGTCGTACGGTGGCCTGTAGCGAAGCCGGACGGTGACCCCCTGGCGGCTGATCGATTCCTCCGGGAGGGACGATCCGCTTCGCCGGCGCAGCGCGCCCGGCGAGCGATGAAAAACCTGCTGGAAGGTCTCGTTGAAGCGCCTCACGCTGCGAAATCCCGAGGCGTGGGCGATCTCGGCCATGGGAAGCCTGGTCTCACGGATCAGCTGCGTTGCCAGCAGGACGCGTCGCGTCTGGGCGACGGCGACCGGCGTCGCCCCCAGATGCTGCTGGAAGAGGCGCCGCAATTGTCGCTCTCCGATCCCGAGCCGTTCTGCCAGCCGATGGACCCGATCTTCGCTCCCGTCGAGGTGCCCATCGGCAATGAGGGCGAGCCCCCGGGATACCGTGTTGAACGTGCCGCGCCACGATCCCGCCTCGGGCGCCGTCTCCGGCCGACACCGAAGACAGGGGCGGAAACCGGCTGCCTGGGCGGCCGCGGCGGACGGGTAGAAGCGGCAGTTCTCGAACTTGGCAGGGCGTGCCGGACATACCGGTCGGCAATAGACGCCGGTCGAGATCACCCCGACGAACAGACGCCCGTCGAACCGCTCGTCGCGGGTCTGAAGGGCTTCGTAAGAGGCTCGGGGATCCAGCATGACGGCGCCGAAACGGACAGTAGCCACCCGACGGGACGCCGGCTCGCGCTTTTCGGACATGGTGTCCTTTCCCATTCGTCAAGCCGGCGCTTCGGACATCGACGCCAGTCGAGCGCGGACCCAGCACACGGTCCGAGAGCCACGCCTGACTCAGCGATCGACGAGCTCGCCGAGGACGTCACGCACGTCCATCGATGCAAGTCGCGCGAGCTCGGCCTCGGATGCGAACGAGCGCGAAATCATCCGGTCGACGTACAAGGTGCCGTCCAGGTGATCCCCTTCGTGTTGCATGATGCGGGCGGGCCAACCTTCGACGCGGAAGGCGACCGGTCGGCCGTGGTGGTCCACCGCCGTCACGCCAACGGCGGCGGCGCGTCGGACGAGCGCTCCGTAGCCGCGGACACTCAGGCAGCCCTCGTAGAACATGGCTTCGTCGGCGCCGAGAGCGACGATCTCGGGATTCAAGACGACCGTCAGTGGCAAAGCGGTGCGCCCGCGCAGTGTGCGAGTCTGCGCCGGGACGTGCGCCATGCGGGCCTCGTCGTCCTCCGCCACGAACACGCGCAGCGGAACGCCGAGCTGAGGCGCGGCGAGGCCGACGCCGGGTGCGGCCCGCATCGCTTCGACCATTCGCTCGATGAGTCGCGAAAGAGCCTTCGTGCCGAACAGCGGTTGCGGCACCTCCGTCGCTCGACGACGCAAGACGGTCGCGCCCACCTGAACAATCGACGGCGCCGCTGGCGATGCGGCGAGCCAGTCGTCCAGGTCGAACGCCGTCCGATCAGGGGACATCGGGAGGAGGCGCCTGCTCCAGGGACTGGATCTCGCTGATCGCCAGCGCGCGGCCGTAAATGTTCATGTCGTCGAGATCTCCGACGAGCATCCGCCCGGGCATGGACCAGCGGCCCATCGACAGCGCCGGCGTTCCGGGGGTGATGGGGTCGGGCGCGGAAACGAGGTTATCGAGGGCCCCATTCACGTAGGTCGACAGCGTGTGGGCGTTGCCGTCGAGGACGAACGCAAAATGGGTCCAGACGTTCTCCGGCAGGCAGACACAGTCCGAATAGGTGTACTGGCTCGCGACCCGATCCCAGTACGCGGCCTGAAAGTACGGACTCGCGTCCGACGGACCGGCGATGTTGAGCTGCCATCCCGCGTCGAAAACGTACTCCGTGCTCGTCACGGTCTCGAGACCGGCGTCGTCCGCAAAGCCGGCAACGCGCACCCACGTCGAGACGGTGAAGCTGGCCGGAGCGTCGGGGAAGTCGTCGACGGTCACATAGGTCTCGCCGTCGAAGTGCAAGGCTCCACCGAACCGGCCGCCGGAGATCCACTCACCGCCGAACAATGCCCCGTCGTGGTGGTTTCCGGAGTGATCGACGACCACCGTGCCGCCGTCCTCATCGAACGTGTAGTGCGCGATGAGGCCCACGGTCGTGCTTGGCGGATCGATCGCATCGAGGCGACCCGGCGTGCACGCGCCCTGGAGAGCGGCGAGCATGGGCAGAATCGCCGCTCGACCCTTCATAGCCAGCCCATGACGGTCAGCGACGCCAGCAGGGAGGGCGTCCCGGCGTGCGCGATCTCCGTTCCGAGGAATTCGACGACGGGGTAGGGCACCGCGAGCAGCGCATGGGCCTCGAGCGCCAAGTCCCAGTGGCTGCCGAGCCGGAGGTCTGCTCCCGCGCCCGCATCCGCCGCCGCCGACCACTGGATGACATGCGCGCCCTGGTAGGGAGAATTCGCGCGCCCGTCGGCCGCAACGTAGAGCACGCCGGCTCCGGCGGACACGAGCGGATGCACGATCGCCCTCGCAGGAACATCGTAGACCATCTCGACCAGCCCGAGATATTGCGTCACGAGCGCCGTGCCCGCGGAGCCCGCGACGCGAGGGACGGTTCCCAAGCCCGCGCCCGTTGCGCGCAGACGGAGCGGGCCCCAGAGCTTGCGCTGAATGCGGACAAGCGCCACCGCCGACGGCGGTATGCCCCCGAGGTCGGCCATCACCGCCGCGCCCGCTTCCACGGCCCACACGGGTTCGCGCTGCAAGGTCAAAGTCTGCGCGGCCCATCGGGCGGCGCGGCTCAGGTCGGGCAAATCCGGAGGCGGGGACGACGCCGTCGCGGTCGAGGATGCCGGCTTGGCGACGAGCAGCTCCAGAAGACTCGCACGCAAGAGCTCGACCGCTCGCACCGCCAGGATTTCGGCCGCACGCGGAGCCTCCCACGCCTCGACTGGAACACGCCGAATCACGACCTTGTCGGTGGCACGATCGACGACTCGCAGCTCGACGATGTGCGTGCCCTCGTTCATGGTGAGGTCGATTGCCGCCAGCACACCGGCGGGGGCCGAGACCGGAAGGGTACCGGGCTCGATCGCGCCGGCCGAGTCCGACCGTCCCGCCGCCCGATCGAGCGACGGCGGCGAGGTTACCAGCACGACCTCGAACCCTTCCGCGATGAGCTCGCCCTGAATGCGGTGAAGCGCCTCCCCGATCGTCGCGTCGGCAACCGTCGGCTGCACGAGCGCGACTCGGCCCGAGCTCGCCTGCGCCGGCCGCGCCGCAAAGAGGACCAGTGCTGCCGCAATCCACGGCGCCGTTGCCCGGCGGCACGCCGCCAATGTCAGGGCGTGGCGATCAGTGCGCGCGCGGCCTCCGCATACGCTCCCGCGGGGAAACGCATCAAGTACGCTTCGGCAAGCGGCCGCGCCGCCGCCTTGCCGTCGAGCCGCTGGGTAAGCACGATCTTGCGCCCCAGTGCCTCGGACGCATACGTGCCTTCGGGAGCCTCCGCGAGATATACGTCGAACCAGGATAGCGCTCCACGCGCATCTTGCTCGCTTTCAGCGATTCTTCCCAGATCGAAAGCAGCCGTCCGGGCACGCTCGGAGCGCGCGAAGCGACGCCGCTGGGCCAGAAGCGCACCTCTCGCGACCGACGGGCGGCGCGTATAGCGCGCGGCGTCGGCAAGGGCCGCCAGATCGCCACTGTCGACCTGGGCGAAGGATGCGTCGATCCCCGTCGCGGTCGCATCCGCGACGATGGCTTCGAACCGCCCGGCGGCCAGATCGGTGCTCCAGCTCCGCGCAGGAACACGGCGAGACGAAAGCTCGGTCCGATCGGACGGCTCGCGTGCGAAGGGAGACGACTCCGCGCGTCCCGACGACTCGCGCGGCGCGCGCAGCGCAGACGCGGCCGGGCTGTCCGAGGGCGAGAGGCTGGGGCCGAGGGCCACCGAGGATGCCTCCGGCCGAGGCTCCCGAGGAAGAACCGGCGGTGACTCCAACGCATCGTCCACGCTCAGGATGCTCCGAATGCGAACTTCGTTTTCGCGAACGGTCAGCCATTGCCCGGCTCGGAGCGACAGAGGCGCATCGGAGGCCGGGCCACTTACCGTAACCGCTCCGTTCTCCAGCCGGACGTCGAGCCGTTGATCGCTGTCGCGCCACGCGAGGCCGAACGCAGTACCCCGCACAGCAACGGCGAACGGACCGGCGTCGAATGTCCATCGCGCACCCGCAGCGTGCACGACGTACACGTGGGCCTCGCCGCGATCCAGCGTCACGTGCGCACCCTGCGGGTCGATCGAATCGACGTGAAGCCGCCCGCCCGGGCCAAGCGCAATTTCGCTCCCATCGGAAAAGCGGACGACCGGGTGTGCCGTCCCGGAGGCTTCGACCGCTCCGCCCGGCTGCAGCGTGCCGCCCTCGACTCGCAGCGTCAGCGCCGCCCCCCGGCCGTGCAAACCGACCACGAGGCACACCGCGGCTGCCGCTCCGAGCGCCGCCCCAGCTGCCGCCCCCGCCCACCGTGCGCGCACCGCCCGACGCCGCCGCTCCGAGACGCGCAGGCGCAGGCCCTGCAAGCCCGCGACCCGCTGACGGTCCGACATCTCGGCCGGGAACCGGCGAGCGGTCTCGACCAAGCTTGCCGCGCGCGGGCTCAGTGCGTCGTCGTCGTCCACGGGATGCTGCATCATGGCGCAGCCATCCGCGGCGTGTAGGCCGAAAGCGAGGGGTCCCGCTCGACGTTGGTCGACACGAAAAGGGCCGCTCGGCGCAGGCGCCGCTTCGCGGTGGCAAGCGACGTCCCGAGGGCGTCGGCGACCTCCTCGAGCTTCATTCCCTCCAGGTGTCTCAGGACGAACGCAGTCCTCTCCTGAGCGCCGAGCCGGTCGAGAATCGCGTAGAAGCGCACCAACGCTTGCCGCGATTCGGCGTCGATCGGCAGAACGGGCGGCTCGGGCAGCTGATCGAAGCTCGAAAGCTGGAAAATCGAGCGGGCCCGTCGGCGCCTTCGGAGCTCGCGCTTGAGCATGCGCACGGCCACCGAGAAAATGTAACTGCGCAGCGCCTCTCGGTTTCGAAGAGAGCGAATACTCGAAAAAACGCCGATGAAGACTTCTTGGGTGAGGTCTTCGACGTCCACCGTCGGTCCAAGAGCCCGCTGCAGGAAACGGAAGACCGTCGCCGAATGCTTGTTCCACAGCGCCGCGGGCGCCCACGGCTCGCCCGCCACCAGGGAATCGGCTAGCTCCGTGTCCTCGACGTGCGCCTCCCCTTCACCACGGACGACGCGCAGCGGAGATCGCGGAAAGGCGGCCATACGTCTCGTTACTCCCTTACTACAGTGAACCTCGGCGCGCGTTCCGGCTCAAGCTTCACATTCCTGCACGGCCGGACTCGGGGAGCGCGCCGCCGAAGGCGGCGAAGTCGGGCCCGGATCGGCGAAAGAGCCTCCTACAGCCGCCTTCACGCGACCGCGGAGCCTACCAGGCTCTCCTCGCCGCCGGGGTAGTGAACCGGCACCAGCATGAGGGTCAAGGCTACCGCGGCGAACGCCGCGCACGCTTCGAACACGGCCCGGTATCCGAAGCGCCACGCCAGCGCCGCGAACACGAAATAGCCGGCCGTCGAGCCGATGCGTTGAGCGTTGGCGTAGAGATTGGTCGCCGTCGCCGGATGGCGAGGCAGATGACCTTGAAAGTACGTGATCGCGACGCCCGAAACGATCGAGGTCGCCGCCGCCAACAGGGCCTGACACAAGTAGACGTGCCAGGGCGCGGTGACGATCACCAGGAGCGCGTAGTAGGCCATGCTGATCATCATTCCGATGCGAATGATCCGAGCCGGCATGTGTCTCGTCGCGAGCCAGCCGAAATAAAGCATGAACGGCAACTCGAAGACGGGGGCGATGCTGTACGCGCGCCCCACGTTGGACTCGGTGCCGCCGAGGGTTTTCAGGATGAAGAGCGGCAAGTTCATCATGCCGATCGTGCTCGCGGCCGTGATCAGCACGAACGCCGCCAGATGCGCGAGGAGATCGAGGCGAACGAGGAGCTTCAGGATCGAATGGGACGCGAACCCGGCCCCCGTTCGACTTCGCGGCAGGTCGCCGGGCACCCCGAACCATACGACGCCCGCGAAGACGAGAAGAGCCGCCGACGAGCAGAGAAACAGTCCGCGGTACGATAGGCGCACGATGATCCAGGAGGCGACGGCCGGACCCACCGTCCAGGCGAGCGCAATGAACATCCGGAAAACGTTGATGTAGAAAGCGCTCTCGACCGGGTCCACTTCCGATTGCGCCAGAAGCTCGCGCGCATACGCGAAAAGCTGGGAAAATGTGATCGACGAGAAGCCGAGCACCAGGCTGCCGACGAGCACCAGCGGCACGAAGCTTCGGAGGTAGGCGTAGCCGACGTACCCGAGGGCACCCGAGACGCTGCCGAGCAAAAGCATCGTGCGCCGGCTGAAGTGGACGTCGGAATAGTGAGCCAGGGTCGTCGCGATCGCGATACCGACGGCCGCGTTGATCGTCATGAACGCGCCGAAATGAAAGAGGTCCATCCGCGCCTCGAGCGTGCCGAACATCGACATGAACGGCACCACGAACGACGTGGACACGCCGAGCAGCAGATTGAGAACGTAGAGCCGCCGGAAGCTCGGCTGGGTGTACAGGGGGCGGATGCGGGCAAGCAATCGGAAGCGCGTGATGCGGGTGAGAGATCCCGGAAACGACCATCCGTAGCACGCTGCGCGCGATCGGCGAGCAGCCGCCGCTCAAAGGCAGTGCGCGAGAACCAAATTCTCCGCGATACCGACGGCAGGGGTCAGCGTCGCCTCGCCGCAGACGCTGCCGAAGGTGAGCGTCTCGGTCTTGCCGACGTCGGCCCCATTTTCGAACGTCGTCGTGATCGTGCCGCCGGTCGGAAAGCAGCACGTCGCGCTGCCATAGCTCACCGCATTGAACGTGCTCGTCGCGGTGTACCTCAGAATATTGTGCTGCACGGTGACCGCGCCATTGACCACCCGGCTCGTGCCCGTTCCGCTGCTGGTCAACCCCCGTGCGCCGGTCGACACGGTGTGATCCCATATCTTGTATGCCGTCCCACCGACAGTGACCGTTCCCGTCAAGTGGCTCCCACCGATGCCGAGCGACGTCGCCGTCAACTGCAGGCCGTCGTCGTTCGGGGCCGGCGTGACCGACGTATCCCAGCCGGTGCCTGCGCCGTTGGTGTTGTGGAGGATCGCGTAAGTGTTTCCGTCGGGGCCCGTGATGGTTCGTGTGTTGCCGACGGACGCCGTCGTACGCGTGACTTCGCAGCCCGACGCCTGGTTCTCGAGCAGCGCGTGGGTCGAATCGCAGCTCGGACCATACACGAGCGTGAATGCGCCGCTCCAGGAAGACGACGCTGTCAGGCCGTCGTTCCAGGTCACGCGGCACGATGGGGGCGTGTACGAATACGGGTCCAGACTCGGGCCGCCGAAGGCCGGGGAAAGCGTTCCGCCGGTGCAGGTCCAGGTCGCCGCCGACGCC